>Ga0126369_10000313_pt1 | contig 31670 bp, 22 predicted proteins | sample PanSoiMetaPlot_1_FD_109646 | JGI IMG/M metagenome (GOLD analysis project Ga0126369, IMG submission 109646) | Tropical forest soil microbial communities from Panama - MetaG Plot_1 | ecosystem: Environmental > Terrestrial > Soil > Tropical forest > Bulk soil | place: Panama | collected 2016-02-17
AGAGAAAACTTCAGAACGAAATCGGACCGCTACCGTCGGCAGCGATTCGCAGACGCTAATCATGAGTTCATGATATCCTCACCGCGCTGTTTTCAAACTCTGCCGTTACGAATCGACGAGGCGCATGGCTGCAAACCCGACCCGCTCTGCCAATCCGCTCCTGGTAATCGGCGTTGCCGGCCTGGTTGCCGGCCTCTTCGACATTACCTACGCCTGCATCTTTTTCGGATTGCGCTATCACATCCCCCCGTCGAGAATTTTCCAGTCGGTGGCCCGCGGCGCCCTTGGCGCTAGTGCATTTACCGGCGGCTTCAAGACGGCCCTGCTTGGCCTCTTTTTCCATTTTCTGATCGCCTTGATTATCGCCGGCATCTTCTATTTCGCCAGCCGCGCGATTCCGTTCATGATCAATCACGCGGTGATTAGCGGCCTCTTGTATGGCCTGTGTGTGTACCTGGTTATGTACGGCGTCGTGATGCGGTACTCAGCGGTTCACAACCAACTCTATCCCTGGCAATACCCGTGGGGGTTGCTAATCCCGAACCTGCTGATTCACATGGTTGGTATCGGCCTCAGCATCGCGCTGGTCGTGAAGAAGTTCTCGAAGTAAAGCTATCGTTATGGATCTAAAAGAAGTCAGACTTGAAAGTGAGCGCCTGGTGCTGCGCTGGTTCCGTGAAGATGATTTTGACGCCTATGCTGCGATCGCCGCGGACGAAGAGGTCATGAAGTTCATCGGCGGCACGCAGACGAGATTCGAAGCATGGCGGGCGATGGCTTCGCATATAGGGCATTGGTACTTTCGCGGCTACGGGGTTTTCGCAGTCGAGGAAAAGACGTCCGGAGAGATGATCGGCCGAATTGGTTTTATGAACCCGCCCGGCTGGCCCGGCTTTGAAATAGGGTGGACGCTGGCACGCGCCAGTTGGGGCAAAGGCTACGCCACTGAGGGCGCCCGGCGCGCGATGCAATACGCCTTTACGGAAATGAATCGCGACCACCTTTTTAGCTGTATCGCGCCAGAGAACATCAATTCCGCCAGGGTAGCGGAAAGACTCGGCGAAACAGTTGAAGGTGAAACCGAACTCCTGGGTAAACGCGTGCTGCTCTATGGAATCAACCACGAGCAGTGGCTGCGATTACAACAGACCTAATGAAAATCATGGGAACGAAAATGATCCGCGTGGTTATGATCTCGCTCATCGCGAGCGCCGTCACTACCGCTTCGCGCGTGCCGTTCGCCCCGATGTCCGCCCCGTCCGCGTCAGCAGCCGGGTTAAAGGGCGACGCCGCAAAATTTGGCTACCAGACCGATCCGTCAATCGAAACGTTCTGGACGAAATTCAAATCGGCAGTCAGCAAAGGCGAGAAAGATAGTGTGGCCTCGATGGTCCAGTTTCCGATCGGGATGCCCTACGGCTTTCGCACGATCAAAACCAAGCCAGAGTTGATCAAGCGCTACCGCGAGCTTTTCAACGTCCAGGCAAACGCCGCCAAATGCTTTGTGGATGCCAAACCCGAGGTTGAGGCAACGGCGAAAAATCAGTTTACGGTTGGCTGTAAAGACGCCGCCGGCAATGAAACCGTGATATATCGATTTGTACGAACGCGCGGGATTTGGAAATTGAAAGGTTTGGACAACATCAACGAGTGAGTTCGTCCCCTCACTGCGGCTCGATCGACATCCGGGCCACACTAATCATCGGCACCCGCTCAATCTTGCCCGTCTTCAGGATCACCATGATGGTCGGGCCTTCGACAATTACGCGGCGGATGGTGGACATGGGCCGTTCGATCCGCGTGCCGTCCTTCTCTTCAATAATCAGGCGGGCGCCGGCCGGCGGGGCAACCACCTCCTGAGGTTTCGCCTTGTCGGTAGAGGTCGTACTCTCGGTGGATTTATCTGTCTTTTCAGCCGGCTTCTCTTCCCGGCTCGTGTCGGTCTTTTCTACCGTCGATGGCTCAACTTTGGTCGAAGTTGTTTCGGAGCTGTCCGACTTGGCGGTTGAGTCAGTCTTCTTCGGCGGAGGCTGGCGCCGGGAAGGCGCAGGTCTCGTGGACCGCCGGGGCGGCCGCGAGGTCGTGTTCCTGGCGGTCGTGTTCCTGGCAGGTTTTTCAGCCGTCGTCCTGGTTTCCGCCGTGTCTGACGTTTTCTCTGGCGGCTTCTCCTCAGTTTTTTCAGGGGACGGCACAGCCTTGGCTTCAGCCGGTTCGACCATCTCGGCGGGCGGTCTGGGAATCGTGGCGCCTACCGACGACAAGCGGTTCGAACTCGTCTTAGAGTTTGAGGTTTCCGCCGTGTCCGTGGTCTCAGCCACCGGGATGCCGCCGCTGAAAGCTTCGAACGTGCCGCCGAACCTGATGTGGTAAATGCCTGGATCGTCATTCGGCGTTCTGGCTTCGATTCGTAGAATCAGCAGCTGATGTGCCCGCAGGTAAATGCCCTTGGTGATAGGCGGCGACTGTGACGTCGCATAGACCGTCGTCTTCATCAAGGGGCGAAACGTGATCGCCGTAAAGACATCGATATCGCCGTTCAGATTTTTACTGTCTACCGTGACCAGCAGATCGCCCGGATTCGCAGCGAATGCGTAGAAGTAGCGCGTAGCGCGCGGGTCGCCGAGATCGAGGGCGGCAATCTGTCCGTTAATGTCGTTGGCAAGTACCGGAGTCGGCAGGGATTGATCAGTCGACTGGGCAGGAACCGCTTGCGCCAGCGCACAAGCGAGCACGAACAGCAATGCGAGCAAAATCTGTTTCACGACGCGGCGGTCAAAACCGGACAAGCAAACGCGACTTTCAAGAACCTTAGATTATCAGATTTGGCCGGTGAGATGTATGCGGACGGCCAGATAGTTTCTTCAAATGTGTTCTGGCGACCTGGAGGGCAGTAGCCCGACCGCAAGGAAGGATTCAGGTGTCGCAAAGAGGAGCCCTCCCTGACGGTCGGGCTACTGCCCCATAATAGGTCGGCTAAGACACAGTACTCCGCGCGCTGTTGGCGGTCACCAACACCAGCGCGTTGCGAATGCTCTCTGGCTCAGTCTGCGGAATCTCGTGGCCGGCGTGCTTGAGTTCGACCAGCTGTGACTTGCCAATCGCGGCTTTGAGCGGATAAGCGTTCTCTTTCGGCAGGCAAACCTTATCTGCGTCGCCGGTGACAATCACCACCGGCACGTGAATTTCAGAATACCGTTTGCTTAAGGTCTTCAGGCTGTCGTTTAGTTTCCATTCGTCTTCCAGGTACGATCGCAGGTGTTTGTGATCGAGCCAGGACTCATTGGCTGACTTCAAATAATCTTCCGGCACTGGTTCCGGATAGAAAGCATCCTTCAGTTCCTTCTTCAACATGCTCTTGCCAAAGAAGAGCTTCCCCAAAGCGAGACTGACGTCGCCGATAACCGGGGGCTTAACGAAGGTAGACATCCACCACCAGTTCTCCTCCTTTTCCGCAAAAGCCGCCGGGGCCAGAAGAATCAGTGACGAGATGTCATCCTGGTAATGCAGCGCGAAAGCGAGGGCCAGCGATGCGCCCCACGAATGTCCGACCAGGATCGGGTGTTTGAGACCAAGTGCGGCGAGAGTGTCATGCAACCAGGCTGCCTGTGATTCCAGTTGCTCGGGCTTTCGTTTCAACCGATCGCTCTGTCCATGGCCGGGCCGATCGATAGCCACCACGGTGTAATCGCTGCAAAGGAGCCGGACAGCCTTGTAGGTAAAGTCATCGACACTTCCGGCGTTGCCGTGAATCAGGACCACTGTCGGGCCGGCACCGGCCTGGAGGTAATGAACCCGCACGCCATCGACTGTGACAAACTGCGAAGGCGGTTTTTCGCAACCCTGGATTGTGGTTTCCTGCTGAGGTGCCGGCAACCGCTTCGCCGGCGAGGGACCTGAGGCAAAGACCGGGCTGCTAAGTAAACACAGGCAGATAATGGCAAATACTTTGGTCATGATTCTCTCTAACGACAATCCCGCTGGATGATTTCCGGAAACGAGTGTACTGGCCGCAATTACGCCGCTGCCCCACTTTAATCGCGGGTATTATCACGTTGAACTGTCAAAAATGACAGTGAGGAAACAGATCGAGCCTGAGGACGAGGGCTATTTGAATCGTGGCGCGCAGACTGTTGACTGGAGCGCAAGCGTCCTCGCTTGCATTTCCCGGGCAAACGGGACGGTTGCGCTCCAGTCAATACAATTTCAAATTTGGCCCACCGCCTTGAAGGATGAGGGCTAAACACGGCATCAATATGGAGAGAATACTTGACTCACCCCGCGCGGGATCCGCGCGGCAGCGGGCTGCATTCGCCGGTAATTGATTCTGCCTGGACCCTCACCTGGACATCGAAAACAGAGATGCATCAAGCGGCGGGTTAATCACCGTCCGGGTAAAGTGAATCACGGCTCCGCGCGACGGATCGCCGGCCGAACGGCGTATCTCTTTCTCGAATTTGATCCCGTCAACCGTTTCATACGAGCTGAAGGTCACGGTAATTGTTTGTTCTCCTTCCTGGTGCACCATGGTGCTGGGGAGTGATGTTTGCGGGTCGAGAGTGACGCGCCACTCAACTCCACCTTCCGGCTTCAAGACAATTACGTCTCCACTTTCGATCGAAATCGATCCATGGTACCGCTCGGGAAAGAAAGCGAAGAGCATAGCGTTGGCATTGGCAAATCGTTTTGAGGTGGCCAGGGCCAGTTCCTCCCTGGTCATCTGGTGTGCCGGAGCATCGCCTTGTTTGACAAAGCCGTTAACACCATCAAACGTTTCCACCGCCGAATAAGTAGCGACCTGCTCTTCTTTCCGGTACTTTCCGTCCGCCGTGTGCCATACCTTCAGCGTGCCCTGATACCCGCCAACTTCAACCGTCGCCTCGCGATAGATCGATTTGATGGCCGCCACTTTCTCGCGGCCGCCAACCGCCGTTGCCCATCGTTGGATCGGATTGTCAACGCCCAAAGCAACCGACGCAAACAGCATCGGGATAACTAACCACATCTTGCGCATGATCTTTTTCTCCGTGTCACTCGTCTCCAGGTTATTGCCTTCAAGAGAAAGGAGACGCGCAGAGTGAAGAACGGTGCGCGGCGCGGATTTTTTTCGGCGAACTAGAATGCTGAAGCGGATGACGGGGCGGCGGGATGAAGGGTGTGCAGACCAGAGATCAGGCGGAACCCGGCGACGGAGTTATGTTGTTGCTTGTAACCGCAACACTTTTGTTCGTTACGCCGGTGAACTGCCATCGCGATCGTTTCAATCAGTCCCAGGGTCCAGCACATCGGACACCCCTTAAGGAGAATCAGAGCCAGCGCCAGGAAGAGGAGCGCGCGCCAGGTGGTGCCGTGGAAAGTTGACGCCGCGATATAGAGCGCTGTGAGGCCCAGCGCGCCTCTCAACAAATGCCTGGGAATCGTGCGGTTGCCGAAGATCACGGCAGTCTCCTTCCCTCTCTAAACACAACCGGCCCTGACCGGTCCTGCCAATTGCGACCGCAACATCTGCCTGGCTCGATGGAGCCGGCTCTTCGCCGCGCCTACAGGAATGTCCAGCGAGGTGGCAGCTTCTTCGGAAGAGTAGCCCCCGATATCGCGTAGGATCAGGATTTCGCGGTAGTGCTGCGGCAATTTTGAGATCGCATGTTTGAGGTCGATGCGCAGCTCTTCATCCGAAGGCCGTTCACCAACCAGGCCGGCCAACTCGCACTGCTCCAGGTCGATGAGAGGGTGCCGCCGGCGCGCGCGCCGCAAACATTCGCGGCGAATGATTTGGAAGAGCCATGCGGAGAACGCACCAATTGCGCGCAGCGCGTCCACGCGCCGATAAAGCACCCAAAGAGCATCCTGGACCGCTTCCTCCACGTCATCCGACGCGCATTGCCGTTTGGCATAGCGACGGAGCTGCGGGCCGCTGCGATACAGTAATTCCTGTAAGGCCTGCTCGTCGCCGCATTGTGCCGCGGCGACCAGATCGTGCGTGGTGAAGTCCGCTTCGCTCAAAAGTACTGACCTCGCTCCGTCATTTGATGTCTATCGCAAGCGTCCGAATGAGAAGAGTGCTGTTATTCAGGAAACGGTTCGCCGGCGGATGAATCTTTTTTTGCGTGCTGACGCGCGACCGATCAGGCCAGTCCGGCGAGGTCGCGCGCACAAACTCTCATACGGCGCTGCTCACCGGGAAAGTTTCCAAAAATATTCCGGCAGGTTCAGGTTGCGGCTGAGGAGGATCTAAAAGTCGTATTAGCGCTTTACTCTCGGGGCAGTGGGCCGCCCGTTAGGAGGGCTCCTATCTGGCGACTCTATGGGCCCTCCCTCACGGTCGGGCTACTGCCCCGCTTAATGCGCCGTTGATTTGATTATGTCGCTAAGCACGTCTGATTTCGCGGCATCGCGCTCGAGATGTGGGTAACGCTCGCCACCCCGGTAGGCCAGTTTGTAATTCTCCTGAAAGCTGCCGTTCTCGACCCGCAGTTCGATTGCCGGGGCCGCTTCGTTTCGGCTGGCAGCGACGGCCTCATGCATCGCATCCGCAGACCATCCTCGTCCATTTACGCCTACGATTTTCATTCCGGGCGCAATGCCTGCTTTGGCCGCCGGCGACTCCGGATTTACATCGAGCACCGCGCCATCGCTACCGACGATTAGCCCGATCGAGTACGAAAGATTCATGAACTTCCGCTGCTCTTCGTTGAACTTCACTTCTTCGTTGGGGGTCTCGTTGTAGACGAGCTTCCAGCCGCCGTTGGTAATTCCACCCAGCGGCGCCCGCAGATTGACCAGGTTGACTCGCTCGTTAAGAAACGCACGCCAATCGTAGGGCGTTACCGCATTCAACGTCTGCACAATGTCATCAAAAGTATAGGTCTTGACGACTGGTCCGGTGTCGGGGCCGCCATGAAATTTACGGCAGAAATCATCGAGTGACAGCTTGCCCTGACTTTGCCGGCGAATGATCACGTCAGCTTCCATCCAGAGCAATAAACCCTCGAAGTAATAGTCGACCCGCCGCCGGTAATTCATCCAGGCGCGCGGCGAGGAATAAGTGAATTGCACCGCCGTCGCCGTATCGACCAGCGGCCGCCAGTTGCGGCCTGACTGATTGTCCATTTCGGCGGCCACCGCCGCGACCGACTCGCGAAAGTTTTCGGGCGTCCACAATCCGCTCCGCGCCGGCAGGACCTTTCCCAGGTATTCAGTCAGGCCCTCGTAAACCCACAGCAGATCCCCTTGCATCGGTTGCTCAAAGTCCGCGGTAGTCAGATCGGCCGGGCGCCGGTATTTACCGTTCCAGGAGTGGGTGTATTCATGGCCCAACAGATCGCCGAGATCAATTAGCTGGCCCGGATCGCTCAAAGCCTTTTCGCCGACGCCGTCTTCACTCGATTCGTGGTGCTCGAGCCCTTCGCTGCCGCCGACGTCGCTCAAGGTCAACAGAAACCGGTAGCTGCGATAATGGTGGGCGCCGAACAACGCGTTGGCCTCTTTCACCAGATTTTGCCAGCCCTGCAACGTGCTCGGCTTTACCTCCAGCGCCGCCGGCGAATCCGCGACAATATCCATCTCATGCAGCACTGGCGTCGTCCCGAGCGTCAGCCTGCGAAAATTGGCGCCGGCGATCATAGGTGAATCAACCAGTTCGGTGAGCGAAACTTCCTTGAACTCGATTTCGTCGCCGCGTTCGCGTTGCACCGGCAAGGCGGTCGCGAATTGCCAGCCGGCCGGCAGCTTGATCGTCGCGTCCACCCGAACGGCGTCGCTGTTCATCCCGCGCGGATAAACGAGCAGACGGTTCCACTTGATGCGCGCCAGCCGCGCGCTCATCGTGGTGCCCGGCTGCGATACATCGTCGAAGGAGATTTCCAGTTCGGCCTCGCCGACCCCCCCGGGAATATCACCGTGAAAGGCGAACATCTCAACCGGATCACGCGTCCAGGCGATGTCCTTTCCATTCGCCGTTAGTTTCAACCCAACCATGTCGTTGATTGGTCCGGTGGGACTGTGCTCGCCGGGAATCCATTTGGGATAAAAGAAAGACAGCGGTCCCCGTTTAACCTGCATGCGGATCGTAGTGTGAAGTAAATTCCGCGCAGCCTGGGTGGCGTCTACATTCACCCTCATCACAACTGAGTCCTGACCCAGCGCGGTCAAGGCGCAGAATTGAATCAGTACCAGAAGGATCAATATGCGATAGCTTCGCAGTTTCGATTCGGCCGCTTTTGTCATGCTATTTCCCTTGTCGTTCAATCGGTGCCTGGGGATATTCACGAAAGTTCTAATAATCTCTCGCCTGCGACGAACTGACAACCGCAGGCGGCGAATTTGAAATTCTATTTACGGAGCCCCACCGCCTCGGTTGCCCGTTTAGAGAAATGCGAGCGAGGACGCTCGCGTTCCAGTCAATGGCCCCAAATTACGGCCTGCTCATGCATTCAGAGTGGGCAGAGATCGCAGAATCCCATTGTAGGTCAACCTGCGGGAACAAAACTCTGCGGCGTGCGTGAAATCCTGAGATTGCCGAGATCCAGGTCACGATGACTCTGAGGAGCCAGCGCACTCCGGACTTTTTTGACGGCCAGGTGGTGAAGTCTGCGCAGGCGCCGGGAATTTCAATCGGCGAGATTCATTACCCGCCAGAGTGTCAACGGCCAAACCACGTTCATGAGCGCGCCTGCTTTCACTTTATCTTCCAGGGAGGATATGTCGAGCACAACGGCCGGCGGTCCTGGGAGTGCCAGAGATTTACGCTCGCGTTTCAGCCGCCGGATTACGAACATTCCTACTGTAGTTCCGTCGAGTCCACTAAGGTGCTCACTATCGAGATGGAGCCTGCCTGGATGGCAAATCTCAGGGACTATGCAATCAAACTTGATCGGCCTGCTAACTCTCAGGGAGGATCGGTTTCGTGGTTAACGGCGAAGCTTTACCGGGAACTTCACTTGATGGAGCCGGCTTCGTCCCTGGTAATGGAGGCGTTGGCCCTCGAACTCGCCGTGGAAACAGCCCGACAGGCCGAAACACCCTTAGCCTCTACGGCGCCGCGGTGGCTGAAAAACGCCCGCGACTTAATTCACGCGCACTTTGCCGAATCACTCTCGCTTGGGTACATTGCGCAATCCGTAGGCGTTCATCCGGTTCATCTCGCGCGCGGGTTCAGACAACATTATCAGGCGACCGTTGGAGAGTACGTGCGGCGACTCAGGATAGAATACGCGGGTCAGCAAATGGTGCACTCTGAGGCCACCCTTGCTGAGATTGCTCAAGCCGCAGGCTTCTCAGATCAAAGTCAATTCTCGAGAACCTTCAAACTAGCCACGGGCCTGACTCCGGGCCAATTTCGCGCGTCTGCTCACGTCCCTTCGATGGACGCAGAAACGTTTCGATAATTCCGCAACGAACCGGGCCCTGGCGTCACTTACTACTCAAGCCCGGTTGCGCTAGGTACCGCCAAAAGGTGTTTCATTTCGACAATACCGGGCCAACCCCTACGTGTTAGCTTCAGGCTGCAAACAAGCAAGCTGCGGAGGTCGACAACATGAGACAGGGAGTTTATCTGGCGATCCTTTTCATGATCGCAATCAGCGCCGTTGATCTGAGACAGGCGGCAAAAGCCGCAGGCGGATCAGCAACCACAGATCGGACTGCTTCCGGCTCCATACCAGGCGGCCCATTTCAGGAAGTACGGGCCGCGAACTCGGGATGTGCTGCTGGTCAAGCGGCTTCCGGCGATCTCGGTTATAGCGGCACGGAATGCCATGGCTGTTTTATGAGCGGTAAGCATCAACCGGGCAAACCTGACATCGAGTTTGATGCCGAACCCATCATTAGCGGCATTCGCCAGAATGGCCCGGCAGACGGAAAGCTGGAAGAAAAAGATGTGCTGGTAGCCATTGATGGCCAGCCGATTACCACGCGCCCGGCCGCCGTTCAGCTGTCATGGCTCGAGCCTGACAAGCCCGTGCGGGTCACGGTTCGCCGCGACGGCGTAATTACAGATGTTGAGATTGTGCCGGTAGCGCGCTGCCGGAAAGTCACTCAAGACCTGCCCGCAGTCATAATCCTCCGCAGAAGGCTGTTGTCATGAAGCGAGTGCCGGCCGCGACTGTGATCCTCATCATTGCGACAACCGTCCTGGCCCAAACCATCCCCGCTCCAGGCGACGTTCTGACCGGGCAGGTAGATAGGCTTTTTGCGCCTTGGGACAAGCCCGACTCGCCCGGTTGCGCATTGGGTATCATCAAAGACGGCCAGCTTGTTTACACGCACGGATACGGGACCGCTGATCTTGAACACAACGCGCCGATTACTCCCCAAACACTTTTCGATGTGGGCTCGGTAGCCAAGCAATTTACCGCGATGGCGGTGCTGCTGCTGGCGCAACAGGGCAAGCTCTCTCTGGATGACGACATTCACAAGTATGTAGCGGAGGTGCCGGACTTTGGAGTGAAAATTACGCTGCGTCATCTCTTGTATCACACCAGTGGAGTGCGAGGTCAGTTTCTGCTCTACCAACTCCACGGCTGGCGCTGGGGCGACCTGGAAAGCCGCAAGGATGCTCTGGAAACCGTCGCCCGGCAAAAGGAGTTGAACTTTGAACCGGGAAGCCAGCATTCCTATTCCAACACCGGCTACTTCCTGCTCGGCGAAGTGGTCCGGCGCGTCAGCGGCCTGACGCTGCGCGAGTTTGTGGCCCGGAATATCTTTCAGCCGCTGGGAATGAAAGACAGTCAAATTCATGACGATGTTTCGCTGCTCATGAAAAACCGCGCCTGGGGATATCGCCAGTTGAAAAATGGTAGTTGGGTTAACAACATTACCAGTTCAGAGGAAGTGGGGGACTCAAACGTCTACACGACTATTGCGGACTTTGCTCGCTGGGACCAGAACTTCTACGACCACACCTTAGGAGGAGCAGCGCTCATCGACCAGATGCTGCAACCCGGAACTTTAAACTCAGGTCGGGTGTTGAATTATGCCGCGGCGCTGCGCCTGGAAGAATATCGCGGTTTGAAGGTCATCCGGCATGCCGGCTTTAGCACTTCGCGGGCCGAATATCTTCGCTTTCCCGACCAGCGCTTTTCGGTCATCTGCTTTTGCAACAGCGGCTCGATTGATCCATCGACATTGGCCCAGCGAGTGGCAGACATCTATCTGAGTGACCTTTTAAAACCTGAGACGAAAGCGGCGCCCCTGACCGCTGCGGTCCCAGCCAGGGACGCCGCCGAGGTCGATGGATTTATCAAAACACACGCGATTCGTCTTTCCCCGCGTGAGCTTTCGACCTTCACCGGTTACTACGTAAATCCCGACGACGGCCAGAGCCGGCAATTGTCTCTGAAAGACGGCAAGCTGATGTTAGAACGCGGGCGCGGGGTGTGGAACGAGTTGGTTCCGATTGCCGCCTCAAGGTTTGTGATGGCCGGCGCGCCCATCAAAGTGGAAATATCGTTCGAAGAGCCCTACCCCCAGTTTCGGGTCATGTTGTTCTCGACTGGTAAGGACACCACGCCGTTTGCGATGGTCTATGCGGGTCCCCAGGTTGAGAAATCGCCGCCGCTCTCAGACTACTCGGGAACTTTTCAAAATGAAGAGGCCGCCGCGGTCATAGGGTTTCTGGTCCGCGACGGCAAACTGGTTCTTCACACCCCCAACTTCCAGGAACCGCAGAGTTCCGACCCTGACGCGATCAGCCATGGTTGGTTTCCGCTCGAACAAGTTTGCGCCGACTCATTTACCAATAACTGGATCGGGGTATTGAGATTCACCCGCGACTCGAAACATAGAGTTACCGGTTTCCTGATTAGCAATTTTGCCGGTGGAGTCAGGCACCTGCAATTTCAGAAGCAATAATGAGTCTGCGATGGCAGAGCGAGATAGTCGCTTTGCATTCTTCTCAACGTCGCGAACCGGCCCGATCGACTCAGGCCGGCTCGCGCGTGGTCAACATGACTTTAGGCTGCGTGTGATTTCGCCGGGTGGGCGGGTTGATATGAGCCTGGTACTGTCCGCACCGCAATATTCAGACGGTTCCAGCTGTTGATGGCGGTGACCGCGAGCGTCAAATCGACAACTTCCTTTTCCGAGAAATACTTTCGCACTTCTTCAAAAACCGGATCGGGCACATGTCCTTCGTGGATGTTGGTAATTGCTTCCGTCCAGGCCAATGCCGCGCGCTCGCGATCCGTGTAGTAGGGCGACTCGTTCCATGCATCCAGCCCATATAGTCGCTGCTCCGTCTCGCCGGCAGCGCGCAGATCCTTCCAATGCATATCGAGACAGTAGGCACACCCGTTGATCTGCGACGCCCGCAAATAGACCAGGTTCAACAGGTTTCGGTCCAGCCCCGATTTATGAAGGTATTTCTCAATTCCCATCATGGCTTCGAGCACACCCGGAGCAACTTTCAAACCATCGATTCTTGATTCCATATAACTACTCCTTTGGTAAGTAACGAACGACATTCACGGCGCACGATCACTACTCAGAGATGATCACAGCGCGACAGACCTTATCGTAACAATCAGGATTGGCTCTGAGATTTCGTTTTGCAGTCAATCAAGATTCATTTCTACTGCGGCTAAAGCTGGGAAAACCCCGGCCTTGCCGCGCTCTCTTGCGGAAAGGCTTGCCTTTCCGAGAAGTCTGATAGAAACATTTCGAGAATACGCCTCGACCCGCAGGCAAAGCCTGCATAACACATAGCCGGCGTCTGCCGGTAAGGCGAGCCTTACCGCACTGGAGAGCGGCAAGCCGCTAAAGAATCTAATCCGGGTCCACGCGTCTTCCGCCGCGAGCCAATTGAACCGGCTCAATCAAACCCAGCCGCATCGCATCAAATGCGGGCAGACGCGCAGCCTGTGGCACATTCGCTTTGCCCTTTACTGAAAACCAAATGATCTGATTCAACACCTGCGGGTCGGCCATGTCCTGATGTGAAAAATCCTGCTGCTCGCTCCGGGCCATCCAATATGCCAGAGCTGCGTCCGTCGAAGCCGCCGGCGTCACGAGATTATCAGGAGCAAGATTGGGAAGCTGCGCTACGTACGGCCGCAGATCTGCTTGATCACGAAAGATGTTGATGGGCGCCGCCACGGCGTCAAGTTGATTCATCGGCGGCAGGCCCAAAAGAATTTCCATCGTCCGGATCAGGCTGACCGTATTGTGAAAGTCATGAATCAACAGTCCCGGCCGGTTGTAGGCGCTGATGACCAGCGCGATTGAGCGATGCGCATCGACGTGGTCCGGGCCATCCTGCGCGTCATCTTCGATCACGAAGATGGCGGTGTCTTTCCAATAAGAACTTTGAGAAACGGCTTCCACCAGTTTACCCAGAGCATAATCGTTGTCCGCGACAAAGAACTGCGGTGTCGGCCGATTCGCCCTCAGCCCGTCCGTATGATTATTTGAGAGACGCACGATCGACAGGTTCGCTAATCGATCCGGTTTACCGGCCTCCCGATCGGCCGCGAAGCTCCGGAACTCATCCAGCCAGTCACCTATGCGCGAACTGCCCCGGAAAGAGACCTCAGGATTCTCGCCACTGATCAAAGGACTCGCGCCGGAAGAGCTCTTCGCCGCGCGATATGAATCGACCGTCATCGCGTCCGGCGTATTCAGATCAAAATTTCTGGCCTTCGTACTGTAATGCCCTTCGAGAGACTTCTTGGTGGGAAACGCCGACACGTTCGGCGAGATGTCGGGATAAGACTTGGCCCGGTTTCGCTTGATCGCGTCGATGTCAGCCTGTGAGAGGGTGGCGATGAATTCGCCGTAGTTGCGATAAGTAAGACCGGCCCGGGCAGCAGCGTCCCAAAGATATAGAGTCTCCGGTTCTGCGACGTCGCGTGAACCGTGCAGATAAGGAACGAAGCCCCGCATGAAGTTTGCGACCTCTTCGGTCGTAACTGAGCCGCGAAAAAACGACGGCCCATCGCGTCTGGGTTCGTAATCGGGCAGCCGGTTAAAGCCTTCGTAGTCGTAACTCCGTCCGCGTTTGCCATACTCCCAACGAAAAGCCTTATCGACATAGTCGCTGGAGAAAGCGGCCGTGCTCCAGTTGTGGCCGTCGGGACTGGCCTCGGAATTCACAAAAAATCGATCGAACAAGCCGAATCGTAGCGCCAACGCATGGTAATTCGGCGTGATATCCTGCGCCGTGCCGTCACGTCGCGCCGCCGCCGGACCAGCGCCGAAAATCGCCAGGTTCTCATTTCCATCTGCGCTCGTCCCGTTACCGGAGGCTTTGAGATCTCCCAGGACCTGATCGTAGGTGCGGTTCTCTCTGATCACATAGATGACATGTTTGATGGGCGCAGCGGCTGAGAACAGACGCGTCCGCTGAGATCCGAGCAGACCATTGTTGCGCATCACCTGCTGGGTATAGCGGGCCAGATCAGGATCGCCCGGAGAGGTAATCGCACTGATATTGCCGGCCACGATCGAGACGCTGTACTGACCACCTTGCCGCTCACGGCCACGGGCGGCCGGAAAGCGATCGTTGGGCGCATTAGGAACCCGTCCTGAGTTGTCGACGGTCAGTGATGAGTTGGCGACGCCGGTTCCCTTCCCGTTGCCCACGAATAGAGCGCCGGCCACAAACGCCACGGCGGATGGATATTGTCCCGTGGGAATGAAGCCGCGCACCCGACTCACCTCATCGCGGGTGCGGTTCGCGTAGGCCGGCTTCTCAGACGAACCTGAGTTATCAAGCGAGGCGGGCGCAAGTCCCACTTCCGCAATCGAATTGCTGTGAGCATTGGCGACAAATAGCGTGCTGGCTGTTTGATCGAGCGCCAGCCCTTCAGGACTGTTGCCCACCTGCGATTTTTCGGCGAGCCTTACATTGATGCGCTCAACTTCGCGATCACTACGCGTGTCGATCATCGAAACGGTATCATCGCCGCTGTTGGCTACGTACAGACGACTATGGGCGACGTCCGCAACCATGGCGGTTGGGTGCTGGCCCACCGGAACGTAAGAAACCGGTCTCTCTTTCCGGGTGAAGTCGATTACCGCCACTGAATCATCATTCCAGCAGCTCACGTAAACTTTGGACACGGCGTCGCCCAGTTCGTGCCGCATCACGCCGCCGGGTGCGGGACCCTCTTTGGGGGACGACAGTTCAAGGCGCGGTAACGAGCGGCCGATCACCGGGCCGTGAGGCAGGGCCACAACCGCATAGGGGTAAGTAAAATGCTCACTACTATCAGCCTGGCGATCGCGTCCCGGCAGCGGAACGCGCTCGAGCTTTCTCGCGCCGCGCAGGTCGGTGACGATGCCCAGGCTGTCACCCAGGTTGTTCGCCACGAACAACGAATCGCCGTCAGGACTGAGAGCTATGCCGGCCGGATAAACCGGCGCGTGGTTTCCATTGTAGCGAGCCGTAGGCGCGTTAACGGCGAAGCCGCTCACGTCGATTGACGGCGCGGTTACCTGCGTTTCGGGACCCGGTGACGCCGGAGCGAGAGGGTTCCGCTCGCCCGGCTGAAAACGAAACATCCAGATTTTGTTTTCAAATCCACCGGAGGCAAAAAGCGTGTAGGACCCGTCATCATTCGCGACCGGAGAAAACACCGCCCCGACGTTGACACTTTGCGGTGACGGAAAGTAGACATTCTGAATTACGGCCGGGGCCGGTGACGCATTCAGATCGATTACCGCCAAAGACTGCTGACCTACATTGCCGGCTTCATTGAACTGGATTCCATAGCCGCTGTTGACCGCAATCAGATAACGTCCGCCACCGTCACGGCCCGTGTGATCGGGACTACGGACAAAGTCCACCGGCAACGATCCCACGGCCGGTTGATTGGTGGTGGCGTCTATGATGAGCGACCCGGCCGGAGTGATGCGGCTGCCTTCGCTCGCGGGTTCATCCGGCTTCGCCTGTCCCGCCGAAGAGGCGCCGTTAAAAATGAAGCTGAACATTGCTGCCAGGACAGCGCCGGCAGCCAGGGCGACGATTATCAGCGGACGCTTATGCATTGTTAGCAAATAATACGATACGCGCGATTTCGCAATCCGAAAGCCGGGTTTTATGGGAACCTGATAGACGTAATCGCTTAATGTTGAATCCCTTCCAGCAGTATTCGCCCAGCTGAATTGCTGGGTGGCTGCACCTTAAGCAAAGCGGCCAGCGTGGGCGCAATGTCCATAGGATTTGCCGATTGCAGATACCGGCCCGGTACAATTCCCGGTCCCATCAACACCAATGGCACATGCGTATCGTAAGAATAAGGCGTGCCATGCGTGGCCGTTTCGGAGCCCTCCAGATAGAACGGACTCGTGATCAAAACCAAATCGCCGCTGCGACTCGAATAGAACCCATGCTGCACGCGGCGGCCGATGAAATCGGAATCAGGCGCCGGGCTCTGCTGAATTTGGGTCCGCGTGTAACAGCGGGCGATGCCGCGCACGCTCATCGCCGCCTCGCACGCTACTCTTTCAACTTCATCCAGCTTCACTCCATCGCGTTTCAGCGCCTCACGATCGAAATACAAGTTGCCATTGATTAAGGCGTCCTTCAGGTCGTGGCCGTCGCGATATTTGAGAATGTAGTCCGCCGTGCGATCCGGCATTTGATGTTGCGGATTGAAACGGTCGGTGATGCCCGCGCGCATCGCCGCCAGCAGGTCGCCTGCTTTGATTCTCCCACCTGTCAGACCGAGGGCTAAAGAATGTTCCGGGATCGGCGCCACCCCATGATCCGCCGTGAAGACAATGATCGTGTTACTGAGCCCCACGCGGCTATCCACAAAATCGAGCAGCTCGCCGAGCTGCTGATCGAATCGCAGGGTCACATCCATGACTTCCTGGCTGTATGGACCATAGCGATGGCCCACGTAATCATTCGCTGAAAAGCTGATCGAGAGTATGTCCGTGTCCTCGTCGGCCCCCAGTTGCTCGTTCGTGATTGCCTCTTTCGCAAACGCAACCAGAATGTCGCTGGTGAACGGACTGACCTCCAGGGCGGTATAAAATTTCTCGCCCGGCGCCTTCACGCCGCCGGTGATGATGTGGGGAAACGCGTTGGTGTCGGCGGCCGATTTAACTTTTTCCCAGGGCGGCGCGTCCGGTCCGGCGCGCTTGAGATATTCCCTCTCTGGCAACAGGCGCTCCCATTTCGCGCCAAAGAACTTGTCTTCGGGATGCTTCGCATTAAACGAAGTCACCCAGGACGGTAGTTGGCTGAAATAATAGTTCGACGAAACCATTGCGCCACTCTTCTGACTGACCCAATAGGCGGCATTACCGTGGCGTCCGGCGGGCAATATTGCCGCGCGATTCTTCACGGAAATGCCGATTACCTTCGCACGATCATTCGTTGCCAAACGGAGCTCATCGCCCACCGTGCTGGCCATCAGGCGGCAGGGGCTGGCGCCCTCCTCTTCGGGACCGGCCGCGAACAGCGTCGCGTCAGCATCCGACACGCTGCTCACTACTTTTCCGGTTTCCCGGTCCGGCCATTCGTTGGCGACGATTCCCGTCAGGGCCGGATATGCCCCGGTCATGATGGCCGCATGGTCCGGGGCCGTGTAAGTGGGAACCTGATCATAGTTGGCATCGATCCAGGAAGCGCCGTTCTGCATCAGCCTTCGCAATCCGTTCGTACCGAACAGATCTCCAAAGCGATCGAGATAGTCATAGCGGAATTGATCGGCGACGACGACCAGCACCAGTCGCGGACGGCGCCAGTCAGCCGCCGCCGGCGAGCCAATCCGGCAAGCTCCTGACGTTGTATTTGGAAAGCAGACGAAGCAGATCATCGCCAGGACAAACATCGTCTGTCCTGCGCGGCCGCACCTTGAATTCCCCATGGGAAGCCGATGGTAACAGGCCGGTTTGAATTCCGTCTTAACGAACTGGCGGACGGAGCTGGAACGTCGGGTCGATTACTCGCCTCGGGGCAGTAGCCCGACCGTCAGGGAGGGCTCTCACGCGCGAACCTTTGGCCAGTCCCTGAGGCTCGGGCTACTCTGCCCGGCTATCAATTTAACCAACAAGCCCCCCAAAGCCGGCGAGACCTTGAAATTAGGCTTCGGAGAGTGATATAAACCCCGTCCTATTATTTTGACGAGCCGCCTCGTTGCAGGAGCGGAGCATGGGACACAAAGACATTCTCAATCTGGTGCTACCGGAAGAACCTCCGCTTATCGGCAAGTGTGCGAACTGCGGCTTCGAGATTTTTGCCAGCCATCCTTATTCCTGGTGTGTGAAGTGCAACGAAGCGTTGCCCTACCGGCTGAACATGGAACGAAGGCCCATCATGTATGAGAAGTTCAGCGTGTGGCCTTTCGATATGAATTCGGTAGAGGAGCTCGTATTACACAGTAGTCGCGCCTGACTACGGCTTCCGGATCATCAGCAAATTATTCCTGGGTAATCGGCGCTAAAGACGCATACCTCAGCGCCGTCGCGCCGAGGTATGCTTTTTTCTGCGATAGAGCGGGCCGGGATGGCGTTGTGCGCCTATGGCACGCCGGCAGAGCGGTTTTTGTTGTCGCAGCAACGCAGGAATTAACACAGGTGCTGGCCGCTTCAGCGTCGGTGCGACAACGAGTGGATAGTAACGTTCTGAGGCTAATTAGAAGTTAATCCAGTCTTAAGCCTGCGTTAATTCTGACGGCGATCCTCAAACTCGATCGGGCATAACCCAGAACGAAACTCGCGAAGTCGTTACCGAACTACGGCCCAAGTAAAGAAAGACCAACAGCCATTCGAGCTGAATCAAGATCAGCAACCAGCCATTGCTGAAGATGCGAGTGGCGTACGCCAGGTTTGGGGTGCTGGACGCGGCCTGGCCCACGAAAGGCAGCATCGCTAAACCGTACAGCAGTCCGAGAATTGCCATCACCTGATAGGCAGAGATTCGTCGTCCGCCCCGGAAATCCGCGCGCAGGGTTTCCGACGCAACTCGCCAAAGCTGTGTCACCGCCAGCGGCACCACCAAAGCGCCCAGCCAGCGTGATTCAAGAAACAGCAGCACGCCGACTAATCCTCCGACCGCAAACACAATCGACGTCAACGCCTGGATGGCTACCACGGGCTTTCCAGCCAGCCGTCCTTCATACGAAACCTTTTTGGTCTGGCCGGTGAAGACGAAACTGAACCGCCGCAAGAGCGTGGCAAAAAATGGCGGCAACTGCGTAAGGGCCTGGCCATAGCAGCAACCAAAACTGATGCATGCCAGCCGGCCCAAGGCCTCGCCAAACGCATAGGCGATCACGATGGCCGCGAGCATCGGCCGCGGCGGCAAAGAAAGACCCAACGGTTCCCCCACGATGCTGTTAAAGAGACCGATAAGCCAGGGAAGAACAATGATCAGAATGAAGGCAGCGCCGCCGACGGTGAACGTATGACGTTTTCCTTCGACGATCCTCGCCACGATCCTGGCCATCGGTAAAGCGATCAGCAGCCCCATAGTCAGGACCGCGACGGTCGCTCTTAGCGATGCCTGAATGCTGCTCATCAGAATCAACACCATGGTGCAAGCGAAGGCCATCGCCGTCGCATTGAAAAAGCCGTAGTAAGTCAGATTGAGTCCCTGCCAGTGACCGTCGGCGTGTTTTCTCATGGGAACGCTGGCAATCATCTGCCAACCTTCGTCCGGAAGACGCCGAAAGCCCCACAAAAAAATAGCCGCCATGACTATCGCAATGACGGCCACAAACAGCGCATTTGTCATGATTCATCCCCTCCGTTTTCGGAAGATCGAGTCGGCCTCGCGCCACGCGAGGGCTGAACGAACCGTCACATCTGTTTCGACGACGTGTTGTTCGAATCCAATCGAGAAGCGGCTCTTCACGGCCGGGCGAAAGCGATTGATTAGCAAGTCCTCACAAAAGCGGATTCGTCCCTGTTGGAATAACAACACGACCGTACTGCTGCCGGGCCGGAACATAGTTATCGGCTGCCCGCGCTTGATAAAAGTCGAAGGCGATAGCTGCGCCGGAGCATCATATTGATGCTGGCTGTAGCACTGGACGATCTTGCCTACCATCAACGCGACCACGTGCACGATCGCGACCAGCCCCACACCGGACCCGCCGTTGACATCGGTGTCGACCACCGTGACCACGCGGCGATTCTTCGAATAGGAAGCCAACGGGGATATGGTGGCACTCGGATTACATGAGTGATGCTCACCATCAATCTCGTAGGTGTCGATGACTATGCCGTCCACCGGCGCGTGCACGTAATGATATTTGTCCGGCGTTAGACGAAAGACGGCAAAGTCGCCATCCAGAAAGTCCTCGAGCCAAAATGATTTATCAACGCCCAGCAGTTCGGAATAGTCGAAAAACTTGTTCTTGATAAGCAATATCGAGCTTTCGCGGAATGAACCGACCAGGACCCGGGCATCGGCGGGACAAACCACGGCCGATCTGCTGACCGGCAAGGGACGGCATTCCCAGAAACGAATACGGCGTTCAAATATGTCCCTGGCGGTTGTCAGTTTCTCAGGCGCGTCAACGAACTCTGAGAAGTCGACGCCACTTTCGCGCAGATAAGCGAGAGTCGATGCAGCACTACTGCCAAGCAGCGTGTCATAGTTGACGTACGCCAGGGCCTTCGAAACCCAGGCGCTCGAAAAGAGCGTGACGATGCCCGGCGCATGCTCCATCGACGGCGAATAAAGCGCGGTGATGAGCTGATCGCCCCGCAAACGTTCACGGCAAATTTCGCCGCTGCGCCGATCGATGTACTCATGCGGACGCATAATCCTTGGGCACGGACTCCTCGCTGGGTGCATCCATTTCCATCGCCACCAGCGCCAGCAAAGTTTTGATTAGGGCCGTTAGTTCGGTTTGCGTTAAGCGGTCGCCGAGCAATGACGCTTCCACCCTGCCGAGAGACTGGGGGATATCGATCCCGGGTAACAGCAAAGTCAGCCCACCGCGAACATCATTGTCGGATTCGTATCTGGCCACGACCAGGCGAAGGCTCTCTCGCAAGAGTTTCTGCTTTAAGGAATCGCGATAATAGGATTCCGCCGCCAGGTTGAAATCACGCGCCGGCATCGCCAGGGAGGCCGCGGCATCATTTTTCCGCGTGATGTTTCGCGTCATCCTCGCGTCGACGCGATTGGCCGGATTGAGAATTCGATCTTTTAAATCGCGCAAGCGGTCCTGAAACCCGAAAATCTCGACAATGTCAGCTCCGTCCGCTTCAATGATTCTGACCAGGGCAATCAGATAATCGTTGAGGCCGACGCGCAGATAATCGCGATGACGGCTCGGACTGGTGGTTTCAGACAAAGAGAGTATGCGCCGCATGAAATCGTTTGGCGTTTTGGTTCTGACATTAAAGGCGGGCAGCCCCAGCGCCGCATAAAAGAAAGGCAAACGGCGCTCGCTTTCTGAAAGAGGATCGTCAGGTATGTTCCGATGTTCATACGCGCCGGACAGCACGTACTTGAAGGCGAGCATGGTGATTAGCTGTTGCAGATCGGCCGCGATCGCAAAGTCATCTTCAAAGCTCTCGAACAAGCTGTAGTGCCGGCCTTCAAAGCCCGAGAAGCCTACTGAGTCAAATTCTCGCAAACTGATCGGCATATAAAACTTCAACCGCCGATCGGATACTCCCATGGCCTCCAGATCGAAGCGCAGCCGCGACACGTTGTCGATGGATCCGTCCAGGGCCGAAGCGCTCTCGGTGCACAGCCAGGCCACCGGGAAATCAATCAGACGATAATCGGGCACCAGATCACCTGAGACTCGGAATAGCGTCGAAACCAGTCTGTCTAAAGATTGAAAGCCAAACGGCGAGATCGGCTGCCCCCAGAAACGCAAGTGGGCTTTCCGCCGCCAGTGGCGCCAAAGCATGCGCAAGTGGGTGTAGTCTACGGCGTGCGGCAGAAAGCCCAGCGCGAGTTCCGGATGGAGATCGGCAAAAGCCAGACGCATGGGCGCCGCCGTATAGGTCCCCACGAACAGCGGCAGAAAGTGCTCGCTGATTTTAATTACCAGGTCGCCGATTAATTTTTCGTGCGCCGCGGTGAAGCCCTGGTTGGCCATCAGCGCATTTCCGATCCGCTTACTTCCCAAACTGAGGTGGGTGCCGTTGTTCGCCAGAGCCACGCTCGAGGTGTTTGGCAGGACGACGCGGTTGTTTGATATCAGCCCGCCATCGCGCAGCTTCACGACCGCATTGATGCGGCTGCGACTGATAGTGCGATAGGCCAGCCGCATGTATTCGCGTTTCATCTGGCCGTCATCCCAGCCGCACAGACAGGGACTAACAAAAAGATCGCAGTAGAACGAATCAGAGATGCAGTCATTGAGCTCCCTTTGACGCATCGGCGGGTGTGGCGAAAAGTGCACCGAAGCCTTCTGCCCGAGAGACTCCAAACCGAGAACTTTGTTGGCCCATTCGATTAGCAGGTGCGTCAAGAGAAATCGCGTGGCCATCTCAGTCGCCACCGTCTTGCCAATTGATTCCCGAGCCGGATTACCGACATAGAAGGAGTGCGTCTCGGGAGAGGTGAGGTCATTTGAGAAATGGGCAAACAGGCGCAGCGCGGTAGCTCTCAAAGGCACAGTCATCTCGGACGAGCGACCGAGGACATCCGCGAGCGCGAGCTTTACCAGATAACTTATCGGCACCCGCAACCAGTCCCCCCAGGTGGTGGGAAAGACAAACTGCTTTGCATCCACACGGAGTTGCCCGTTCGGGGTGCGGCCGTTTCGCAGATCTCTTTCCACGACTTGATCTGCAAACCGGGAGAGCGATTTCCGGGGAAAGCGAACCCAGCTGTTTTCCCAGACGCCGTTGTGGTCGTTGAGGTAACGTTCGAGTTGGCGGACGAGTTGTCGTGGGGCTTCGTCGGTCGCCACGCGTTTGGTCAGATTAGCGAAATACCGCGAGCGTCTAATCGTAACCGGAAGATCAACCTGATTGGCCCGGCCACTGACCTGGGCTTGCAGCTCGTTTTCCGTGCCGCCCGTTACGTCTCCGGGCGCAAACGGCAGAGAGGCAGCGTCGACCACCCCTCCCGATCTGCGGACACCCAGACTCTCCAGGATCAATTGGACGGCTCGATCGTTTGAGTATGTCAGACCAAACTGGGACGGCATATTTGAGACACGACGATAAGGATCAGGTGTTTGACTGCTTGCCACTTTGAACCGCACTACGACCAGCAATGAGTCCGGACACGTTTTACTAAGAGACAGATGATTTCGATACGCGGCGAAGCAAGACGGAAGTTTAGTGTAACGCCCGCCGGTTAATTCGATTTGAAGGGTTGCTTAAGTCTTTGTTACGCGTGGCGAATCTACTTTGCTGACGGTGATATCATTCCGCGACAGGTTAGGCGGCGAGACGCCTAACCTGCGCAGTTGGCGAAAGTCGGCAATAAACCTGAGTCATCGGTCCCGGTCATGATCGTCCCGGTCACGGTCATCACGCTCTTCGCCGCAATTTTTAACCTTCTGCCACGCTTCCTGGTAATCTTCCAGAGCTTCATCATAATGGCCGCTCGACGCGTCCCGATCGCCTTCATTCAGAGTCGCCTGCGCATCGGCAATCTTCTTCGGCTTGACGCCCTGGCTGGCGGCCTCGTTAATCGCGTCCTGTGCCAGCTTTCGATCGATCGCCGACAGAATATTGATCCAACGCCGAAGCGTGGCGTCCGGGACACCCGGAGGGTGGGTATCTCGCAGCATCTCGATTAGCTTCTGGACCGCTTCGCGACTACCTTCGAAGACTTTCTCGGCGCGTTCGCATCTCAGGTGGTTGCCGTCAGCCGTCCATGGACCACTCAAATCCTCATCGAGCTTTTTGATCGCATCTCTTAGCCTTTCTGCATCTTTCTTATTTGCAGAGCCCAGCGCATCGTTGAGCTCACCACGAACCGCTTGAGTTGAGGCGAACAGAGACCCAATCGTGAATGAGCCGTTGATCTGAGTGATATCGAAGTTGGTCAGCGTGTCGCCGCTCACGAGTGGCGCGATCACCGTGGTCCCCGGGTCTGGTCCAACGGACGCGGGAACGTTTGCGCAAGTCAGGCTGCCTACATAAGCGCCGGTCACCGTGCAATTCGCCGGCGACTTGGCCAATCCATCGTATATCGCGGAACCACCACCGGCAGTCGCCGTTACCGGGGCGCGGGCGATCGAAAATGTTTGCGCCACATCCAGGGCCGGACTGAAGTCGCCGTTACCTGCCTGAGAAGCCGTGATGGTGCAGTTCCCTGCCCCAGTCAGAGTCACGAGACTTCCGGCCACGGTGCAGTTTCCGCTCGCCGCGAACGACACCGGCAGACCGGAACTTGCAGTTGCCGAAACGTTGAATGGCGGATTGCCAAAGGTCTTGTTCGGCGGCGGATCGAAAACAATCGTCTGGGTCGTGTCTTTGATTATGATCGTGGCCGTCGCATTCGCGCCGACATCGTAGCTGCCGGCATCTCCCAACGTCAGCGTTAGGGCTTCATCGCCTTCCAGCAAATTATCCGGGTTGGGGACGACCGTGATGTCGACAGATTGCTGGCCCGAAGGAATAGTGGCCGCGCCGTTCAAAGTCGGCGAGTAATCAGACGGTGAAGCCTTTCCCGGCCCGGTAGCAATGGTGTAACTCACAGTTAGAGGCCCGACGGTGCTTCCGGTGCGCGAGATCCGGAGCGTCCCTGGATCGCCCATCTCAGTGGCCGTCGCATCGATCGCCGAGATATTCACCACCGGCGTCGCGGCGGCGCCGATAGTTCCGGGCGAACCAATTTCCTGACTGTCATTCGCTGCTCTGAATGCGCCGTTAACTCCGACTGCGCTCAGAGTGGAAATCGCCGCGCCGTTTATTCCCGCTGAATTATCGAAACTTGGGAACGGCCCGTTGGGCGAAGCGCTGAAGATCACCTTGGCCTGGAGCGTGCCACCCGCGTCGTAAAGGTTGACTTCATCGCTGCCGGTGCTGAGGCCAACCCCCGATCCGTTGTAGCTGCCGAAACGTAGATTGGGCGGCGGATTCGCCCCAAACCAGAGCGCCTTGAAAGCCGCGCTCTTGCCCGGCAGATCAGTCGTCTCCATAAAGATCACCGACTCACCCGGGGCGATGCTGCTGATGCCGTTCAAAGGCACGGCGCTGGCGAAGGTGTGCGAGTCATCGTCCATCTTCCAGCCGGTGATGTTCGCCGGCGCCGTGCCGATGTTCGTCACCTCAAACCAATCGACGCGCAGACTCGTCGGCCCGGAAGCGGGACCGCCGTTGCCGCTGGACCAAGGCGCGACTTCCGAGATGATTAGCGAGGCCGTGCCGCCGGTGGAAACCGTGACCGTGAGAGAGAATGGCGCGCTCGCATCGGGGCTGTTCCCGACCGTGGGATCGTCGACATTGACCGTAACGTTGTAAACCGGCTTGGTGGTCGCATTCAACGGCGTTCCGGCCCGCAGATACAGCGCGGTGCCAATAATCTGAAATGAAGCCGCGTCAGGACCGGTAACCGACAAGTGGTTTGGCCCTAACCCATCATCGGTAACGATGATATCGGCCATCTTGATGGCCGATGAAGTACTGGTGTTTTCCGGGATTGAGGTTACCTGGTTGGTCAAAGTCACGGCTGTGGGCGGCAGGTCTTGATTGCTCGATGGCGCATAGACCCAGAGCTGCGGGTGATCACTGTCTCCGCCGCCGTTCTCATTTACCACGTAGAGATTGCCGTCACGATCCATGGTGACGCCTTCATTGGTTTGGTCGGCTACCGATAATGGGTTCCCCGGATCGGAGACAATTGTCAGCGTGCTCGAAACATTTCCTGAGCGATCGATGTTGATAATCTGTCCGGACTCCTGACTTATCACCAGCAGGTGGCTGAAGTCAGCGTGACCATTCAACGAAGGAATATTTGACAGCGCAAAGACGTCAGAAAAATCTGCGAGGTTGGCCAGCGCCGGATTGAACAGATCGGTAGAGCTGGTGGCCGATGGTGAACCGTTAGTCGCCGTCCCGGCGGTAAAATCGATATTGCTCTGAAAGATCGACTGCGGGTCTTTCTCCTTGACGAAAATGAATCCCGGGGTCGCGCCAGTGGTCAGCGGATCATAGGAGGCGCCTTCCAGACCGATGTTCCCAATCGTCGTGCCGAGCTTGACCGTCTGCGCATCAGTCTTGTGCAAAACTCCACCGGCAACATAGGTGAAGAGGTTCGCCTGCCGGTAACGCTCCTCCATGATGACGAACTTTCCGGCGCCGACATAGGTCACGCCTTCGGTGTCAAAGAAGTCGGTGCCCTGCGGACTTGGTCCCGGGGCCAGAGTCATCGAGTCGATCAACTGTCCGTTCTTCGTTACCTGGACCACCGAAGTGCCGCCGTCGCCGACTACAAACAGCGTGTCGGTGTCCCAATCGTAGGTGACAGCCGAAGCTTCCTGCGCCAGCAGGCTGTTGGCCGGATGCGCAGTGCGTGTGGGTTCCGGCAAATCAAAGCGTCCGATCCGGAGATAAGTCGACAAGTCTACCGACACGGGAGGAGCCGGTGGTTTGAGCGCGATAGATTTTGCGCTGAGCGCCGCTTCAACCCGTTGACCGGCAAAGCCGCTAATAATGCTGAGTAAAATGGCGATCACAAGCAGCAACGCAAACAGCTTAGAGTTCGAGTAGCTCACGGTTTATCTCCTTGAGTGGACGCAATCCGAGTTTCGAAGAATTTTCTGAGTGTGGAGCGGAGCTACTCTAAGGGGCCGGTATTAAATCTTTCGGAAGTGGATCTTAATTCTGTGAAAACTTTTCCGGAGAGAAACACGCCTGGAGGGCAAAAGTTAACAACCATTTAACAGGAGACGCGTTAATCTACGTCCTTCATTTCAGTTCCAGGCAAACTGCTTCCTTATGATTGGGAAGAGCCTTCTCCACTACCGAATCGTATCGAAGATTGGCGCCGGCGGTCAGGGCGCCGTTTACGAAGCCGTCAATATGACGCTGGGCCGAACTGTGGTCCTGAAAGTCCTGCCGCCTGAACTAACTGCGAATGAGGTCAACCTGGAACGCTTCGAGCGAGAGGCCCGCCTCGCTTCCGCCCTGGACCATCCGAACATCTGCGCGATTCATGACCTCGCCCTCGATGGCGACGTGCACTTCATCATCATGCAGCACGTGGCCGGCAGCAATGTGCGCGAGTTAGTGAATGGCCGTCCCCTGGCGTTGAAGACTGCGGTGTCGATTGCGATTCAGGTCTGTGATGCGCTGGCCGCAGCTCACCAACAAGGCATCATTCATCGCGACATCAAGGCCAACAATGTGATGGTCACCCGGGACGGTAAGGTCAAGATACTCGACTTTGGTTTGGCCAAGTTACTGGACCAGCACCCGACGAATCTTTCGAGCGATGAAGTGAAGCATCTCACTGAAATCGGAACGCCTTACGGCACGCCAACATATGCCGCGCCCGAACAGGCCCAGGGCCTGCCCGCCGACGCGCGCGCCGATGTCTTCTCGACGGGTGTGCTGCTTTACGAGATGCTGGTGGGGCGCTGGCCCTTCGACGGGAAAACGGCGGTCGATGTCCGGTATGCGGTGGTGAATCAGCCGCCGCGGCGTTTGGCTGAGGCGCGCCCCACTCCCGCCCCGGCGCGGCTGCAGGAGATTCTCGATCGGGCGATGGCTAAAGCTCCCGGCGAGCGGTATCAAAACATTTCGGAGATGCGCGACGACCTGCGCAAGGTTCTGCGCCAACTCGAATTTCAGGACAATCCGGAATTTGAAGAAGAGGTAGCGCCGTCAGCGCCAAAACATCTGGCGCGTCAGGGTCGCCTGACTCGATCGATTGACTCAGTCGCCGCGCGCACCGGCGTCAGCCGGAAATCTCTCACCTTCGCGAGCCTGACTCTGGCGGCGTTAATTGTCATACCCGTACTGATCCTTATCGGTGTGAAGTACAGGTCCGGTCTTCTGGTTGGGGCTACCGGTGAGGGCGTCGCCCTGCGCTTGCACGGCTCGAATACGATTGGGGCGAAGCTGGCGCCGGCGCTGGCCGAAGCGTTTCTCCGCAAGCAGGGAGCGACCAATGTGCGCACCATAAATGGAGCAAGCGCGGACGAGGCAAAGGTCGTGGGATTGTTGCCCGGCAATTCCGCGCCGACGACAATTGAAATCAACTCGCATGGATCGGCGACCGCCTTTATGGACTTGATCGGCAAAACCGCGGACGTGGGCTTGTCGTCAAGAAAGATTGAGCCGGCAGAAATTCAGAAGCTGGGATCGCTCGGGGACATGACCTCATCCGCGAGCGAGCACATTCTCGGCCTCGACGGCATCGCGGTGATTGTCAACCGCTCCAACTCTATTGACGCGCTCTCCAAAGAACAGGTCGCGAAGATCTTTTCCGGCGAGATCACCAATTGGAGTCAGGTCCAGGGCGCTAACGCTCCGATCAAGGTGTACGCACGAGACGACAAATCCGGCACTTTCGATTCCTTCAAGACATTGGTGCTCGACAGAAGTGGTCTGATTTCCGGCGCCGCGCGGTTCGAAGACAGTCTGGCGCTCTCTGACGCGGTGGCCACTGATCCGAATGGCATCGGCTTTATCGGCCTGCCTTACATCCACGATGCCAAGGCCATCGCAATCGCGGAAGGCAGCGCGCCGCCGCTCATGCCCAACTCACTAACCGTGAGCACCGAGGATTACATTCTTTCGCGGCGTCTTTACCTGTATACGCCGGCCCATTCGACAAACGTCTGGGTGGGCAAATTTCTGGAGTTTGCGCTCTCAGACCCGGGTCAACAAATTGTCGGCGAAAATGGATTCGTGGCCCAGACGGTCAAGTCTGAAAGTACGGCAGTCGCGGCGAACGCGCCTGGTGAGTACAAGCGGCTTACCAATGGAGCCGAACGCGTCTCACTTGATTTCCGATTTCGCCGCGGGGGGAAAGACCTGGACAACAAAGCCCGCCTCGATCTCGACCGCGTGGTCAGTTTCGTCGCCGATCTTAAGTTCAGCGGCCAGAACATCCTGCTCTTCGGATTCGCAGATGACGGACTGGACAACGACCTGGAAATCTCAAAAGAGCGCGCGCAACTGGTCGCCGAACAGTTCAAGCGGCGCGGCATCGATCCGGGCATAGTCACTGGTTTTGGCGACCTGTTTCCGGTGGCCTCGAGTGCGACCGAGGACGGCAAAGAGAAGAACCGGCGGGTGGAACTCTGGCTGAAAAAGTAAGCGATTGGAGGAGCGGCGGGTTGTTTAGTTGGGGCCGGGGCTCGACTCAAATTCCAATTGCGCGTCTCTTCTCTTTTCTGACTCGGCGGCTTTCACTCTGATATAGACACCGTCCGGCCTCAGTTCACGCGCGTTGACGTTGTCGTTCAGGTAAGCGTCGAGAATGGCCTTCAAGTGATCCCGAAGTTTCGGGTCCTTCACCGGAAAGACCAGTTCAACTCGCCGGCTCAGATTTCGATACATCCAATCGGCGCTGCCGAGATAAGTTTCTTCCTTGCCGTTGTTGCTGAAATAGAAAATCCGGCTGTGCTCCAGAAAACGTCCCACGATGCTGCGCACGCGGATGTTCTCTGATACACCCGCCAGGTTCGGCCGCAGGATACAAACACCACGGACCAGCAGGTCTATCTGAACACCAGCTTGCGACGCCTGGTACAGGGCGCGCACCACGGCCACATCGGTAAGACTATTAATTTTGGCGATGATGCGCGCCGGCTTACCGGCCCTGGCGTGAGCGGTTTCGCGCCTGATCAGGCGGATGAATCGCTTGCGCAGATTTACCGGCGCCACCAGCAGGCAATCGTATTCATTAAACTCCGAGAATCCGGTCAAAGAGTTAAAGAGGTTGGTAGCGTCGTCAGCGATTTGGTCATCAGTAGTAAACAGACCGAGGTCGGTGTAGATCCGTGAAGTGGTGGGATTGTAGTTTCCGGTCGCCAGGTGAACGTAGCGTCTCAGGACTTGTCCTTCCCTTCTGACCACCATCGCCAACTTGCAGTGCGTCTTCAAGCCGACGATGCAGTACACCACATGCACGCCCGCCTGCTCCAAACGCCGCGCCCATTCGATGTTGCTCTCCTCGTCGAAACGGGCTTTCAGCTCCACCAGCGCCGCCACCTGCTTCCCGGCTTCACTCGCTTCGATTAAGGCTTTCACGATGGGAGAGTTGCGGCCCGTGCGATACAAACAGATCTTTATCGCCACCACATCAGGGTCATGCGCCGCGCTGCTAATGAAATTCGTTACGGTGCTGTATGAAGTGTAGGGATGATGCACCAGAATATCCTGGTCCCTGTTGGCGGCAAAAAAGTTTGGGCTGTCACGCAAGGCGGACGGAACCGCGAGTTGCAACGGTCGGTCCTTCAGCTCAGGCCGATCAAGATCGTATAGCTGCATCAAATCCGGCAGATTGAAGGGACCATCCACGGTATAAACATCGTCCGCAGTAATTTTCAGCGCCTCAGTGAGATAGGAAACCATCTCGGCCGGCATGTCAGCCGCCACTTCCAATCGCACCGCATCGCCGAAACGCAATTGCCGGACGTGCTGCTGCATGGTTCGCAGTAAATCGTTAGCTTCGTCTTCCTTGATGTCGTGATCGGCGTCGCGGGTCACGCGAAACAGATAACACTGACTCGTCTTCATGTGCGGGAAAAGCGCGCCGATATTGGCCGCTATCAGACTTCCCAGAGAGGTAAAGCTGGTTCCTTCGTCGTCGAGCGGAATAAATCTGGGCACAATCGGCGGCAGCTTGACGCGCGCAAACCGCGGAAGCCTGGGAATCGATGCATCTGCTGTTCGCGGGCGTCGCGGCGAGACCATCAGTCCCAGGTTGAGACTGAGACTTGAGACATAGGGGAAAGGGTGTCCCGGATCGACTGCTTGCGGAGTAAGAATCGGGAATACATTTTCGGTGAAGTAATTGTCGGCAAACTTCTTTTCCCGTCGACTCAGTTGATCGTATGGTCGAATCACCACGCCGGCGTGGGCCATCTTCGGCAGCACGTCCGTTTTCAGACACCGTATTTGGGTTTCCAGCATGGGCCTCAATCTCGACCTGATCTCTTTCAACTGCTGGCCCGGAGTCAGCCCATCAGGCGAAAGTTCAGTGACCCCGGATTCGACCGCCTCCTGTAATCCCGATACCCGAATCATGAAGAACTCGTCGAGATTGGAAGAGAAGATCGCCAGGAACTTCAGTCTTTCCAGTAGCGGGTGTCTCTGGTCCAGGGCCTCTTCGAGGACGCGGCGATTGAATTCCAGCCAACTAAGTTCGCGATTAATCAGGAATTGCGGCTTCTTTACGTTGCGCAAGTCGGGCAGGCCTTTTCCATTGCGCGGCTCAGGGGATTTGGCTTTGGTTGCTGCGGTACTCACGGGGTTTCAGTTCCTTCAACTTTGCTGAGGCTGTCTGCCTGCGTCGGTAAGAAACCATCTTAGTCCGGCGCCGATCTTATCTGACAAACCGGATTCGCCCCAGTCTTGAGAATCCGCGGACGAAATTATGCGAATTTGTAACGACTTTTCAAACTTGAGGGGTGGTACAGTTTGACGTTTCTGATTCACGCCGCGGCTTTAGCCCGTGTGCCGAGCACCATCACGGGATCGGAAACGGTTTCAACGGCAATCATATAGTTGACTCACCAGTCCGTAGTTGACTCACCAGTCCGTAGTTGACTCACCAGTCCGTAGTTGACTCACCAGTCCGCGGAGCGGACGACGGCATAAAGCCTGGGGCGTAAGCC
>Ga0126369_10000314_pt1 | contig 31581 bp, 27 predicted proteins | sample PanSoiMetaPlot_1_FD_109646 | JGI IMG/M metagenome (GOLD analysis project Ga0126369, IMG submission 109646) | Tropical forest soil microbial communities from Panama - MetaG Plot_1 | ecosystem: Environmental > Terrestrial > Soil > Tropical forest > Bulk soil | place: Panama | collected 2016-02-17
GGTCGGTCGCGAAGCCGCGGTCTCGGGTGCGGTCCAGCTCCCGATAGAGCTCCTCGGGATCCGTGATCGTATTCGGTGTCATCTTCTCGAGGGTCGCGCCGGCGAGCATCCCTGCCAGCTCCTCGCGCGGGAGGTTGGCCAGCAGCACCTTGCCGACTGCGGTGCCGTGCGCGGGCAGACGGTGGCCGACCGCGGAGGACATCCGCACGAACTGGTTGCCCTCCTCCTTCACCAGGTACACGACGTTGCGGCCATCCAGGCGGGCGACGTGGCAGGTCTCGTTGCAGCGCGCGACCAGCTCACGCGCGGCGGTTCGCGCCTCCCGGATCAGGTCCAGCGACTGCGCATATGCGCTGCCCAGCTCGAAGAGGCGGAAGCCCAGCCTCACCGTGCCGTCGGCCGCCACCTCGAGGCAGTGCTCGTCGCAGAGCGTGTTCACGAGCTCGTAGGTGGTGTTGCGGGGGATGCCGAGGCGTCTCGCGATGGCCGCGACCCGTGACGGCGGCGATGCTTCAGCGACGAGCCCCAGGATGGCGCAGGCCCTCGCCACGGAGGAAACGCTTCTCAATCGTCCGAAATACCGGACAGCGTCCGCACGGCTGACCAAAAGTAGCACCTCGTCGAGGCCGTGTCAAACGAGGACGACTCTGCGATATGGTGTGCGCTACCGAATTGGAACCGACTGCGATCACGTCAGGACGACTTCGCTGCACAGTCTCGAACGACCACCTCCCAGCAGTCGAGGAACCACCCAGGTGACGTCAGCCGCAGCCGACTGGGCCGCCCGGATTCGCGCCGACGGCGTCTCGGAGCTGTGGGTCATCTACCACGACTTCATCGGCCGGCCGCAGGCGAAGCTCGTCCCATCCGAGCGCTTCGAGGCAGCGATGACGGCCGGTGTCAGCTTCGCCAAGGCCAACCTCGACTTCAACGTCCTCGACCAGCAGGCGCCGGACTTCGTGTTCGGGGCCGAGACCGGTGACTTCCTGGCCGTCCCTGATCCCGAGACCTACGCGAGGATCCCGCACCACCCGGGTGCGGCCCGCGCCTACTCCCACCTCCACCTCGCTTCGGGCGGCATCTGGGCCGGATGTCCGCGCTCGGCCCTCATGGCCACCGCCGCAAGGTACGCGCAACGGGGACTCAGCGTGAGAGCGGCCTTCGAGCCCGAGTGCTACCTCTTCGTCAGAACCGGCGACGGCTACGCGCCGGCAGACACCTCGCCGATGTTCGGCCCCGGCGGTCTGGAACGCCTTCACGACGTCATCGCCGGGTTGACCACGTCGCTGGCCGACATGGGCGTCGGCCTCGAGCAGGTAGGCACCGAATACGGTCCCGGGCAGTACGAGATCAACATCCGGCACCAGCCTCCCCTGAAGGCCGCTGACGACCTCATGACGGTGAAGGAGGTGCTCCGGGCCCTGGCGACACGGTTCCAGCTCGTGGCCAGCTTCATGCCCAAGCCGTACACGGACCTCCCCGGCTGCGGTGTCCACGTCCATCTCGGACTGAACGACGCAGACGGCCGCAACGTCCTCGAAGGAGACGGTCCGGTCGGGCTCAGCCCGCTGGGCACCGCGTTCGTCGCCGGGCTGCTGCGGCACGCCAGCGCCCTGTGTGGGCTCGCCGCCCCGACAGTGAACTCGTACAAGCGGCTGCAGCCGGCATCATGGGCACCCGCCCATGTCTGCTACGGCGCCAGCAACCGCGCCGCGCTCGTCCGGATCCCGGACGCAGGCAGCAGGCACGTCGAGTTTCGCGCCGGCGACGGGACCGGGAACCCGTACCTGGTCATGAACGCCCTGCTTGCGGCCGGCCTGCACGGCATCGAAGAGGGGCTCGACCCCGGAGCGCCGGTCATGGACGACGTGGGCCACCTCGAATCGGAGCAGGCGGCGCTGCGGGGCGTGGGACTCCTGCCTCGCTCCGCGCCGGAGGCGCTCGCCGAGCTGGAGGCCGACAGCGTCGTGATGGAGGCCCTCGGGCCGCTGATCGGACCGACCTTCCTTCGTGTGAAACGATCGGAGGCCGCCACCTACGCGCTCCAGGTGAGCGACTGGGAGCGCCGCGCCTACCTGGAGTGGGGCTGAGCCCTTCAGTAGTTCCTCGCCTGGTCGAACTCGTTGACGAGCGGCCTGCCGTCGAGATACCGGCGCAGGTTCTCGATGAAGAGGTCGACCAGCCGGTCATTCTCCCGGGCGACAGTGCTGGCCGAGTGCGGGGAGACGATGACGTTGGGAAGCGTCCAGAGCGGGCTCTCCGCCGGCAGCGGCTCCCGCTCGAACACGTCGAGGGCCGCGCCACCCAGCCGGCCGGTCTGGAGCATTTCGACCAGGACGGCCTCGTCCACCAGAGATCCGCGGCCGACATTGATCAGTACGGCGTGCGCCGGCAGCAGCCCGAGCCGCCGCCGGTCGAAGAGCCTCCTCGTGTCCGCGGTTTCCGGAGCGGCGATGACCAGCAGATCGGCGTCGGGAAGGACGCCGTCCAGGTCCGACCGGTCGACGAGGGACGTGACTCCGGGCGGTAGGTCGCCGTCCGTCGACCGCCGGTGGCCGATCACCTCGATGCCGATCGCCGCGCTGAGCTCCGCGATGCGGCTCCCGACCTTCCCGAGGCCGATGAGCACCATCCTCGAGCCGGCCAGCTCGCGACGGCAGAAGCGTTCCCAGTGCCGCTCCTGTTTCCAGCGCGTCATGCGCGGCATCTCCGTGGCGAAGTGCAGTGCGGCCATCAGGACGAACTCGGCGAGAGGTTCGGCGTGGATGCCCGCCGCGTTGGTGACCCGGATGCCCGAGCCGGACAGTCCCATCTCGTCCAGCTGGCGCCCGATGCCGGAGCTCGTGGCCTGAATCCAGCGCAGGCTCGGAGCACGCTGGGGCAGATGCGGCCGGATCTCCCAGTCGAAATCGAAGGCGACCTCCGCTCGCTCCAGGAGCATGCGCCAGCGGCTCCTCTGCTCAGGTGTCAGGTCGCGAGGCGGCGCGTAGTGGTCTGCCTCGTACCTTGGCGGCGGGAGGAGCTCCGGCTCGTAGATGAGCTCGATACGCTGTGCTCCGGCTGCGGCGATCTTCTCCACGTGACGCGGGTCCAACCACGAAGCGATCAGGACCGGGACACGACGCCCGACTGCCGGCAGAGAGCTCATCGGCCCGTCAGCCACTCAGCGTTTCTCCGGGTAGACGTAGCCCAGGCGGCGTGACGCCTCGTCGGCGCTGCCCCGGACCAGGTCCGCGTAGGATCGGAGCTGGCTCGAGGCAAGCCGGAACTTCGGCCCTGAGATCGAGATCGCCCCTGCGACCGATCCCGAGAAGTCGCGAATGCTCGCACCGACGCAAACCACACCCTGCGCGCGTTCCTCGTCATCGATCGCAAATCCGCGCTGGGCCGTGACCTCGAGCTCGCTGCGCAGCGCGCCGGGCTCGGTGATCGTCCTCGTCGTCAGCTTCTCGGGCGGATGGGACACCAGCAGCGAATTGACGGCCGGCCATGGCATGCACGCGAGAATGGCCTTACCGAGTGCGGTGCAGTGAGCGGGGTGACGGGTTCCCGGACGCCACTGGATGCCGAGCTCGCGCTGCCCGTTCTCGATGGCGATGTAGAGGATCCGCCCGTCGTCGAGAATGCCGACGCTCGCGGTCTCGTTGACGCGAATCGAAAGGTCTCGGGCGATCTCCTGGGCGTGCTCCCAGAGACTGATCCCGCGCGTGAAGGCCGAGCCGAGCTCGAACAGTCGAGCCCCGAGTCGATAGCCTCCCGATGACGTCTGGACGATGAGCCCGCGTTCACGCAGCGACTCGAGATAGCGAAGTGTGGTCGAGGCATGGAGCCCGGTCTGGCGGGCCAGATCGGACAGGGTCCTCCGACCCTGATCCTCGGCCACCGCGTCGAGGAGGTCGATGGCCCTCGTCACGGCTCGAATCGTGTAGCGGCCGTCCCCGCCCGGACCCGCGGCCTGCTGCCTTCCACCGCGCTGTGGGCCGCTCTCACGTCGCAAGGGGTGGCCTCCGCTCGTGCCAGGATGTGGCCTCCTCGTATGCGGCGGCGATACGAAGAACGGTGTCCTCGGCGAATGGCCGGCCGATGAGCTGGAGTCCTATCGGCAGACCATCCTCGCTGAAGCCGCACGGGATGCTGAGGGATGGCTGTCCCGTCACGTTCGCCGGAGACTGGTGGTGGACGAGTCCACCGAGCTCGGTGGCGCGCTCGATCGGCGGCGCCGTCACCGGTACGCTCGGGGCGACGATGGCGTCGAGCGAGTCCTCCAGGAACGCTCGCCTGACCGCGCCGCGGACGACCTCCCGCGCCTGCTGCGCCTCCAGGTATCTGACCGCGGGCAGCAGCTGACCGAGCTCGAGCATGATCCGCGTCGCCGGGTCATAGTCGAACCTCCGCTCGCGGATCAGCGTTCGATGCCAGTGGCTCGCCTCGACCGCCATGATCGTGCTGGTCACGGCCGGCGCGAGCTCCAGCTCGGGAATCGTGATCTCGACCACCGTGGCGCCCAGCTGCCGGAGGACCCCGAGAGCGCGTTCGACGGCGCGAGCCACCGCTGCCTCCACCCCGGCGTGGAAGAAGTGGCGACGTTCGACCCCGAGCCTGGTCCGCAGCAGCGGAAGCTGCTCGGCCGCCGGCGGCGCGTCCAGGTCGACGGCCACGCTTCCCGACAGGACACCGAAGAGCAGGGCGCAGTCAGTGACCCGTCGGGCCAGCGGTCCGACGTGGTCCAGCGATGGGCACGTGGGGATCACGCCCTCGGTGCTGACGCTGCCGTAGGTCGGCTTCAGGCCGACGATCCCGTTGACCGCGGCGGGCGTCCGCACCGAGCCCGCGGTGTCCGTGCCGATCGAACCCGCGGCCGATCCAACTGCCACGGCGACGCCCGAACCGGCGCTGGATCCTCCTGGATAGCGGCTCCGGTCCCAGACGTTTCGCGTCGAGGGCACGTTCAGGCCGTAGGAGAACTCATGCGTGACGGTCTTCCCGACCACGATGGCGCCGGCTGCACGCAGGCGCCGCACCGCCTCGGCATCGCGACTCGGCCGGTTGCCGGCGAGGACCCTGGAGCCAGCCTCGGTCGGCATGTCGCCGGTCTCGAAGAGGTCCTTGACGCCGATCGGGATTCCGTGCAGTGGGCCTGCCCAGCCACCCCGGCCTGCGAGCTGGTCGCGCGCTCGCGCCGCCGCCATCGCCTCATCCCGTGCCACGTAAGCATATGCGTGGACGGAGGGCTCGGTGAGATCGAGCCGCCTCAGGTTCGCCGCCACGACGTCCGCGGCCCACAGCTCCCTCCTCTTCATCGACTCGATCAGCTCGCTGATCGAGAGGTCGGCGGGATCAGTGATTCCAGCGCGCATCGAAGCATATCTCCGGGGGCGGGTCCGGGAGGCCGAGGTGACCGAACCTGTGCATCTGCTCGAGCTGGGCAGACAGTTCCGCCGCAAGGCGGTCCACGTCCGCGTCGGGAATGCCCAGACGCAGTGCATCACTCATGCGGCGCACGCATTCGCGCTCGATCATTCGGGATGTGTCACCGGTCTCTCGGCATCGGCGCCAGGCGGGTGACGCGGTCGATCGGCGCCACCTCCGCAAGGAAGAGATTCCCACTGGAATCTCCCCAGATGCCGTGGGCTCCGACCGGCACCGGCTTGCAGCGACCGACGAGCGCTCCGTGTCCGTCGAGCCTGCTCAAGCGCGGCACCTGGTCCGTCACGTGGATGCCGCCGGCGGCATCCACATAGATGTCCATCGGGTGGTAGTGGTCCCGCCACTGCTCGATGAAGTCGCCTTCGCGATCGAAGACCTGGACTCGATCGTTCTCGCGGTCGGCGACCAGGACGCGACCATCGGCAAGGGCCCAGACGCCGTGCGGGGTCGTGAACTCGCCCGGTCCGGACCCGGGACGTCCCCACGAGCTGAGCCAGGCGCCGTCGGAGCTGAAGCGATGGACACACGAGTTGCCGTAGCCGTCGGCGACGTAGATCGTGCCGTCCGGCGCCACAGCGAGATCGGCGGGGTGGTTGAACGGCGCCTGGAAGCGCGGCCGGTCGGCGGCCCCGATCGTGAACAGGACCTCGCCCGACGTTGTCATGCACAGGACCCGATGGCCGTCCCGGTCGGCCAGCAGGACGCGGTCGTCGCCCGTGACGAAGATCCCGTGTGCGTCCACTACGAGCCCTGTCCCCCAGGACCGCAGGTAGCGGCCCCCACGGTCGAGGACGACAACTGGGGGATCGCTTCGCTGGAACACGTAGACGTTGCCCTGCGAGTCCGCCGCGACCTGGCTGACATTGCGAAGCGCCGGACCGCCGTCGAGATCCACCCAGTCGGTCTCGACCCGGTAGCGGTCCTCCCCCAGGACCACCACCGGGCCGGCCTCGGCTCCGTGCCGCTTGGCTCGGGTCATGCCCGACAGGTCTAGGGTGCGGACGTCTCGACGACAACGTCGCCGCTGTCGGCGGCGCTGGCCTCGGCCGCGGCGCGCAGGCGCCGGCCGTAGGCAAAGTAGTACCCGATCCAGATCGCCATCCAGATCGCACCGGCCACGACTGGAAGCGCACCGGCGTCGATGGGTCCGATTCCGGGTGTGGACTGGAAGATCGGTGCGATGATCGCAACCGCGATCAGGGCGATGCACGCGATCGGGATCAGCGGGAAGAGGGGCAGCCTCCACTGCATCTCCTTCACTTCCTGCGGGGACATCCGACGCCGGTAGATGATCTGGATGATCGGGATCATCAGCCAGGCCCAGAGAAATCCGAGGGTCGAGAGGCTTCCCAGCACGATGTAGGCGAGCTTGGGCGAGACCACGTCCGCGATCACACCGATGTACAGGCACAGTCCCGTGATCACCAGCGCCATCGTCGGCACTTTCGACCGCTGGCTGGTGAGGGAGGCCCGCTGCGGGAAGTAGGAGGCACGAGAGAGCGCGAACAGCATCCGGGAGCCGGTGTAGATGCCGGCGTCGATCCCCGTGATCGACGCGATGATGATCGCGATTGTCAGGACGGTGGAGAAGCCCTGCTGATGGATCGCGTTCACGGCGTCGACGAGCGGACTGCTGGAGGTGCCCAGCGTCTTCCACGACACGACGCCGACCATCGCGATGCTGCAGACAACGAAGATCGCGGTCACGAGCGCCGCGGTACCCATCAGCGCCCTCGGAACATCTCGCGCCGGGTTCACCGATTCTTCGGCGCTGACGCTGACCAGCTCGATACCGGTGTAGGCGTAGAACACGAGCAGGAAGGAGGTGAACAGGCCCGCCCCGCCGAGCGGCAGGAACCCGCCCTGCCCGACGAGGTTCGTCGTGCCGATGGCCGGGAAGCCGATACCGAAGACGGCCGACAGGCAGAGGACCGCGAAGACGATCAGCGCGATGACCTTGATCGTCGACAGCACGAACTCGTAGTTGCCCATCGTCAGCACGCCGGTGAAGTTGATGGCCAGGTCGAGTGTGACCACAACGAACGCCATCAACCAGATGGGGATGTTGTGGAACGGCGGAAGGGCACTGGCGAAGGTGGCCACCGCGAGGGCCTCGGCCGCCGGGCCCACGACCCAGGCGAGCCAGTAGTTCCACCCGGTCAGGAAGCCGATGAGCGGCCCCATGGTGTCCTCGGCGTACTTCGCGAAGCCGGCTGCGGTGTACCCGCGGACGGAGAGCTCTGCCAGGCAGCCCATCACCCCGATCGACACGAGGCCGGCGATGATGTACGTGATCACCACGCCGGGGCCTGCCAGTGCGATCGCGCCTCCGCTCGCGAGGAGGAAGCCCGATGCGATCGTGCCTCCCACGGAGAGCATGATCAGGTGGCGCAACCGAAGTGCCTTGCGAAGGTCTCTGCTCTGTGCTGGCGGTGCCGTTGCCATTGGCTTCCCTCCCGACGTCCCGACCGAAATTTACGGCGATGCTATGGTGGCTTTCATCGTTTGTCAATGCATTTCAGTGTGTGAAATATCGGCTTCGGCGGCCTTACTCGCGCGTGCGGTGAGGCGGTGGTGGTGAAGCTGGGAGCGGGCCGGGCAGTGGGCCGGGTCCACAGCCGTGGACACGAGGAGGGCGAGATGCGAGCCGACGAGATCCGTGACTACCTGGCGGCGATGGGCCTTCCCGGCCGCGACGTCTACGAGCTGCCGACCTCCGGGACGACGTTCCCCGACGGCGCCCATTTCCGGATGGAGGAGCTCCCGACCACGCTGGCGCAGTACGAGCAGATGTTCTCGATGTGCGACGAGTACGGGTTCGTGGTCAATCGGATCTCGGACGTCAGAGGCGTCATGTTCGACAGCGACGACGAGATCCGGGGCAAGCTCGAGGTGGCCCGGCGCCACGGCTGCGAGGTGATCATGGCTCCGGGGCCGGGCGAGTCGCCCTTCGATATCAGCCAGCAGGCCGAGATCCATCAGATCGTCGAGGGCAAGCTGCGGGGCATGGACAACGTCGCCTACACCGTGGAGAGCATGCTGCGTGCGGCGGAGCTGGGCTGTCGCGGGTTCCTGATGTACGACGAGGGCGTCCTGCTCGTCGCGCTCAAGATGCGAACCGAGCGGTGGCTGCCTCCGGATACCAAGTTCAAGCTGTCGGCCAACGTCTCGGTCGCCAATGCCGCCGCCACGAGGTTCTGGTTCGACATCCTCGGTCCCCAGGACGAGATCAACCCCGTCCGCGACCTGACGCTGCCGATGATGGCGGCGATGAGACAGGTGACCGACCACGCCATCGACATCCACGTCTTCCACCGAGCCGCGATGTCACGGATCATGGAGGCCCCGGAGATCGTCAGAGTGGCGGCTCCTGTCTATCTGAAGAACTCGAGGTCGGGACCGGGCATCGGGGTCGAGGAGAAGACGCTCCAGTGCTTCCGTGTGATCGAGACCGTTCGGAGCCGGTTCCCCGAAGCCAGGCAGTCAGAGGCAGGGGGAGCGGGCCTCGCCATCCCGGTCGAGACCCGAGCCGCGGTGATCGGCCCGTAGGCGGGTCCGGTCACTGCCTTCACGGAACGATGGCCGTGACGTCGATCTCCATCAGGACGCCCTCCGTGGACCCGACCCTGGCCGCCTGCAGGATCGAAGCGGCCGGATAGCGGCCCTCCGGGAACAGCCGCCTGCGGACCTCGGCCTCGAACCTGACGTGCTCCAGGTCCGCGAAGAAGATCACCACTTTGACCACGTCGGCCATCGACGCCCCCGCGGCCTCCAGGCAGAGACGGACGTTCCTCCAGCACTGCTCGGCCTGCAGCGCGGGATCACCCCCGCCGATCAGGTTCCTGTCCTCGTCCAGGGGAACCTGGCCGGCCACGTAGACGGTCCTGCCGACCCGCACCACCGGCGTGTACGGCTGTGTCGGCCTCGGCACGCCGTCGGGCTGGATGTACTGCCTGGTCTCCGTCCCTTCTCCGCTCACCGGGTCCTCCCGTCGAATGTGCCTGTCAGCAATGGATCGGAGACTCGCCGAGCAGGACACGCTTCACGTCCTCAGCCGCCCACGTGAGCTCGCGGTCCATCGCCTCCCTGGTGTGCGCCGCAACGTGCGGGGTAGCGACGACGCAGTCCAGCCGGAGCAGGGGATTCGTGGCCGCGACAGGCTCCTCCTCGAATACGTCGATGCCCGCCCCGGCGATCCAACCTTCCTCCAGCGCCCGCACCAGTGCGTCCTCCTGAATCAGTGCGCCCCGCGCGGTGTTGATGAGAATCGCGGTCGGTTTCATCGCGCGCAGCTGAGCCTCCCCGATCATGTGATTGCTCTCGGGGGTCACCATGGCATGCAGGCTCACGACGTCAGACGTCGCCAGGAGCGTGGACAGCTCGACGAGGTCCACGCCCAGCGCGGCCGCCCGAGAACCGTCCACGAACGGGTCGCAAGCGATGATGCGGACGTCGAACCCGCTGAGCTTCGCCGCCACCCGGGTGCCCACGTTGCCGAAGCCCACCAGGCCGACGGTCCTGCCGGCCAGCTCCGTCCCCAGCTGCACCCGGTCGCGCCACTGCCCGGCGCGAAGACCCGCGGCGACCTCGCGGAGCCGCCTCTGAATGGCGAGGATCAGGAGGACGACGTGCTCGGCGACGCTTTCCGGATTCGACTGCGGCGTCCAGAGAACGTGGACGCCTCGCTCGGCCGCCGCCTCCATGTCCACCTTCTCAGGACGGGCGCCGTACTTGCCGATGACCTTCAGGCGCGGGGCGCCCTCGATGTGTGCGCGCGTGATCCGATCCCGGGACGTGATCAGCACCGCGTCGCAATCCCGGAGCGCCTCTCCGAGGGCCTCCTCCGTGTATCGGCGGCTCGGATCCCCCAATCGCACATCCCCGACGCTCCTGAGGATGTCCAGGGACGGGTGCTCGATCGGCTCCGTGATGAGGGTCACGAACCGCAACTTGCTGGCGGTCGGCTCGGCCATCGGTCAGGTCTCCTCGACACGGTTCATCAGCGGCAGGGCTAGAACGGCCTGTCGATGGTGCGGAGGCCGTTGGAGACGATCATTCCCAGCATCGTCACGACCGCCTGCTGGACCTCGAGGCTGGTGCCATCCACCCACGGGATGGCCATGCCGCTCATGCCGTCGGTGGCGCCGCTGAAAGCGCACTGCTCGATGACCCTCCTCTCGGTCGCCGAGTCCTGCAGCAGGCCGGGATCGCGGAGAAGGAGGGCCAGGCTGGCGCCGATCCCGTAAGCGGCCCAGTTGGAGGTCGTCCCGATCACCAGCACGTCGGCGCCGACCACCGTGGCCATGCCGTCGCGGCACGGACACCGGCAGCTCCCGCCGGCGGGCATGATCCGCCTGGTCTCCTCGTAGATCACGCCGCAGCCGATCTCGTTGCCCCCGTCCCCCACCCCGACGGTGAGGATCCCGCGTTCGGCGGCCAGCGCGAAGAGGTGATGCACCTTTGGGGAGTCAGGGCTGACGTTCATGCCCTGAAGGCTGTGGAACTCGCCTCTGGCGTTGGGCCCGAGCACCTCGATGGCGATCACAGCCTGGGGATCCCAATCATCCAGGAGCGCCTGCGCCTGGTCACGAGCCGCGGCGTCCTCTACGCTGATCGGCAGCACGGCTGCGGCTCCGTGACGCGCCCTGAGGGTCCGCGCGTCGTCCACGACGAGTCCGGCGGCTCGGCAGCTGGCCGCGACCGGCGGGAGCTTGCGCTGGTCCGACACCAGGATCGGACGCCCGCCCAGTCCGAGCGTGATGGCTCGGGCCAGCGATGCCGCGCCGGGGGGACCGTCGGTCTCTCCGCTGGGCATCCAGGGCCAGCTCCCGGCTCCGGTGGCGATGATCACGGTGCCGCCGGGCTGCACGGCCGCATGCAGGCGCCTGGCCGCCAGCATCGTCAGCGGTTCACGCAGATGCGCTCGTGCCGCCTCGTACAGCTGAAGGATGTTCCCCCGGACGATGCCCTGGGTCCGCATCTCGACCGTGACCAGACGGTCGATGTTCTCGCCGACGATCTGCGGCACCGGGCTTTGCTACTGCCCTCCCGCGCCCATGCCGTCGGCCGCGTGCTGCTCGGCCACCGCCGATCGCGCTGGCAGCGCCACCGCCCGGCCGCTGCGGGCCGACTCGAGCAGCGCCTGGGTGATCCGGACGACGCTCAGACCGTCCTCGCCCGAGGCGCTCGGCTCGGTGTCGTCGATGACGCTGCGATCGAAGGCCTCGATCTGCAGCTGGTAGGGGTCTGCCCCGGAGTAGGAGACCTGGTGCACCTGGGTCGTCGTCGACACCTCGATCGAGCCCGCGGGATCGGTGCTCAGCGTGCCGGCCGCGTGAGCACGTCCCTCCGAACCGAACACGGTGAGCGAGCTGTCGGCGTGCGGCAGCAGGCGGCTCGCGAGCAGGACGCCGAACGCGTCCCCAGGCAGGCGCAGCACCGCCACCGCGGTCTCCTCGAGCGGCCGGTCGTCGCGCTGGCCGTCCGTCACGGCCGTGACCTCGACGGGATGGTGGCCGGTCAGGAACGTCACGAGGTCCAGCAGGTGGACGCCGCGCGCCATGGTCACATAGGCGCCGACCTGGCTCGGATCCTGCCACCAGCCCTCGCGCCGAGTGTTGGCCCTGACCCACGCCAGGTGCAGCATCAGAGGCCTTCCCAGCAGACCCTCCCGGAGCCAGCGCCGGATCTCGACGTGCGCCGGGTGGTGGCGCAGGTGAAACCCGACGCCCAGCTTTACGCGGGCCCTGCGGCAGGCCTCCACCATCGCCTCGGCCTCGGCGCTGCTGAGCGCCATGGGTTTCTCCACCAGCACGTGCTTGCCGGCCTGCGCGGCCTGGACCGTCTGTCGCGCGTGGAGGTGGTTCGGCGTGGCGAGGTAGACGACGTCGACCTGGTCGTCCTCCAGGAGTGCGGAGTAGTCGTCGTACGCGCGCTCGAAGCCGAATGTCGTGGCGTACTCCCGAGCCCTGGACAGATCTCGGCTGCACACCGCGACCAGCCGCGTGCCGGCCGCTCGCTGCGCGGCCGGGGCCATCCGGTCGCGAACGTGCCACCCGGTCCCGACCATCGCCCAGCCCAGGGTCACGCCCCGTTCCGCCGTAGTCGCTCCGCCAGGAACCACTCGAAGCGATCGAGGCCCTCCAGCAGTCGGGCCGTCGGTGCCAGCAGCGAGATCCGGACGTAACCCTCCCCGGCCTCGCCGTAGCTGCACCCGGGAGAGACGAAGACCCTTGCCTCCTCCAGGAGCCGCAGGCAGAGGTCGCGGGAGCCGAGGCCGAGCGAGGAGATGTCGACGAAGACATAGAACGTGCCCGCCGGCCGAAAGTACGGCAGGCCCATGGCGTCCAGACGGTGGGTGAACGCCTCTCGGCGCTCGGCGTAGACGTCGCGCGCCTCCTGGATGCAGTCCTGCGGCCCTCGGAGCGCCGCTACCGCCGCGTGCTGGGAGATACTCGGGGCGCAAATCGTGAGGGTCTGCTTGATCCTCTGGGCGCTCGCGACGAAGCTCGCCGGGCCCGCCATGTAGCCGACGCGCCAGCCCGTCATCCGGTACGTCTTGGAGAAGCCGTTGATCGTGATGGTCCGATCCCGCATGCCGGGAAGGCTGCCGACGCTGAGGTGCTCGACCCCGTCGAGCACGGAGCCTTCGTAGAGCTCGTCGGAGACGATCGGGACGCCGGTGGTGAGCGAGACCTCCGCAATGCTCTCGAGAACGGAGCGCGAGTACACGGCCCCGGTCGGGTTGTTGGGCGTCAGCAGGACGACCGCCTTGGTCCGGGGCGATATCGCCCGGGCGATGTCGTCCGGGTCGGGTGCGAAGTCGGACGCGGCCGAGGTCCGGACCATGATCGGCGTGCCCGACGCATACCGGATCGCCGCCTCGTACGTGAAGTAGTACGGGTCCGGCAGGATGACCTCGTCGCCGGGGTCGAGCAGCGCCAGCATCGCCACCGACACCGCCTCCTGGGTGCCGGTTGTGATGAGCACCTCATCGTCGGGGTCGACCACGACGCCGTTGTCGCGGGTCAGCTTCTCTGCGACGGCCTCTCGCAGGCTCGCGAGCCCGCGGAGGGGCGTGTAGTGCGTGTGGCCCGCCTCCATCGCGCCTCTGGCGGCCGCCACCACATGGGCTGGAGTGGGCAGGTCGGGGTCTCCCCGCCCCAACGCGACGACGTCCGGGATCTGGCCCGACCTCTCGATGAGGTGGCTTCCGCCACCGGCGTCCCGGTCGATGGCACGCTGGCTGAGGAGCCGGCCCACCAGGTCGGGCCGCCCAGCAGTGGGCTCCGGGGTCACGTTTCCACCGCGGAGCAGGGTTCGGGCATGAGCTCCTTCGCGTAGGCGAACAGGGCAGGGACTCCGCCCGTCTGGGCGAACACCACCGCCTGGGTCGGCTGCAGCTCGCCCTTTCCGATGTGATCGATCAGCGCCGCCATCGCCTTGCCCGAGTAGACGGGGTCGAGGAACACACCCTCCGAAGCGGCCGTGAGCTTGATGGCGGCGACCGCCTCGGGCGTGGTGATTCCGTGCCCCGGTCCAAGGTATGCGTCGGTGACGTGGACTCGCCCGGGATCCAGAGTCAGGTCGAGCTCGAGGAGCCGAGCGGCCTCCTCGATCAAGCCGGTGACGTGGCGGGTGCAGTCGGCCGCTCGGCCGAGCGGGCTGACGCCGATCACATCGAAGGCGGCACCTGTGGCGATGGCGCCGAGGGCCATTCCCGCGTACGTCGGTCCTCCCGAGGCGACGTACAGGGCCGCCACCTCCAGCCCGTGGTCCTCCAGCTGCTGCGCCAGCTCGGCGACGTACGCGACGTACGCGATGACGCCGCGCAGGTGGACGTCTCGCGTCAGGGTGACAAGGGCGGGTCGCCTGCCGCGTGCCCGCAGCCGGTCGGCCAGCACCTCCTGGGCCACCCGCAGCTCATCGAAGCCCGCCGAGGGCAGGACGTGCACCTCCGCGCCGCTCAAGCCCTCCAGCAGCATGTTGCCCGTCCAGCCGACGCGGCCCTCGACACCGCCGAGGAGCACGATGGCCGGGATGCCGAGGTGGCACGCTGCCGAGACGACCTGCTGCGGGTGGTTCGACTGGGCCATGCCGCTGGCGATCACGACGTCCGCTCCCCCGGCCACCGCGTCACCGAGGGTGAATTCGAGGATGCGGTACTTGCTGCCCCCGAGACCCAGCCCCGCCAGGTCCTCCCGTTTCAGCCAGATGGTGGGTCCCCGCAGGGCGGCTGACAGACGCGGTGCTTCTACCAGCGGCGTGGGCAGCATGGCGAGGGGAACTCGGGGAAACCGTGCCACGGCCTCGACGAGCGCCGTGCGCGGGACCGTCCCATGGCCCCTCGTCGACGCCGCGCCCATCCCTGGTCCCACTCCTCCCTGGCATCATAGACCCCCTCGCGATTTGACGAGATAGTCAGGAGAGGTTTCGTGTTCGAACTCGTCTGCGACCGGTGCGGAGCGCGTCACGATGCGTCGCACTACCGCCTCCACTGTGATCGATGCAGCGGTTTGCTGGACATCGAATACGATGTGGCGCCGACAGTCGAATTTCGCGTGTTGAAAGACTTCGGCGGGTTGCGAAGGTATGCGCCAATGCTCCCGATCGGGAACGCGGCGCGCCTGGTTTCACTGGGTGAAGGCGACACGCCTGTCGTGTCGCTCCCAGCTGTCGGAGCGGCGCTCGGCCTCGGACGACTCTCTGCGAAGCTGGAGTGCTGCAATCCCACCGGTGCGTTCAAGGATCGCGGCAGCGCAGTGGAGGTGACGGTCCTCCGTGAGCTCGGAATCGAGGCAGTGGCCGACATCGCGGGAGGCAACACCGGCGTCTCCCTCGCCTGCTACTGCGCGAGAGCAGGGATCAGGTTCATCGGGTTCGCCTACGAGGACCCTCGCCATCCCCAGCTCCAGGCCATCGCAGGCACCGGCGCAGAGATGCATCGGATCGAGGGCGACCGCGAGGCGTGTGCCGCCGCGATGGTGGACTTCTGCCGTGACACGGGCGTCCTGAACCTCCGCTACAGCCGGAACGCATATTTCATCGAGGGGCAGAAGACCTTCGCCTACGAGATCCTGGAGCAGCTGGACGCCCTGCCGGACCACGTCGTCGTCCCGGTGGGCAACGGCTCGCTGCTCCTGGGATCGTGGCGAGGATTCAGGGAGCTGCTCCAGGACGGCCGCGCCGCGACGATGCCTCGCCTGCACGCCGCGCAGTCCGCGGCGTTCCAGCCGCTGGTCGCCGCCCTGCACGGGACGCACTGGCGGGCGGAGCCGCGCGCGGACACGCTGGCTGTCGGCCTGAGGGTGAGCGAGCCGCCACGCCTGGACGCCCTGGTCTCCGCCTGCCGGGAGTCGGGTGGTCAGGCGGTCGCGGTGTCCGACAACGCAGTTGCTCACTGGCAGCGCCGCCTGGCGGAGCTGGAAGGGCTGTTGGTGGAGCCCACCGCCGCAGCCCCGCTCGCAGCCGCTGAGATCCTCGCCCGGCGAGGTGACATTGGCAGTGACGAGCACGTGCTCGTGGCGCTCACGGGCTCTTACAAGCAGCCGACATCGCCGCGTTCATGACTGCCTCCACCACTCCATCGACGCACTGAGCCCTCGCCTGACGTCGTAGGCGGGCCTGAACCCGGTCGCGGCGATCAGACGGGCGATGTCCAGAGGGCCGCGTCGGGGGTCGTCCTCGGTGGCGATCGGAGCCTGGCTCGGGTCCTGGCTGAAGTGGAAGGTCGCGCCCGGCACGAGGTCGCCGAGCTCGGTCAGGACGTCGGTCAGTCGGGTCGCCTCTCCGCACGACACGTTGAACACGCGATGGTCGAGACTGGGTGCCTCGCACAGGAGCCGGACGGCCCGCGCGATGTCCAGCGTGCACGTCCAGTCACAGAGGTAGTCGTCGCCGGAGACGTGGACCCTGCGCGATCGGAGGGCCGCCGCCGCCAGCTGATAGATGACAGACAGTACCGGCCGCGACCCGGTGTCGCGCTCCAGGGGGCCGTACGGCTGGGTGAGGCGGGCCACGACGACCGGCAGCTCGTGCAGCTCGCCGTAGCGAAGGCAGAGCCGCTCCGCCGCCTCCTTGCCGATCAGATACAGGTTCCCAGCGGCAGTCGGTCCTTCCTCCCTCACCGGCGTCCGATCGGACGTGGAGCCGTAGAGCCCGGCCGAGCTCAGGTGGACCAGACGCTTGACGCGGGCTCGCCGGCAGGCTGCGAGCACCCGAAGCGTCCCCAGCACGTTGACCTCGACCATGCGGTCACCGAGCGCGATCTCGTCGTCGACATGCACGGCAGTCACCGCCGCCGCATGGATCACCACGACGGGCTCATGCACGGCCATCACCGACGCGAGCAGTTCCTCATCCAGGATGCTGCCCCGCTCGAAGCGGACGTCGAGCTCGCCGTCGCCCCAGTACCGCCAGAGCAGCGGCGAGGGCGCGGCGGTGTCGCAGGCCACCACCCCGTACCCCTGGGCTGCCATCTCGCGCACGATGCTGGCGCCCACGAAGCCGGACGCGCCCGTCACGATCGCCGTCCGCTCGGCCACGATCAGCTGCGCATGGCCGGCAGGTAGGCGTAGTGGTCCAGCCACCAGCGAGCGATGTCGATGCGCCGGGCGAACCAGACGTTTGGGAAGGCGCGTGCGTACCGGATGAAGTCGCGGACCGCCGAGGCGCCGGCGGGTGACCCGCTGTACCGCATGTGCAGCCCGATCGACATCATCTTGGGGTGGGTCCGGCCCTCCTCGTAGAGGCAGTCGAACGCCGCCACGAGCTGGGCCAGGAAGTCCTCCGGGGTGCCGTGGCCGGGAGGGCGAAAGAACTTCATGTCGTTGGTCTCGAAGCTGTACGGGAGAGTCAGCCACTTCACGCCGTCCGCAGCCACGAAGTAGGGGAGGTCCTCGCTGTAGGAGTCGGAGTCGTAGACGAACCCGCCCTCCTCGATCAGGAGGCGGCGGGTCTGGAGGCTCTGTCCCCTGCTGTTCCATCCCAGTGGCCGCTGGCCGGTCGCCTTCCGGATGGCCTCGACGGCGAGCAGTAGCTGGCGGCGTTCTTCATCCACGGGGAGCACGTAGAGAGGGGCCCAGCGATACCCGTGGCCGCACGGCTCGTGGCCCCGTGCGGTGATTTCCGCGGCCGCTCGTGGGTTCTCCTCGACGGCGTGGCCGCTGATGAAGAAGGAGGCCTGGACGTCCAGTTCGTCGAGGACGTCGAGAAGGCGCCAGAAACCGGCTCGACTCCCGTACTCGAAGAACGACTCGGTTCGCAGGTCGCGATAGCCGGGGGCGACCGCGAATCGCTCTCGCATGCTGTCTACTGCGGGATCGCCGTAGAGCGGCGTCTGCTCCGCCCCCTCTTCGAAGTTCACCACAACCGAGACGGCGATCCGGGCGTCACCAGGCCACTGCACCCGCGGCGGGTCCAGCCCATAGCCGACGAGCTCCCGCGCGTCGTGCATCTCAGCCGGCGCTCGCCGGAGTCTGGTCGAGCCACCAATCGGCGATTGCGTCGCGCCGAGCGAACCAGACCCTCGACGCGCCCCTGGCGTGCCGCACGAACCGCACCAGCTGCCCGGCGCGGGACGGGCGCCCGGAGATGCGCAGGCGCAGGCCCACGCTCATGAACCTCGGGCCCGTCAGGGATTCCGCGTACAGCCGATCGAACGTTCGAACCAGCACGTCGCCGAAGTCCGACGGGCGGGTGAAGCCCGGCGTCCCGGCCATCGCCCAGTAGCCGGCATCGGATGTCTCGACCGTGTAGGGGATCTTGACGAAGCTCCGCGACAGGCCCTCCTCCCTTACGGGAAGGTCGTCGCCGGCGAAGTCCGAATCGTAAGTGAACGAGCCGGCTTCGATGAGCAGTCGCCGGGTCCGCTCGCTCGGTGCACGGCTCCGCCAGCCCACCGGTGCCTTCCCCGTCATCTCGCGAATGATGGCCACGGCCCTCGCGATGTCCGCACGCTCCTCTGCCTCGCTGAGTGGGTAGTAGGGCCTCAGCCGGTAGCCACGCCCGGCCACTTCGTGACCCTGGCGCACGATGTGGTCGGCAAGCGGTGGGTTTCGCTCCAGCGCCTGACCGGCGCAGAAGAAGGTGGCCGGTACCTGATGGGCTTCGAGGATCCTGAGGAGGCGCCAGGCGCCGGCTCTGGGCCCGTACTCCCAGATGGACTCCGCCTGCAGGCTGCGCACATCGAGCTCGCCGACGGCCCCCTCGCTGACCGACTCCGGGTCGCCCGCCTCACTGGAGGGGTCGCCTTCGAGCAGGTTCCGTTCCGCGCCTTCCTCGAAATCGATGGCGATCGATACGGCCAGGCGCGCACCTTCAGGCCAGACCACGACAGGCGGCCTGCCCGCGTACCCGGCGAGGTCACGGGCCCGTGCGTCGTCGGAACGGTGTGGCGACCGGGGTGCCGGCTCCACCGCTCAGACGCCGAGCTGAAAAGTGATGGCGAACCGCTCCTCGAAGTCCACCTGCTGCGTCAGGCGCCAGTCCGCCCTGGCTGCCGTCTCCAGCTCGACCTGGGTTTCTGCGGACGTGATGATCACGATGCGAGACTCCGCCTGGTACAGGGGATAGCGATCGAGCGAATGCCACGTCCCTCGCCTCAGGACGTAGCCGCACGAGCCGTCGACCACGAAGGCGCGCACGTCCTCGGGCCTGGGAATCGCTCCGGGGTCGTCCGGATCCGTCGGTGCTGCGACCGCGAGCAGTGCGGGGACGTGCCCCAACGGGATGAAGGTCTGGGTCACCCCGAAGTGGCGTTCGAGCCAGGTGAATCGCATGCCGCTGAACCGGCTCACCAGCACCATCAGGAGGGGAGCGCCGTCGATCTCGAACGGCGTCTTCCAGCCGTCGCTCATGAGGCCACGGAAATCGGGTGTCTCCAAGCGCGGGGCGAGCAGCGATCCGAACGGACGAAACGACTCCTCCGTCATCGGCTCGGCCTTGATCTCGACTACCTTTCCCACGGTCCGCTTCTCACTCTATGGCTTGCTCACTGCGCCGAGAACCCGCCGTCGACCACCAGGACGGAGCCAGTCACCCAGCCCGACTCCGCCGAGGCCAGGTACAGCGCGGCCTGCGCGACGTCGTCCGGGAGACCAAAGCGTCCCAGGGGGTGGGCTCGTCTCCATTCGTCGGGATCGGGTGCACCGGGCCGGGCGAACCAGGCGGCGAGTCCATCGGTCTCGACCGCGCCTGGGCATATGGCGTTCACCCGTATCCCCTGCTGCGCATGATCGATCGCCATCGCCCTGGTCAGGGCCACGAGGGCGCCCTTCGACGCCGTGTAGGCGACGGAGTTCCGGCTGCCAACCAGGGCCTGCTGTGAGCTGTTGATGATGATCGATCCCCCGCCGCTGTCGAGCATGAAGGGGACCACGTGTCGACAGCAGAGGAACGTCCCCGTCAGGTTGACCGCCAGGGTCCGGGCCCAGTCCTCCTCGTCGGCGGTGAGCACGCTGCCAGGTCTGGAGAAGCCCGCGTTGCAGAAGAGCACATCGATCCGCCCGAAGCGCTCGACCGTCTCGGTCACCATCCGCCGGATGCTCAGCGCGTCCGTGACGTCTGTGTGCTGGAACGCCACATTGGCGATGTCCGAGACGGCACGATGGTCGCCGAGCGACGCTGCCATGACCTGCGCACCCTCCGCAGCGAACAGACGCGTGGTCGCGAGGCCGATACCGGTGTTCCCACCTGTGACGATGGCAGCTCGGCCGGACAGCCTCACCGTTCGAAACCACCCGACCACCCGATGCTGACGCACCAGTCAGCCAGACCCATATCCTCGTCCATCGCGTCCTCGATCTGCCGGCAGGATGATACTCTCTCCTCGCCCGTGCGGTCTTCCGTTTCGCATACTGAAAATGTTCTGCCGCCAGGGGGCATTCTGGATCTCTCCCTGCAGATCTCGAGCGGGATGCCGGCGCACGCGTCGTTTCCGCCGCCGCTGGTCGAGCCCTTTGCCACGCACGAGTCGACTGTGAAGGAGGGCCTCGGAACGGACCTCGATCCCCACTCCTATGCGGTGAACCGGCTCACGATGCTCGAGCACGTCGGAACGCACGTTGACGCGCCGCTCCACTTCGGCCCGGCTGGAGCAGCGATCGACGAGCTGGACCTCGACTGGTTCCATGGCCCCGCCCTGTGCCTGGACCTCCGCCACATCCCGGACCTGGGAGACATCGACGCCACCGATCTGGCAGCCGCGGAGCGAGCAGCCGGGGTGAAGGTCGAGAGACACATCGTGCTCATCTGCACCGGCTTCCACGCGCGCCACTGGCCCTACCCCGACGTGGTCACAACCAATCCCGGGCTCACGGCAGAGGCGACCCACTGGCTCGCCGACCGTGGATCGAGGGCTCATGGTGTCGAGGGCCCGTCGACCGACCGGGCGGGGTCGAGGGAGTTTCCAAATCATCGCGCTTGCCGCGACCGCGGTCTGATCCACTACGAGTGGCTGGTTGGTCTGGAGCAGCTGCTCGGCGTCGGTCAGTTCTACTTCATGGGCTTCCCGATGAAGATCGCGCACGGGACCGGCTCTCCGGTCCGAGCCCTGGCGGTCATCGGAGGCCCAAATGTGCCTACGGGTACGGCACCGGCTCAGCGATAGCGCGGTACAGCTCCGGATTCCGAGCGCTGAAGTGGTGAGACGTGGACCGCGCCGTCCGCATCGCGTCCAGGTCGAGGTCGGCCACGACGACGTCCTCCGCGTCGATCGCCCCCTGCGCGACGACCTCGCCGGCAGGTGAGATCACGCGGCTGCCGCCGAACAGTCGGTCCCCCCTCTGCACACCCACCACCGAGCAAACCACGTACCAGATGCCGTTCTCAGAGGCTCGCATGTAGAGAGCGTGCGTCCAGAAGTCCTCGAAACCTCCCGCAGACGCCGAGACGTTGACCAGGATGTCGGCGCCTTTCAGCGCCTGGACCCGGGCCACCTCTGGGAAGTGAATGTCGTAGCAGATGTGCACGCCGATACAGCCCAGATCGGTGTCGAACACCGGGATGTCCCGGCCCGGAGAGTAGAAGCATCGCTCCTGGGAGACGCCCTCGCTGTAGATGAACGCCCCCACATGGGCCTTCCGGTAAACGCCGATCAGGCCCCCCGGACCGATCACCACCGCCGAGTTGTACACGTCTCCCGGTACCACGCCGCCGAAGGTCCCAATGCCCGCGATCAGGTGGACGCGGTGCCGGGCCGCGGCGTCGATCATGCTGCTGACGTGGCGGTCCGGTGGATCGAGGACCGACGCGTAGCGGTGCAGCCACTCGTCGGTGCGGTACCCGGACAGGTACATCTCTCCGAACACCACGAGGTCGGCGCCAGCCGCCGCCGCGTGCTCGATGGCAGAGAGCGCCCGATCCAGGTTGCCGTCGCGCGGATCGTGGGTCTCCGTACCCACCTCTGACCGGCTCTGGACGAGCGCCACGCGAACCGTGCGGGGCGCAGATCGCTCAGTCCGCACCCCCGGGCCGGCACTCGGCGACTCGATGGCTGCCATCTGCGACACCTCCTTCCGACACGTACCCGGGCCGGATCCGGCGTACGGTCCCGAATGTACGGCACCAGCACATGGGAGAACAGTCCAAGGCCGTATGGGCGCTAGGATTTGGCCTTGGCGGCGTCCTGGACCGCGGCTGAGGGTGAGAGTTCCGTTTCGACCGCGCTGGGTTCGCTCGTGACCGCCTGTGCTGCCACAATCACCGCGACGCCGACCAGGATGACGGCCCCGGCCCCCAGCGTTCGCACGGTGAGGCGCTCTCCCAGGAAAAGAGCGCCCAGGACAACGGCCACGATCGGGTTCACGTACGCATACGTGCCGACGACCGACAGCTGCGCGTTTCGTACGAGCCACTGGAAGACGCCGAAGGCGAAGATGGCGCCGACCACGAGCAGGTAGGCGAACGCGATCGCCGACTGTGGCGCAGCGCGAGCAAAGTCCAGGCGGCCCAGCTCGCCGGCCGAGATCGCCACGAAGAGCGTGACCAGGCCGCCGCAGAACATCTGCATGCCCGCTGCCAGGAAAGGGTCGGCCGGAAGCGGCGCGCGCTTGGAGTAGACGGAGCCAGCCGCCCAGCCGATCGCGGTCAGGAGCACCGCCGTCACCCCGCGCAGGTCACCGACGCCGGTGCCGGTCGGGGCGGCCAGGATGACCAGCCCGCCGAATCCGAGCCCGAGGCCGGCGACGGTGAGCCGGCGCAGCCTCTCACGGAGGTAGACGCGCGCGAAGAGCGCCAGCCAGGCAGGAACGGTGGCGACCACGATCGCGGCGATGCCGCTCGGCACGAACTGCTCGCCCCACATCAAGCTGCCGTTGCCGAAGGTCACCAGTCCGATACCCACCAGCACGGCGGACAGCCAGTGGCGGGCCGGTGGCAGGCCCGTTGTCCATCCGCCGCGGACGATGACAATGGCGACCAGGGCCGGCCCTGCGATCGTGAACACGGTGGCCGCCAGGAGCAACGGGGGGATGCTCTGGATCGCGACCCGGATCGCCAGGTACGTGGTGCCCCAGACGATGTAGAGGCTGCCGAGGGCAGCCGCCACCGTGAGCCTGGAGGAAGTGCGCTGGCCGGCCATCGACGGGATGGTAGACGCTTGGTGGCGAGCCGACGACCGCCGGGTTGATGTTCGGCCCTGCGCTACGGGCGGCCGCCACCGACGTCGGTCACCACGTGGAGGACATAGCCCGGCTTCCCGGAGGCGTCCTCCAGGGGCACGTGGTGGACTCGGATGCGACTCCAGCGTGCCGGGCGAGGCATGCTCGGCACCAGACCTACAACGGTCCGCCTGGTAGTGCATGTTGTCCGGCTTCGGATCCTGGCCAGGGCTCCCTACTGTGCCGCTTCCACGCCGAGCTCCGCCGCGCGGCTCGCCAGCTCGACTCGCGAACGCAGGCCGAGCTTGGCGTACGCGCTGCCAAGATGCGTCTCGACGGTTCGGTGTCCTATGCCGAGGCGTGCCCCGATCTCGCGAGCGGTCAACCCCCGGACGGCGAGTCTGGCGACGTCACGCTCGCGAGGGGTGAGTCCCTCCGCCAGCGCCGTTCGCGCCCGACCGCCTTCCAGCCTCAGCAGCCGCTCGCGCCGCCACACCGCGTCAATGGCCGTATACGCCTCGACCGCCGCCTGGAGCGCGGCGCGTGCATTCTCCCCGCGCATGAGACGTGCCTTCGCGACCACCTCCAGGGCCCGGGCGTGGAACAGCCGAAACCCCGTCGCCTCGAACGCCGCGGCTGCCTCCCGAGCCTCGGCCTCGGCCTGCCCCGGATCCCGGCTGAGCCGCGTCAGGCCTGCGCCCAAGCGCGCGATCGCGTCGTACAGCGGGGTCGAAAGCTCTGCCGCGATGCGTTGCAGGCGCGAGGCCGCCGTCGCGGCGGTCGGGGCGTCACCCGCCTCGACGGCAACTTGCGCCCGGTCGCACTCGACGAGCGCCGCCACCGTCAGGGCGCGCATCGCGTCCAGGCCGTCGGCGGCGTCGGTCAACGCCGACAGGGCGTCGCCGAACCGACCCTCTTGCCAGGCGAGGAAGCCGCGGGCCCAGACGCAGTGATAGCTGGCCGCGTACCAGTGGGAGTCGCCATAGGTACTGGCGCTCCGCTCCAGCAGATCACGAGCGGCATCCGTCCGGGCCAGTTCGCCGGCCACGATCGCCGCCATGGCGATCGCCCACGCCCTCCGCCGGCCCAGACCGCCGCGGCACCACGACATCGCCTCGTCGGCCCGAGCCAGGGCGGCGTGCAGGTCGCCCTCCATCCAGCGCACGCGAACCGAGATGTCCGGGAGGATGGTGTCGGGGTACGCCGAGGCGTCGGAGGCGCCCATCCGCAGTGCCGCGTCCGCGTCGGCCAGCCGTCCGGCGAAGGCCCTGATCTGCGCCAGCAGCGCCCAGTTCGTGATCGAGCGGTGGACGATCCCGCGCTCCCTCACCAGCGCGATCGCGCGCTCGACTACCCGTTCGGCCTCCTCCTCCCGTCCCTGGAGAAGGAGCGCGTAGCCGAGGGTCGTCAACACACTGGCGAGCGCCTGCTGGTCTGACTCCCGCTCCGCTTCGGCAAGGACCTGCCGCGCCGCCGCCTCCTGCCCGGCTAGGTCGCCCGACAAGCCGACCAGAAACGCGGCCATGTCGTCTGAAAGTCGCGCGTCGTGGTAGCGGCCGGCGTCCCGGAAGAGTTGGCCAGACTCCCTCGCAGCGACGAGCGCGTGCTCCACGTCACCGGTGTCCCAGCCCAGGAAGGCGGACTCGCAGTAGCGCACCTCGGCCCGGAGCCCGACGTCGTCAGACGTGGCCGCCACGTCCTGGATGGCCGCGATCGCTGTCCGCACCGCCGTCTCGCCGACCTCGAACTTGTGGTCGATGAGCCAGTTGGCCTGCCAGCGCACGTACTCCAGCACCTCCAGCCAGCGTGGGTGGCGGCCGGGCAGGATCTCGACCAGGTCGCTCAGGCTGGCGCTCGCCTCACGCAGTGCCTCGCGCTGGGAGGCGTGTCGGAGCGCCCGGCAGAGCACCTCGATGGCGGTTTCGTCGCCCGGCGCGGCAGAGCGCGCGAAGTGTGGCGCGGCGTCCGACAGCCGGTCGCTCTCCAGGAGCGCGACCGCGATCCGACGATGCAGCTCGCGCCGCCGGGGGGCGGGGATGGCGCCGTAGAGCGCCTCCTGTACAAGCGGGTGCGCGATCTCGTACACAGGCTCGCGGCTGGACCCGATCTCCGACACGAGCCGTCCCCGGATCAGCGGCTCCAGCGCCTCCGACAGCGAGGCCGAGCCGAGACCGGTGAGGCCGGGCAGCTGGCTGAGGCTGGCCCGACCCCCGAGCACCGCGAGCATCTGGAGCACGTCTCGCGCCCCGCCGCTCACGCCACCCATTTGCGACCGCACACGCTCCGTCAGCTCCTCGGGCAGCCGCATGAGATTCGGGCGTGCCCAATCAGCGCCCTCGTCAGCCAGTGCGTGCAGCAGCCCGATCGCGAAGAGCGGGACGCCGCGCGATCGCGACTCCAGCCATGCGACCAGCGCCTCCGGCGCGCGACCGTCCGGGCTCGCGGCGGCAGCCAGCTGCGCCAGCTCTTCGGTCCCCAACGCCGAGAGCTCCAGTCGCCGCAGCAGCCCGTCCTGCTCCAGCCTGAGCACCAGGTCGCCAGCCGGCGACGCGCTCAGCTCGCCCGGCCGCGCGGCGGCGATGAACAGCACCGGAGAGCGACGCAGGGCGCGCACCAGGTAGTTGAGCACCTCCAGTGAAGACGCGTCAGCCAGGTGGAGATCGTCCAAGAACACCAACACGGTGTGCTGTCGGGCCAGGTTCCCGCACAGCACGGTCATCGCCTCCAGCACTCGCGGGCGAGAGGGCAGGCGGCGCGGCGAGCCGCCCGCCGCCACCGCGGCGCTGGGGAGCACCGCAGCGGCATCATCCGTCAGCCCTCCGCACAGGCCGCGAACGGCCACTGGCCGCAGCTGCCTGAGGTAGCCCTCGAGCGCCTCCACGAAGAGGCCGAACGGGTGGGCACCGGCCAGGGAGTGGGCCCTTGCGGTAAGCGCCAGCACACGGTCGCCACAGCGCGCCACGAACTCGTCGGCCAGCCTCGTCTTGCCGATGCCGGGCGCACCGCTCAGCAGGATGCACGCGGCTTCGCCGGAGCGGGCTCGTCGGAGCGCCGCGTGCAGCTTGCCGAGATCGGCGGTACGTCCGACCAGGCCGCCACGCGCAAGCATCCGCATGCCTCTTCTTATCTGGCGCCTCCGTGAACCTCCGGGGCGCTACGGAGTCCGAGGAGGGTCGCGAGACCTCCGTAAGCGCCCGGATGCGTTCGCCGCGGGGCGTACCTACCGTGATCTGGTATGAGTACCGTTGTCAACCTGCAGGCCGTGAAGGAGCGGCAGCAGCTCGGGTGGCAGACGGGCGACTACCCGCGCATTGGCGTAACCCTGCAGATCATCGCCGAACTGCTCGTGGAGGCAGCGGACGTACGCGCAGGAGAGTCTGTTCTCGACGTCGCATGCGGGCAGGGAAATGCCGCCATCGCTGCGGCGCGTCGCTTCGCCGAGGCCACCGGCGTCGACTATGCGCCCAACCTGCTGGAGCAAGCGCGTGAGCGCGCCCGGGCCGAGGGGCTGTCCTGCGTGTTCGTCGAGGGAGACGCCGAGCGCCTGCCGTTTCCCGAAGCCGCGTTCGACGTCGTCCTGAGCACCGTCGGCGTCATGTTCGCGCCCGATCACTCACGGGCAGCCGACGAGGTGGTCCGCGTGATGAAGCCGCGTGGCCGGGTCGCGCTCAGCAGCTGGACGCCTGAGAGCCTGCCGGCCCAGCTGTTCGGTGTGGTCGGCAAGTACGCGCCACCACCGCCAGGTGTGCCCCCTGCTGCCGGATGGGGGACGGAGCAGCACCTGGCCCGGCTGTTCGGCGGTCGCGTCGAGTGGGCGTCGTTCCAGGTCCGGCAGTTCTGGTTCCGGTACCGATCGCCGCAGCACTGGGCTTCGTACTTCATCGAGCACTACGGGCCGATCACTCGTGTGGCGGGCAGCCTCGACGCCCCGACGCGGATCGCTTTCGAGCGGGACCTCACGAGTCTGGCGCAGCGGTTCAACACCGCGACCGACGGCACGATGGTGGCGCCGGGCGACTATCTGGAAGCGGTTGGAAGGCGTTCCTGAGCGATACGGGTGAGCGGGCCGAGATCGACCTCCCGGCTGCTCGGCCGGCTCTCGCCTCCGACAGGCGGCTCGCGCCCGACTGGACGCGAGCCCCCCGGCCGCCGAGCCGACGGCCCTTGAGCCCGCGGTCAGTCCGCCGGGCGGCGTCCCCAGGCGGTGACCATGAACGGAGGCGCGTAGTGGGTCGAGCCGTCCCCGGCCATCGTCCCGAGGCCGCGGTCGACATCGTCACTCGTGACCAGGCGCGCACCGACGAGGCGTGGGCCGAGCTGCTCCAGGGTGCCGCGGACCCAGTTCTCGGTCCCGCCCGATACCAGCGGGGCGTGCACGACCCCGCCCACGCGCTCCATCCCCACCGCCTTCAGCTCGCCGACCAGCCGCGGGCCGAAGCTGCCGTCAGCGCCGGCCGCGTCGAAGAGCCGGCCCACCGCGCCGTACAGGTGCTCGAACAGCGCGCGGTGCTCGGCGGGGTCCGCGTAGCAGGCCAGTGCGGCCGCCATGGGGCCCCCGAAGTGCGTGTCCTCGATCACCGCCCACCCGCCGGGTTTCAGGGCGGTGACAACGCGTCGCAGCGCGCCCCGGTGGTCAGGGATGTGTTCAACCACCGCTCGCGCGTGGGCCAGGTCGAACGCGCCGCGCTCGAGCGGGTCGCTCAGGATGTCGTGGCGGCGGACCTCCAGGTTGTCGAGGCCGTGTCCCTCAACGAAGCGCGTGTCGAGGTCGGTCGCCACGACGCGGCCGGTTGGGCCGACCCGCTCCGCGAGCCAACACGCGATCCCGCCGGCGCCGCAGCCGACCTCCAGGCACCTCCAGCCCTCGCCGACGCCCACCCCGGCGAGGTGGCGCGCGGACTCGTCGTCGAACAGCGCCTCCAGCGCCAGCAGGCGATCGCGCTCCATCGTCCACTCCGGACTGAACACGTAAGTGGTCACCGGACACCTCCAGCAAGACAGGTGGCGGGCAGCTCGAACCAGCGCAGGCGGTCGAGCCGTCCGCCGAGGACGGCGGCCGGCCGGTCGCCGTCCGGGCGCGGGCGGGCGAGGATGGCGGCGGCGTCGCGCAGGCAGCCGGCCAGCTCGTCTTCCGCCACGAGCCGTCGGCGGGCGCCGGCGGTCGGCCACGGACCGGGCACGGCGAAGGAGAGGTCGGGAAGGCCGGCCGGCGCCGGCGGGGCGTCGCGGTGGCTCCACAGGCCCGAGCGCGCGTCGAAGCGGTAGTCGGGCAGCAGCCGCGCGCCGCAGGCGGCCACCAGGTGCACCGCCTCCACGATGTACGCGAAAGTCGGCTCGGAGAGGTAGTAGCTGAAGCTCAGCCGCGTCCAGCCGGGCTTGATCCCCAGCCAGCCGTCGACCGCCTGGGCGGCGAACTCGTACGCGCGGTCGAGGTCGATGCCCAGCAGCCGGTGGCCGTAGGGCCCGGCGCAGGAGCAGCCGCCGCGCGACTGGATGCCGAACAGGTCGCTCAGCAGTGCCGTCACGAAGTTGTGGTGGAGCCGGCGGCCGTTTGGCCCGCGCACGACGAACGAGACGATCGGCAGCCGCTCGTCGTCCAGGTTGCCGAGCAGCTCCAGGGTGGGGTTGGCGCGCCAGGACGCGATCGCGCGGCGCGTGAAGTCCGCCTCCCGCTCGACGATCGCCGCAGTCCCGACGGCCTCCTTCAGCCGCATGACCAGCCCGGCCCGGATCGACTCCACGATCGCGGGCGTGCCGCCCTCCTCCCGGTGCGACACGTCGTCCACGTAGTGCTGACCGGCAGCGTGGACGTAGCTGATCGTGCCCCCGCCGGGGACGGTCGGGACGCGGTCGCGCGCCAGGTCGCGGCGGAGCACGAGGATACCGGGCGTGCCGGGGCCGCCGGGGAACTTGTGCGGCGACAGGAAGACCGCGTCCTTGCCGGCCAGCGGGCGCCCGACGGGCGGCAGCATTCGGACCTCAAGGTGCGGCGCGGCCGAGGCGTAGTCCCAGCAGGCGAGCGCGCCGTGGTGGTGCAGCAGCTCCGAGACCGCGTCGGCGTCGCTGATTCGCCCGGTGACATTGGACGCCGCGCTGAACGAGCCGATCCGCAGCGGCCGGGCGGCGTGGCGGACCAGCTCCCGCTCGAGGTGGACAAGGTCGATCCGCCCCCGCCCGTCCTCGCGGACCGCAACGACGTCGGCGACCGACTCCCGCCACGGCAGCTCGTTGGAGTGGTGCTCGTAGGGTCCGACGAGGACGATGGGGCGCAGCTCGTCCGGGACGGTCGTCACGAGTCCCAGGCGCCGGTCGAGCCGGGTGGGGATGCGCAGGCCCAGGATGCGCATGAACCGGTCGACCGCGCCGGTGGACCCGGACCCCGTGAAGACCACCGCGTGGTCGTCGCCAGCGCACACGGCGCGGTGCACCATGCGCCGGGCGTGCTCCCGCAGCATCGTCGTGTGGCGGCCGGTGGCGGACGCCTCGGTGTGGGTGTTCGCGTACCAGGGCAGCACCTCGGCGCGGATCGCGTCCTCGATGAAGTCCAGCGCCCGGCCCGAGGCCGTGTGGTCGGCGTAGATGAGCGGGCGAGTGCCGTAGGGGCCGGGGAGCGCCAGGCCGTCGCCGATCACCGATTCCCGAATCCGCTCGACCAGCGGCGTCGCCTGAGGGCGTTCGGTCGTTGTCATCCTCTCCCGACTATCCGGCTCCCGGGCGCGCCCGGCATCGGAGGATGCAGTGGTTTTTCCGTCCTCCCGGCGCCCATGCGCCTGGGACCGGATGGCAGGATGCTGCTATCCGGTCAAGCCCTGGCGGATCGCGTATGCCGCGGCCTCGGCGCGGTTGGTCACACCGGTCTTGGCGAAGATGCTGCTGACATGGTGCAGCACCGTGTTGGGGCTGATGAACAGCGCCTCGGCGATCGCGCGGTTGCTGCGCCCGTCGGCGATCAGCCGCAGCACCTCGACCTCGCGGCCGGTCAGTCCCGCCGGCCAGGCCGGCGCCGCCGGGCGCAGGGCCTGGGTGCGCAGCGCCAGCGCGCGCTCGCCGAGCCGCTGGATGCCGAGCGTCAGCGCGGTGGCGGCGACGTCGTCCAGCAGGACGACGGCCTGGCCGTAGTCGCCGGGCCGGTCCAGCGCGAGCAGCGCCCGGGCCTGGCCCTCGCGGCTCAGCGCGACCATCGGGCGTGACTGCATCCGGCCCGCGAGGGCGGCCGCATGCGCGAAGCGGCCGGCCGCCTCCTCGGGGCGCCCGAGCGTGAGCGCCAGCAGGCCCAGGTGGTACGAGACCGGCCCGAAGTAGAAGCCGCCGAAGCGCCCGGTCGCGATCGTGCGGGCCGCGTACGGCTCCAGCTCCGCGTGCAGCCTGGCGGCCGCCTCGGTGTGGCCGAGGTGGTGGCAGGCAACGCCCAGCAGGGCAAGGCTGAGGCGCCAGCCGGGATTGCGGGGCAGCGCGGCCATGTCGTCGGCCACGAGGTGCTCGACCTCGGTCCTCGCCTCCTCCAGCCGCCCCGCCTCCGCGAGCGAGGCGGCCAGCGCCGCCCGGAACACGGGCATCGCCGGGAACCGGGCGACCGCGTCCCGGGCGAGATCCAGCTGGTCCGCCGACCGGCCTCGCATGAGGTTCAGAGACGCGACGACCCCCGTGTGGTAGATCTCGACAGCGGCGTCGCCGGCCCGCCGGCCGGCCGCCAGCGCCTGGGCGGCCAGCTCGTCGGCCACGGCGAACTCGCCGGTCAGCGCGGCCCTGGCCGCGCGGGCCAGCGGCACCTGCCACGTGTAGTGGAGCTGACGCAGCTCCCGGGCGGTCCGTTCGGCCGCGGCCAGGTCGGCGTCGAAGCCGGCCAGGTCGCCCAGCTCCAGCAGGTCCACGCCGCGAAGGCCGCGGCCGCGCAGGGCCATCGCGCGGTCGCCGAGGCGCTCGGCCAGTGCGACCACCTCGGTGGCCATGGCGAGCCGCTCGTCAGCCGTCGCCGGCGGGTCGGCGCCCCAGATCGCCATGTGGCGGTCGAACAGGACCATCGCCAGCGTCGCCTCGTCGCCCAGCCGGCGAGCCAGCGCGACCGCCTCCTCGCTGAGCGTCAGCCGGCGCTCGGCCTCCGCCGTGAACGTCAGCGCCCGGGCCAGCCGCGCCAGCACGCGCGCCCGCAGCGGGCTGTCGGCCCCGGCCAGCGCCTGACGCGCCTCCTCGAGCAGCGCGACCTCGACCGGGTCGGCGACGCCGCCCGGGACCACCAGGCCGAGGCCGAGCCCGGCCCGCGCCAGCGCCTCGGGCTCGCCGATGCGCCTGGCCAGCTCCCCGGCGCTGTGGTAGGCGGCGCGCGCTGCGGGCACGTCGCCGGCGGCCATCCAGGCCTCGCCGAGCGCCAGCAGCAGCTCGCCGCGCTGCCGCTGGTCGGGCCACTTCTCCAGCTCCAGCGCGGCCAGGGCGCGCTGGAACAGCCCCGCGGCGTCCTCCCAGGCCAGCAGGTCCAGCGCCCGCCGGCCCGCCAGCGTTGCGACCCGCACCGCCCTGGCCACCTGCCCGCCCGGTGCCGCGGCGACGAAGTGGTGGGCCA
>Ga0126369_10000315_pt1 | contig 31496 bp, 32 predicted proteins | sample PanSoiMetaPlot_1_FD_109646 | JGI IMG/M metagenome (GOLD analysis project Ga0126369, IMG submission 109646) | Tropical forest soil microbial communities from Panama - MetaG Plot_1 | ecosystem: Environmental > Terrestrial > Soil > Tropical forest > Bulk soil | place: Panama | collected 2016-02-17
GAGGTCGATGCGGCGGTGAACGATGATCTCGGTCTCGTTGAACGTCGCATTCACCTCGGGGTGCTCCCGCAGGGACGCGACCGCGGCCGCGATGACGTAGGGCAGGTAGGTCAGCGAGAAGCCCTCCCGCTGCTGGAAGGACCCCTTGTTCGCGTTCCGGCTGGCGACCACCCCGCTCATGTCCACTTCCTGGGTCTGCCAGGCGTGGGGAATGGTTGTCTTGGAGCGCGTCATGTTCTCGCCGATGAGGCGGCGCACCCGGGTGAGCGGCACCACCTCGTCGCCCTGGGTCGGCGCGGCAGACGGCGCCGGTGCCTCACGCGGAGCCGGCGGCGGCGGGGCCTTCGCCGCGCGCGCCTCCACGAAATGACGCACGTCGCGTTTCGTCACCCGACCGCCGAGACCGGTGCCGGCGACCTCCGCGAGGTCGACTCCCTGCTCCTCCGCGAGCAGCGTGACGCCCGGCGAGTAGCGGTGCTCCCCGCCTTCGTCACGCTGGGGCGCGGCCGCGGCCGCCCGCGCCGGCTCGGGTTCCGGCTCGCTCGCCGGCGGCCGCGGGGCGGCAGGCTCGACCGGCGTCGCCTCGTCGGCTCGCAGCTCGACCCGCGCCGGGACCTCGCCGTCACCCTCCACCTCGACCACCGCGATCTCGCTCCCGGCCTCGACGGTGTCCCCCTCCTGCGCCAGGATCTCCTTCAGCACCCCGGTCACGGGTGCCGGCACCTCGGCGTTCACCTTGTCGGTGTCGACCTCCAGCATCGGCTCGAACTCGACCACCTGGTCGCCGGGCTTGACCAGCCAGCGGGAGATCGTGCCCTCGTGGACGGACTCCCCGAGCTGCGGCATCGTGACGCGCGTCGTGGCCATCAGAACTCAGCCAGTTCGCGCAGTTGGGCAGTGACTTTTTCGGGGTTCGGCATGAAGAAGTCCTCCATCGGCTGCGCGTACGGCATCGCGGGCACGTCCAGCCCGCCGAGCCGCTTCACAGGCGCGTCGAGCCAGCGCCAGGCCCCGTCCGCGATGAGCGCCGCGACCTCCGAGCCGACCGAGACGCTGAAGTTGTCCTCGTAGAGAACCAGGCATTTCCCGGTCTTGCGGGCCGACGTCAGGATCGCGTCACGATCGAGCGGGTACACCGTGCGCAGGTCGACGACCTCGACGCTCCAGCCCTCGCGCTCCAGGTTGCCGGCCGCCTCCAGCGCGTAGTGCACCATGAGCCCGTAGCAGAAGACCGACAGGTCGTCGCCCTGCCGTGCAACCCGTGCCTGCTGCAGCGGAATCAGGTAGTCGCCCTTCGGGACGGGCTCCTTGAACATCCGGTACAGGCGCTTGTGCTCGAAGAAGAGCACCGGGTCGGGATCGCGCATCGCGGCGATCAGCAGTCCCTTGGCCTCGTACGGCGTCGAAGGGACCACGATCTTGAGTCCCGGCGTGGCGAACCGCGCCTCGATCGACTGCGAGTGGTACAGCGCGCCGTGCGAGTGACCGCCCATCGGCGCACGGATCACCAGCGGCGCGCCCCAATCGCCGTTCGTCCGGTACCGGAATTTGGCGATCTCGTTCGTGATCTGGTTGAAGGCCATGTGCGCGAAGTCGGTGAACTGCATCTCGGCCACCGGGCGCTTGCCGGCGAGCGACAGGCCCAGCGCGATGCCGGCGATGGACGACTCCGCGATGGGCGTGTCGATCACCCGCTCCGCGCCGAACCGCGCGTACAGCCCGTCGGTGACGAGGAAGACGCCGCCCTTCGGGCCGACGTCCTCGCCGAGCACGATGACGCGCTCGTTGCGCTCCATCTCCTGCGCCAGCGCGTCGCGCACGGCCTGGACCATGTTCATGTCCTCGGTCTCGGCCGGGGAACCGGGAACGAAAGCCGCGGGGAGGTCGACGGAGTACACGTTCGTCAGCGCGTCCTCCGGCCTGGCATCGGCGGCGTCGAGCCCCTGGCGGGTCGCCCGCGTGACCTCGTCCTTGACCTGCTCGTCGTACTCGTCGGCGGTCTTCTCGTCGAGGAGGCCCTCTTCGAGCAGGCGCGTCCGGAAGCGCGCGAGGCCGTCGTTGGCCGCCAGCTGGTCGAGCTCCTCCTGGCTGCGGTAGCGGCGCTGGTCGTCCTCGGACGAGTGCGCACCCAGCCGGTCGACCAGGCACTCGATCAGCGTCGGCCCGTCGCCCGCGCGCGCCCGCGCGACCGCCTGCTTGCCCACGTGATAGCACGTCACCGGGTCGCGGCCGTCGACCGTCACGCCGGGGAAGCCATAGCCGGCCGACCGCTGCGCGGCGTGCTCGATCGCGTACTGCTTGTCGAACGGGACCGAGATCGCGAACCCGTTGTTCTGGCAGACGAAGACCATTGGCAGCCGGTAGATCGCCGCGAAGTTGAACGCCTCGTGTGCGTCGCCCTCCGAGCCCGCCCCTTCGCCGTAGCAGGTCATGACGACCTTGTCGGTGCGGTCCATCTTCAGCGCGTACGCGACGCCGGCGGCGTGCACCATTTGCGTCGAGAGGGGCGAGCCGCCCGACACGATGTTCAGGCGCGTGTCGGAGAAGTGGCCGGGCGTCTGCTTGCCGCCCGAGGCCGGGTCATCCGGCTTCGCCAGCACCGAGAGCATCAGGTCGAGCGGCGTCAGGCCCATGCGGAAGCACAGGACGATGTCGCGGTAGTACGGGGCGATCCAGTCGTACTTGGGTCGGAGCGGCCAGCTCACGCCGACCTGCGCCGCCTCGTGGCCGGCAACCGAGATGATGAACGGCGCGCGGCCCTGCCGGTTCAGCACCTGGCAGCGGTAGTCGATCTGCCGGCCCAGCAGCATGAGGTGGAACCACTCCAGGAGCGTCTGCTCGTCGAGGTCCGTATCACGCCAGTCGACCGGCTCCTGGAACCGCCAGTCGGGATGGAACGCCTTCCGTTTCGCGACCTGTGCTTTCGTCTCTGCCATCGGTCTTCTAGATGTTGAGCGCCACGCCGTCGACTGCGAGGGAGGCTTCGCCGATCGCCTCGCTGAGGGTCGGATGCGGATGGATGTTGCGGCCGATCTCCCAGGGATCGCCCCGGAACAGCTGCGCCAGCGCCGGCTCGGCGATCAGCTCGGTGGCCTGGACGCCGATCACGTGGGCGCCCAGCAGCTGACCGGTCTTCGCGTCCGCGACGATCTTGGCGAAGCCGGCGGTCTCGCCGTGGATGATCGCGCGCGCGTTGGCCACGAACGGGAACCTCCCGACGCGGACCTCGCGGCCCCGCTCCCGCGCCTGGGCCTCGGTCAGCCCCACCGACGCGATCTCCGGCGTGGAGTAGGTGCAGCGCGTCACGAGCTCCTGCTCCATCGGCGTGACGCGCCGGCCGGCGACGTCCTCCGCGGCCACGATGCCCTCGTGGGCAGCGGCGTGGGCGAGCTGGTAGCCGCCGACCACGTCGCCGATCGCCCACACGCCGGGCGCCGAGGTCCGCATCCACTCGTCGACCTTCACGACGCCGCGCTCGTCGACCTCTACGCCCGCTTGCTCCAGGCCGATGTCCCGGCTGTTCGGGCCGCGGCCCACCGCGACCAGCAGCTGCTCCGTACGGACCTCGCCGTCCGCCAGCCGGACGGCGACCTCGCCTTCTTCGACGCGGGCCCCCTCGACGCGGGCCCCGACGCGGCAGTCGATGCCGGAGCGCTTGAACGCCTGAAGCAGCACACGCGAGACCTCCTCGTCCTCGAGGGGCACGAGCCGGTCCAGCGCCTCGATGAGCGTCACGGCCGCGCCCATCTGCCGGTAGAACGTCGCGAACTCGACGCCGACGGCGCCGGCGCCGATGATCGCGACCGAGGCGGGCAGGCGCCGCGCCTTCGTGGCGTGGTCGGAGTTGACGATGCGCTCGCCGTCGAAGTCGAGGCCGGGCAGCGATCGAGGCGAGGAGCCCGTCGCGACGATGATCGCGGCCGCCTGGATCGCACGATCGTCGACGCGGATGCGTCCCTCGCCCTCGAGCCGCCCGCATCCGTACACGACCTCGATCTTGTTCTTGCGCATCAGGCCCTGCACGCCCTTCCAGAGCTGGTCCACCACCGCGTCGCGGCGCACGGCGATGCGCTCGTAGTCGAAGGCGACGTCGCCTGCCTCGATGCCGTACTCCTGGCGGCGGGCGTGCAGCTTGTTGAACAGGCCCGACGTCTCGAGGAGCGCCTTGGTCGGGATGCAGCCGATGTGCAGGCACGTGCCGCCCAGCTTGGCGACCTCCACGATGACCGTGCGCTTGCCCAGCTGAGCCGCGCGGATCGCCGCGGTGTAGCCGCCGGTGCCGCTGCCCAGCACGGCCACGTCGAATTCGTTGTCGGGCACGAAGCTCAGTGTAGGGTGGCTCGCTCGCCGGAAACCGGCGGGCGGCCCCCGCCGGTTTCCGACGGCGACCGCTAGGTCGTCAGGACGGCCGCTCGCTTCTCCGGGTCGGGCCCGACCCACTCCGACGCGGGCCGGATGATCCGGCCGTCCTTGGACGTGTACTCGAGCACGTGGGCGGTCCAGCCCGCCATCCTCGAGGCGGCGAAAACGCTCGCGAAAAACTCCGTGGGGAAGCCAGCCGCCGCCAGCACGCCCGCCGAGTAGTAGTCGACGTTCGTCGCATTGGGCCGCTCGGGGTGGCGCGCCACGAGCTCCCGCAGCGCTACCTCCTCGACCCTGAACGCCACGTCGTAGAACTCGCGGTTGGCCTCGCGGCACAGGTCGCGCAGGATCTTGGCGCGGGGATCGTACGTGCGGTAGACGCGGTGCCCGAAGCCCATCAGCCGCTCCTTGCGGTCGAGGGCGTCCATGACGAACCGCTCGGCGTGGTCGGGGCCGCCGACCCGCTCGATCATGTTCATCGCGGCCGTCGCGGCGCCCCCGTGGGAGGGGCCCTTCAGCGCGCCGACCGCGCCGACGACCGATGACCACATGTCGCTGCCGGTCGAGCAGATCACGCGTGCGGTGAACGTCGACGCGTTGAGGCCGTGGTCGGCCAGCAGAACGAGATACGACTGCAGGTAGCGCACGCGATCGGGGTCCGGGTCCCGGCCGTCGAGCATGTAGAGGAAGTTCGCCGCGTGGCCGAGGTCGGTGCGCGGCTCGACCGGCTGCTGACCACGCTGGTGCCGGTAGTACGCGGCGATCGCTGTCGGCGTCACCGCGGTGGCGGCGATCGCGTCGTCGAGGCTCGGCTTGGGGCAGCCGGGAGCCGCCCCCTGTGCCGACAGCAGCGTGCGCAGGGCGTCCATTGGATCCACGTCCGCCGGCAGCCCTCCCAGCGCGGCGCGCGCGGCGCCGTTCAGCGCGCGCCGGGCCGTGAGTTTGCCGTTGAAGTCGCGAAGCTGTGCGTCGTCGGCCAGCTCGCCGTTCCAGAGGAGGTAGGCGATATCCTCGAAGGAGCGACCTGCGACCTCCTGGATCAGATAGCCGCCACGGTAGATGAGCCGACCATTCTGCCCGTCTACCTCACTGATCTCGGTCTGGGCGGCGACGACGCCTTCGAGTCCAGGACTGTACGGCACGGTCATCAGTACTCAAGTGTACGCTCCACCGAAAGTCGCCAGGAACGTGCGTCGGCGAGGATCCGGCGGCCTCCTGACCGCGCGCCTAGTGGTCGTGGCCGGCGTGCTCGTGCGCCTCGATCCCGGGGTCCATGTGGATGTCGACCGTGGCCCCCGGCACCGCGTGCGCCACCTCGTGCTCGACGTGCTGGGCGATCGCGTGCGCGTCTTTCAGTGAGATGCTCGCGTCGAGGTCCACGTGCATGACCGCGACCAGTTCGCGGCCGACCCAGCGGGCGCGGACGTGGTGGACGCCCAGCACCCCGTCCGTGTGACCGGCCGCCGCGGTGAGCTCGTCGATGAGCTGCGGGTCGACCGCGTCCATCATCCGGAGGACGAGCTTGCGCAGCGTGCCGCCCAGGATGTACAGGATCGCGCCCGTGATGACGAGGCCGGCGATCGGGTCCGCCAGCGGGAGGCCGAGCCCCGCCAGCCCGATGCCGGCGAACGCGCCCGCGGAGACGAGCGCGTCGGCGCGCGAGTGGATGCCGTCCGCCTCCAGCGCGGTCGACCCGACCCCGCGGCCCACCCGCACCTTGTACTCCGACACGGACAGGTTGGCGACGATGCCGAGCGCCGCCGCGAACAGGCTGAACGCGATGTCGTGGTACTGCTCCGGCTGGAACAGCTTGCGGACGGACTCGAACCCGGCGATGGCGGCGGTCACCACGATGACGACGACGATCACCAGCGTGGCGATGTCCTCGATGCGGCCGTAGCCGGACGGGAAGCGGCGGGTGGCCGGCCGGCGGGCCAGGGCGAACGCGAACAGCAGGACGAACGTGGTGAGAACGTCGCCCGAGTTGTGGAGGCCGTCGGCCATGACGCTCGCCGAGCCGCTGAACACCGCCGCCACGATCTCGACGACGGCGGCGACCCCGAGGACGATCGCGCTCACGATCACCGCTCGCACCGCGTCACGGTCGTGGTAGACGCCGTGGGAGTGCCCGCCGCTCACGCGAGGAAGCCTAGAACGGCCGCGCCACCCCGCCGGCAACTGCAAGCAGTTCGTCGGCCTCGATGCGGCCGGCTGTGGCCCCGGACCGGACCTTCGCCTCCAGTGCTCGCCGCACGGTCTCGGCCACGTCCGCGCCGCTGAAGCCCTTCGAGGCATCCAGCAGCGCGTCCCACTGCTCTGCGTCGAGCTCCGCGAAGAGCGGCCGCGCGGCCTTGCGCTCGGCCCGCCGCATGTGGACGCGGAAGATGGCGCGGCGGTCCTCACGGACGGGCAGCGGCACCTCCACCAGGCGGTCGAACCTGCCGGGCCGCAGCAGGGCCTCGTCCACCGCCTCGGGCCGGTTGGTGGCGGCGAGCACGATCACGCCCTCGACCTCGCGAAGGCCGTCCATGTTCTCGAGGAACGTGCTGACGATCCGGTGGGTGGCCTCGTGGGCCAGTTCCCGGTTCCGCGCCAGCGCGTCGATCTCGTCGAAGAACATCACGGTCGGCGCCTCGGCACGGGCCCGGTCGAACGCCGACTGCATCCGCTTCTCGGCCTCGCCGTACCACTTGGACACCACGTCGGACGCGCGCACGTGCAGGAATCGCGCTCCCGCCTCGTGCGCGAGCGCCCGGGCCAGCAGCGTCTTGCCGGTGCCGGGGGGACCGTACAGGAGGACGCCTCGCGGCGGGCGCGCGCCCCAGGCGCGGAAGGCGTCCGGCTGCTTGACCGCCAGACAGATGGTCTCGAGCTCGGTGCGCGCCGCCTCCTGGCCGCCCACGTCGGCGAAGCTGGTCGGCTCCTCGCCCGTCGGCGCGTCCGAGGACGGGTCGAACACCTCGCCGGGCGCGCGGTTGGTGGGCAGACGCGACAGCGTCGACCTGGTCAGCTTGCGCAGGCCCGACACTGCGCCCTCCACGCTCGCCGCAGTGGGCCGCAGCACCAGGTCGAGCGGCGGCACCGGGAGATCCTGGGCCTCGTACATCGCCCCGACGACCGCGTCGAGCACCTCACAGAGGCGGTCGAGATCGGCGGCCACCGACCCCAGGTCGCCGCTCGGCAGCGCCGGCGCCCGGGCTCCGATGAGAGGGAGCAGCAGCGGCCACGAGCCGCAGGTGACCGTCACGTGGCGCATCAGGCCGGGCGCGACCAGGAAGCGGTCCTCGCCGTCCGGCCCGGGCACGAAGAAGCCGCCGGCCGCCGGCCGTCCGGAGAACCGCTCCGCGACGGCGACCGGGATGCGCGTGGCGCCGGCCCGGCCGAGCCCGAGCGGGCTGAGAACTGCCGTGCCGCCCGCGGCCGTCGGCACGAGGACGGCGGCGAGCGCCATCTTGCCGTCGGGCGGCGAGTCGCTGCGTCCGAGCACGAGGAGACGCGCGAGCGGCTCCGGCAGCGCGAGCTGGCCGAGCACGCTCAGCGACAGTCCGCGAACCAGGCGATCCGCCAGCGGCCGGTCCCAGGTGATGCCGGTGGGCATGCACCTTCATCTTGCAGCGCCGAGGGGCCGCCGTGCCGCCGACGGCGCGTCTACGCGATGGTCGTCCTGGCAAGCCGCTCGTAGACCTTGAGCATCGAGGAGTTGTCGAGCTCGCCGTCCCCGTCCGCGATCAGGGTGTTGAAGTGCTGTGCGGCGAGGGCCGAGACGGGAGCGGCGACCCCGAGGCCGCGGGCCATGTCGAGCACGATGTGCAGGTCCTTGTCGTGCAGCTTCACGAAGAAGCCGGGGTCGAAGGCGTGGTCGATCATGCGCTGGCCGTGCACCTCGAGCAGTCTGCTGCCCGCGTAGCCCCCGAGCAGGGCCTGGCGGATCAGCGACGGATCCACACCCGCCTTGGCGCCCAGGACCAGGGCCTCGGCGATGCCGGCCAGGGTCGCCGCGATCACGACCTGGTTGCACGCCTTCGTCACCTGCCCGGCACCGAGATCGCCGACGCGCGTGATCGTCTTGCCCATCGTCTGGAGCAGGGGCAGGCAGGCGTCGAAGACCTCCTGGTCGCCCCCGACCATGATCGAGAGCGTGCCGGCCTCGGCGCCCGGTGGGCCGCCGCTCACGGGGGCGTCGAGGGCGGCCACGCCACGTTCGGCCGCCGCCGCTCCGAGCCGGCGGGTGACCTCCGGAGAGATCGTGCTCATGTCGATCCAGGTCGAGCCGGCCGTCGCGCCGCTGAGCACGCCGTCCGCGCTCCCGACCACCGCCTCGACGTCGGGGCTGTCGGTGACGATCGTGACGACCACGTCGGAGACCCGGGCGACGTCGGCAGCGCTGCCGGCCTGCCGCGCGCCGCCCGCGACCAGCGGCGCCGCCTTGGCCGCGGTCCGGTTCCAGACCGTGAGGTGGTAGCCGGCGTTCAGGATGTTGCGGGCCATGGGCAGGCCCATCAGGCCCAGGCCCACGAAGCCAACCCTCGTCTTGCCCGGCTCGGCAGCGTTCATGGTCCGACAGGGTATATGCCGGCGTCGTATAGCCGTGTCAAGCGATCGGGCATACAATTGTTCGGTGGGCGCAAGGCTCACGGATAGGGGGCAGATCACCATCCCGAAGCAGGTCCGCGACGAACTGGGCCTCCGAACGGGAGACGAGGTGGAGTTCGTCGCCGAGCCGAACGGCAGCTACCGGCTGCGCAAGGTGCTGCGGACCAACCCGTTCTCTCGGTATCGGGGACACCTGACGGGACTGGCCGGGCGCCGGCCGGACGACCTGCTGAACGAGCAGCGGGGCGCCGGGTGATCACGGCGGTCGATTCGCCGGTCCTGCTGGACGTCCTGGTCCCGGAGGCCGAGCACGGCGCCGAGTCGGAGCAGCGCCTGGCGAAGGCGGCCGAGGCCGGGGCGCTTGTGATCTCGCCGACGGTCGTAGCCGAGCTGGGCGCCTACTTCAACCGGGAGTTCGAGCTCAAGCTGTTCCTGCGCGACACGGGCCTGAAGCTGGTCCCGTTCGGCCTGGCCTCGCTGCACATGGCCGGCCAGACGTGGAAGGCGTACCAGCGGAAGGGAGGCGCGCCCCTGAACGGGCGCCAACAGCAGGTGGTGGCCGACTTCCTGGTGGGTGCGCACGCCATGGTGCACGCGGAGCGGCTGCTGACGCGCGACCGCGGGTTCTACCGCGCGTGCTTCCCGAAGCTGAAGCTGGGGCCGTAGGACCGGCGCCCTCTGCCTCCGAGTACAGTGCAGCCCGGACCGCACATCGGGACCGATGTGCGGTTCCCGGCGCTCGGGAACTGCACATGGGGACCGATGTGCGAAAAGGCGGGACGCGGCGGCGGCCGCGTCAGACCATGCCCAGCTCCCAGCGGGCGTCCTCGGTCATCCGCTCCGGCGTCCACGGCGGTTCGTAGACCAGTTCCACCCCCGCCTCCTCCACGCCCGGGATCTGGAGCAGGTGGTCGCGGACGTCCGTCATCACCTCGCCCGCCATCGGGCAGCCCAGGGCGGTCAGCGTCATCTTCACATCCACACGCTTCGGCTGGATGGCGACCTCGTAGATCAGGCCCAGGTCCACGATGTTGACCGGGATCTCCGGGTCGTAGCACTCTCGAAGTGCGTCGTAGACCTCCTCCTCCCTGACGGTCGCCGCCTGCTGTTCCTGAGTCATCTCGCTCAGCTCCCCATCTCCAGCGGCAGCCCCGCCTCGCGCCACGCCTTGGTGCCGCCGCGGAAGTTGACGACGTCCTTCACGCCCAGCGCGATCGCCATCTCCGAGGCGACCGCCGACCGCTCACCGATCTCGCAGACGAAGATCGTCCTGTCCCGGAACTGCACGCCCTGCGGATTCGCGAGGATCCGGGCCAGAACGACGTGCCGCGATCCGGGGATGTGGCCGCGCTCGCGCTCCCAGCCCTCACGGACGTCGACGACCTCGTACTCCCCGCCGTCGATCATCGGCTTGATCTCGTCAAGCTTCAGGTCGCGAAACGAGGTTCCGGTCTCGCTCATTCGTCGTCCTCCTCGTCGCCCGCCAGGCCGTAGGCGCCGACCTTCAGCACCTTCAGCGTGAGCAGCGCGCACTTCAGCCGGGCCGGTGAGATGTCGATGCCGAGCTCGCCCAGCACGTCGTCCTTGGAGATCTGGCGGGCCTCGTCCACGGACATGCCCTTCAGCCGCTCCGTCATCAGCGAAGCGGAGGCCTGGGAGATCGCACAGCCGCGGCCGTGGAACCGGACATCCTCGATCACGCCGTCCTCGATCCGGAAGTCCATGCCGACCAGATCACCGCAGAGCGGGTTGTACTCCTCGTGGGAGACGCTCGCGCCCTCGAGCCGCCCGAAGTTCCGGGGGTTCTTGTAATGGTCCAGGATGAACTCGCGGTAGAACTGGTCGTCAGCCGCCATCAGGCGAAGATCCTCTTCGCATCGTGCAATCCCACCACGAGGCGATCGATTTCGTCCTTCGTCGTGTAGAGGAAGAAGGAGGCCCTGGCAAGCGCTGCCACGTCCAGCCGGTGCATCAACGGCATCGCGCAGTTGTGGCCCGCCCGCAGGCACACGTCGTGCCGGTCCAGGATCGTGGCCAGGTCGTGCGGGTGGATGCCCTCGATGTCGAACGGAACCACGCCGGCCCGGCGCGCGGCCGGCGGCCCGAACATCCGCAGGCCGTCGATCTCGCCGAGCGCCCCCATCGCGTATTCGGTCAGCTCTCGCTCGTGGGCCCGGATGGCGTCCAGCCCGACTTCGCGCAGGTAGTCGATCGCGGCGCCCAGCCCGATCACCTCGGCGATGGCGGGCGTGCCGGCCTCGAACTTCGCGGGCAGGTCGGCGTACTCGGTGTGATCCAGGAACACGGCCTTGATCATGTCGCCGCCGCCCTCGAACGGGGGCATCGCCTCCAGCAGGTCGCGACGCCCGTAGAGGACGCCGACCCCGGTGGGCCCCAGGACCTTGTGGCCGGTGAACCCGTAGAAGTCGCAGCCTACCTCGCGAACGTCCACACCGACGTGCTGAACGCCCTGCGCGCCGTCGATCAGCACCACGGCGCCGGCGTCGTGGGCGGCCGCCGTCATCTCGCGATACGGCGTGATCGTGCCCAGCGTGTTCGAGACGTGCGCGAAGGCGACCAGCTTCGGCCGCTGCTCCAGCAGGGCATGGAACTGGTCGAGCCGCAGCTCCCCCGCGTCGTCGATGTCGACGTACTCGATGCGCGCGCCCTTCTCTTGAGCCAGGATCTGCCAGGGCACCAGGTTCGAGTGGTGCTCCATGACCGTCAGCACGATCAGGTCGCCCTCCCGGATGTTCGTCCGGCCCCAGGAGTAGGCGACCAGGTTGATGCTGTCGGTTACGTTGCGTGTGAAGATGACTTCCTTCGACGACGCGGCGTTGATGAACTCGCGGACCTTGCGACGGGCCTGGTCGTAGTGCTCCGTCGCCTCCATCGAGGTGCGATACACCGAGCGATGGATGTTGGAGTTGTAGCGCGTGAAGTAGTCCTGCATGGCGTCGAGCACCTGGCGCGGCCGCTGCGAGGTGTTGGCCGAGTCGAGGTAGGCGATCCCGCTCTCGAAGAAGGGAAAGTCCTTCCGGATGGCCTCGACGTCGAGCGCCGGGGGCGCCTCAGATCTCGATGTAGACATCGTCACCCTCCACCGTGACGGGGTAGGTCCGGGCGGGCACCACGGCCGGCAGCCCGGTGACCTCACCGGTGAGCAGGTTGAACCGCGAGCCGTGAGCCGGGCACTCGACGTCGAGCCCCCACAGCTCACCCTCGCTCAAGGAGTACTCCTCGTGCGTGCAGATATCGCCGAGCGCGTAGTACTGCCCGTCCTCCGCGTGGGCGAGGCAGATCTCCTGCCCGTCCACGACGACCTTCCGCATGGTGTCGACCTCGAGGTCGTCGATCTTCCCCACCAGGTGCTTGCTCATCTAGCCGATCCGCGCCTCCAACTCGTGCTCCACGAGGTCCCGTGCCTGCTGCACGGGAATGCGGTCGAGCACCTCGCCGAAGAAGCCGTGCACGATCATCCGCTCGGCCGTGGCGGCCGGGATGCCGCGGCTCTCCAGGTAGAAGAGGTGCTCCGGGTCCACCGGCGCCACGGTCGCGCCGTGGGTGCACCGGACGTCGTTGTTCAGGATCTCCAGCATCGGGATCGAGTGCGCCCTGGCGGCTTTCGACAGCAGCAGGTTCCGGTTGGCCTGGTACGCGTCGGAGCGGCTCGCCCCGGGATCGATGCGGATCAGCCCTGCGTACACGCTGCGGGCCTCGTCGCGGAGCGCGCCCTTGAACAGGAGGTCGCTCGTCGTGTTGCCGACACGGTGCTCCTGGAGCGTGTGGAAGTCGAAGAACTGCTGCCCGGAACCGAAGAACAGCGCCTTCAGCTCGGCGCTCGCGCCCGGTCCGGCGAGCGTCGCCTCGATCCGGTTCTTGGCGAAGCGCCCGCCCAGGCCGACCGCCACCAGCCGGACCGTGGCGTCGCGCTCGGCCCGGACCCGCTGGTCGGCGAACTGCCAGGCGTGCCGGCCCCACCGCTGCAGCGACAGGTAGCCGACGTTCGCGCCCTCGCCGGCGATGACTTCCGCGGAACCGCTGGTCAGCGCGGGACGGTCGAGGTCCGGCGACAGGTACTCGTCGAGGTAGTTGAAGCTGCTGCCCCGCCCGGCCACGATCAGCGTGTGCGGCAGAACCGCGGCGCCGCCGCCGGAGGACCAGAACTGCGAGATCAGCGGCCGCTCCACCGCGACCCCGTCCGGTACGTACAGGAACGTGCCGCCGCTGAACAGTGCGGCGTGCAGCGCCGAGAACTTGTCGCGATCGGGCCGCGCCTCGCTGAACAGGTGCGGCCGCACCAGGTCGGCGTGCTCCGTCACCGCGCGCGACAGCGGCATCAGCAGGACGCCGCGGGCGGCGACCGCCGGGTCGAGCTCCACGACGCCCGGCTCGGAACCGCGCTGGCGCAGCACCCCGGCCGTGTCCTCGATGGGGTCAGTGGGCGCGCTGCCGTCGCCCCGCTCGAACGCCTCGAACGCGCCGAGGTCCAGGCCCCGGATGTCGGTCCGCCGCCACTCCTCGTCGGAGCGCGACGGCATGGGCAGCCGCTCGTACGCGGCGAACGCCTCCCGCCGGCGGGCACGCACCCACTCCGGCTCGCCGTGGAGCGAGGCGAGTTCCTCCACGGCCTCGATCGTGAACGCCATCAGCCGACCGACCCCTCCATCTCGAGCTGGATCAGCCGGTTGAGTTCCACCGCGTACTCGAGCGGCAGTTCCTTCGTGAAGGGCTCGATGAACCCGTTCACGATCATCGTCTCGGCCTCGGCCTGCGGGATGCCCCGGCTCTGCAGGTAGAACAGCTGCTCGTCCGAGACCTTGCTCACCGTCGCTTCATGGGCGAGGTTCACCTGCGGCTCGTCGCACTCGATGTACGGGTACGTGTCACTGATGGACTCGTCGTCCAGCAGGAGCGCGTCGCACTTCACGAAGGACTTCACGTCGTGGCAGTTCGGATGGACCTTGACGAGGCCCCGGTAGGACGTGCGGCCCCCGGCCTTCGAGATCGACTTGGACGTGATGGTCGAGGTCGTGTACGGCGCGACGTGCACCATCTTGCCGCCGGCGTCCTGGTGCTGACCCCTGCCGGCGAACGCCACGCTGAGCACATCGCCCTTGGCGCCCGGCTCCATCAGGAAGACGGAGGGGTACTTCATCGTGATCTGTGAGCCCAGGTTGCCGTCGACCCACTCCATGGTGGCGTCGCCGTAGGCGGCCGCGCGCTTCGTGACGAGGTTGTAGACGTTCGTCGACCAGTTCTGGATCGTGGTGTAGCGGCAGCGAGCGCCTCGCTTGACGACGATCTCGACGACTGCCGAGTGCAGGGAGTCCGTCGTGTAGATCGGGGCGGTGCAGCCCTCGATGTAGTGGACGAACGAGCCCTCGTCGCAGATGATCAGCGTCCGCTCGAACTGGCCCATGTTCTCGGCGTTGATGCGGAAGTACGCCTGCAGCGGGATGTCCACCCGGACGCCCTTGGGCACGTAGATGAACGAGCCGCCCGACCAGACCGCCGTGTTCAGCGCGGAGAACTTGTTGTCCGCCGGCGGGATGATCGTGCCGAAGTACTCCTTGAAGAGGTCGGGGTGCTCGCGGAGAGCGGTGTCGGTGTCCAGGAAGACGACGCCCTTCTTCTCCAGCTCCTGGTGCAGCGAGTGGTAGACCACCTCCGACTCGTACTGGGCGGCCACCCCGGCCAGGAACTTGCGCTCGGCCTCGGGCACGCCGAGCCGGTCGAAGGTGCGCTTGATGTCGTCCGGCACCTCGTCCCAGGACTTGCCCTGCTTCTCGGTCGACTTCAGGTAGTAGAAGATGTTGTCGAAGTCGATCCGCGACAGGTCGGCGCCCCAGGTCGGCATGGCCTTCCTCTCGAAGATCCGGAGCGACCGAAGCCGCAGCTCCGTCATCCACTCGGGCTCGCCCTTCATCCAGGAGATCTCCCTGACGATCTCCTCGCTCAGGCCCCGCTTGGCCTTGAAGACGTACTTCTCGGGGTCGAAGAACCCGTACTTCTCGCGGTAGTCCTCGCCGACGCTGATCTGTGGCACGACGGCCATGGCTACCTCACCTCCTTGGAATCGCTGACGGCGGCCGCGGCGGGCTCGTCCGCCCACTCCGCGTACCCGGTCCGCTCGAGCGCGTCGGCCACCTCCGAGCCGCCTGAGCGCACGACCTGCCCGTTCACGAGCACGTGCACGACGTCCGGCTTGATGAACTGGAGGATCCGGGTGTAGTGGGTGATGATGAGCACGCCCAGGTCCGGGCCGCGCATCGAGTTGATCGCCTCGCTCACGAACTTGATGGAGTCGATGTCGAGGCCGGAGTCCGTCTCGTCGAGGATCGCGATCTCCGGCTTGAGCACCGCCATCTGGAGGATCTCGGCGCGCTTCTTCTCGCCGCCGGAGAACCCCTCGTTGATGTAGCGGGAGAGGAAGCTGTCGTCCATCCGGAGCGTCTGCATGGGCTCCTTCAGGAGCGCGCGGAACTCGCGCGGCGAGATTGCCTTGGACTTGTCCTTGCCGTCGTAGCCTCGCCTGGCGTTCAGCGCCGTGCGCAGGAAGTTCGCCATGGTCACGCCGGGCACGACGGTCGGGTACTGGAAGGCGAGGTAGACGCCCAGGCGGGCCCGCTCGTCGGGCTCCAGCTCCAGCAGGTCGCGACCCCCGAACAGCACCTCACCGGCCGTCACCTCGTAGCCGGGGTGGCCCATCAGGGTGTTCGAGAGCGTGCTCTTGCCGGATCCGTTGGGCCCCATGACCGCGTGTACCTCGCCCCGGCTCAGGCCCAGGGAGACGCCGCGCAGGATCTCGCGCCCCTCGACGGAGACGTGCAGGTCCTTGATCTCGAAGTCAGCCAATGTGTTTCCTCTCAGCGTTGGTGATGTCGTAGGTGCAGCTCGCGTCGCCGTCGCCGAGCCAGCTCGAACGGACGACCGGGGCCCCGAGGAGCCGCCGGTACAGGTCCTGCTCCTGCCGGCACGGATGGCCGCCTCGGGCGGCGACGTCCTGGATGGGGCAGTTGCAGTGTCGAAGCTGGAGCCCGCCGTCTTCCGCCTCCAGCAGCTCGGTCATGTGACCGCGCTCGCTCGTCAGCCGGACCAGTTCGCGGACGCGCCCCGCGAAGTCTAGGCCGGCCAGCCGCGCACCGTACTCGGCCTCCAGCCGCCGCGCGCGAGCGGCGAAGAAGCGCTCCAGCTCCGCCTGGTCGAGGAACTCGACCAGCTCCCCGGCGAGCTCGCGGTGGCCGCTGGGGAAGTGGTCGCCGGCGGCGGGCGTCAGCCGGTAGACGTGGCCGGGTCGTCCCGGTCCCCGGTGCTCGTCCGTCGACACTTCCACCAGACCCCGGGCCAGCAGCGTCTCCAGGTGCCGGAGCGCGCCCTGCTTGCTCACGCCCAGGTGCTCCGCCACGTCCGCCAGGCCGGCCGAGCCCCTGGCCTTCAGCAGCGCGAGGACGTCCTGCTTGCGGTCCATCGATGCTGTGGATTGTACCGATTTGTCAACAAGAATGTTGATAAACCCTGACGGCGCTCGTCGAGCGGGCCTGGTCGGGGATGGGCATGTCGCACCGGTGCCTCAGATGGGGGTCACACGGGATACCCTTCGTTGGGATCGTGGTCGACGTGGGCCTGGGCGTGGGGTGACGGACCCGCCGGCGGCGTTCGCGGCGCCCGCCTCCGCGCGGTCGGCGCGTGACCTCGGCTGGCGGCGCGTGCTGGTCGTCGGTTCGTCCGGTGCCGGCAAGACCACCTTCGCCGTACGCCTGGCCGAGGTGCTCGGCCTGCCCGTGATCCACCTCGACGCGGAGTACTGGCGGCCTGGCTGGCAGCACACGCCCGCCGACGAATGGCCGGCTCGGGTCGACGACCTCACCGCTCGCGACGGGTGGGTCATGGACGGCAACTACGGGGGCACGCTCGAGCGGCGGCTCTCGCGCGCCGAGGCCGTAGTCTTCCTCGACGTGCCCCGTCTGACCTGCCTCCGGCGGGTGATCGTGCGTTCCTGGCGCTATCGAGGCCGGCCCGGCCCCGGTCTCCCGGACGGCTGCCCTGAGCGCCTCGAGTGGCAGTTCCTGATGTGGGTGTGGAACTACGAGCGCCGGTCCCGCGGGCGAGTCGTCTCGCTGCTCTCAGCGTCGGGCCTGCCGGTCGTGCACGTGCGCGGGAAGCGGGAGGCGGACCGGTGGCTGACGACCTGACGGCGCTCTCCGGCGAGGAGATCGAGGCGCGGGTGGCCGGCGTGCGCGCCAGGATGCGGCCGGTCGAGCAGCAGCTCGCGGAGCTGCGCGCGGAGCGCGACGTGCTCCTGACCGAGCTGCGGCGCCGGGACCGGCTGGCCAGCCGGGAGCGCCGCGCCGGCCTGCGTGAGGCGATGCGGGCCGGCGACCTGCCGACGCTGGGTCAGCTGGTCGCTACCGCCGAGGCTGGCTCACTCGACGACTACCGCTATCACTTGAAGACAGGCGGTGAGGTGCGCCTCGGCTTTCCGGGGGCGCGGCCGAGCCTCACCTTCACCGACGGCCGGCGCGCGGTCCAGGCGCACGACCTCGCCCGGGCGGCCGAGCTGTACGCCGCCGGGTGGGAGCTCGGCAGTCCGGGCCGGCCCGGCACGCGCGTGCACTTTCCAGGCACGCGGCAGGAACGCCTGGTCGACCCGGACGAATTGCATGTCAGCCCTTCCAGTGGTGCTTGAACAAAAACCTGTACAGGTTTTGCGCGATTTCCCGAGCAACACGCAGGAACCAAACTTGATAGCCTACGCGCATGGGCAACGCAAGTAGGTGGCGGGCTGAGCGGGCGCTGGACACGGCGATCGGCGCGCTCGACTCGGCCCGCGGAACTCTGGTACAGCGTCTCGACGAACTCGACATCGAAGCCATGCGCAGGCGTGGAATCCGTTTCGCCGGCTCCCTCCGCACCGACCTGACGCGGCGGCTGCAGCCCCGCAGGCGGCGCGTGTCGCCATGGGGCGTGGCCGGCATCGCCGGCGTCGTGCTGCTGGGCGCGGCCGCCGTGGGCATCGGCTTCGTCGTCTACGACCGGGAGCGCCGGGAGGGCGCGCGCCGGCGCCTGAACGACGTGCAGTCACGAGCCCGCGAGCGCTACGCGGAGCTGACCGGCGGGCGCACGCGGGCCGAGGCGGACCTGGAGGAGAGGGTCCGGCAGGCGGTCGCGAACGGAGGCGCGGCGCCACAGGACCTCGACATCGTGGTCGAGGGCCGGACCGTGTACCTGCGCGGCAAGGTGGCGGACCCCGCCGCGGTGGATGCCGCGGCCGAGCGCATCCACGGCGTCCCCGGCGTGGTGGCCGTGGTCAACCTGACCACGAGCGCCCGCGAGCAGACCCCCACCAGCTCGCGATAAACGAAGAACGAGTCCGGAACGGGAGATCCCGAACGGGCAGGCGAAGAACGAGCGAAGCGAAGCGAGCGAGCCCTCCCCTCCCCCCTCGCGGGGGAGGGGGTAGGGGGTGGGGGATGCGCACTTAGGCGCGGCCGAAGAGGGCAGGGGTATCTATCTAACCCCCCCTCCGGTCCGTGGCCGGACCACCTCCCCCGCGAGGGGGGAGGGACAGCGAACCCCCCTCCGGTCCCCGGCCGGACCCCCTCCCCCGCGAGGGGGAGGAACTTCCGGGATATCTTCTGAGCTCCCCTCCGGTCCTGGCTCCGAACACCTGCCGGCGCGAGGGCGAGGGACATCCGAGTACCATCAGAGCCCCTCCGGCCGGTGGCCGCACCGCATACCGGAGAGGGGGGAGCGACCCCGCGGCCCGCCCACGTGGAATGGGCATCCGTCCCGACCTGTCCGTATCCATGTCCGGGGCGCCCGCGTTGTAACCGGGCAGAACTCGCTCGTGCGATCACATCCTCGACCGGAGAGCAGATGAAGCCACCAAGGATCAGGATGAGCTCGGGGCGCCGCCCCCGCGCCCGGTTCCACGCGAGCTGGTCGCCGGCCAGCCGGGGCAAGACCCGCCGTTCGGTCGTTCGCGTGCTCGGCGTGGCGGGAGCGCTCCTCGCCGTCTTCGCGATTGCGGGCAACGTGTACGCGGTGTCCTTCTGGGACAGCCTGCCGCCGGTGCGAAACATCGACTCCACGCTGTTCCAGGGCGACACGATCATCCTGGACCGCAGCGGCCAGCAGATCGCAGACGTCGGCATCCAGGGCGCGTCGGAGCAGGGCAACCGCCGGGTCAGCGTCACCCTGGACCAGATCTCCCCCAAAGTGGTCCAGGGCACGATCGCGATCGAGGACCGCACGTTCTGGACCAACCCCGGGTTCGATCCGCAGGGCATCATCCGCAGCGCGGCCAACAACTTCCGCGCCGGCGCCATCACGGGCGGTGGTTCGACCATCACCCAGCAGCTGGCCAAGCAGCTGTTCCTGAACCCGCAGCAGTCCCTGAGCCGCAAGGCCCAGGAGATCGCCCTCGCGTACCAGCTGACGCAGACCTACTCGAAGCAGCAGATCCTGGAGTTCTACCTGAACCGGAGCTACTACGGCGCGCAGCAGTACGGCGTCCAGGCGGCGGCGCAGACGTACTTCCACAAGGACGCGAAGAACGTCGACCTCGCCCAGGCGGCCATGCTCGCCGGACTGCCCCAGTCGCCCGACACCTACAACCCCGTCCAGCACTTCGAGGCCGCCAAACTGCGGCAGAAGGAGGTGCTGGACGCGATGGTGAACCAGGGCTACATCACCGCCCGCGATGCCGCGCTCGCGTACGCCGAAGAGCTTCACCCCACGCCCCCCGTGAACAACTGGAAGGCGCCCCGTTTCGTCGACTTCGTGCTGGCGGAGCTGCGGCACCTGGGCTACGACCCCGGCCAGCAGCAGCTGACGGTCAAGACGACGCTGGACCTGGGCAAGCAGCAGCTGGCCGAGCAGGTGGTCGCGGACAACTTCAAGGCGATGCAGCCTCGCGACCGGGCTGGCCGGCTGAGCTCGGGCATGCTGGCGCTGGATCCCAACACCGGCCAGATCCTGGCATACGTCGGGTCCCCCGACCCCACGGGGCAGGCGGACTCGTTCGACTTCGTGACGCGTCCGATCAACCCCGGCTCGTCCGTCAAGCCGTTCACGTACGGCAAGGCCATCCTGGACGGCCGGATCACCATGGACACCCCCATCGTCGACGGGCCCAGCCCGTACGTGCTCAACCTGTCGGGCAGCCCGCCGTACAAGGTCCAGGACTACGACCTGCGCACGCACGGGACGCTGCCCGCGCGGGTCGCGCTGGCCAGCTCCCTGAACATCCCCGCCGTCAAGGTCGAGATGTCCGAGGGCGTGCCAGCGGTCGTCGACTTCTACCGCCAGATGGGCATGCTGCCGAGGACCCGTGACAACAACGGCAACTACCACACGGACTCCCCGGAGACCGCGTACAGCGCCAGCCTGACGCTGGGCGGCTTCCCGATCACGCTCCTCGAGGAGGTCAGCGCGTTCTCGGCCTACGCCGACATGGGCGTGTACCACCAGCCCGAGGCGATCCTCCAGGTCACCGGGCCGCGTGGCGTGGCCCCATACACGGCGGACCCGAACCGCGGCGTCAAGCAGGCCGTCGACGCCGGGCTCGCCTTCATCATCGCGTCCATCCTGTCCAACGACAACAACCGGGCCCCGATCTTCGGGCTCGGCTCGCCGCTCCACCTTCCCGACCGGCACGCGGCGGCCAAGACGGGCACGTCGGAGAACTTCCACGACGGCCTGACCATGGGCTTCACTCCCGATCTGGTCGCCGGGGTCTGGATCGGCGACACGGCGGGGACCAACCCCAAGACGGGTGAGCTGTACACGATGACGACCGGCTCCGACGGGGTGATCGTCGCGGCGCCCGCGTGGCACCGGTTCATGGAGGCGGCGCTGAAGGGCGTGCCCGACCACTGGTACACGATGCCGGCGGACGTGACCCCCGGGGCGAACGGCAGCTTCTTCCTGAAGGGCAGCAGCAAGGTCGACCGCCTGCCTGGTGACGACCCCAGCCCGACGCCGTCGCCCGGCGCGAATCCGAACGGCATCCCGCCCGACCCGGGGACGGGCCCCCGTCCGGCGGACCCGCGGCTCTGCCAGCTGAGGCTTCCGCCGCTCCCGACCTGCCCATCGCCGGGCATCCTGCCGCCCACCCCGTGATCCTGTCGTAGAGGCGAAGCGACTTCGGGAGCGGCGGTGCGGCCGTGAAGCCGCTGCGTAGAATCACTGGCCGATGACCGCAGCCGACGTGTCGGTGGTGACCGAATCACTGCCGGGAAGCCAGGTGGGGCTGACCATCGAGGTGCCCCAGGACCAGGTCGACAGGGCCTATGAGCGCGCGCTGAACCGGCTCGCGCAGCGCGTTCGCATCGGCGGCTTCCGGCCGGGCAAGGCCCCGCGGCCGCTGGTCGAGGCTCGAGTCGGTCCGGCTGCGATCCGCGAGGAGGTCGTCGACACCCTCGTCCCGGACCTGGTGTCACGGGCGCTGCGCGACAACCACATCGACGCGATCGACCGCCCCCGGGTGGAGGTCCAGGAGCTGGAGCGCGGCCGCCCAGGCCGGTTCACCGCTCGGGTCAGCGTGATGCCGGACGTGGTCCTGCCGGACCTCGGCACCCTGGCCGTCGAGCGCTCGCGAACCGACGTGGACGACGAGATGGTGGAGCGCCGGCTCACTGAGCTCCGCGAGCGCCTGGCGGAGGTCGAGCCGGTCGAGCGCGAGGTGCGGACCGGCGACGTGATCGTCGCCGACCTCCGTGTCCTCGTCGACGGCGCCGAGGTCGCGTCCGAGGCCCGGACCGCGACCGAGGTCGAGGTCGTCGAGGACAAGGTCGTCCCCGAGCTGCTGGCGGTCCTCCCGGGCCGGGTGGTCGGCGACGTGGTCACGGCCGACGTCACGCTTCCCGAGGAGCACAGCGACCCTGACCTCAGGGGCAAGCCGGCGCGGCTCGAGGTGACGGTCCACGGCGTGAAGGAGAAGCGCATCCCCGAGCTGACCGACGCCGTCGCACAGGAGCTGAGCGGCGGCGAGCAGGCCACGGCCGAGGCGCTGCGCGAGGCGGTTCGAGTCGACCTCGGCGAGCAGGCGCGCCGCCTGGACGAGCTGACGTTCGAGCAGGCGGCCGTCAGGGCCGTCGTGGACGCGTCGCAGATGGACGTGCCGGAGGCGCTCGTCGAGCGCGAGATCGACCGTCAGATCGAGCAGCTGGAGAGCCGACTTCAGCGGCGCGGCCTGCGGCTCGACCGGTACCTTCAGTACGTGGGAAAGACCGCGGCCGAGTACCGGGCGGAGCTCCGGCCGGACGCCGAGAGCCGCGTCCGCGTCGACCTCGTGCTCGAGGAGCTCGGTCGGCGCATGACGATCTCCCCGTCACAGGGCGAAGTCGAGGAGTACATTCGGTCAGAGGCGGAACGAGATGACGAGGTGCGACGGGACCTGGACAGCCTGGTGAAGAACCCCATCGCCATCGACTACTTCCGGCACCGGCTGACGCGTCTCAAGACGCTGGAGGGCCTGGTGGCACAGCTCGGTGATCGGACCGACGACAGGGATTCAACGGATTCAGACGAAGTGCTCGCGGAGGAGTCTTCGGGCGTGAAGGCGGAGTAGAAGTATGGGAAACGGGACCTACAATGGGGTCGTGGACGGGGCCCAGGGCACCCCACGGATGGACGTCCGCGGGGAAGCGATGGACTACCTGGTTCCGATGGTCGTGGAGAGCACGAACCGCGGGGAACGCGCGTTCGACATCTATTCTCGGCTCCTCAAGGACCGGATCATCTTCATCGGGACCCCCATCGACGATCAGGTCGCCAACCTGATCATCGCGCAGCTCCTGTTCCTCCAGAGCGAGGACCCGGAGAAGGACATCGCGGTCTACATCAACAGTCCGGGCGGCCAGGTGACCGCCGGTCTCGCCATCTACGACACGATGCAGTACGTCCGCCCGCCGGTGTCCACAATCTGCATCGGCATGGCGTACTCGATGGGAGCGGTCCTCCTCGCCGGCGGCGCGGCCGGACGGCGGTACGCCCTGCCGCACGCCAACATCCTCATCCATCAGCCGTGGGGTGGCATGCAGGGCCAGGCGTCGGACATCCAGATCCACGCCAAGGAGATCCTGCGCACGCGCGAACTGCTGAACGGCATCCTGGCCAGGCACACCAGCCAGCCCATCGAGCGCGTCCAGCAGGACACTGAGCGCGACTACTTCCTCACGCCCGAGCAGGCCAAGGCCTACGGGCTCATCGACGACATCATCCTGACGCCGGACAAGATCCCAACCGCGGCGTCGGATGGCAAGCCCGTGGTACAGAAGGCTTGACGCCATGATCTTTCGCCGCAAGGGCAGCAATCCGAAGGTGGTTCGGCATCGACCCCGCTGCAACTTTTGCGGCAAGGAGCGTGGAGAGGGAGGAGTAGAGCTGGTGGCTGGTGCGGGTGTCTACATTTGCAGCGAATGCGTCCGGGTCGCGGCCGAGATCCTTCGGGGTCACAACAACCCGCCGGCGCCGGCCGGGACGTGAGGGGGTGACGAGGTGAGCGACCGCGAAGACCGCCGCCGGTACACTCGCTGCTCCTTCTGCGGCAAGGGTCAGGACCAGGTACGCAAGCTGGTCGCCGGCCCGGGTGTGTACATCTGCGACCTCTGCATCGACCTCTGTCAGGAGGTCCTCGAGGAGGACAGCCGGTCGGGCGGCTCCAAGAAGGCCAAGACCGGGTTCATCCCGAATCCGAAGACCATCGCCTCGGCGCTCGACCAGTACGTGATCGGGCAGGAGCACGCGAAGAAGGTCCTCAGCGTCCAGGTCTACAACCACTACAAGCGCGTGTCGGCGTCCAAGATGGTCGGCGACGTCGAGCTCACGAAGTCGAACGTCCTGCTCGTGGGCCCGACCGGGTGCGGCAAGACGTACCTGGCGCAGACCCTGGCGAAGATCCTGGACGTGCCGTTCGCCATCGCCGACGCGACCTCCCTCACCGAGGCCGGCTACGTCGGCGAGGACGTCGAGAACATCCTTCTCCGCCTGATCCAGGCGGCCGACTTCGACATCAGCAGGGCGGAGCGCGGGATCATCTACATCGACGAGATCGACAAGATCGCGCGCAAGTCGGACAACCCATCCATCACGAGGGACGTGTCCGGCGAGGGCGTGCAGCAGGCGCTGCTGAAGATCCTGGAGGGCACGGTCGCCAACGTGCCGCCGCAGGGCGGCCGCAAGCACCCGCACCAGGACTTCATCCAGATCAACACGACGAACATCCTGTTCATCTGCGGCGGGGCGTTCGATGGCCTCGAGCGCATCATCGAGCAGCGCGTCGGTCGCAAGTCGATCGGCTTCGGTGCTCCCTCGACCCGGCTCGGCAAGCAGGAGAAGGCGGAGATCCTCTCGATGCTCCAGCCCGAGGATCTGCTGAAGTACGGCTTCATCCCTGAGTTCATCGGCCGGCTGCCGATCACGGTGACGCTGCATCCCCTGGACGAGTCCGACATCGTCAGGATCCTCACCGAGCCGAAGAACGCTCTGGTCAAGCAGTACCAGAAGTTCTTCAACCTCGACAACGTCGAGCTGGTGTTCGAGGACGGGTCGCTGGAGGCGATCGCGCAGAAGGCGGTCGGCCGCGGCACCGGAGCCCGGGCGCTGAAGTCGATCATCGAGGAGGTCCTGCTCAACACGATGTTCGAGATCCCATCGCGGCCGGACATCAAGCGGTGCCTGATCCGCGCGGAGGCCATCCGCAACCACGGCGAGCCCGAGTTCGAGTACGCGGACGAGGGCGACGGCACGGCCATCGTCGGCGAATCCGCCTAGGGCTCCTGGCGCCGGGCGCGCGCTGTCTGCACCTGGCGGACGGCCAGCAGCAGCAGGTCCCTCGCGTACCGCGGCCATGGCTGCCGGCGCACCGCAGCCTCGATCCTGAGCTCCATCAGCAGCTCCCGTGGGACCTTGATGGTGATCGCCTCGGTGGGCGGAGGAACCGGGTCGGCGTCGTTGCGCTCCCACGACCCGATCGCGTGCGCCTCCGTCCAGGCCTCCAGCTCCTCGTCCGGCAGTGACGCGAGCTGATCGTCGCCCACGTCGCCGGCGTGCAGCCTCATCGGCCAGGAAGCTCCCAAGCTGTGCACGGCCGCACGTGGTTGGGGCCGAGCACCTCAACGACGACGCTCAGCCGGCGCCCGGCAAGGGTCGGGCCGTGGTACTTGCGGCGGCCCCCGGTGATGCGCCTGCGAAGCGACATCGGGCTGTGGAGCACCTCGTCCACCTCTGACGGGCTGACGTCGCCCGCCAGCAAGTGCGCGAGGTTGTGCTGGTCCCACTCGACCACGTGCGCGGCGGTCATCAGCAGATCTCCTTCGCGGGCATGCACAACGCGGGGATCTGGTCGGGGGTCATCCAGAGGACGCCGCAGAGTTCGCCGCAGGGGCGTCCGTCGACGACCTGGCGCGCCGGGAAGTCGCGGTGGTTCCACGAGACGATGCAGTCAGCCCGCGCCGTGCGGGCGAGCACCTGGACGTGGAGGTCGTCCGAGTCGTTGGCCTCGGCCCACCCGAGCTCCTCGTCGACAGGGCTGATCGGCGCCAGCCGCATGATCTCGAAGCGGAGGTCGATTTCGTTGATCCGTCGGTACAGCTCGTCGCGATACTGCGCGTCCTGCCGGGTCGTGATGGAGCGGAAGCCCCGTCCACGCCTGCCGAGCCGCCAGAGGCCGGCCCTGGCGAGCTCGCCGACCACCTGCGGAGACCAGATCGGTTCGACCAGGCCGAGATCGGCAGCCAGCAGGAGCCGGCGCAGCGATTCGGCTTCCATCAGCACGTTGGTGTCCACCGCGACACGCGGCAGGTACTCGCCGGGGTCGCGACTCATCGCCGCTCCTGCTCCTCGCGCTTCCGGCGCCCCCTGGCCAGGCGTGCGGACTCCCGCCGGCTCTCGAAGTACTCCTCCATCTCCTCGGTCGTGAAGTAGCCCATGGGCTCGATGTTCCCGATCATCGCGCGCACCCGCTCCGCCTCGGACCGGGGCACCCGCAGGTCGCCGCGCCGTCCTACCCTGACCGCCGGCAGCAGGCCGGCGTTCACCCAGTTCCGGACCGTGTTCCGGTGCATGCCGATCATCCTCGCCACCTGGGTGGGCGTCAGAGTGTCCTCGGTCTTGACGAGCGCTGCGAGACGCAGCGACTCGACGGCGCTGGCGAGATCCGGCCGCCGCTGCTGCTTCAGGTAGTCCCTCGCCTCGCGGGCGACGATGATCGCTTGGCTCAACTCCACGCCTCCAATTTTGCACAAATCGCACAACGCCGATGGCGACGCCACCCATCCTGACCGATGGAGACAGACAAAAAACGGACAATGCGCGGGCGCCGGTCCGGGCGCCGGTTACCCTCTGCGGCGATGAAGCTCCACGTGCGCGAATGGGGGACCGGCGACCGGGTGGCCGTGCTGATCCACGGCATCACGTCCGATTCGACCGGCTGGCGCCGGATGGGTCCCGACCTGGCCGCGCGCGGCTATCGGGTCCTCGCGCCAGACCTCCGCGGCCACGGCCTCAGCGACCGGGGCGAGTACAGCCCCGAGACCTGGGCAAACGACGTCGTCGAGTCCGTGCCCGCGCACCCCGAGCTGGCGCTGGGCCACTCGCTCGGCGGCATCGTGCTGGCGCTGGCAGTGGACCGCCTGCGGCCGGCTCGCGCGGTCTTCGAGGACCCGGCCTGGCTGGAGCCGCCCGAGCGGCACCAGGCGACCGCCGCCGCCTTCGTCGCCCGCAAGCGCTGGAGTCGCGAGGACGCCGCGACGAGCAACCCGCGGTGGTCGGCCGAGGACATCGACGGCAAGCTGGTCGAGCTGGAGCGCTGGGACCCCGCGACCGTGAACGCCCTGCTTCACGGTGGCTTCTGGGACTACACCCCGGCCACGCCGGTCGTGCCCTCGCTGGTGCTCCTGGCCGACCCGAGCGACCTCGTCCCGCGCGAGCGGGCCGAACGGCTGCGGGCCGCCGGCTTCGAGGTCCGGGTCGTGCCCGGGGCCGGCCACTCCATCCATCGCGACGACTACGAGGGGTTCGTCAGCGGCCTGGACGGGTGGATCTGAGCGCCGTATAATCCCGTCCACTATGCGCCGCCTGGATCACGCCGCAGACGTAGCGGACGTAGCCCGGCCGGCGCACGCCCGCTAGCTCAGCACGCAGCGCGCGCCGGCTCCACCGAACCCGACCGGAGGGAACCGCACGCGCACATGAGCCAACACCATTCGATGGACACGGCGTACGACCCGCGGTCCGTGGAGGACCGCTGGTACACGCTCTGGGAAGAGGCCGGCCTCTTCCACGCCGACCCGCGCAGTGCAAAACCGAAGTACAGCATCGCCGTCCCGCCCCCCAACGTCACGGGCGAGCTGCACATGGGCCACGCGCTCAACGGCACGCTCCAGGACATGTGGTCGCGATACCGGCGGATGACCGGTCACGAGGTGCTCTGGCTGCCCGGCACCGACCACGCCGCCATCGCCACCCAGAACGTGATCGAACGCCAGCTTGCGGACGAGGGCATGACCAAAGAGGAGCTGGGCCGGGCCGCGTTCGAGGCGCGCGTCGAGGAGTGGTACCTCAGCGTGGGCGAGACCATTATCAGCCAGTTCCGCGAGCTCGGCGCGTCCCTGGACTGGACGCGCACCCGGTTCACGATGGACCCGGCCTACGTGCGGTCCGTGCGGACGGCGTTCGTGCGCTTCTGGGAGCGCGGCTGGCTGTACCGCGGTCCCCGGATCGTGAACTGGTGCCCGCGCTGCCAGTCAGCCATCTCCGACCTGGAGGTGGACTGGCAGAAGCAGCAGGACACGCTCTATTTCATTCGCTACCCGATCGAGGGCGTGACGCACGAGGGCATCGTGGTCGCGACCGTGCGGCCCGAGACGATGCTCGCGGACACAGCCGTGGCCGTGCATCCCGCCGACGAGCGCTATCGCCACCTGGTGGGTCATGACGCCATCCTTCCCCTGGTGGGCCGCCGGCTGCCGATCCTGACGGACGCCGCCGTGGAGCGCGACTTCGGCACCGGTGCGTTGAAGGTGACGCCGGGCCACGACCCCATGGACTGGGAAATCGGCCAGCGCCACGGGCTCGCGGTCATCAACGGCATGCACCCGGACGGCCGCATGAACGTGCCGGACCTGCCGACCTACGACGGCCTGCCGGCGGCGGCAGCGCGGGCGATGGTGGTGCGCGACCTGGAGGCGGGCGGCTTCCTGGTGAAGACCGAGCCATACGAGCACGAGGTGGGCCACTGCGACCGCTGCGGCACCGTGATCGAGCCGCTGATCTCGGAGCAGTGGTTCCTCAAGATGGGCCCGATGGCGGAGGCCGCGATCGCCGCCAGCGAGCGCGGCGAGGTGCGCTGGCACCCCGAACGCTACGAGCGCACGTACCTGGACTGGCTGCGCGGCATCCGCGACTGGAACGTGAGCCGTCAGCTGTGGCTGGGCCATCGCATTCCCGTGTACACGTGCGACAACGCCCACCGGTTCGCCTCCGTTGCGGAGCCGGCCGCGTGCCCTGAGTGCGGCAGCGCGCGGCTGGAGCAGGACCCGGACGTGCTCGACACGTGGTTCTCGTCCGCGCTGTGGCCGTTCGCGATGCTGGGCTGGCCGGACGACACCGAGGACCTGCGCGCCTTCTACCCCACCATCCTGAACTCCACGGCCCGCGAGATCATCAACCTGTGGGTGAGCCGGATGATCATGACCGGCATCGAGTTCATGGGCCGCGTGCCGTTCAGCGACGTGGCCATCCACTGCGTGGTGCAGACGGCCGACGGCCAGCGCATGAGCAAGTCCAAGGGCAACGTGATCGACCCGCGCGTCATCATCCGCAGATACGGGGCGGACGCCCTGCGGGCGTGGGCCGCGTCGGTGGCGATGTCCAGCCAGGACGTGCGCTTCGACGAGACCCGGATCGAGGGCTTCAAGCGCTTCGCCAACAAGCTCTGGAACGCGACCCGGCTGGTCCTCAACGGCCTGGGCGAGGACCCGGTGGGCGTGCCGGCGCCCGACGCAAACCTGTACCTGGCGGACCGGTGGATCCTGTCCCGCCTGGAGGGCGCGATCGAGTCGACCACTCGCGGCATCGAGGACTACGCCCCCCAGGCGGCCATCGGCGCGCTCTACGAGTTCGCCTGGCACGACTACTGCGACCGGTACCTCGAGGCCATCAAGCCTCGTCTGCGGGACGGCGACCCCGCGGCTCGCGCGGTGGCGCTGCGGGTGCTCGACGTGCTCTTCCGCCTCCTGCACCCGTTCATGCCGTTCGTGACCGAGGAGCTGTGGCACCGCCTGCCGGGCGACCGCGACTTCCTGATGCGGAACCCGTGGCCCGAGCGAGACGACCGCTTCCAGGACCCCGAGGCCGAGTCGCGCGTGGACCGTGTCATCGCGCTCGTGGAGGAGATCCGGCGGGCTCGGCAGACTGCGGGGGCGCCCCGCCGGGGAGGCCGCCTGCGGTTCGAGCAGCCCGTGGACAGCGACCTGGCCGACCTGGCCACCGAGCTGGCGGCCGTGGAGCAGGTCGCCGAGATCGCTGGGGCCGGCGTGCCGCTGGCCGAGCTGCCGGCGCGCCTGGAGCTGCCGGCGGCCGAGGTGGACCCGTCGGCCGACGCGGGGACACGTGAGCGCCTGATCCGTGAGCTCGAGCGGGCGCGGACCAAGCTGTCCAACCAGGAATTCCTCGCCCGGGCGCCGGCGGCCGTGGTCGAGAAGGAGCGCGCCCGCCTCGCCGAGGTGGAGGAGGCGCTCGAGCGCCTGGGGCCGGAGCCGCGCCTGTCAAGCGTATGAATTGACAGTCCCCCAGGCCTCTGCTAGCTTCCAAGCCGCTCGATAGGCGCCGGCAGAGCGCCGGCCCGCAGGGTCGTCAGTGGGGGAGAACTGAATATGCGAAGAGGCGTTCGTGCCGTGCTGCTCGCGTCGATCAGCGCGGCGGGTCTCGCGCTGGGTGTCGGGCCGGTCGGAGCATCCGCGGCCGCGCCCACGCCGGTCACGAACATGGTCAGGTCGTGCGCCGCGGCGAAACCGGGCTTCGCCTCGTGCCTCGCGCTGCGGCGCACCGACCTGGTCCAGGCGTCCCGCGTCGTCGCGGCGGCCTCTGCCAGCGCGCTGCCGTCCGGGTTCGGTCCGGCCGACCTGCAGAGCGCCTACAAGCTGGCCAGCATCAGCCAGTCGGGCGGCTCGGGCGTCACGGTCGCCATCGTCGACGCGTTCGACAACCCGAACGTCGCGTCCGACCTCGCCACGTACCGGTCGACGTTCGGCCTGGCCCCCGCCAGCTTCAGGAAGGTGAACCAGAACGGCCAGGCCAGCCCGCTGCCGAGCACCGACGTGGGCTGGGGCGAGGAGGAGTCGCTCGACGTCGACATGGTGTCGGCGATCTGCCCGAACTGCAGCATCCTGCTCGTCGAGGCCAACGACAACAGCCTCGCCAACCTGGGCGCATCGGTGAACACGGCGGTGGCGCTGGGCGCCAGGTTCGTCTCGAACAGCTACGGCGGCAGCGAGTCGTCCGGCGAGACGAGCAGCGACACGCAGTTCTACGAGCACTCCGGCGTCGCGGTCACCGCCAGCTCCGGCGACAGCGGCTTCGGCGTGGAGTACCCGGCAGCCTCGCAGTTCGTCACCGCGGTCGGCGGCACGTCGCTCTCGCGATCGAACAACAGCCGCGGCTGGAGCGAGACGGCATGGAGCGGCGCGGGGTCCGGCTGCTCGGCCTTCGAGGCGAAGCCGGCGTTCCAGACAAACGTCACCACGAGCTGCACGCGGCGGGCCGAGGCGGACGTCTCGGCGGTCGCCGACCCGAACACCGGTGTAGCCGTCGCGGACACGTTCGGAACCGGCGGCACCTTCTTCGTCTTCGGAGGGACCAGCGTCGCCTCGCCGATCGTCGCGTCGGTGTTCGCCCTGGCCGGAACGCCGGCGGCGGGCACCTTCCCGAACTCGTACCCGTACGCGCACCCGTCGAACCTCTTCGACGTCACGAGCGGGAGCAACTCCCGGCGCTGCCGGAGCGTCCTCTGCCGGGCCGGCGCCGGCTGGGATGGGCCGACCGGCTTCGGCACGCCCAACGGCACGGGCGCGTTCCACGCATAGTCGAGGCACCACGTCGTCCCAGGGTGGTGGGCCGCGCCCTCGGGCCGCGGTCCCACCGCCTGCGGGCAGCTCATCCACGTGCTCCCGGGCCCGGCCGCACAGTCGGCGCCCAGAGGCGAGCCGGCGCAGCGCTGCTGGACCACTTCGCCGGCCACCTCGCCGGGGGCCGCATCGACACGGGACGACGCGGCCAGCGCACCGAGCATGACCCCGTAACGGACTTCCGCCGCGTACCACTAAGCTAGGCCGGCGATGCCGCCGGCGACGACGCTCCTCCTCGTGCCACCCGCGCTGCTGGTCCTCGCGGCGCTGCTCGGAATGTGCCTGCGGGCCGCGGCGCCGGACGCCGGGCGGCCGGCGGCCGCGGGCGCGGCGTGGCTCGCGCTCGCCGTGCTGGTCGCGGCCTGGTTCGGCGGCGGCCGCCCGGCGCAGGACCTGACCGCGGGCTTA
>Ga0126369_10000317_pt1 | contig 31448 bp, 31 predicted proteins | sample PanSoiMetaPlot_1_FD_109646 | JGI IMG/M metagenome (GOLD analysis project Ga0126369, IMG submission 109646) | Tropical forest soil microbial communities from Panama - MetaG Plot_1 | ecosystem: Environmental > Terrestrial > Soil > Tropical forest > Bulk soil | place: Panama | collected 2016-02-17
AATGGCTTGCCCCAGCATTTTTGCGGTCTCGCTGGTCCCTGGCAGCACCTGCTGAGCCTGCGGCTTCTTCGTCATTCCCTCTGGTAAGATCGGCCGGTTCAAGAAGTAGTTCCAGTTCGCCTGCTGCTCGATCGCCGGCCGGACGACTTGCGGCACGAGGCTCGGCGATAGCGCGTCCATGATGGAGTCGGCGACGTGCTTAAAGGCGTTCGGTCGCTGCTGCACGAACGACTCCATGATGCGCTCGGGCAGCGAGCCGAAGATCTGACCCTCGGCAAACGGCTTGGGCAGGCGCCAGATCGAGCCGGCGTTATATTGCTGGGTGCCATCCGGTAGCGTGCGCTTCCATGCTGGGCCCAATCCTGCAGCGGCTTTCTGCGCAGCCGGTGTGTCGATGTTTTTCCAATTGTCGGTCATGACGATCCAGAACAGCATCTTCTGCCACTGCGGGAGCTCCTGGTAGCGTGGGTCGTCCTTGTTGTGCATCCACAGCAGCATCGACGGCACCGTGATCGAAGCCAGAGTTTTGGTGGCGGTGCCGACGGGGTCGTTGCGGAACGCACGGCCGAGACGGTCGAGACCCTGAACGTTGGCGTTGAAGAATGGGATCAGCATATTGAGCGCGCGCATCACTGGGCTCGAGCCCATGCGCCCGAAATCGACCGTGAGCTCACGGGCATTGAAGGCTGCCTGGTGTGCTGAGACTCCATTCCTTATATCGCGCTGATAGGCACCAAACCGGGTAGCGTTTTCGAATGCTTCAGACACGCTTCGCAGCATGTCGACCCACTGGGTCGGATGAACGACGACGTTTGCCAGCTTGCCGTAGAACGAGCGTGGCTCGATATCCGCCAATCTACGATCGAACGACACCAGGTTGGCGTTGGCACCGCCATTGCGCAGCCAAGTTTGGAATTCCTTCTGCATCTGTGGATTGAATAGGCGTCCCAAGCTGGAATAGATCGCGTCGTAGAATGGCACGTAGCCGCCGAGGCCTTTGGCTTGAATGAAAGCGGTCAATTGATCACGAAAGACGTTCTTGACGCCGAATTCAGGCGTCAACGTCGCGCCGGCGCGCAGCCAGCTGGCCGGCTTACCAAGAATTTTGAGTACGATGTGCGCTGCCGGCCGGTTCATGCCATTGATGACACGAGCAATGTCCTTCGGCACGTCGTAAATCTGCTCTTTGCCGTTTTCGAACATCCGCATCTTGCCGGTTTCCGGCGAGAATGCCTTAGCGTCAGTAAATCGCATTTTTTCGATCATGTTCGGCGGGATCCCAGCATCAAGCATGCGCTGACGCTGCTCCGCCGACATCGTGAGCGGCGCGCCGGTTTTGGACAGCTTCATGAATTGCTTATCGAGCGGCAGGGCATCATTGGCGCGCTTCATCGCGCGGTGGACTTCGTTCTTTTCGGCGAGATCGGTGATCATCGCGGTATTGCGCAGCACGGACTCGAGCGGATTGAGGATCTGCCGTTCGGAGCCTTTGAGTCGTTCGATCGGATCCTTGACGGTGAGCCCACCCCCGGTTCGGAACATATCGCCGAGCTCGGATTTGGGGTCGATCGCGCGGTAGAACGGGATGTAGGATCTGTTGGCCGCCATCATCTGGGCGACGCCCTCGCTGCCGATGAGATGTTTTCCCATCTTGAGCACGCCATTCTGAAAATTCTGCAATTCCGTGAACGTCGGCCCCCACTCCTTGCCGTATTTGGCGACAACGCGATTGGCTTCGGCCAAAGGGACACCGGACTTTTTGCCCTGACCTTCAATTTCGATCGCGCGCCGCGCCGTGGCATAGGCGGTGAATTCGCCGGGATTTCGGCTGATTTTTTCGAGAATAGGATTGAGCGCCGGACCAATAACTTTCCGGGTCTCAGGATCAAATGGCCCTTCGTGGTAAATTGATTCGAGCTTGCCACCGAGGCCTTTGATGCTGCGCGCCAGGCGATGGAAGTCCTCCTCTCGCTCGAGCGGACGGCCCAGGGTCTTTTCGACCCACGCCGCCTTGCGTGCGTAAGGGTGAAGGGCGTTGATGGTGCCTTCATAGAACCGGTGTGCGAGCTCTCCAGCCTCTCGCAAATTGCGCGGAACGTAGTCTTTCCAGGAGGGTTGCGCGGCGACGCGACCCAGCACTGTCTCAACATCCGCGTCGGGGTGCGGTTGACGTCCTAGCGCTTGCCGTTCGGGCGGAGCCTGTTCGGGCGGCAGTTTGGGTCCGGTCGCCTTTTCCACCCCCCGCTCGAGAATCTCGCGTTCCGTGCCAATAGGAAGCTCTTCTGTGCGAATCGGACGTCCAGAACGACCTCGACCACCCTCGACAGGTTCGCGACGAATGGCACCCTGGACCGGAGGCTCTGGTGCAGTAATACCTCCTGGTTTTTGGGCGCCAGGCAAATTTTCAGGAATCGGCGCGCGCGCCGCCGCTACTGGAGGCTGCTCACCAGCAACGGCGGTCGGTCGCGCAGTCATTTCGGATTGAGCCGCCGCATGGGCGAGCGTCGGGTCGATCTCACCGACGTTCATCCCTCCGCCCGGTTCGTTTGGCGGGGTAGTCTTGCCGTAGTCCTCGGGACCGTGCGCCTCACTGCGTGGCGGAGGCGCTTGGACTTCGGCGGTGCCGGCGGCAGCTTCAGCACCGGGCGATCCATGCTCAGTGTATTGATCTGTTCCAGCTAGATGAGGTTCGCCTTGATCGGCCGTCCGAGGTGGAAACATCTCGGTTTGGACTGGCTCGGTCCGGCCACCAGTCAGGGGCAATTCTGGCTCGGCAGTGCGGGTGGCTCCTCCTGTGAGCGGGAGCTCGGCCTGCACTGGGGGCTGTGTGCGAGTAACCCCACCCTCCAATGAAAGCTCTGGCGGCCTCGGCACGGGCGCTGGCGGTGGTTCTACGGGCCGTGCAGCCGGCGCTGGGGCTGGCGCTGGCGGTGCTGGCGCGCTAGGTTGCGGACGCAACCTAGCGCCCGCCGTTGCGCCTATCTGTTCTAGTCTTGTCCCCCACTTGTACGGGTTTGGAGCCACCGCGCCGGCGAGGGTTTGGGCAGCGATGGAGGGCGCGGCTTCCGTGATCCCTTCAGGGGTGAAGAGTTCCTTGCCACGCTGATAGACTTGAGCGGCCGTCTCACCAGCACCACTGATAGCGGCTGATAGAAGCCGCGTGCTCGCTGCCGCTACGCCGCGAGGATTAAAGCCGGCGAGGTTAGAGATCGCCTGGCCAGCGGCTGCGGCGATCGGATGCTCTTTGACGTTGGCTGCACGGACAGCATCGTCATCGAAGCCTAACGCTTTGGCGGCCGTGTCTTGAACGGTCTCGCCGGCCATACCTCCAAGAAAACCACCAATCAGACCACCGGTTAGGGTCGCGCCAGGGATCGGAACGGCGGCGCCAATCGCGGCGCCGGTGAGCATGCCGGTTCCGGCTGCAGCCATTGCTGGAGCGACCCCATGGACGGCCTCGCGGGTGAAGGCACCCCAAGCGCTTTCAGGCTCGGTGTAGGGTGTAAAGCCATCCTCTTTTGGCTCTTCATATGGCGTGAAGCCGTCGGTGGTAGCGGCTCGTGTAGGTTCTGATGGTTCGACATACGGCGTAAAGCCATCGGTAGCCGGAGCCGGAGCCGGAGCCGGAGCTCGGACTACAGCTTCGGTGCCGTCATCATCCGCTGGCGCATAAAAATCTACGTCGTCGTCAGCCATTTACTTCGGTCGCAGTTGCCATTCGCCATTCGGCATCGTGCCCCACTGGAATTTATTCGGGTCAGGATTCTTGAACGGCGGGACCTTGCCACGATAGTTCGGGTCGACTGTGGGTGGCTGTGCTGGCGCAGCTGTCGTGCCGGTCGTCGCTGGTGGTTGCGGCGTTGCTGGCGTTGTGGTCTGTGGCGTTGCTGGCGCTGCTGTAGCTGGCGCTGTCGGCATTGTTGACTGCAAAAGATCGTTGGCGAATTTAATCGCGCCGAGTTCTTCATCATTCGGTGTCGCTGTTGGATCGTTTCGTTGACGAGTACGAAAGTTAGTCATTAACTGAGCAGCTGCACCTTGTCGCGCACGTAACAGTGCATCATATCCACGCTGCATGATGTTATTGTCGCTCATCATTTTACGCACATTCATCGCATCGCGACGCTGATCGACGGTGTTGGCGTTGCGAAGGTTACGCCCGTCTTCCTTCATTCTTTCGATGTCCATTTTTTGTTCGGGCGTTTGCTTAGTTACGTTCCTTTCTTGAATGTTACGAAATTCTTTCGCGGCCGTGATATCGCGCTGCATCAGCTGACGTTCATAGTTCGCACGCTGGCGCGTCTGACTCGCCCACGGAAACATGTTATTAGCTTCTTCTGCCCGACGCTGGGCTGCTTCGCGCGAATAAGGATCGAGCGGTGCGTTGGAAGTCGGCTGATTTTGCTGGGTTGGTTGACCTTGTTGGGTCGTCGGTTGACCTTGTTGGGTTGTTGGCGCGCTTGTCGTTGGCGCACCTGTTGTTGGCGCACCTTGTCGTGTCGTCAGTCCACGATAAGGATCGTAATAGATCGATGAATTATCCGGCGTGTTGCCAAAGCCAGTTCCACGTCCGGGAATATTGCCAAACTGTGCTTGCGATCCAGCTATTTGCGCTCTTTGATCCGTCGTACCATAAGGATATGCCGTCCGTGAAGTCGCAGGTGGCGGAGTGGTGATGGGAATGCCACCCGGTGTCGTGCGCTCACCACCAGCACCGGTCGTTGCTGCAGCAGGCGCCGCAGTCGTGACTTCTCCCGGTGCACCCTGCGAACCGGTCAGCTGCGCAAATTTTTTCTCGATTCCTTCTTGCGCCGCGATATCGAACACGCTTGAAGGTCCCATGGCGTATTGACTGAACTGCTGCGGGGTCAAACTGAACGTGGTCGCTGGACCGCCATTGTCAGGCCGCACGATCGCGGTAATGCGTCCATCCTCGGTCTGCACAAAGTCAACGCTACGACCATTCGGAATGAGATTGTTGAGCCGTCCGGCCAGCTGCAGCGCGGCGCCGTAATCGCCCTGCGATGCGGCTGCAATCATCGCCGCACGTACATTGTCGTAGGAAGGACGCAAGGACTGCACGAAGCGTGAGGCGCCATCCATGTCGCCATTGGCGACCAGATCATGGAACGCTTTACGAATGGCACCGTTCTGATCGAGCGTCGGATCCGCAGCACTGGTGCGGTTCAAGATATCGGTCATCTGCTGGGGCGTGAAACTGCGATCGCCCTTGAGATAATCGTGCAGCGCTTGCTGATCTGTAGGTGCTGCTGCAGTCGGTGCTACAGCCGGCGTCCCATCCTGGGTGAGACGCTGAACATATCGTTGTGCGGGTCCGGCAAACAATTGTTGGTGACGTTCTGCGACGCCACGCTCGAAGCTGCCGCCAGATTGAATCGATTCTGGCAGTGTCAGTCGTGTCGCCGGTTCTGTGGGCGCAACGGGAACACCAGCACGTGCCAGGGCTGCTTGCTGTTTACGTTCAGCGTCTAGCTGTTCGGGTGAGTATTGTTCGGCAGCCGGTTCTGCGGCGGCTCTACGCGTCGGAACCGTCGGGAGTTTGCTGGTGTCGCCTTCGATTCGCGGCGGTGCAATTTCGGTCACCGGTGTCTCCGGTCTTTCGACCGTAGCTGTCGGTGCAGTATAGCCAGGCAGCTTCAACGCGCGACGGGTCCAGTCAAGGACATCGCGCAGAGCTCCACCGGGATCCTGCACAATCCGCGCGAGTGGGTCTGCTTGGGTCGGCGTGTATCCGGTCGGCGTCTTGGCGACTTCGGCTTGCGCTCTTATGGCTTCGGCCTCACGATCGGTCTGATCGGTCGGTTCGGCATTATATCCTGTGCGCTGCGGCGGCGGCTGCGGCTGGCCGGCGACTTGATACGGCGGCGCGGTCTCGATGTCCTCTTCGTCGGCTTCGACGGGACGCGGACGCGGGGTCGGGACTTCCTCTTCCTCTTGCTGTGGAGGAGGCTCTTCTTTCTCTTGCTGTTGCGATGGCGGTGGCGGCGGCGGCGGCTGCTCTGGCTCTACTTCGTGTGTTGGAGGTAAGAATCGACTTTCACCTTGTTCAACCGGATATGCAGTATCGTAATCGACCTCTTGCTGTGAGATAAGTCCTTCATCATTATCCTCAACTTCGCCACCTCTCTGGTAACCAGTCCGACGCACCGCTCCGCCTTTGCAATACGCGAATTCCTCGGGCACCTGCGGCGCTCCAGCTGGACGCGTCGACAAGGCCTCGGCATCCTCGACAGCGTGCTGCGGATTATGTCGGCGTGAATCGAGCGCGGCGGACATCGCCAGCGGTCCTGCCGCCGTGGTGCCGCTGTCGCTGGTGCTGGCGCTGCTGCTTCCGCCTTCGCCATAGACCGGACCGCCATAGGCATACGCGGCGGCCGGAACGCCGCGTTTCATGTAGCCGGTGACTGGCGCATCGATCCATTTGCGCAATTTCGTGCGCCGTGGACCCGTTCGTGCGAGAGGTTTACCAAGCTTGCGGTTCTTCTTGCGGCTTTGTACTTGACCACGCACCGCACCACCTCGCTGATAACCTTCATCAGGTGCAGGAGGTTCTTCTACCGGTGCTGTCTGTCCTGGCACTGCAGCTTGATAGCCAGTAGGAGAATATCTAGCCATTGGGTCGATATCCGGTTCGCTGTGGTCTAACCGGCATGCCACCATTGCTGCGGTTCTTGCGTGCTTGCGCGATCAATTTGTAAAAAAATTCTTTTCCTTTCCAATGCGCGACATCTTTTGGGATCACGAACTCGCCGGCGTTGAGTTTGGCGGCGACGTCATCGGTGCGCGCGCCGGCTGAAGGCGAGAGATTGCGTGATACGAAGCCACCGGTGGTCGCTGCCGGACCAGGCGGTCCATTTGCTGCTGGTCCATTGGGTCCATTGATGCTTCGACGAAGTGGTGGTGCGAAAGGCGGCGGCGGCATCATTCGTCGACGTTGGATCAGTCCACCTTGCTGCATCAGCGGAGGTCCGCCAGGAACCGGTGATGGCGGCGGGGCAACGCCTCGCGCCGGCATAATGCCGGATGGAGTGCCTAAATTCATGCCGGGGGTCATGCCGATCGTCGCTGCGGGCGGCGAAGGACCGCGCGGCGCGCGCGGCGCCATGCGCGGACGATAGCCGGTTTGCATCGGACCAGGCATGGGAGGTCTCCTTCCGACGACACCGCCGCGTTGGAATGTTTCTTCGCCAGTATCACTGCTGCCCCAATTACCGCCCCAATCAGAATAATCTGGCTGATTGTAATTAGTGTTATCCCACTGTGATTGATCGTAAGCTTGCTGATCGTAAGCTTGCTGATCCCAATTATCCCACTGCGATTGATCGTAAGCTTGCTGATCCCAATTATCCCACTGCGATTGATCCTGCTGATTCCATTGATCCCACTGAGCTTGATCCTGGTTCCATTGATCGGCCCAAGCTTGATCCTGATTGGCCCAGTCCATGCTGGGATCGTAATTACCGGTGTAGCCGTAATCGAAGTTGGCGTAAGGATCCTGGTTCGGCACCGTCCAATCGTTACCACCAGCAACCTGCCACGGCGCAGCAGTTTCTGGATCGTATTGCGACGTGTAATTCGTGAAGTCCATGCTGGGATCGTAATTACCGGTGTAACCCTGATCGTACTGATTGGGGTCGTACTGCCAATCCATGCTTGGATCGTATGTTCCGGTGTAGCCCGTATCGATCGGGTTGCCCTGCCAATCGACCTGCTGACCACCCCACGTTTGTGGATTGTCCCACGACCATCCACCCGACGGTTCAGCGCCATAAAGATTGCCAGCCGGATCGGTGTATGCACCAGGCCAAGCGTCAGTCGGAATGTTGTAAGGATTATTTGGATCGTCAGGATTGATACCCGTGACGTTCGGATCAGGATAGACCGGCCAACCAGGATATTGTTCGTCGCCTGTTTGACCAGGCCCACCACCAGGCCCGCCACCACCGCCTGGTGGCTTAACGATGCCAGGAAGACCACCGCCACTCGGCTTCGCTGTTCCAGTCAGATCAGGCGCAGGCCGACCTTCAGGTGTTCCTGGTCCTTGCCCGAATGGATCCTTCGCTCGCTGCGGCGCACCGCCACCGCCAGCCGGTCCGCCACCAGGACCCGCAGGACCCGTCGGCTGACGCGGTGCGAATTGCTCGCTCAAATTCCGGCTGGTCGACTCCTGCGTACGCTGTCCGCTTGCTGTCGTTCCCAGCGGCGGATAGCGCAGCTGCATGCCGGTGCCGAGGAGCCGCGCCATCTCCTGCGCAGCCTGATAGCCCAGCTGCGTGTTCTGCAGGCTTGCCGAGATCGCCTGGTTGCGCATGGCATTGCCGGCAGCGATGTCGGCCATGCGTTGCTGATTGCCGGCGCCGGCGGCCGCCGCTGAGGCTTGCACCCGGTTGGCTTGATCGAGCGCGGCGTAGCGGCCGGAGCTCGGATCGATGCCATAGCTCTCGAGATCTCGGATCGCGCTCTGACGCGCCTGCTCGGCGCCCTGCTGCACGCCCGCTTCCGCCATCCCCATGTCGACGGAGATGCGCTGCGGCGAGGCATAGCTCAGCGCGTCGCGGAGAAGACCATCGATGTTGCCTTGGTTCTTGTTGTAGGTGTTCATCCCCCACTGGTAGACCTGGGGGGCCTGATCGAAGGCGTACTGCGCGATCGCTTGCAGCAGCGGCGCCTGCGGGTAATCGGGAATGTATTGCTGAGAAATATTGGTGCCCTGACCCGTGCTGTCAGTGCCACCAGTGGTGAAGCCGGTCAGAAGATTGGACTGGGGATAGATATTTGAGTAGCCGCCCGCCCCTGGAGCGATAGGAATTTGAAGCTGACCGTCAGCCATTGTTAGGTCCTGGAAAAAGCTGGACTTTTCCAGCCTGTTCGGCCCTAACAGAAAAGTCCTAAGAAATGCTTAAGATTGCTGTGCTTGTGCCGGTCCTTAAGGTCACTGGCTTAGAATTTTCCGAGTTTCCCAGCACCTATTGCTGCCCGCTGGCCTAGCGGATTTCCAGATATCTTTTGCTGCATCGATCCAGCTGGACCGACGTAGGCATAAGCCTTTCCATCGAAGACTGCTACGCCACCAAACAGACTCTTTTTCTTTCCTTTTCCTTTGCTAAAACAAAACGAACCGAGAAATCCTTGTTGGCCTTGCGGAATGAAAGTAATTATTTGATCTCCCCCCGTTCCACCGATAATTAAATTATCACCATTGAAGACGAGACCATAGCTATATTTGTGATCGATGATGCTACACACAGTTGCGCCATCGCCAGTAGCGCCATCGAAACCGCCAACGCCAAAGGTACCGCCATATCTATCATGAAGATTTGTTTCATGGACAGACGCGCCGTTTATAAGGATGTTGTAAGTCGTAGATCCGCCGATCATCGGATCGAATTCGTGAGAGTTTTGATCTTGCTTTGACTTGAATCCAACATAAGCCGTAACACCGTTATCATCGGTCGGCGCGCTGTCCATGGCGTAGCCTTCCGCCCGAATATAAGAAGCTGCAACTGGATCTGATTCATGCGTTCCAGGACCGTATTGCATCCGCCTGCCACCGAATCCACTACCGCTTGATTCATAGACGTAAGCAGATCCGTTGTCGTAACGATCCTCACTGCGTTGAGTTCCGACAATGAATTTGCCATCACCTCCTTGTAGACAGTTGAAAAATTCATTGCCCTCATTATCGTTGAAATAGTTCGCAATAGATAAAGCCAGCTTCCAGGTATCACCCTTGTCGCTAGATATGTAAATTTCATCTACGCCGGGGCCTTCGTCATTAAAACAATGGATCGCAAAATAAACTTTTTTCGAGCCATCGTCTTCTTTCTCCTGAGAGCTTATCCCAGCAAGAGCAACTGCTTTTTTTGGCAGCTTGACTGAACCCCACGTCTTCGCGCCGTTGTTCGATCGCCAAGCACTACTATCCCTGATGCCCATCCAAACGCCATAGGTCTTGCCGTCATCAGTCCAGGCCAACGATGTTGCCGGCACTCCCTTGGGAACTTGTGCCCAATCTTCACCGTCTTCCGAAACAAACATTCCGTCGCCACAGGAAAACAAAAAACCCTTCGTTCCACCCCAAGAGACATTGATGACACGCTCAAAAAAATCCTCGACAAAAACTGACTCGCCAAGTTCAGGCATTTACGTGCCCGCTTCTTCCGGCGTCCCCAATTGCTGATCGAACGGCAGATAATATTTCCAATAAAAGTCCGGCGCCTCCTGCTGGTTGTTCTGGAAGTCGATCGCATTGATCCTTCGCACGAGCGCGCGCTGCTTTCGATCGGTATCCTCGGGATCGTTCTGGTTCTTCCAATCGTGGTGATAGACATAACCGCTCATGTTGAGGACTGCGATCTGCGTCCAAGCCGGAAACTCGTTGTAATAGGTGTTGCCGGTGGCACGGAAGAACGTCGGCGGTGGATTATAAACGTTGTTGATCGTGGTATTGACCAGCAGCTGTCGCAGCACGCTGCGCATCACATTGACGGTGCGGATGAGCGTCGGCAGATCCATCGCCGGCGGGATGGCCTGAAACTTCGGCGCCGCCTGCAGCGCCCCGCTGCCGTTTCCCGGCGCCGCGCCGGCGCCGACCTTGATCGCGGTGGCATAAGGGATCTGACTATGACTGATCGGACAAGCGGGTGCAGTCATGATCAAGCTCCAGAAGCAATTTCTTCCGCGGTCTTAGTCCCGCGCACCACCCGCACGCCTTCGCCTTTGTCGCCATACATCCAAGTCAGGTACGTCTTCCAATCCTTGTCGTACCACACCATACGCTCGATGCGCTCCATGATGACCCAGACGTCCTCGTTTCTCTTTCCGTTATCATCCTTGGCATAGTACTTGTACCGACGCTTGACCCGCTTGCTAGTCTGCTCGACCCAGCGTGCGGTCTTGATTTTATACTTGTCAGGAGCAACCGCTGTGTGGGGCTCGAATTTTTTGCCGAAGGTATGGCTATAGACGTTGTTGATAGTCTTCTTTTGTGTAATGGACTGCACGATATTACGTGCAATGTTGGCGGCATTGAGCGCCGAAGGCAGATCGAACGCGCGCGGGATCGCCGGACGCACGAACTGTGGGCGTCCGAAAAGATGCGGCGCCTGCATCTCCGGCAGCGGGCTATCCCGGCTGATCGGACAGGTCGGCGCGACAGGACCAAAATAGACCGGCATGCATCACCCCATTACATCATCTGATCCTTCGTACATCAACAGATCGCCAGTATTAGCGTTGTTGAAATCGACCCTGGTGAGAACCTTGATTGCAACTTTTTGCTCCGTATCGTCCGGATTGACGACATGACGGGTTTCGTATTCGCGATTCTCCTCGATCCAATCTGCACGTATATAGCCAGGATTGTGATCTATCCCCTGCAGCAGCACCGAGCCGCCTCCCGGAATGACCGTGTTGTTGAGTATTGGCGCGCTGTGGGTGATCTGGGTGATGATGTTGTTCATGATGTTGAGCGCGCGGATTGCCGATGGCAAATCGACCGCGATCGGAATTGAATTTATATGATGCTGCAGCGAATACGGCCGCGCGAACTGATATGGATCGAGACCCTTCCCGCCGGGATGATAGAGCGGTGCATCCGGCGATATGGCGTTGGAGTAGCTGATCGGACACGAGGGAGCATTAGACACCGGCCAACTCCTTCACTGATGTGGCGACCTGCAAATTCGAGACGTTGATTCTTCCCTCGATCTCGAACGACCACTGCTCGCCCTTGATGCCGGAGAAGATCCGCAGGAGCTCGCCGCTCTTTCGGATCTCGCGCGTGGTCCAGAGCGCGTCATCAACATAGATCCGCACGATGCCGTACTGATTATTCCCAAGAACCGTCTGTGGAAAGGTCACGTCACGCGCCACCTGCGGCGGCGTGGTGTCGGGCACCTCGAAGAAGACCCGCATGGCCGCGAAGTTGCGCCGCGCCAACTGCTGATAGGTCTTCGAGCGCCAGATATAGGGCACGATGATCGGATGCTGATCGGTGAAGTCGTAGTAATAAATGCCGCCGTTCTGCACCAGCACGCAGATGCCGGTCCAGGCGTCGAGCTCGACGTTGACGATGTCGAAGCCATTCGGTGTGGTGAGATTATTGTAACCCAATCTATGGCCACCGGCCTGCGGCCAGATCGTGAACGAGGTCTTGTCCTCGGACGAGAGCTCGACGGTGAAGCCATCACGGATCGGACCGCCGGGGTTACGCACGCCGAAGGCAAAATAGCTGGTCGCGTGCTTGACCGCCCGCACGCGCTGCTGCGGGGTGAGCGACTGCCACTTCTCACGCGTGATCCAGCCCTCGGTGACGTTGAGACCAGAGCCGGACTGGCTGATCTGGATGAGGCCGTTCTGACTGACGTACAAGACTGCGGTGTCGGTGGCGACGATCGACGCCCGGTGCAAGCACGGTTCCGGCAGATTGACCTTGGTCGACGCCATGGATGCCGGATTGACGCCATTGATCATATACGGCGTGCCCTGCGTACAGACGATGATCGACTGGCCGGCAACGCCGATGCCGACGATGGGAAACTCCGTCGTTAAAACGTATCCAGGCGGCCACGCGTGCGGCCGGTAGGCTTCGCTGAACCATATTTCGTTCGAGCGGAAGCCGACCGCGATGCCATTGGGAAAGGCGTGGATCGCCTGCATGTCCTCCGGCGGTCCGTACCAGTAAAGCGACACCAGCTGCGCGTTGAGCGCGATCACGTCGTCGCCGATATTGTCGACATACGTCCCCTGCGACACCGGGATCTCGGCGACGAGGAAGTACGTCCCCATGCCGGACTGGTTGGAGATGGTGCGGTAGATGCGGGTGAAGGCGATGTTGCGATCAGCCGGCTTCATCGTGTTGTCGGCCGGATCGAGCCAATCCGCGCCCATATTGCTGGGCGTGGGCTGGAATAGCGAGATGGTCCAGTTCGCGTTCGACCAGCCGTTCACGACCACGGGAGAAGACGGCGGACCTTCCTCGCCATATGCAGTAACCCAAGTGTAAACATAACCCCTCGCTTCGAAGATCGATGCGCCCAGAAGATTGGCCCAGATCCGATACGTCGCTTGCGGCAGCGACACGTTCAATGGATCGGGCGGTGCGTTGGAGTAAGTCGCCGAATAGCCGCGGCTCTTGAGGCTGCTATTGGCGTTCTCCAGATTGTAAGGTGCATCGGTCATGATACCGACCCAGTAAGTCACGTTCGAGATGACCGACACACCATTAGTAATGACCGACGTATTTGCACTTCCCAAAGCGGCAGGGGTCGACACACCTTCACCGAGCAGCTGATAGGGCGCGCCGTTGAGATCGCTATAGACCACACCCCTGAAATTGACCGGCGAACCGACGTCATTGGGAGCAAACGACACGCTCTGGATAATCATCGTTCCCGAAGGAACGATCGGCACGAACAAGATGTAATTGCCGGGGACATACTGGAAGCCGGTGCTGGTCGTAGGATCGACCGTAGGGGCGCCCAGCGTGATGGTGTCACCGCCGCCATCGACCACCACACCAGGCGGACAGCCAGACGCCGGCACGCCCAGAATCCAATCGTGCTGGTCGTTAAAAATACGATCGTAGGTATTGTAGCGCGGCACCGACGAAGGGCTCGCCCAATAGAAACGATCGTACTGATCCTGCACCACCGGCGAATGCATGACCGTGGTGTCGGGGTCGGCGAACTCGAGCCACTTGGAGTCGCTCGCCGTAATCGCGGTGTTGTTAGTAACCTTGTTGGGGACGCGGTAGACAAACTGCTTGGTGCTATCACGCAGCCAATGCAACAGCTTGGGCTGGCGCCAACCAATCAGTGAGCCGCTGAACAAATAACAATCGCGGGAGTAAGACGCTTGCCCTTCAGGCAGCAGTCGTGGATCCCAAGCGGGAAGCTAAAGCATCCCGCCGTACTTATCGAGTTTCAGTGCGGACATGGGATGCTACCTCCTCTCTCCAAATATTCTGCGCACCGCCGAAGACGTCTTGGATCGTCATCCGCACAGCCCAGCGTCAGATTACACGCATGGCAGAGAATACCGCGAAATTCCCCAGTGTTATGGTTGTGGTCGGTGTGCCACCCCCACTTCGTACCAGGGTCTTTCGCACCACAAATCTTACAAGATTCTCCTTGCTTGACAAATTCTTTTTGCCACTTCTCCATCGGCTCGTTGCCTTTTCCCGTCAAACCACACAATCGAAGTGCTTTATTTCGACGATGTAGTTTAGTTTTGTCCGGATTCGCTTTACCCCAATTCCGATTGTAATCAGCATGCGCGGCACGATGCCGTGCAGTAGCAGCAGTAATCACTGCCTTACCATGTTCAGTTCGATAGTATTCCTGACGAACTCCTTTCAGCCTCGCTTTGTGTTTCAGATAATACTGTCGATGATATTCCCCATCGTACGTCATTTCATTCTCGTCGTCGTCTTACTCGTCGGATAAACTTCCTGCTGCGACGGATTGGGATGATGCACGGTCTCCGTCGTTCCTAACCGCCTGCGCTCCGCTTCTTCGTACCGACGCGTGGCCTCGCGATTGCGCTCTTGCTCTTCGATCGCTCGCGCCACCGCCGCCTTGCCGGCCTCGACCTCGGCATTGTACGCCCTATCGGCCGCTTCAGTACGGTGATAATTCAAGCTCCAATCGATCTCTTTCGGCTTTCGATCGCGCAGCTTGCGAATGCGCTCGAGCAACATCTCGCGGGTCTCGCCGTCACGCACGAACCCCACTTGAAAGTCTAGCTGCTGGCTCTCGAGCTCCCGCGCTTTACGTTCCCGCTCTTCTTGTGCCAGCGCTTCCTGCTGCTTTCGAGCTTCTTCATCTGCTTGCTTTTGTACATGCTCTTCGCGCATCCGTTCCAAACGCTCTTCATGATGGCTAATCGAGTCAGGTTTCTTGGCCATGAGTCCTCCTATGGCGCGATCACGGTGAACTTGATGGTATCGTTTTTAACATTTCCCTGGCTGTCCGTCAGCTTCAACGTGACGGTCACCTGCTCGCCCAACGTCCCACCCGTGAGATAGAACACCACGTCGGTGCCCAAGATCGTCGGCACCGGCGTGCTGACGGTGCACGTCGTCGATGACGACGTCACGCTGACCTGCGCAATCGTCGCAGTGTTGCCCAGCCATTTGTCGTACTGCACGGTCCAGCGCCGAGTATCGCCGACGGTATGCAGCTTGCTACCTAGGATCATCTGGCACCTCTATTATTCGTAATTCTGCCGGCACGATGATCGTGCGATCCTCGGGCGGCACGACGATCTCGCGATCCTCGGCGGGAACGATGATGATGTTTTCCTCGAGCATCAGTAGATTTCCTTGATGACGATGATGCCCGCTGCGCCATTGCCGCCAACAGTCGCGCCAGCAGTGCCACCAACACCGCCCGCGCCTATAGCGTAACTGTACGATGCGGCTGGATTGTTAATGATGGCCCAAATCGTAGCTCCAGCACCGCCACCAGCACCGCCCCAATTACCGCTAACAGCCGCACTGCCCCCGCCACCGCCGCTACCACTATTTGCTGCAATTAGATTCGCACTCGGCACATATGTGCCGCTCGCGGTGAAGGTCTGCACACCAACTCGCGTCGTTCCACCGCCGGGAGTTTGCGCTGTCCACTTCGTGCCATCCCATTTCCACGTCACGCCCGCAGCTGTGAAAGTCTGGCCGGTGGTCGGAGAGTTGGGGAAGTCGATTGCCATGTCAGCCACCGAAGTGTGCTGTTATGATGATGACGCCAGAACCGCCAGCACCACCGGGAAAAGAACCGACGGTGCCCCCGCTGCCGCCAGTTCCAACTGCGTAAGAATAAGTAGCGGCCGGTGGAGTGAACACATGCCTTACGTAGCCGCCCGCTCCGCCACCACCACCGCCGTAATTGTATCCTGAAGACGCGCCGCCACCACCGCCGCCGCCGCTTCCACTGTTCGCTGCTGCTGCAAAACCACCCGCGAGAAGACCACCACCGCCAGCCCCGCCGAATGGCGAAGCTGCGCCCGCACTACCGCTTGAATTCGCAACTGTATTTATAGCAGGGCTGGGAGCATCAGATCCGTGTCCGCCAGCGATGTTGATGGTATTGCCGCCGCTCGCAGTCCCACCAGCACCGCCCAAATAAGCACTGGATGCCGCAGCAGCGCCATTCGCAGCAAGCGTACCGAACGTAGTGTTGCCTCCTGCTCCACCAACATCGCCTCCTGAACCAGCACCACCGCCACCGCCACCGCCGACCATTTCTACTTCCAGCCATGTTGCCCCAGTTGGCGTGGTATAGGTGCCCGAACCCGAGATGTAGACGGTGCGGACGGGAGGCGAAGCGGCGCCGCCAGTACCTGCTGCGCCAGTTGCACCGGTCGGACCAGTGCTGCCTGCACCTGTTGCTCCGGTCGGACCTGCTCCACCAACGGTGCCTTGAGATCCTGTATTTCCTGTCGGACCGGTCGCCCCTGCTGGGCCCGCCCCACCAGCCGTTCCTTGTGCACCGGTATTACCTGTCGGCCCTGTTGGTCCTGCACCGCCAGGTGTGCCTGGTGTTCCTGCCGTCCCTTGCGCGCCTGTTGATCCCGTCGGACCTGTTGCCCCTGCCGGACCAACTCCGCCAACCGCACCGGCCGCGCCCGTCGATCCCGTCGTCCCTGTCGGACCTGTCGGACCAATCCCGCCAACCGATCCAATTGCCCCCGTTGCTCCCGTCGTCCCTGTCGGACCTGTCGGACCTATCCCGCCGGCCGATCCAACTGCACCGGTCGACCCTGTGGCGCCTGTTGCTCCTGTTGCTCCTGGATTGCCTTGCGGACCTTGAGCTCCTTGAACGCCTGTGGGTCCTTGCACGCCTTGCGCGCCGGCCGGACCGGTGACGCCGATGTTGCCCTGTGGTCCGGTCGGTCCGAGCGCTCCCACCGCGCCGGTCGGTCCGGTCGGTCCGCCTGCTCCCACCGGACCCGTGACACCGGTCGCGCCGGTGATCCCTGGACCCGTGGCACCAGTCGCGCCGGTCGCCGCGGCGGTGCCGGCCGGACCTGTCATCCCCGTGGGGCCTTGAGTTCCGGTCGATCCTGTGGCGCCGGTCGCACCGAACCCAATCTGTCCCTGCAGGCCAGTGGCGCCCGTTATTCCTGTTGCCCCGGTCGGTCCAGTCGGACCACCACTTCCAGTCGGACCAGGAGTGCCCGCTGCTCCGGTGGGACCCGTTCCGAGTGGCCCCGAGGGCCCAGTTGGACCCGTTCCGCCAGGCGCCCCTACGCCCTGTAATCCAGTGGGCCCCACCGATCCTGTCGGTCCAGTGACGCCAATCCCACCAACAGCGCCGGTAACGCCCGTAGGACCCGTCCCGAGCGGTCCCGTAGCTCCCGTCGCCCCGGTCGCAGCCGCCGTACCGGGAGGACCGGTCGGACCAGTCCCACCAAACGGTCCCGATGGTCCCGTGGCGCCGAACCCGGTCGCGCCCGTGGTGCCCGTCGTGCCAGTCGCCCCCGACGGTCCTGTCGCCCCTACGGCTCCCTGAACTCCAGTCGGACCGACAGCCCCTTGCGGACCGGTCGGTCCGATAGCGCCGCCAGCGCCCGCCGGTCCGGTCACGCCTGCGCTGCCTTGCGGTCCTACCGGTCCTTGCAATCCGGTCGGACCTGGCGCTCCCGCAGATCCAGCTGATCCTGTGGCGCCGGTCGCGCCGGTCGCCGCCGCAGTACCCGGCGGCCCGGTGGGACCTGTCCCGAGCGGGCCCGTAACGCCAGTCGATCCTGTTGGACCTAGCCCGCCGGTCGGTCCGGTTAATGCCGCGCCGGTCGGTCCTGCAGTGCCGGTTGGACCGGTTAACGCCGCACCCGTCGCGCCCGTAGCACCCGCACCGGTTGGACCTGTACGTCCAGTCGGACCTAATGCTCCTGTCGAGCCGGTCGGACCTCCGAGCGGTCCGGTCGGTCCAGTCGCGCCTGTGTTCGCCGCACCTCCGCCGGCGCCGGTCGGACCGGTATATCCCGTCGGCCCAGACGCCCCCGGCGTCCCGGCCAGCACGACCGGAAAGGCTTGGACAGGCGCGGCGGGAAGATGGGCCATCAGACCTCCAACGCCGTTCCTTGGATGTCTTTGACGAATGCTCCGGTACCAGAAGTCGTGCTGATCATCAGATCGAACCAATAAGTCGTGTTGAGCGTCATCCCACTGATCTTATCCGTGATCATGAAGCCGACTTGCTCAGTGCCGCTCGCCAGTACGAGATGCTGAGTCAAACCGAACACTGCACCGACCGGAGACGAATCACCGGGTACCGGCGGCGTGCCCGTACCGTAATAGGCCGTGATGTTCACGCTCCCGCCACCCGACGTGGTGTTGAGCGCCACACCAGCCATCCAAGCCATGACATTGCCAGTCTTGATTGGCGTCGCGGTGAAATTCAGACCCACGAATGTCGGCGTGACTCCATAGCCGCCGGCGGGATTGGCGAAGTTTCTAGCACCGGACTGCGCAGCACCGATCGGTCCGGTGGGACCCGTCACTCCGGTCGCGCCGGTCATGCCGATGGATCCTGGAGGACCTGTCACCCCTCCCGGTCCAGTAAACGCTCCTGCACCCGTCGGACCCATGATTCCGGTCGGACCGCTTGGACCTGTGCGTCCAGTCGGACCAGTGGTACCTGTGAGCGACATCGCTCCTTGCGGACCCGTCGGACCGGTCGGACCCCCGCCTGGTCCGGTCGGCCCTCCAACAACCACGACCGGCTGCGCCAGGATCGGAGCAGGGACGTTTGTCTGGATCACCATCTTCGCACCTCACACGAAGGAATGGATCGCGAAGACCGATGACGAAGGCGGCGATCTCACAATGCCGATATTCGACACGGCTTGCGTTTTGCCAGTACCCGGATCCGTCGTGATAACTGATCCGATTCCAGCCCGTGATGCACTAAGAACCTGCGTCTTGTTCATGTAATCTTGACCTGTGGGTTGACCCAAACCGTCGCGAACGCCTTCATCAGTCGCACCAAAGCACGCACCCGCCCTGCGACCTGTGGCGTAAAGCTCACCTGCAAGAACTGCTTATTCATGCTGAAGAAGGAATTCCAAGCCGAGAAGCCACTCGGTATCGTCTGCGTGAACGCCGCGGCGCCAAAATTACCGATCGCCACCGAGCTCAACGCATTGAACACTGCGACCGGAAAACCACCTGTACCAACAAGCGCAGGTGCAATCGAGAAGCCGCCGACCCCGGTTGCTGGATTGGCGGTGCCCGATCCATTCCAATTGCCACCATTGAGCCGCGCCCACCCCAGTTGCGCACCAAAATCAAAAGCGAAGCAAATCGTGTTTGCTCCAATTGTGCCAATATTGCCTACGTTGGTGTTGTTGATCCAAATATTTCCATTCTGCTGCACCAAAAAATAGTAAGTGCTGTCATTGTTAACTAACGGCGCTGTCGCCGTGCAAATGCCGGCGCCGAAACCTGCTCCTGGCGTGCTCCAAGAAACTTCAAAATACGCCTTGCCAGAGGTCAACCCGTTGGTCGCGCGCACGCCAACCTGGCTCGTTCCCGCCGTCGACGTAGCAAAAAGATTACCGTTGGATAAATTGACGCCGGCAGATTTATCGCTTGGATTCCACGTCGTCAGCGCTGCAGCCGGCATATTGTTCCAAATGCCGGCAGAAATCGGCAGTGCTGTGACAATACCCAATGCTCCCGGCGCGCTATCAATGAAACTACCAAGCGTCGATCCGACCGTACCTTCATATTCAAGCAATACGCCGATATCAGCATTGGTGAGCACTCCCGATGTCGAAAGGATCTCAACGGTCGCCGTGCGCGATCCAAGCAAGATATTTTCGGCGTCAAACTGAAAACAAGTCACTGGCATCACCAGCGTATCTGCATTGCTGCTGGCGATCATCTTCAAACTAAATGGCCCTACATCATCGAATGCACCGCCAGCAAAGACCGTATTACGATCGGAAACCGTCCGCCCTGCTTGCGTCCAGCGCTCGTTGATCACGTTGGTGCCATCCCAGCAATTGACCAACTCGACTTCGTCTTGCGAACTCGGACTGCCCGATGGCGACGTGGTGGGAAAGCGAACAACGGCTGGTGCGATCAAACAGCTGTCCATTAACAGCTTGAAAGGAAGCGTTTGAGGAGTAAAAAGACTGCCTGTAACGTTGCTGAAATCCACACCTCGACATGTCACCAACAGCGCGCTATAACTGCCATTATTCATGAATGGTGTGGTCGGTGGCGTACCTTGAAACGCAGATGGTGTATTGATCCACACAAACTCGAATGGCGCACTACCATTCAACATTATCTGATGCGCCGCATTAGCGAACTGAACAACGGTATTGTCAAATACAATCCTTCCCTGTGTTTGAAACCAAATCGTTGGCGCCGACGCTGCGCTCGTCAATTGAAAAATACAGTTCTTGAAATAGTAATTTCTCCGTCCGTAATAACCAAACTGAAGCGCTCCAGCAGTTGTGATCGCATCGATAAATTTGAACCCCTGCCAATAGACATCACAGATCGCATCCAGATTAAGCGCCGATCCTACATTGGAAATTGTCGCGCCAGCCAAATAATCAGAAGCGACAGGAGGCACCGAACCGGTACGGTTCACCGAAATGACTTGCACTTGCCCGAAAGCAAATCCGGACAAACCATGAAAAGAATAACACAGAGTGCTGCCGCCTGTATAAGTCTCGTTATGATCGCTGGAAACAAAAATCCGATCGCCTACAACACCTCTGCCATAGGATGTGCCGCCATACCCACCGTTAGAACTAAAAGTCATAACGGTACCACCGGCTGCCCCCCAGCCATAAGCACTCTGCCCCGTCACATTGGTGAACGTCACACCGCCCGTGGTGACAGTTCCATTGTTCTGAGCCGGCGTGGAACTAGTCCAAGTCGGTTCAGCACCCGAAGTCCCTGCAGTCGTGCAACGAAACACAAACGACGCATTGAACGCCGGCGCCGAGGGCTTGATGAGATCGCCAACGCTATAGACATGGCTCGGCTGGAACGCCGCAATCGCCGCGTAAGCTACCGACGATATGTACCAATCAGCCATTACTGCAACGCCTTCACGCTGTACGAATAGATCCCGTTACATCCCCACATCATCAGTGCGAACTTGTGCCCAGCAATCGTGGTGAATGCATCTCCTGGATTACCGACCGTCCAACCAGGGAATGTGATTGCGCCCGCACCAGTCTGATTGAAGATCATCAAGATGCAGCTGCCAGCCTGCGATGGCGCGCCAATCGTGAACGCACCGGCGTTATTGACCCACTGGATTGGATTGAGCGAGAAGTCGACCGTGAAACTTCCAGTCGGATATTGATACGGCGTCGAATACACACCACCAGATAAATTCTGCCCGGTTGCGCCAAGCAACATCGCACCGCTCGATGAACCGGTTGGTCCAGTCGCGCCGGTATTTGTTGCAGTTCCAGGCGGCCCGGTGGGACCCGTGCCTAATGGACCTGTGACGCCCGTCGGCCCTGTAAATCCTATAGGACCAACAGCACCCACTGATCCTGTTGCACCTGTCGCACCAGTATTCGTCGCACTTCCTGGCGCTCCCGTTGGACCACTCGACTGCACCGTCTCGATCGCGAAATACGAATCGAGCGCGACGATCGTAGCGTTCACCGTATTGTACTGAAAAATGAGAACTTCAAAATAATCGCCAGCGATAACTGGAATGGGACCAGAAACCAGCGTGAGCCACGATTCAGTAAACTGACCGCCAGTGATCTGCCCAGTACGGCCAGGCCAACCAAATTCAATACCATTCTTGTAAAATTGAATGTGTGCGCCTTGGCCAGACGTCGCCACGTTGGTTAAACGAATGCTCGCAGACACCCGCACATAATTGATGCCTACCGGTACGGTTAGCCGTGAAGTATTGCTAACTGAATTGTGCCAACCAGCAGTATCGAAAGCCGCACCGCTCCAAGGAACGGTAAACCGCGTGCTAGAATTGGAAATGTCTTGTCCAGTCAGATCAGCGGCGTTGCGCGCCATGCAGCCATTGAACGAACCAGCACCCGGACCCGTCGGACCCGATGGCCCGGTCGGGCCACCCAACGGCCCCGTTGGTCCAACGATGCTTAATCCTTGAGGTCCAGTGGGGCCTGTGAACGCACCGGCGCCCGTCGGCCCGGTTGCTCCCGGCGGCCCTGGTGCTGTCGGTCCGATAGGCCCTGGCGAGCCCGCTGGTCCAGTTTGGCCTACTGCTCCTGTTGGACCAGTGAACGCACCAGCGCCCGTAGGTCCTGTATAGCCTGTAGGCCCTGTCGTCGTAGAGCCCGTCGCTCCCGTGCTCCCAAGGCCGGTCGGTCCTGTTGGACCAGAAGGGCCTCCAGATGGTCCAGTAGGTCCCGTGCCAAAAATTGGAACGACGGGCCAAGCTGCGATGGGGGCCGGATCATTCGAGACAATAGGCATCGAAGCCACCCCCAGGGTGTGCTACGATGCGCAACGGGATCGATGCAGTAACACCGATCCCGTCACTTGACCTCGAACTGAATGGAACAGTCCGATGCCCAAAACAGACGGCAGATTTAGACACGGGTATGCTACAAAGAAAAACGAACATCCGCTTTACGCAACTTGGGAAGCTATGCGCTCTCGATGTAACAATCCAAACTCTACGGGCTACGTTGATTATGGCGGTCGCGGCATAAAAATATGTGACCGTTGGAATAAATTTGAAAATTTTCTGGCTGATGTCGGTGAGCGTCCACCTAATCATACAGCTGATCGAATCGACACTGATAAAGATTATGCTCCTGAAAATTTTCGATGGGCTACCCCCGAAGAACAAGCCCAAAGTAAACGACCAATCCGCACCAAACTCAGTCAATTCAGCACTGCCGAACTTTTGGTTGAATTGCTGCGTCGAGAAATTCACGGCTGACTGACTCCTTGAATAACGCGCAAGGAACCATGCATTAGCACTGTGCGGATCGCCGGCGTAGAGCCATCGAACATAATTAAATCGTAGACATACATTCCAGGATTCAAAGCAGCCTGGATAATTGCCGGCGCGACATTGAGATGGATAACTCTTAAATTTATATCGTCGACAATGATTTGTCCATTTGCTGTCGTAGGATTCAGCAACGGCGTGGCCTGATAACGATCGATCTTGATTTCCATCTCCCAGTTAAAAGTAAGCTGCCAAGTAAAATCTCCCGGTTGCCCAAACTGAAACGCATCCTGCCAAGTCGTGCCATTACCGATAACGATATTCACTTCGGCCGAGGTCGCGCTTTGGTTCTGATCCCACGACATCATTTACCTCGGCGTCGGAGTCGGATGGACGTTGAACGTGCTCACGCCACCCTTCTGGCTCGTCACTCGGAACTGCTGCGGATATGCCCACGCCTGTGCACCAACAGTATTCGCACGCATCGATGCGACACGCGCATGCGCAATTCCGTCACGAAATTTCGTTTGATGAAAATTGGATAGCTGGGCATTGCTATAGCTATTTCCCGGCTGCAACATCATATTGCCCAGCACGCCGTGCAACAGCACGATATGATGCTTCGGCAACAACCAATCAGGAATGTTTGGCGGAAAACACTTCAACGGATCAGTGACGGTTTTTACCACGTACACCGACATCGGCTGCACTTGGGAATACGCATAGATAAACTGCACCGAACCGAGATCGTCCGACATAACCGCCGGCTGCGGAGTGTTGTATTGATTGAGCACCCCCAACAACCGTAATACCCGTCCACCTTCAATCGGCATGACCGCATAATCGAGTGTGTCTGGCGTGACCATGACCTTGATCACTTCACGCCAGCAATTCGAGCCATCAAAAAATTCGGTCAGCACATCGAACAGCTGCGCACGCAACGCTGCACTCGACGCTCCAGTCAACGGCACCTGCGCCTGACCATACAACTGCGCCCAATAACGATCGATCTCGTCTTCATCGCTCATCGATCGCCTCGTTTACCGCTGGGTGGCGAACCACCAGTCACCACACCGATAGCGTGACCGATCAATCCAGCTGAGAACAAACTCAGGAATGCCGACGCTCTGGCGTCCTGATAATCCTCCTGATCGCGCTCGAGTGCGTGACCTACCAACCCATGCACGAGAGCCAAACGAAACTGCGGCTCCATGTCGACATAAGTGTTATCGACTGCATTGAACGCTTGCGTCTGTCCACTGACCTTCAGATTGAAAACAAACAGATCCGATCGCAGTCGACGCGCTTCCAGCAGCGTCAAATTGAGCGCCATCAGCAGCGAGGGATCTTCGTAACGAAAAGGCTCAACTTTATCCTGCAGGAGAATACGCGCTTCGGTGATGTAGTCAGCGACAGTGTTCAGCGTCGGCTGATCCTGATCGCTGAAATCGCCGAAATATGATGGAGATGTCGCCACCCTAGGCTCCTCTCCGAAGGAACCTAGGGCGCGCTTCTTAAGATTTGCTTAAGCTTAACCACCCGAGATGACCTGAGCCTGACAGAGCGCGGTGTTATCGACGATTTGATAACCGTAGACTTGCAGACCGCGCAAAATCTGACCGAAGGTCAATTCGGATCGCAGCGTCTCCACCTTGGAGATCTGCGACGCGAACGTCAGCGCATGGGCGTGTCCAGCATAGACCGGCGCCTCACCAGCAGCGAAGTTGGTTGCGTCCGTCGCGCTACTCGGCAACAAGTTCGAGATGTAGATCGTGAACCTGTCGACTTCACCAAGCCGTCCATTTCGCAGCATCGAGACCGGATCACCAGAGAGGTAAGCTTGTCTCAATTCTGACTGCTTGATTTGTCGTCCGGCCCACGAAGGCATCACCACCCAGCGTCCGACCTCGGGAATATTCATCTCGTCGAGGCATTGTCCGAGACGAAGCAGAACGTCGATGATTTCCACCTGACCGGCAGTCGGATTACGCCCGACTGTCGTGATTGGCGTGCCCTTGATACCAAGATTGATGTTACCGCTGATGTTGCCAGCAGTCGCACCTTTATTCTTGGCATTAGCACCACCGACGATACCGCCGAGCACATCGCGATCGACCGTGATTTTCAATTGTTGTGCGGCGTCATCGCTCCACATGCTGAGGATATTCAAATCGCTTTGAACCTCCATGACGTCGTCGAGGATCAGCGAGAAGTACTTACCGTTACCGATATAGAGCTCCACGCTGTTACCGGAGGGGCGATCAAGACCAAGCAAACCGTCGGCCAGATAATCGCGGATCTGAATCGTCGGCTTTGTTCTGATCTTGACACGATCGCCCATATTGGCGATTTCGCCTTCGTAATCGGTGTTTGATATCGCCGCAAGCACGGTGCTCGCGTAAAACTTTTCAACCAGTTTTGCTGACCAAATTTCCGTTCTGTTACTACGCGGTCAGCACCCGCGTTAGACTTGGTGTTACCCAAGCGAGACAGCCATTTCTGCTGTCTTCTCCATGTCACCATGAAGGCCGGACTGTCGCATCAAAGAAGCAATTCGCTTCATTGCCCTCTCGCTCAGTCTCTGCGGGTCCACCTTCATAGCGCGCAACTCTTCAGCAAAAGCTGCACGCGCCTGCTCCATCCCCACATAACCGGCAGTGGTAAAGCGGCCAGACGCATTGTCCAACCACCACAACACGAGTTTTGCCTGTTCTGCTTTCAGGATCAGGTGAGGAAGGATCAAATTCAGAAAACGACGAATATCATCGCCACTTAGCCATTCAAGCGACCAACTACTTTGCTGGTTCTGCTTACCCTTGCGGGTTAAAATATGGCCTCCGAATTTGGCATGAAGCTGATCTGCCAAATAGCGAGCACTGTCCGTCATGCACATACGAACTCGCGGTCGCACGTACAATCTTGGCCTGCTCACTTTTGGATACATCCGCTGCACGTCAATACACCCTTCGCCATCGAAGAGACCAGCTAAGTATTCCGGGGTCATTTATACCACCATATTGGAATAAACTTAGCATGGTTTAGTGGTTCCCTCGGGTTACGTCAAGGACGCGTTCCCGGTGTTCAGAGAGGGTTTTACATCCCCAAAAATTACTTACGGCTAGGGATGAAGCCAGTCGCCTGCAAGGTATTTGCAGTCGAGCCAACAGGAGTAAGGGGAGGACTGGTACCGCTGGTAGCGATACCAAAGCCAGTGGTCGGAATAGGCATCGAAGTAGTCCCTATGCATGGGGACTACCCCGCGATCTTAGCTAGACAGGCGCAGCCCCCGGTTTACCGGATGCGCCCTTCTCGTCCAGCTGCAATGATCTCAGCATCCTGCCGCGCCCACTCGGCCTCACGGCCGACGTAAGCACCTTTGCGATGCGCATCATACAACTGCTTGATCTGAGCGCGTGAATAAATGGGCTTTTCAGTGGGCAACGAAGTGTCACCACCAGTCGCCGGTCTTGCCCGTCCAGGGGCCGCTAGGGAGGCCAGGGGTACCGCCGCTTCCCGTGGGGGCGCTTGCCCTGTGGGTGTCGACGCTGGCGCCTCGATGTGGCCTGTGGCGGCTTCCTCTTGCTTGAAGCCGTTGAAGAACGAAATTACGCGGTGGGCCGAAGCTGTCGCGATAGCATCGTTCAACAGCGTCTGTCTAACACGTCCAGATAAAACGTCAATCCCGAGCAGCCATCGGTGCCAGCGCGGATTGCGGTCGATCTCACGAAAATCCGGCACCGCCTGCTCGACCATCTGATCAAGACTACGCCGACGTTCATCGGCCACTTGACGGCGAAGAAGGGCGTTCTGCTCCTCGATCTCCTGGATCTTGGGCGCGACCATCTCCATCGCCGCCCGCTTGCTCATATCGAGCAAATCTCTGCCGTAATTCTGCTCGTCTTCCGGCGTCAGGTATTGCGGCGGGGGCGTAACCGCGGCGCCTGGTTGTCGCTCTCGCGGGGCTCTGGGGGCTTGCTGCTGGTTGTGCTGCAAATGCAGGAGCTCGCTCCCCAGCTGCTCCAACTGCACCTGCATCTCGCCGATTGTCTTATTCAGCGCCGTATTTTGACCCTGCATCCGAACGAACTTGAGCTTCCAGCTATCCGAATTTTCATCTTCGGGCGGGGGAGGAGGAGAAACTGCAGGTGCCGATGGGGCTGGAGTCGTGGTAGACGGCGGGACCACCGGCACCTGCTCTGCAACCGGAGTCTCAGGGGGGCTGGGTAGCTCCGGCGGCTTTACTTCAGATGAGGGCTGGGTTTGGGGCGACTCACCTGAAGTATCTGCATGAGCATACAACGCATCGACTGCCGCTGCACGATCGCGTACTGCCTTGGGGATAACTTCTGGATCGTAAGGCAGCTTCGGCATCGATTTCTGATCGACGACAACATCAACCATTTTTTGCCCTCTCTAAAGCGTCCACGATCACCTTACACTGCTGCGCATGTCCCTGCGCATTGTGCAGATTCTCGGTTGTCAGGACCATCGTCTCGTATTGACGATCGGTGTAAGCAACGAACTCAGCGAAAAAATCCGCAAATTGCTGGGGTGCAGCATTGCGGAGAAAACGCGCTCGTTTGGTGAGTTCTTCTGTTGTGCTCATTCACTGTCGTCTTCAGGCGGTTGCCCAATTCCAAACGGAGGCATCAGTGCCGATGGCGCACGAGGTGCCTGTTCACCCATCGGCACGGGAGGACTTGGAACGGATAAATCGTCCGCATCGGGCTCGCCCATATCCGGCGGCGGTGGCGCCGGCTTGGGATAGCGGTTCTGCGCGCTTTGGAACGGATTGCCTCCGGTCAGCTGCTCATCGCCACCTGGAGCTCGCCGCTGTTCAGTTGCGCCCTTGCCAACATGCTTGGTGATCCCACCGCGTCCGATCGGGGTGAGGTCCTTCTTAAATGGTCTACGGACTGCCATAAGGTTTGAATCCTCCTGCAAAGCCGATGCCGGCCCCGCGCACGCCCATATCCGGACCGCTCGAGTACGGCGTGGAGCCTTTGCCATAGACACGCGTAGAGACAGGTTTGATCCGAGGAGGCGCCAACACTGCCTTGTTGGGATCAGGCATTGCGGGCGGTGCCACCGGCACGCGCGGCGGCCGCATCATGGGTGGCGCCATCAGCGTGCTCCTGTCTGTCCCGCCTTCGCCGGCACCGATGGATTAAACCCGAACATCTTGGTCGAGCCGCCTTCGGCATACTTTGCCCCTGGCGCAGACGACTGATCCTTGCCGGTGTTTCCAGGCTTATCCGGCCCTGCTGCCTGTTGCTTGAACATCGGCGTGTCGCCGCCTTCGGCGAACTCGACGTCGTGCTGGGCTTCTTTCTTCGTCTTGTTAACGCTGAGCTTGTTCGCGGCAGCCATAAAAAATCCTCCACGAAGTTGGATCTCACCGTGGAGGAAGTTAGGCGCTAAATCTTAAGAAATGCTTAAGGTCAGTCCCACGAAATCCGATCGATGATCGTCGGACCTTTATGTTTTCTCTCCCATACATACCAGGCAAACGGCATCGCGCTCGAAGACTTCGGACCGTCCCAACCCTTACGATGCATCATCGGTAAGCGATTGCGGAACACATGAATGCGCGCAAGACCAGCATTCTCCAAAATGTCAGTACGCTTGACGCTCTCGAGGAACGCCAGCCGCAGCAACATGACCACCTTCGGACAGAAGTAGAGCGCTTTTTCAACGAACGCTTCTGCTAACTGATACGGCGGATTGGTCACGATCGCCACGCGGTTGATTTTGGATATCGGCACCTGCACCGACAAAAAATCCTCTATTGCATGCTCCCAACCATAGTCCAGAAGATCCGAGGCAAAGACCGTGTGTCCGTGATCACGGAGAACCTGGACAATCGCGCCTGGGCCGCACGCCGGTTCCCAGATATAATGAGGAAGACTCTCGACACGCAGGAGCGCCTCAGTGGCGCAAGGTGGGGTCTCGTAACAATCATCACCACGATCCTTGTAAGAATGCTGGCCTGCCTGAGCGGATTTATCGAGCATCACGCCGGCCCCACGTATCCAGGGATCCAGAGACTTTTTAACCCAGCCACGACACCACCGCTATCCTGAACTGTCTTGAACTGACCCGGCGACCCAGCACCAGAAGCTCCGGAGATCTGCGTCGCCGGCGTTTGACAGCCGGTCGGTCCCGTGAAATTGGCTGAGATATTGACCGTCGGCAGTTGCCCTTGACCGGTAGGGCCCGCAACAACGACAAAAGTCGCCATGATTATCGCGCCTTTGCAGCGGAGGGAGCGCCCAGGAGCTAACCCCCTCCGCCTCTACCTTCCACATCGTACGCTGCAGAAGAAGCCAAGGCTTCTTCGTTACAATTATCGTCTGCGTCTTCTACGCCCTTTTGGAGGGCGTCGGAACGCCCGGATGCTCCTCTGATGGTACGACTGCCACACCCCATCCGGTAGCTGGGGACCAATAAGTCTTCACGTCCCAATTCTCCAGCACCTCCGGCTTTTCATCCGGTGGACTGCCAGGCGGTGGGAGTTCGATCGGATGCGTAGGAACCCCAGGCACCCCGCTGCTCGGTGGGATATAAATCGGATGCTCTGGTTTCCCACCGGGAAGCGTTCCAGGCGGCAAATAAATTGGTGGAGTTGGCATCGGCACGCCACCGCCGCCCCAGATGCCGAGCGGAGGCTGCGGCAGTGGGTAACCGATTTGCGGAGGTGCCCCACCCCAAATTCCAGGAGGTGGTCCGCCGGGCGCGATTGGATGCCCCATGATTGGAAGATTGCCACCGCCCCAGATGCCGAGCGGAGGCTGCGGCAGTGGGTAACCGATCTGTGGAGGAGCGCCGCCCCAAATTCCGGGAGGCGGACCGCCGGGTGCAATTGGATGTCCCATGACCGGCAAGTTGCCACCGCCCCAGATGCCGAGCGGTGGTTGCGGCAATGGATAGCCGACGCTCAACCCCGGATCGATGATCGTAATCAATGCCAGATGTGTAGGCATTTTTCAGTCTCCTAGGCTGGTTGCCAGCGAACCCGGCTGGCGCGGGTACTCAGCATTATGACAAAGCACACGACAGTTCCATGACTCTACCGAACTTTTTCTTGCTCGATATCTCGCTTGTGCGCCTCGATCTTGTCTCTTGTCGCCGCATAGGCTTTGCGACTTTGGTTCATCCCAACGATCAACCTGTGAGGTTGACCAGTGTCATCCCGCATCCAAATTCTGAACAAATGGGTGACGTTTTCCCTATAGGCGTCATCCAGTCCCTCGATCTCCAACTCCACTAGGCGAGCATCCCATTTAGTCGTCATTCGCGATGGCAATGTCTCAGCATCCGCTTTGTCCCAGGCACCGGTGAAATATCCAAACAGCGCCAGCGCAAACAGAACGACGAGCACGATGACCACGATCAACGCGATACGATGCGAAAGCTTCATTTCTTCAAGTGATAGCATCGCTTTCGTCCATGTAGTCTTGCACATCCTGAAACATGGCATCCGCATCGGAGGAAAGAGTGACCTCGAATCGAATCGTAGGCCCATAATGATTACACAAATTCCTAAGCGTTAAGCCATGCGTTTCCGCACTGAACGCCGGCGCGTTCTTACATAGCGCTTGAAAATCCTCACCTCGGCCGGATCCATAATTCGTCCAATCCTCCGAACTGCAGCTGACCCCCTCTGACCACGCATCGAGATAGCCTGGATGCAATCCCTCGAGGAATTCGTCCATCAACTGGTCGAACTCAGGATTGCTGGCGCTTGACGCGTTATAACTGGTCTGAAAGGCGCCGGCTTCACAAGTGTTGCTGTCGGTATTGCTCGCGCTCTGATCCCTTCCACAGCAATGCTGACCGCTGGATTCGCGCATTCCGCTTCCAAGCATGAAGGCGTAGAGATGCCGCAACGTATCGATCCCTGCTTCCTCGTTTGACATCCCTTCGTTCTCAAACTCATCGCGCCAAAGATTTAACACGTCTTTTTCGGAATTAGTTCGCGCCTTGGCCATTTCGATAGCAGCGGGATGATTGACTAAGAGTTTTTTATAAGTCTGCGCGAACGACAGCGCCATGCCTTGAATGTATCCAGCCGGTGCAACGCCACGATCGGGCCAACTATAATCCGCAATCCGACTATCGTTGGCGATCCGCATGACCATCACCTGCTGCTCAGCGGTGAGCGCACCGGGTGGCGGTGGAGGCAGCGGTACCGGAAGCTTGTGACCATAAAGCGCTTCCCAAGTGAGCGGTCCACAAATACCGTCAGCTTCGAGCCCACGTGAACGTTGATACCGAACCACATTTTCATATGTAGTCGGACCAAAATCACCATCGAATTCACCCGTAAAGCGCGGAATCATGCGCTGCATATCGAGCACATCGTCGCCTTCATCGCCCTGCCGTAGCGTCGGTCGTTGATCGATAGGCACACTCCCAGGACGGTCTGGTAAAACTGGACGTGATGGCTTAATGGGCGGCGGTTCAGTACCGATTGTAACTTCACCAACAACTCCTGCT
>Ga0126369_10000318_pt1 | contig 31366 bp, 35 predicted proteins | sample PanSoiMetaPlot_1_FD_109646 | JGI IMG/M metagenome (GOLD analysis project Ga0126369, IMG submission 109646) | Tropical forest soil microbial communities from Panama - MetaG Plot_1 | ecosystem: Environmental > Terrestrial > Soil > Tropical forest > Bulk soil | place: Panama | collected 2016-02-17
CGCCCGCACCGCCGGGCCTGCCGTTCGGAGTGTGACCGTTGGGCCCGCCGGCCGGCACCGGCGTCCGGGACGGCGGCGGCTGGTCCTCGCGCACGAACTGCAGGTGGTACATCTTCGTGACGATGTCCGCCTGGATCGACGCCGTCAGGTCCTTGAACATCTCGAACGCCGTGTTCTTGTACTCGACCAGCGGGTCGCGCTGCCCGTACGCCTGGAGCCCGACGCCCTCGCGGAAGTGCTCCATCTGCGTCAGGTAGTCCTGCCACTTCTGGTCGATGGTCTCCAGCATCACCCAGCGCTCGACCAGCCGGTACTGCTGGTCGTCGCCGATCTGCTGCTCCTTCGCCTCGTACGCACGCTCGGCCGCATCGGTGAGCAGCTCGACGACCGCCGGCCGCCCCTTGTTGAGGACGTCCTCGGGGATCGTCTCGCCCTCGGCCAGTGGGAAGTACGCGCGCAGGTAGGTGAGCAGGCCGGCGATGTCCCAGTTCTCGGCGTGGCGTCCCTCGCAGTGCGCCTCGACGCCGGCCTCGATGAGCTCCCGGGTGTAGTCGACGATGTTCTGGCGGGTGTCAGCGCCCTCGAGCACCTTCTGACGCTCGTCGTAGATGATCGCGCGCTGCTTGTTCATCACGTCGTCGTACTCGACGACGTGCTTGCGGGTGTCGAAGTTCATGCCTTCGACTTTCTTCTGCGCGCTCTCGATCGAGCCGGCGACCCACTTGTGCTCGATCGGCTCGACCTCGAGCCGGTCCATGAGCGATCCGATCCTCTCGGCCGCCGGGCCGAAGATCCGCATCAGGTCGTCCTCGAGCGAGATGTAAAAGCGGCTCGAGCCCGGGTCACCCTGGCGGCCCGCCCGACCGCGCAGCTGGTTGTCGATCCGGCGGCTCTCGTGACGCTCGGTGCCGATGATGTGAAGGCCGCCGCGACCGGCGATCCCCTCGCCCAGCACGATGTCGGTGCCGCGGCCGGCCATGTTGGTGGCGATCGTGACCGCGCCCTCCTGCCCCGCCTCCGCGACGATCGCGGCCTCTCGCTCGTGCTGCTTAGCGTTGAGCACGTTGTGCCGGATGCCCCGCTTCTCCAGCAGCCGCGCCAGGCGCTCCGACTTCTCGACCGACACCGTGCCCACGAGCACCGGCCGGCCCTGCCCGTGCATCTCCGCGATCTCGTCGATCACGGCGCCGTACTTCGACTGCTCGGTCTTGTAAATCACGTCCGGCGAGTCGCCACGGCGCATCGGCCGGTGTGTCGGGATCTCGACCACGTCCAGGCCGTAGATCTTGTGGAACTCCTCCGCCTCGGTCACGGCCGTACCGGTCATGCCGGCCAGCTTCTCGTAGAGGCGGAAGTAGTTCTGGAGGGTGATCGTGGCCAGCGTCTTGGTCTCCTGCTGGACCTTGAGGCCCTCCTTGGCCTCGACCGCCTGGTGCAGGCCGTCGGACCAGCGCCGGCCCGGCATGGTGCGCCCGGTGAACTCGTCGATGATGATGGCCTCGCCGTTGCGGACCAGGTAGTGCGTGTCGCGGTGGAACAGCGCCTTCGCCTTCAGCGCCTGGTTGATCTGGTGCGCCTCGATGACGTGCTCGAGGTCGTAGATGTTGCGGATGCCGGCCATCCGCTGCATCTTGGCGATGCCCTCCTCGGTCAGCGACGCGGACTTGTACTTCTCCTCGACGATGTAGTCGACGTCCTTCTCGAGCCGCGCCGCGTACCGCGAGTACTCCACGTACTTCTCGGTCGACTCCTGCGCCGGTCCCGAGATGATGTGCGGCGTTCTGGCCTCGTCGATCAGGATCGAGTCGACCTCGTCCACGATCGCGTAGTACAGGTCCCGCTGGACGCGCTGGCTCAGGTCCTTGGCCATGTTGTCGCGCAGGTAGTCGAACCCGAACTGCGCGTTGGTGCCGTATGTGATGTCGCACTGGTACGCCTCGGCGCGCTGCGCGGGCCGGAGGTGCTGGAGGCGGGGGTCGGGGTGCGTCTCGTCCAGGTACTCGGGGTCGACGACGAACGAGCCGTCCGCCTGGGTGGGGTCGCCCACCACGACGCCGGTGGTCAGGCCGAGCGCCTGGTAGACGGGTGCCATCCAGCCGGCGTCGCGCCGGGCCAGGTAGTCGTTCACGGTGACGAGGTGCGCACCGCGTCCCAGCATCGCGTTGAGGACCAGCGGCAGGCTGGCGACGAGCGTCTTGCCCTCGCCGGTCTTCATCTCGGCGATCTTGCCCTGGTGGAGGACGATGCCTCCCACGAGCTGCACGTCGAAGTGGCGGAGGCCGATCGTCCGCCGCGCCGCTTCGCGGGTGAGGGCGAACGACTCGTGCAGCAGGTCCTCGAGCTCCTCGCCGGCGGCGGCGCGCTCGCGGAGCTCGCCTGCGCGCATGCGCAGATCCTCGTCGGTGAGCGGTTCGAGCTCCGGCTCCAGCTCCCCGATGGATGCGGCCACCCTCAGGTGATGCCGCACGTCGCGGGCGTTGGGATCGATCAGACGGGAGACGAACTGCTTCACGGGACCACCGCCTCGATCACGGTGAGGCCGCCGTCGGAGCGCCGGAAGCAGACGTTGACCAGGCCGGTGCCCTCGTCGAGGAAGACGTAGAACGGGTGGTCGCTGGTCGCCAGCGCGGCGGTGGCGTCCTCGACCGACTGCGGCCGCAGCTTCATCCGCACGCGCTCCACCACGCCCGAGTGTCCGTTCTCGACCTCGTCCCCGTCCCCGTCCAGCACGGTCGCCGAGGCGCGCTTGCGCTCGATCTTGATCTTCTCCTTCAGCTTGACGACCTGGCGGTCCACCTTGTCCAGGGCCAGGTCCAGCGCCGTCCGCGCCTCACCGGCCCGCTCGGTCACGTGCGCGACCGGATGGCGCCGCCCGTCGGTGCGAACGGTGATGTGCACGAGGCAGCTCGGATTCGAGCCGCGGTGCGACTCGTCCGCGAACTCGACCTCGACCTCCTGCACCCGGTCGAAGTGGCGCCCGACGCGCAGCAGGCGCTGCTCTGCGTAGTCGACCAATCGGTTGGGGATCCCCTCCGTCCGGTCGTGCACCAGCACCCTCACGCGACGATGATACCCAGGCGCCGCGGCGACCCAACCAGCGGTGCCTATACAGAGACGCGAGCGACGGTGCAGCCCCGGACCGGTCCGGACCCGGCCCTGCGCATCGCCGCCGCGCACGCGTCCAGGGTGGCCCCGGTGGTCGCGACGTCGTCCACCAGCACGACCGGCCGGCCGGCCAGCGCCGCGCCGCGCCAGATGAAGGCGTCCGCCACGTTCGCCTGCCGGCGGAGCCGGTCGAGGCCGACCTGGGGCGGCGTGTCGCGCACCCGAACCAGCCGCCCGGGCGCTGCCGCCAGCCCCAGGCGACCGCGGAGCTCGGAAGCGAGCAGCTCCGACTGGTTGTAGCCCCGCGCCCGCTGCCGGCGGCGGTGCAGTGGGACGGCCACCAGCAGCACGTCCGGCGGCGCCTCGGCGGCCAGCCGGTCTGCCACCAGGCCGGCCAGCACGGGCGCCAGGGCGCGCCAGCCCTCGTACTTGAAGCGGTGGATGGCCAGCTCCAGTGGCCCCTCGTAGGCCGCCGCCGATGTCGCGCCGGCGAGCCACCGCAGGCGCGCCCGGCACCCGCAGCCCGAGCCGGCGAACTCCACCTCGCGGCCGCAGCGCGGGCACAGCGGCTCGCGCAGCAGCCGGACGCGGCCCCGGCAGGAGGCGCACAGCCAGGCGCCGAGCGCCCGGCACGAGCCGCAGCGCGGCGGCAGCAGCCAGTCGAGCCACCAGGAGAGGGAACGGGCGTTCGCAGCACACGCCTCCAGGGTACGATCGCCGTCAAGAGGGGGCTGTTAAGAGGGAAGCGGCTCGATCGACAGCTCCTCGCCCCGCTCCAGGCCCAGGCCTGCGACCGTGCCCTCCGGCAGCTCCAGGACGCTGTGCGCCCGAAGCACGAGCGGTACGACCCGCCAGGGCCGGAGTCCCTCTCGGATCCGCACGACGCGCAGCCGGCGGTCCACGAAGACGGCGTCGATCGGGAACCGCATGAAGAACGTGTGGATGCCGTTGCAGGGCGTGATCCACATGCCCTCTCCCGCGGGCAGCTCTCGCCGGAACATGAGGCCCAGGCCGCGCCCGAAGAACGTGCCGGGCACGCGCAGCCGGTCGGCCAGCACGCGGCCGCTGCGGGGATGCACCAGGCGGAGGGAACGTCCGGCCACCGACTTTCCCTACCCTACCGGCGGATGCCCGAATTCGACTCCGACGGCGTGCGCCTCCACTACGTGCTCGCCGGCCCGGACGACGGTCCGCCGATCGTGCTCGTGCACGGCTTCTGCAGCGACTACGAGCTGAACTGGGTCGGCACCCGCTGGCAGGAGACGCTCACGCGCGACGGGCGCCTGGTGCTGGGGCTGGACTGCCGCGGCCACGGCCGGTCGGAGAAGCCGCACGACCCGGCCGCCTACGACCGGCGCACGATGGCCGCCGATGTCGTGCGACTGCTCGACCACCTGGACATCGCGGACGCCGACTACCTCGGGTACTCGATGGGCGCCAGGATCGGTCTGGACACCGTCGTCGGCCACCCCGACCGCGTCCGCCGCGCGGTGCTCGGCGGTCTGGGCCAGTGGGGCGGCAGCGGCGACCGCTCCCGCGTCATCGCCAGGCGGATGCGCGGCGACGAGAGCGTCCACGACCCCGCCGCGGAGATGTTCTACCGCTTCGCGGCCGCGCGGCCGATCAACGACCTGGAGGCGCTCGCGTGCTGCATCCTGGGGCCGCAGGCGGCGCTGACGGGCGCCGAGCTGGCGGCGATCGCCGTGCCGGTGGCGGTCGTGGTCGGGGAGCGCGACCCCATCGCGCGGGGAGCGCCCGAGCTGGCGGCGCAGATCCCCGGCGCCCGGTTCGTCGCCATCGCCGGGCGCGACCACATGACCACGGTGCCTGCGCGACCGTTCAAGGAGGCCGCGCTCGAATTCCTCGCCGGCCGGGATTAGGGGCTCTGGAATGTGTTCGCCACGTTGTGGAAGGCGTTCAGGATCTGGTGGCCCGACAGCGAGAGGACGACGACCAGCACGATCGCGACGAGGACGAGGATCAGTGCGTAGTCGATCAGGCCCTGGCCCCGCTGGAGTGACCTCATCGCGGCCCAGCTGCTTCGCGCCGCAGGTGCCGCATTCCACCGGGCCCCGGCCAGCCGGGCGTGAGTCCCGCGGCGAAGCGCGGGACCAGGCTCAGCACCCCTGCCACTCTTGTCAGCTGCTCCGCATCAGTGCAGGTTGTTGACGATGTCGTCGAACGCGTTCTGGATCTTGTTGCCCAGGGTGAACAGCACCCCGATGACGACGATCGCGACCAGGACCAGGATCAGCGCGTATTCGACCAGACCCTGGCCGTCATCGCGGGCGAGCAACCCGCGGAGTCGCACATACATGCTGAGCACGCCTCGTTCATCCTCCTCGGTGTCGAGCTTCGAAAAACGGTGATAGGGTACGCGGAGAACACGGGGGCGTGTGACCCATCGCGGCAGCGGTGGTGGACGCTCGTGCGCAGCTGGTCGGGGCCGCGCACGGTGCTGCTGGGTTCGGTGCTCCTGGCCACCCTCGTCCTGCTCATCCGTCCTGTCACGGACCCGGACTTCTGGTTGCACGCGGTGACCGGACGCTGGATCGTCCAGCACGGCCGCCTGCCGGCTCACGACCTATTCACGTACACCGTGACCGATCACCGTTGGGTGAACCACGAGTACCTGAGCGAGGTGCTCCTGTGGCTCCTCCAGTCCCGGTTCGGGCTCGCGGGCGTCAGCGTCGCGGTGGGGCTGCTCACGTGGGTGGGCCTGCTGCTCGTGCTGGCCGCATGCCGGCCGCGGACGCGTCCCTACGTGATCGTCGGTCTCGCGCTGGCGCTGGCTGCGGTCGCGGGGGGGCCGATCTGGGGCGCCCGGCCCCAGATGGTCACGTTCACCCTGGTCGCGCTCGAGCTGCTCTGGCTGCGGCGGCTCCTGGACGACGAGAGCAGCCGGGCGATCCTGTGGCTCCCCGCGGTGATGGTCCTGTGGAGCAACCTGCACGGCGGCTGGCCGCTCTGCTTCCTGTTCCTCGGCCTCGCCGCCGCGGCCGAGGGCGTGCGCCGGCCGGCGCGGCCCGCCGTGCTGCGGCGGCTGGCGCTGGTGGCGGTGCTGTCGATCGTGGCGGTGGGGATCAACCCCAACGGACTCGCCATCTACGCCTACCCGTTCCAGACGCTGACCAGCGGCGCCCAGCAGAACCTGATCGCGGAGTGGGCGTCGCCCAACTTCCACCTGGGCAGCCTGCGCGCGTTCGAGCTGATGGCGCTCCTCCTGGTGGCCGGCCTGGCGCTCGGCCGTCCCATGCCGTTCGACCTGCTGGTCGCGCTGGCCGGCCTGGCGCTGGCGCTGGAGTCGGTCCGCCACATCGCGATCTTCGTCGCCGCCGCCACGCCCGTCCTGGTGGCCGTATGGTCGGACGTCTGGAACCGAGCGCCGGTCATGCGCTCCCGGCCGGCGCCGCCGCGCTGGGCCCCGATCGTGGGCGCGCTCACGCTGCTGGCGGTCGCAGCGGTCGTCGTGCCGCGCATCGCAGGCGAGCTGGCACGGCAGCCGGCGGTCACCGCCGAGGCGATGCCGGTGGGCGCGGCGGACTGGCTGGCCGCCCACCCCGACACCGGCACGCGGATGTTCAACGAGTACGCCTGGGGCGGCTACCTGGCCGACCGCCTCCCCGACCAGCCGGACCGCCGGGTGTTCGTGCTGAGCGAGGGCGTCCTGATGGGCGACGCGCAGCTCCGGCGCTACGGCGAGGTCGCGACGCTGGGGCCGGGCTGGCGGCGGGTCCTCGACCAGGACCGCGTCGACTACGTCGTCTTCGACCGCGGCTCGGCGCTGGACGACGTGCTGGCGACCGAGCCGGGATGGCGGCTGGCGTACCGGGACGGGACGGCGGTGATCTACGTCCGGGCGAACGGTTCCTAGACGCCCCGCAGGCGGAGCAGCAGCACCGCCAGCAGCGCCTTCCGTACCTCGCCCTCCGACACCTTCGAGCGGCCCGCGACCCGGTCCTCGAAGTGGATCGGCACCTCGTGCACCGCGAAGCCCTGGCCGATGGAGCGGTACACCATTTCGATCTGGAACGAGTAGCCCTGCGACACCACGCGGTCGAGTCCGATCCGCTCCAGCAGGACGCGCGGGTAGCACCGGTAGCCGGACGTGGCGTCGCGCACCCGGAGACCCAGCAGCGCCCGGCAGTACACGTTGGCGCCCCACGAGAGGAGCTTGCGGTTCCAGCCCCACCCCGACACGGATCCGCCGCGGACGTAGCGGGAGCCGATGACCAGGCTCTGGGTGCGCTGTGCGGTCCCAACGATGTCCGCCAGGTGCACCGGGCGGTGGGAGCCGTCGGCGTCCATCTCGACCAGGTACTCGTAGCCCTGCTCCAGCCCGCACTGGAAGCCCTGGACGTACGCCGAGCCCAGGCCCATCTTGCCCGGCCTGACCATCAGGTGGACCCCGGGGTCCGACTCGGCCATGCGCACGGCCAGGTCCGCGGTCCCGTCGGGCGAGCTGTCGTCCACCACCAGGACGTCGTAACCGACCTCGCGCACGGCGCGCACCGCGGCCTCCAGGTTCTCGCGCTCGTTGTAGGTGGGCAGCACCACCAGGGTGCTCGCGGAGGTGACCTGGGGCACCCAGGTGGCGTCCGGCAGGACGGCGGCCTCGCTCACCGGCCCATCCGGATGCGCAGGACGTCCATCAGCATCTCTCTAGAGTGCCGCACGGCCTGGACCCGAGTGGTCGCAGAGTTGATCCATCGAACCGGCACCTCGCTCACCTCCCAACCCGAACGCCGCGCGAGGTACAGCACCTCGACGTCGAACGCGAACCCATCGGTGCTCAGCCGCCCGAACAGGTCACGGGCGACCTGGCCGCGGAAGAGCTTGAACCCGCACTGCGTGTCCCACAGACCCGGAAGCAGAAGCGCCTGCACGAGCAGGTTGAACCCCTTGCCCATCGCCCGCCGGTGCGCCGGCTGGTCCACCTCGCGGGCGCCGCGCTTCGCCCGCGAGCCGATAGCGATGTCGGCGCCCGCCGCGATCGCGGCGTCCAGCTTCGGTAGCTCCTCGATCGGCGCCGAGAAATCCGCGTCGCTGATCAGGACCAGGTCGCCCCGGCTCTCCCGGACGCCCTCCGCAACCGCGCGTCCTTTGCCCCGGTTCGTGGGCAGGAAGATCCCGCAGACGGCGGGGTTCGCGAGCTCCGCGTCGCTGATCAGCCGCGAGGTGCAGTCGCGACTGCCGTCGTCCACCAGGATGAGCTCGTACTCGCGCCCGGACATCTCCAGGTAGGCCAGCGCCGCGGCGAGCGAGCTCGGCAGCCTGGACTCTTCGTCGAAGCAGGGCACGACCACGCTCAGGTCCACGCGGGCCAATCCTAAGGCGGCGGCCTGAGGCGCCGCTGAGAGGCCGCCTCAGCGGTTCACCCCACGCAGCACCGCCCATGCGTAGAACGGCAGCACGGCCATGCGCCGGGCTCGGGCGGGCTGCAGGGCCAGGCGCCACAGCCACTCGAGGTGGACGCGGCGCATCCAGGCCGGAGCGCGCCGCACGCGGCCGGACAGGAAGTCGAGCGTCCCGCCCACGCCGATCGCGACCGGCACTTCCAGCCGGCGCAGGTTCCGCGCGATCCACAGCTCCTGGTGGGGCGCGCCGTACGCAACCAGCAGGACGTCCGGGCGCGCGGCGGCGATGCGGCAGACCGCCTCGTCGTCGTCCTCGGGCCTGGGCGAGCCGGCGTGGGAGCCCGCCACGACCAGGCCCGGATTGTCCGCCTCCAGCCTCCGAGCGGCCTCGGTGGCCACCCCCGGGCGCGAGCCGAGCAGGAACGGCCGCCAGCCGCGCCGCGCGCAGACGGCCGCCAGGCGGGGGACCAGATCGCTGCCGGACACCCGCTCGTACTGCGGGCAGCCCTGACGGCGCATCGCCCACACGACGCCGATGCCGTCGGCCACGCACAGCGCCGCGCTCTCCAGCACCTCGCCGAACCGCCTGTCGGAGCGCGCCCGCATCACGATCTCCGGGTTCACCGTCGCGACCAGCCGGGTCGGTCCGCCCTGCTCGACGAGGCGCGCCACGGCGTCGACCGCGCCGCCCATGTCGACGCAGTCGACGCGAACGCCGAGGATGCGCATGCTGCCTCCGTCGACTCCCCCCCTCGAGTGCCGGGGGGTCAGGGGGGGCAAGTCGTCTTCCGTATCATCGGCCGGTGCCGCGATCGTTCGTGCTGTCCTGTGACCTGTCACGCTTGAACGTGCAACGGCCGGTCGGCGCGGCAGTTTACGCGACCTTCGTGCTCGATCTCCTGCGTGGGAGCGGCGAGGTGCGCGTCGTGGGCCCGGACGACGCCGGCGAGGCGGGCGTCATCCTCTCGCTCGACGGCCGGTTCCGGGCCGGCACCGGTCAGCGGACGGTCACGGCGGTCCTCGACCTCGGCCACCTGGTCGAACGCTCGGGATACCGTGCCGGCGAATGGCTGGCGCAGAACTGGCGCGTGGCCTCGGCGGCCCGCCGTTCGGATCACCTGCTGGCCCCGTCCGAAGCGGTGGCCTTCGGCCTCGAACGCTACCTGGGCACGCCGCGCCGGCGGATCACGGTGCTGGCGCCCGCGCCGCGGCCGTGCTTCCGCCGGCCCACTCGTGAGGAGGTCGCCGAGCTGCGACGCGAGCTCGGCCTGCCCGAACGCTACTTCCTGTTCGTCGGCTCACGGACGCGGCGCAAGAACCTGGGCCTGCTGGCCGCCGCCTGGCAGGCGGCGGCGCCGTCGCTGGGGCCGGGGGTGGACCTGGTCCTGGCCGGCCCCGGCGCGGGCGGCGTGCCCGGGGCGCGCGACCTGGGCCTGGTGCCGCTGGAGCGCCTGCCCGCTCTGCTGGCGGGTGCGATCGCGTGGCTGAACCCGAGCCTGTACGAGGGCGCCGCGCTGGGCGCGCTCGAGGCGATGGCCTGCGGCACGCCGCCGATCGTGGCCGGCACCGGGGCCCAGGCCCGAGCCGTGGGCACCTCGGGCCTGGTGCTGCACCCCCACGACGCGGACGAGTGGGCGGAGGCGATCGTCGCGATGGCGGGCCACGCGCAGCTCCGTGCCCGCCTGGCATCGAACGCGCTGAAGTCCGCCGCCGAGGTCAGGGAGTCGCGCCCTGCGTGGGAGGACCTGCGGGCAGCGCTGCTGGGGGCGGGAGCAGCCGCACGGTGACCGGCCTCCGCGGCGGTCCGTGCAGCGGCACCGGGGCAGGCGGCGGCTGCTCCACCAGGGCGCCCGCCTCCGGCGGACCGAGGTCCGCGACCAGCTGGCCCAGCGACTCACCGCCGCTGACGCGCACCCGGGTCCACGTGAAGCGGTCGCCGGCGGAGTGGACGTAACCGGGCTGTGTGGTCGTGGCCGTCAGGAAGCCGGCCGCCTGGACCGCGCCCACGACCCGGTCGTCGAAGCGCCCGGACGGGTAGCAGAAGTCGAGGACCGGATGGCCGATGAGGGCCTCCAGCGAGGCCTTGCTGTCGAAGACCTCGTGCTGGAGGTTGGCGCCGGACTGCCTCGTCAGGTCAGCGTGGCTGACCGTGTGGGCGCCGATCTCGATACCGTTCGCGTCCATCTCCAGCACCTGGTCCGCGGTCACGTTCACCGAGGAGCCGACGAAGCCCGAGACGATGTACGCCACCGCCTTGAAGTGGTGCGAGCGGAGCACCGGGTAGGCCGCCGTGTAGAGGTCGCGATAACCGTCGTCGAACGTGAGCACGACCGGCCGGTCCGGCAGTCCGCCGCCGGCGAGCAGGTAGCCGCGCAGGTCGTCGAGGTCGATCGGGTGGTAGCCGTTGGCGGCCAGCCAGTCCATCTGCTGGGCGAAGTCGGCGGGCGTGACCGAGAGGTTGAAGCCGAGCCGGTCCGCGGGGTCCGGATTGATCCGGATGTAGTGGTACATGAGGATCGGGACGCGCACCGCCTGTCGCCCCGGGGGCACGATCGCGACTTCGCGGGGCTGGGGCGCCGACGGGACCCGCCGGATCGAGCGCTGCACGTCGACCTCCCTCGTGAGCGCGCCGGACAGGCTCGGGCGGGGCACCGCACGGGGTCCCGCGGCGGGGGCGCCGGCGGCCAGCAGGGCGCCCGCCGCCAGCGCCATCAGCGCCACGGCTGCCGCCCTCCGGTACCGGTGGCCTCGGCCCATCCGCCCGTTAGGCTAACCGCCATGCGGCCCGCCGTGCAGGAGAAATGAGCACCGTCGCGGTCGACGCCAGTCCGGCCGCGCGGCCGGCGCAGACCGGCACCGAGGTGTACGCGCGCGAGGTGGCGCGCCGACTGCCGGCCGCCGCGCCGGACCTGCGCTTCGTCTTCTATGCCTCGCGTCCCGGCGACGTGGACGACATCGACCTCACGGTGCTGCCCGGCCGCCGCCTCTGGTCCCAGGGCCGCCTCTGCCGCGAGCTGTGGCGCCGCCGACCGGACCTGTTCTTCGCCCCCTCTCACGTGGTGCCGTTCCTGGCCCCGGGCCGCACCCTGACGGTCGTCCACGACCTGGCGTTCGAGCGCTTCCCCGCCGCATACGGCGCCGCCGCCCGCTGGTACCTGCGCCTGACCACGCGCTGGGCGGAGCGCCGCTGCCCGCTGCTGATCACCGTCTCGCGGGCCACCGCCGACGACCTCCGCACGCTCCACGGCGTGGACCCCGAGCGCGTCCGCGTGGTGCCGCTGGGCGGCGGCGAGCCGCCCCGCTGCCCGCCCGACCCCGAGGCCGCCCGCGCGCGGGCGGCGGCACTCGGCGTCGACCGCCCGTTCGTGCTCCACGTGGGCCGGGTCGAACCGCGCAAGAACCAGGTCGCGGCGCTGCGCGCGGTCGAACGCGTACCCGACCTCCTGCTGGTCTCGGTCGGCGCCGTGGTGGACGCCGGCATGGGAGCGGCGCTGCACGCGTCGCCGCGGTGCCGGCAGCTCGGCCGGCTGCCGCAGGCCGACCTCGAGGCGCTCTACGCGTGCGCCGGCGCGCTGGTGTTCCCGAGCCTGTGCGAGGGCTTCGGCCTGCCGGTCCTCGAGGCGATGCGCCGGGGCGTGCCCGTCGTCACCGCCGCGGTCTCGTCGCTGCCGGAGGTGGGCGGCGGCGCGGCCGTGTACGTGGACGATCCGCGCGACGAAGCTGCCCTGGCGGCGGCCGTCGAGACCGCGCTGGGCGACCGCGAGCGGCTTCGCCGCCTCGGGCTGGAGCGCGCCGCCGAGTTCACGTGGGACCGGACCGCGGCGGGCGTGGCAGCGGCGATCCGCGAACTCCTGTGAGCTCGCTCCGGCTCACCGCGACCGCATCACCCGGTCCATCACCCGCCAGGTCCGCTGCGCCGCGCGGGACCACGTGAACTCGGCGGCGCGCAGGATGCCGCGCCGGCGCAGCGTCGCCGCCACGTCGAGGTCGCCGCAGACCCGCTCCAGCGCCTCCGTCCAGCCCTCGACGTCCGCCGGGTCGACCAGCAGGCCCGCGTCGCCGACCACCTCCGGCAGCGACGAGGCCCCGGACACGACGACCGGGACGCCGCACGCCATCGCCTCCAGCGGGGTCAGGCCGAACCCCTCGTACCACGCGGGGTGGGCCAGGCACGAGGCCAGGTTGTAGAGGCCGGGCAGGTCGGCCCGCTCGACGCCGCCCAGCACGTGAACCTCGGGGGCGAGGCGCTCCAGCCGGCCGCGCACGTCGTCGCAGCGCCAGCCCCAGGTCCCGGCCACCACGAGCGGCGGCCGGTCCCGCATGCGGCTCCAGGCGTCCAGCAGCGTGGGCACGTTCTTGCGCGGCTCGATCGTGCCGACGAACAGCACGAAGCGGTCCGCCGGCAGGCCGAGGCGCCGGCGGACGTCGTCCAGTCGCTCGCGCGGCAGCGGCTGGAAGTGGCCGGCCACGCCCTCGGGCACGACCTCGAGCCGCTGCGCCTCGACGCCGAAGAGGTCGCCCACGTCCGTCGCGGTCGAAGCGGAGACCGCGACGATCGCGTCCGCCCGGCGGATCGACCGGGGCACGACCAGCCGGGTCGCGAGGGCCTGCCCACCAGGGAACCACTCGGGGTGGCGGTAGATCGCCATGTCGTGGGCCGTGAGCACCGCCGGCAGGCCGACGTCGCCGAGCGGCAGGAGACCGGCCGGCCCGAAGTACAGGTGCGCGCGGAGGCGCCGGAGCCGCCGGGGCCAGAGCAGGTGCCGGCCGATGAACCGTGCCGAGGGCGGCCGGTGGAACGCGAGCGCGGGTTGGTCCGTCTCGGGCGCGGCGTCCGTGTAGACCGTGAAGCGGCTGCCCGGACGCTCCGCGGCGAGTGCGCGCAGGATCTCGGCGGTGTAGACGCCGACGCCGGCCCAGGGTCGGGCCAGCCCGGACCCGTCGACGGCGAGGTGCGCCTCGGTCACGCGTGTGCCCGCCCGGCCAGCGCAGCCGGAGCCGCACATGCGGTCCAACGTGCGGTTCCCGGGCCATGGGACCCGGACATGCGGACCGATGTGCGAATCCAGACGCCCCTCATCGCATGTACAGCTGCCGGCGCTGCAGCAGCTCGAACTCGCCGAGCGCCCGGCGCGTGCCGCGGACCGCGCACGTGCGGGGGTCGTCCGGCACGCGGACCGGAACGCCGGTCGCGCGCGCCAGGAAGCCGTCGAGGCCGCGGAGCAGCGCGCCGCCGCCGGTCAGGTGCAGGCCGTGCTCCGCGATGCCGGACGCGAGCCGGGCGGGCACCTGCCCGAGCACCTCCCGCACGGCTGCCGCGACCGACTGGAGCGGATCCTGGATGGCCTCGGTCACGTCGCCGGACGAGACCGTGACCGTCGCCGCGGCGCCGGTGGCGTCCTCGCCCGTCACCTCGACGGTGCGCGGCCGGTCGAGCGGCACGGCGCTGCCCAGTGCCAGCTTGAGCGCCTCGGCGGCCCGGCGCTCGAGCCGGACGCCGTGGCGCTCGCGCACCCACGCGGCGATCGCGTCGTCGAGGCGGTCGCCCCCCGCCTCCACCGACTGGGCCGCGACCACGCCCGACTGGGAGATGACCGCCACCTGCACGCCCCCGGCGCCGGCGTCGCACACGGCGCTGCCCGCGGCCGCCGCCACCGGCAGGTCGAGCCCCATCGCGGCGGCCAGGGGCGCCTCGATCAGCCACGCCTGACGGGCGCCGGCCGCGATCGCCGCCTCGGTCATGGCATAACGGTGCTGGCTGGTCGCGGCCGCCGGCACGCACATCATCACCTCGGGCCGGAACAGGCGCTGCCGACCCTGCGCTCTGGCCACGAGCTGCCGCAGCGACTGGTCGACCACGGACCGATCGGCGATGGCGCCCTCCCGCATCGGCCACACCAGGCGCACCGCCCCCGGCGTCCGGTCGGCCAGCTCGGCCGCCTGCCGGCCGAGGGCGATCACGCGGGCGCCGCCGGCCTCGACCGCGGCGAGCGACGGCTGGTCGAGGACGATGCCCTCGCCGCGCACGTAGACGCGCGTGCTCGCCGTGCCCAGGTCGATTCCGATCTTCTTCGCGAACACCGGCGGAAACCGGCGCCGTCCTACCGCTCGGGCCGCACCGGCTGACCGACCGGCTCGCCCGCCACGCGCAGCTCCACCTCGGCGCCCAGGGCCCGGAGCTTGCCGGGCATGTCCTCGTAGCCGCGCTCGATGTGCCACGCGTCGGCGATCTCGGTCGTTCCGCGCGCGCACAGCGCCGCGATCACCAGCGCGGCGCCGGACCGGATGTCGGGCACCATCACGTCGGTACCGTGGAGCCGCGCCGGGCCCCGGACGACGGCGTCGCGGCCGTCGATCGCGATCCGCGCGCCCATGCGGGTGAGCTCCGCCACGTGCTGGAAGCGGTTGTCGTAGAGCGGCTCCGTGATGATCGCCGTCCCCTGCGCCTGGGTCATGAAGGCCACGTACTGCGGCTGCAGGTCGGTCGGAAAGCCCGGATGCGCCCATGTCCACAGGTCCACCGGCCGCAGCTGGCGCGAGGGATCGCGGCGCACCCGGATGCCCGCGCCGTCGCTCTCGACCTCGGCTCCGGACTCCTGGAGCTTCAGGAGCACCGATGGAAGGTCGTGCGACGGACCCTCATCCAGGAACACGTCGCCGCCGGAGGCGGCCGCGGCGATGGCGTACGTGCCCGCCTCCAGGTAGTCGGGGATCACCCGGTGCTCGATGCCGCGCAGCCTGGACACGCCCTCGACCACGATCTCGTCGGTGCCCGCGCCGCTGATGTGAGCACCCATCGCGGTCAGGCACCGGCACAGGTCCTGCACGTGGGGTTCGCGGGCGGCGTTGAAGATCTCGGTGCAGCCCCTGGCCAGCACGGCCGCCATGACGATGTTCTCCGTCCCGGTCACGGTCGGCATGTCCATGACCACTCGAGCGCCGTGCAGGCCGTCCGGGGCGCGGGCGACGAACTCGCTGGCCGTCTCCTCGACCTCGGCGCCCATCGCGCGCAGGCCGCGAACGTGCTGCTCGACCCGGCGGGCGCCGATCTGGTCGCCACCCGGCTTGGGCAGCCGCGCCGTGCCGGCACGTGACACCAGCGCTCCCAGCAGCACGATCGACGCGCGCATCCGGCGGCCCAGGTCGTCCGCCACCACGCCAGAGACATCGGTCGCGGTCATGATGATCCGGCCGCACTCGGACCGCTCCACCTGGACCCCGAGGTCGCTCAGGATCTCGCACATCAGCGCCGTGTCCGCGACCCGGGCCGCGTTGTCGAGCACCATGGGCTCGCGCGTCAGCATCGAGGCGGCCATCAGCGGGAGGGTGGCGTTCTTCGATCCGCCGATGCGGACACGACCCCACAGCGGCCGGCCACCGGTGATGTGCAGCATGTGGTCAGGTGGACCGGACGACGGCATCGCGGAAAGCTTAGGGGACGGTGACGCGGCCGCGCCTGATTGGATCAGCCGCGGGCGCGGCGGATCCGGGCCAGCCTCAGCCGCGCCTCCGCGACCTCCAGCACCGCCGCCATCTCGGACTCCTCGCGCGGCGAAAGCTCGCCGGCGAGCGCCTCCTGGGCCCGCCGCCGGGCCTCCTCGGCCGCCTCCTCGCTGATCTCGTCGGCACGCTCGGCCACGTCCGCGAGGACCGTCACCCGGTCCGGCAGGATCTCCAGGAAGCCGCCGCCCACGAAGAGCTCCGTCTCGTCGCCGCCGTTGCGGATGAGCAGCGGGCCGGGCCGCAGGGCCGTCAGCAGGGGCGCGTGACGGGGCAGGATGCCCAGCTCCCCGTCGACGCCCTCGCACACCAGGAAGGGCCGCCCCGCACCGTCGACCTCGCCCTCGAAGAGCAGGCGCTCGACGCTGACGACGCGCAGCTGGACACCCATCTACCGCTCGGCCTCGGCCTTCAGGCGTTCGCCCTGCTCGATCGCCTCGTCGATGCCGCCGACCATGTAGAACGCGGCCTCCGGCAGGTCGTCCAGCTTGCCGGCGAGGATCTCGTTGAATCCGCGCACGGTCTCCTTGATCGTGACGTAGCGGCCCTCGCGGCCGGTGAAGCGCTCGGCCACGTAGTTCGGCTGGGAGAGGAAGCGCTGGATCTTGCGCGCCCGGGTCACCGTGAGCTTGTCGTCCTCGGACAGCTCCTCCATGCCCAGGATGGCGATGATGTCCTGCAGCTCCTTGTAGCGCTGCATCGTGCGCTTCACGCCCTGAGCCGCGTCATAGTGCTCCTGGCCGACCACGCGCGGCTCCAGGAAGCGGGACGTGGACTCCAGCGGGTCCACGGCCGGGTAGATGCCGATCTCGGTGAGGGGCCTGCTCAGCGTCACGATCGCCCCGAGGTGGGCGAACGTGGTCTGGATGGCCGGGTCGGTCATGTCGTCGGCCGGCACGAAGATGGCCTGGACGGACGTGATGGAGCCCTTTCGGGTAGACGTGATGCGCTCCTGCAGCGCGCCCATCTCCGTCGCCAGCGTGGGCTGGTAGCCGACGGCGGACGGCATGCGGCCCAGCAGCGCGGACACCTCGGAGCCGGCGAGCATGTACCGGAAGATGTTGTCGATGAACATGAGGACGTCCGCGCCCTCGGTGTCGCGGAAGTACTCGGCCATCGTGAGGCCCGTCAGCGCGATGCGGGCGCGCGCGCCGGGCGGCTCGTTCATCTGGCCGAATACCATCGTCGTCTTGTCGAGGACGCCGGCGTCGCCCATCTCCACGTACATGTCGTTGCCCTCGCGGGTCCGCTCACCCACGCCCGCGAAGACCGAGCGGCCCTGGTGCTGGTACGCGATGTTGCGGATCAGCTCCTGCACGATGACCGTCTTGCCGACGCCGGCACCGCCGAACAGGCCGATCTTCGACCCCTTGATGAACGTGCACATGAGGTCGATGACCTTGATGCCCGTCTCCAGGATCTCGATCTCCGTCTGCTGTTCCTCGAGCGAGGGGGCGGGCCGGTGGATCGGCCACACTTCGGTGCCTTCGGGCGCGGGCTCGTCGTCGATGGCCTCGCCGATGACGTTGAACATCCGGCCGAGCGTCTCGACGCCGACGGGGACCCGGATGGGGCCGCCGGTCGCGCGGACCGCGTCGCCGCGCCGGAACCCGTCGGTCGAGTCCATGGCGATGCAGCGGACGGTGTTGTCCCCGACCTCGGACTCGACCTCCAGGGTCACGTGGCGGCCGTCGCGGGTCTCGACGATCAGGGCGTCCAGGAGGCTGGGGAGCTGGCCCGGCGGGAACTCCACATCGACGACCGCGCCGATGACCTGGCTGATCCGGCCCACCGTCTCCCGGGCCGCGCCCGCCTCCGCGGGCTTCTCGATGACCTCTGCCATCCGTCTACTCCTTAGCGCAGGGCCTCCGCCCCGCCCACGATGTCCATCAGCTCGGTCGTGATGCTCGCCTGACGGACCTTGTTCGCGGTCAGCGTCAGCGAATCGATCAGCTCGCCGGCCGCGTTGGTGGCGTTCTGCATCGCGATCATCTGGGCCGAGTAGAAGCTGGCCTGGTTCTCGAGCACGGCCGCGTAGACCTGCGACTCGATGTAGCGCGGCAACAGCGCGTCCAGGACCTCCTCCGGTCCCGGCTCGTACAGGTAGTCCGCGCTGGGGCCGCCCCGCCGTTCGGGGATGTCGATCGGCAGCAGCGGCCTGACGACGGGCTCCTGGCGGAGCGTGGAGATCCACTTCGCGTAGGCCAGCACCACCGTGTCGGCGCGGCCCTCGTCGTATTCCTCCAGCGCCGCGTGGATCGCGGGCAGGACCGGTCCGATCCCGGGACGGTCGGGCAGCCCGCTCACGTCCGCCACGACCTGGCGGCGGTAGCGGATCAGGAAGTCCCTGCCCTTGCGCCCGATCGTGACGTAGCGGGCCTGGCCGCGGTGGTGCTCGTTGACGTAGCGGGTGACCGCCCTGATCGTGTTCGAGTTGAGCGGGCCGCAGAGGCCGCGGTCCGCGGTGATCATGAGCACCACCGCGCGATCGCCCTCACGCTGCTCGAGGTACGGGTGCCGGTACTCGGTGGCCAGCTCCGCGGTCGTCTGGAGCACCTCGATCATCTTCTCGGCGTAGGGACGGGTGGCCTGCACCGCACCCTGCGCCCGCCGCAGCCGGGTCGCGGCGACCACGCGCATCGCCTTCGTGATCTTCTGGGTGTTCTGCATGGCCCGGATGCGCCGCCGGACGTCGCGGAGGGACGGCAACGGCTACGTCCCCTCCACGCCGTACTGCTTGTTGAACGTCTCGACGGCCTCCCGGACCTGCCCCTCGGCGTCGTCGTCCCACTTCCGCTCGATCTCGATCGCCTCGATCAGGCCCTTCCGCTCGGACTGGAGGAAGCGGCTGAACGCAGCCTTCCACTCGCCGATCTGGCTGACCGGCACCTTGTCCAGGTAGCCGCGCGTGCCGGCGTAGATCGTGCACACCTGCACGCCCACCTGCACCGGCTCGAACTGGCGCTGGATCAGGAGCTGGGTCAGGCGCTGGCCGCGCTCCAGCTGGCGCCGCGTGGCGGGGTCCAGGTCGGACGCGAACTGCGCGAAAGCCTGCAGGTCGCGGGCCTGCGCCAGGTCGGAGCGCATCCGGCCGGCCACCTTGTTCATCGGCCGGATCTGCGCGTCGCCCCCCACCCGCGACACGGACAGGCCGACCGAGATGGCAGGGCGGATGCCGGCGTTGAACAGGTCCGCCTCCATGTAGATCTGGCCGTCGGTGATCGAGATGACGTTCGTGGGAATGTACGCCGAGACGTCGTTGGCCTGCGTCTCGATCACCGGCAGCGCCGTCAGCGAGCCGCCCCCGTGCGCGGGGTTCAGCTTCGCGGCGCGTTCCAGCAGACGCGAGTGCAGGTAGAACACGTCTCCCGGGTACGCCTCGCGACCCGGCGGCCGGCGCAGCGTCAGCGACAGTTCGCGGTAGGCCCACGCGTGCTTCGTCAGGTCGTCGTAGCAGATCAGCGCGTGCTGGCCCCGGTCGCGGAAGTACTCGCCCATGGCGCACCCGGCGTATGGCGCGATGTAGTTGACGGCGGCCGGGTCGGACGCGCTGGCCGCAACGATGATGGTGTAGTCCAGCGCGCCGTGCTCCTCGAGCGTGGCGCGCACGCGGGCGATGTTGGCCGCGTTCTGCCCGATGGCGACGTAGATGCAGAAGAGGTCTTTCCCCTTCTGGTTGATGATCGTGTCCAGCAGGACCGCGGTCTTGCCCGTCTGGCGGTCGCCGATGATGAGCTCGCGCTGGCCGCGACCGATCGCGAACATGGCGTCGATCGACAGGATGCCGGTCTGCACGGGCTCGTCGACGCGCTTGCGCGTGATCACGCCCGGCGCGATGACCTCGATCGGGGCGCGCTGCTTGGCGCCGATCGGGCCCAGCCCGTCGATCGGCTCGCCGAGCGCGTCGACCGTCCGGCCCAGGAGCTCCGGCCCGACCGGCACCTCGACGATGCTCCCCGTCGTGCGGACCTCGTCGCCTTCCTTGATGTGCTCGTACGGGCCCAGGACGACCACCCGCACCTTGTCCTCTTCGAGGTTGAGCGCGACGCCCTCGACGTCGCCCGGGAACCGCACGAGCTCGCCGGCCATGACGCCGGTGAGGCCGAAGATCTGGACGATCCCGTCGCCGACGCTGATGACCCGGCCGACGTCCGCCGACACGGTCTCCGCGTCGAAGTCCCTGAGACGCTGCTTGATGACGTCGCTGATCTCGTCGGAGCTGATGGCCAACTCAGTTGTTCCTCAATTCAATTGCTACACACCGGCGAGCTGGCGGCGCAGCTGCTGCAGTCGGGTTGCGACGCTTGCGTCGATCACCCTGTCGCCCATTCGGAGCACGAGGCCGCCGATGATGGCGCCGTCGACCTGGTTGTCCAGCCGGACCTGCCGCCCCAGCCGCTTCGCCAGCGTCGCCTCCAGCTTATCGGCGTCCGGCCGGGTCAGCGGGACCGCGGTGGTGGCGGTCGCGCGCACCCGGCCCGCCGACTCGTCCGCCAGCAGCTGGTACTGCTCGATGATGCCGTCGAGCTCGCCGACGCGGTTCGCGCCCACCAGCAGTCTGGCCAGATTGCGGACCTCGCGGCCCGCGTGCCCCTCGAGCAGCGCGGCGGCTGCCTCCTCGCGGCGCCGGACGTCGATCGTCGGGTTGGCGAGCACGCTGGCGACCTCGGTCCGCCCCAGGATGTCCCGAACGGCCCCGAGCCGCTCCGCCCAGCGGTCGACCAGGCCCTCCTCGCTGGCCAGCTCGAAGATGGCGCGTGCGTAGCGCTTCGCCGCCGCTCCGGCCATCAGTTCCTCGAGTCCTCCCCGACCTGCGCGATCGCGCGCTCGATCAGCGACCGGTGGCGCTGCTCGTCCAGCGTCTCGCCCACGACCTTCTCCGTCGCGGCGACGACCAGGTCGGCGACCTGCCCACGGACGGAGTCGACCGCCTTCTGGCGCTCGGCCTCGATGTCGCGCACGGCGCCCTCGACGATCCGCCGCGCCTCCTCCTCGGCCCGGGAGCGGAGATCGCCGCGAAGCTGCTCCGCAGAGCGATTCGCGCCCTCGATGATCTCGGCGGCCCGCGAGCGCGCCTCGGCGAAGCTGGCCTGGGCCTCCCCGAGGCTCTGCTGCGCCTCCTGGCGGGCCCGCTCGGCCGCGGCGAGCTGCTCGCCGATCCGCCGCTGCCGGCCCTCGGCGGCGTCCATGACGCGCGGGTAGACCCACCGGCCGAGGATCAGGATCATGGCGACGAACGCGACGATCTCGACGACGATCGACAGGCTGAGGTCCAGGAGCCCTGCTGCCAACCTACGAGACTCCGTTCGCCACCGCGGTGATGAAGTAGAAGCCGAGCGCGAGGTTGATGAAGTACATCGCCTCGACGAGTCCGATGATGAGGAACATGATCACCTGCAGCCGGCCCTGGGCCTCCGGCTGTCGCGAGACGCCGGCGATGGTCGCGTTGCCGGCCAGGCCGTCGCCGATCGCCGCGCCGACGGCGCCTCCGCCCAGCGCGAGGCCGGCGCCGATCAGCGCTCCGGCGACTGCGATTGCGTGGTTCATTGGGGGGTCCTCCTAGCTCTCAGTGTGATTCCAGGCCCTCCCGGGCCTGACCGAAGTAGATGATCGTCAGCAGCATGAAGATGAACGCCTGGATGGTCCCCACGAAGAACACGTCGAACGCCTTCCAGACAATGAGCGCGGCCGCGGATATCGGGAATGCCGCGGGGATGGCCTCCACGACCAGCGTGATCAGGTAGACCATCAGCAGGCCGGCGAAGATGTTGCCGAACAGCCGCAGCGAGAGGGTGATCGGCTTGACGATCTCCTCGATGATCGTCAGCGGCGGGTACGGCGGCCGCATGAAGTGCTTGAAGTAGCCGCCGACGCCCCGGACCCTGATCGCATAGGCCTCGACGATGACGAACACGGTGAGTGCCATCGCCAGCGTCTGGTTGAGGTCCGCGTTCGCCGGCTTGAGGTTGGTCACGACGCCGAGCGGGAAGAAGTCCAGCCAGTTCGCGACGAAGATGTAGATGCCCGCGGTGGCCGCGATCGGGAGGATGAAGCTCACGTCCGTGCCGACCGTGTCGCCGACCAGTTCCTTGACGTAGCCGACGACGAACTCGAGCACGATCTGGAGCTTGCTCGGGACGCCGGGCTGCAGCCGGCTGGCCACGAAGAACCCGATGCCCAGCGTCACGATGATCGCGAGGGCGCTCGACAGGAGCGTGTCGACGGTGACGGCGCAGTAGTAGAACTTGATGACCTGCAGGTTGATGTACCCGTCACCGCAGATCGGGGTCAGCGGATGCGTCCCGGGTGTGGTCGCGAGGAAGCTCACGACGCGCGCACCGCCGTCACGCTGGCGACGATCGCCAGAACGAGCTGCGCGGCGGCGATGCCGAGCAGGACCAGCGGCACGTAGGGCAGGCCCAGCAGCAGGCCGAGGCCCAGCCCGATCGCGCTCAGCAGCGCCAGCCGGCCCATCGCAGTGAAGCCGAAGCCTGCCTCGACACTCAGCGCGCGCCTCGCAAGGAAGCCGTTGGCCGCGCCGACGAGCAGACCGAGCGCCACCCCGGCGCCGACTCGCCAGTGACCGGCCGCCAGGCCCGCGGCGACCGCCAGCAGCGCACCGGCCACGCAGACCGCCGCCGTCATCCGGAGGGGTTCACTGATTCCGTTCACAGGTAGCGCTTGAACCTCGTATAGACCGTCGCGATCGCCGCGACCACACCAAGAAAGAGACCGATGAAGAAGAAGGTGGGCCCGCTGTGCGCGGCCGAGTCGATCACGAGGCCGAGCACCAGCGGCACGACGACCGCCGCCGCTAGCAGCACCGCCAACCCCAGGAACTCCATGCCGGAGGGTCCCTGGCCCGCGCTGCCTCCATCGCCGACGGGCGACATTCCGGCGAGAAGTCTACCGGACTGCCGTGGCGCGCCGCGTCGCCGGCGGCACGCCCTCGGGCTACCTGCCGACCAGCAGTTCGCGCAGTACGGTGCCGAAGGGCACCGGGATGCGAGCGCCGGCGCCCCGGAGGCGCTCGCCCAGCACCGTCGAGAGCACCACGATCATCAGCACGATGACTACCGCGAGGACCTTCCGGTGGCCGAACACCGTGAGGCCCGCGGCTCCCAGGATGCCGGACGCGCAGTAGAACAGGATGCAGGTCTGGCGCGGCGTCAAGCCCGCCTTCAGCAGCAGGTGGTGGAGGTGGCTGGCGTCCGCGTGGAACGCCTTCTGGCCGTTCAGGCGCCGCCGCAGGATGGAGAACGCGGTGTCCACGATCGGGATCGCCATCGCGAGCAGCGGGACGGCGACCGCCGCCGCGATCGCGACCTTGGCCACGCCGGCCACCGAGAGCAGCGCCAGCGCCAGTCCGAGCCAGTACGCGCCGGAGTCGCCCATGAAGATGCGCGCGGGGTTGAAGTTGAAGACCAGGTAGCCGACGCACGCGCCCGCCAGCGTCGCCGCGAGCACGACGACCTCCGGCTGGCGCCCGGCCGATGCGACCAGCAGGACGATCGCAGTCACGGCCACCACGCCCGCGGCCAGGCCGTCGACGCCGTCCAGCAGGTTGACCGTGTTCTGCATGCCCACGATCCAGAAGACCGTCACCGGCAGGATCAGCAGCCCGAGGTTCGGGATGTGCACCAGGGGCAGGAACACGAACCCGATCTTGAAGTCGAAGAGCTGGACCGCAGCCACCGCGACCAGGACCTGGATGCCGAGCTTGACGAACGCGTTGATGCCCCAGCGATCGTCGATCGTGAACACCACCGCCGTGAGGCCGCACAGGATCAGCAGCCCGGGGATGCTGACCGTCGCGTCGGTGCGGTGGAACAGCAGGGTCGCGAGCGCGAAGGCGCCGAACATCGCGAGACCGCCGCCGAACGGGATCGGCCGGGTGTGGATGTCGCGGTCGCGGCCGGGATGGGCGAGGAAGCCGACGCGCGGCGAGACCCAGATGGCGATCGCCGTGAGCGCCACTGCCGCTCCCAGCGCGACCAGGCCGGGGCCGACGCCGGGACGCACGTTGCCGGCGACGACCTGGACGAACTGCCAGCTGAAGAACTGGTCGGGTCCGCCGGTGGCGTCCGCGTTGGTGGTCGTGAAGAGCGGCAGCAAGAAGAAGACCCCTACATGGATAGATCGGGCCGGGCCCGCTCGCGGTTACCCGCTCAGGCGAATGCGTACGGTAGCGGGAATCGCTGGCTGAGGTCCAGCGTCCGCTCGCGGATGGCGTCCATCGCCGCCTCGCCCCGCTGCTCGGCCATGGCCTCCAGGAGGTCGGCCACGCAGTCGCCGACCTCGCGCAGCTCGCCGGGCCCCATGCCCCGCGTGGTCACGCTGGGACTGCCGAGGCGGATGCCGCTCGGGTTGTAGGGCGGCGCCTCGTCATACGGGACCGCGTTGCGGTTCACCGTCAGGCCCACGCGATCGGCCGCGTCCTGGACCTGCCGGCCCCGCAGGCCCAGCGGCCGCAGGTCGACCAGCATCAGGTGGTTCTCCGTGCCCCCGGTCGTCAGGCGCAGGCCTCGCTCGACGAGCCGGCCCGCCAGCGCCGCCGCGTTCTCGACCACCCGCCGGGCGTATTCCCGGAAGTCGGGCTTGAGCGCCTCGCCGAAGCAGACGGCCTTGGCCGCGATCGCGTGCATCAGCGGGCCGCCCTGGGTGCCGGGGAAGACGGCGGAGTCCAGCGGCTTCTGCCAGCGCTCGGCGTCGCCGGCGAGGATCAGGCCGCCCCAGGCCCCACGCAGCGTCTTCTGCGTGGTCGAACTGACGACGTGCGAGTCGGCCACCGGCGACGGGTAGACGCCCCCCGCGACGAGGCCGGCGAAGTGGGCCATGTCCGTCACGAGCACCGCGCCGACCGAATCGGCGATCTCCCGCATCCGGGCGAAGTCGACGCGGCGCGGGTACGCCGAGTAGCCGGCGAGCAGCATCTTCGGCCGGACCGCTTCCGCCTGGCGCTGCATCGCGTCGTAGTCGATCAGCTCCGTCTCGCGGTCGACCAGGTAGGCGTGGACGTCGTAGAGCTTGCCGCTGAAGTTCGCCGGGCTGCCGTGGGTGAGGTGGCCGCCGGCGGCCAGGTCCATGCCCATCACCGGGTCCCCTGGCTTGCAGATGGCCGAGTAGACGGCCGTGTTCGCCTGGGACCCGGCGTGGGGCTGGACATTCACGTAGTCGGCGCCGAAGAGCCGGCGGGCCCGGTCCTGGGCCAGCCGCTCGATCTCGTCCATGACCTCGCAGCCGCCGTAGTACCGGCGACCCGGGTAGCCCTCGGCGTACTTGTTGGTCAGCAGGGTGCCGAGCGCCTCGAGGATGGCGGGGCTGGCGAGGTTCTCGGAGGGGATCAGCTCGAGGGTCTGGCTCTGCCTCCGGTACTCGCGACGGATGAGGTCCGCGACCGCGGGGTCGGCGTCGTCGAGCGCGCGGAACGTGAGCGTCGTCTGGGTCTCGGGAGCCATCACAGGAAATGCTATCCGGGACGTGCGTCGCGGGTCCGCACGCCCCGTGCCGTCAGCCCACCACGACCGGCAGGTACTCGACGTGGCCGCCGGCCTGCTCGGGCGGCTTGTCTTCCGAGCGCAGCATCAGCGCGATCACTTCGGCCGCCTGCTGCCGAGCCTCGTTCAGGGTAGGAACGCCCCCGCCGTTGATGCCCGGCAAATCGGGCTCGTTCACGGCGTAGTGCCAGAGCCCGAAGTCGGAGTCGAAGAAGAACTCCACCCTGATCCGCGAGCGTGCCGCCATCTCGACGTCAATCATCTAGAGCAATCTCCTCAGCTCGTCAAGCCGGACGCCGTAGTCCCTGGCGATGCGCGCGAGCGCCGGTCCTCCCAGGTCGACACTGTCGTGATGAGCGAAGATCCGGGTGGCGCTCCCTCGTCGGTACTTGCGGTGAGATCCGACGGTCCCCACGCAGGCCCATCCCAGCTTTTCAAGGGCCCTGCGAACCTGCCGCGCCTTCGCCAGGCGCCCATCGTGGGTGGTCAAGCCGGACAAAACGCGGACAATGGGTCCTCACTCCCGGACCGGCGCCCGAAAGCCGCTCCAGTCAGTCGCGCGGCCCTGCTCGGCGAGCCGGGACCGCGTGGCCTCGTCGCACAGCGCCCCCTCCACGCCGGCCCAGTAGAGTCGCTCCGGGTCGATGCCCAGCGCCGCCGCCGCGTCGTACTCGCGCGACAGGTCCGTGCCGAACATCGCGGGGTCGTCGGTCGAGAGCGAGCACGTGATCCCGGCCGCCATCAGCCGCGGCAGCGGGTGCTCGGCCAGGGAGCCGTACACGTGCGTGACCACGTTCGAGATCAGGCAGACGTCCAGGACCACCCGCCGGGCGGCGAGCTCCGACACCAGGTCGCCGTCCTCCACCGCGCGCACGCCGTGACGGATCCGGTCCGGGCGCAGCGACTCCAGCGCGCCCCACACCGAGCGCGCGCCGGCCCACTCGCCGGCGTGCGGCACGGACGCCAGCCCGCCGGCGCGGCCGACCGCGAACGCCCGCTCAAAGCGCTCCGGCGGGATCTCCTCGGAGCCCCCGATGCCGAGCGCGACCACGCCACGCTCGCGGTAGCGGATCGCGTGTCGGGCGGTGAGCTCGGCGTACTCCAGCGGAAAGCCGCGCGGGATGTCCGGCGTGAGGCGCACCTCGACCCCGGTCTCCTCGCGGGCCTGCTGCGCGCCGTCGCAGTACCCGGTGAACACCTCGTCCCAGCTCGTGCCGCGCTGCGCCGGCTCCGCGGGCGCGAAGATGCCCTCGACGTACACGGCGCCGTGGGACGCCGCGTCGCGCGCGTACTCCACGACGACCTGCCGGAAGTCCGCTTCGCCCCGGAGGACGCGCGTCGTGTGCGCCCACACCGACAGGAAGTGGGTGAAGTCACGGTACCGGTAGAGATCGGCCAGGCCCTCCTCGGTGTCCGCAGGGAGCGGCAGACTGTTGCGACGGGCGATCTCGAGCAGGGTGCGGGGGCGGACGGTGCCCTCCAGGTGGACGTGCAGCTCGATCTTCGGGAAAGTCACTGCGAGATCCTCCTGACTTCGACTGGTGTCCGGCCGGCCAGGAGCGGCCGGCCGATGGGCGCGGTACGGCCGCGATGGGCGGCCGCACGCGTCAGCCGAAGCTGCGGTTGTCGACCTCTTCGCCGTACCGAGCGCAAACAGCTCGCACCGCCATGACGGGCAAGAGCATAGAGGATCGGGACGCCGCGGAAGCTACGCGCCGGAGACCAGGGCCTCCGCCGGCACCGGGCCCGCGCGAAGGACGCGGGGCTCCGCGCGGCTGATGTCGAGCAGGGTGCTCGGGACCGCGCCCGGCGCCCGCCCGCCGTCCAGCACCGCGGCGAGGCCCTCCACCCACGCGGACTCCAGCGGCGTCAGCGCGGGCGGCTCGCCACTGCGGTTCGCGCTCGTCGTGGCGAGCGGCTCGCCGGTCGCCCGCAGCAGGGCGAGGGCCACCGCGTGGTCGGGGATGCGCGCCGCGATCGTGCGCGGCCGCGTCGCACTGGTCAGCGGCGGCCCGATGCCCTCCCGGGCGGGCAGGACCAGGGTCAGGGGCCCTGGCCACCAGCGCCGCATGTACGCCCGCGCCCGCTCGTCCACGTGGGCCCAGCCCTCCAGCTGCCCGGCGTCGGCGACCATCAGGATCAGCGGCTGGCTGAGCGAGCGGCCCTTGATCTCGAACACCCTGCGGACCGCCCGTTCGTGCGCCGCCAGCGCCGCGAGGCCGTACACGGTGTCGGTGGGAAACCCGATCACCTCGCCCGCGCGAAGCAGCTCGACGACGCGCGCGATCCCGTGCGCGCCGGCGGTCAGGATATCCACGCTTCGAGAACGCGCAGGTGGCCGCCGAGGTCGCGGTGGAAGCGGTGTCCCGCGTACCCCTCCAGGCCGCCCAGCAGGGCGTCGCGCTGCGACGGATCGATCTCGGCGAGCAGCGCCCCGCCGGGGCGCAGCCGGCCCGGAGACGCGCCGAGCAGGCGGCGGACCAGCGCCGCGCCGCCCTCCGCCGCGAACAGCGCGTGCGCAGGCTGGGCGACCACCTCGGGCGGGAGCGCCGTTCCCTCCGGCACGTAGGGGAGGTTCGCGCAGATCAGGTCCAGGCCGCCGGGTAGCGGGTCGAGCAGGTCGCCCTGCAACAGGGTGACCCGGTCGGCGAGGCCGTGCGCGCGCACGTTGCGCCCGGCCACCTCGAGCGCGGCGGCGTCGTCGTCCGACGCGAAGATGACGGCCTCCGGCACGTAGTGGCCGATTGCCACCGCGATGCAGCCGCTGCCCGTGCCCACGTCGGCCACGCGAAGCGCTCCACCCCGCTCGCGCGCCCACGAGACCGCGCGCTGCACCAGCACCTCGGTGTCGGGGTTGGGCACCAGGACCGCCGGCGTGACCTCGATGTCCAGCTTCATGAACTCGCGGCGCCCGACCAGGTAGGCGACCGGCTCGCCCCTCCCCCGCCGCGCGATCAGGTCGCGGTAGGGCGCCAGGTCGTCGTCGCTGAGCGGCCGGTCGAACTGCAGGTACAGGTCGAGGCGGCGCACGCCGAGCGCGTGGGCGAGCAGGACCTCGGCGTCGAGGCGGGGCGAGCTGGAGCCGTGGGTCGTCAGGTAGCCGGTGGCGCGGCGCAGGATCTCGAGCAGGGTGAGATCGGGCACGGGAACAACAGCTCCACGCTTACGAGCCGTTCCGGCCGTCGTCGCTGAGCTGCTCCTCCCGGGCGGCGGCCGCCAGCAGCGTGATCAGCTCGTCCAGGTCGCCCGCCAGGATGCGGTCGAGCTTGTAGAGCGTCGCGTTGATCCGGTGGTCCGTGACGCGGTTCTCCTTGAAGTTGTACGTCCGGATTTTCTCGGAGCGGTTCCCGGTGCGGACCATGGAGCGCCGCCTGGCCTCCTGTGCCGCGTGCTGCTCGGCCATCTTCCGCTCGTACAGGCGGGTCCTGAGCACGCGCAGCGCCTTCTCCTTGTTCTTGAGCTGCGACTTCTCGTCCTGGATCGACACCACCATCCCCGTCGGCAGGTGCGTGATCCGGATCGCGGAGTACGTCGTGTTCACGCTCTGGCCGCCGGGCCCGGTGGACGTCGACGTCTCGATCTTGAGGTCCTTCTCGGGGAGCGCGACCTCCACCTCGTCGGCCTCGGGCAGGACCGCGACGGTCGCCGCCGACGTGTGGATGCGGCCCTGGCTCTCCGTCTCGGGCACGCGCTGGACGCGGTGCACCCCGCCCTCGAACTTGAGCTGCGAATAGGCGCCGTCGCCGTGGACCTCGAACTCCACCCGGTCGAAGCCGCCGATGCCGTTGGTCTGGCTCTCGATCACCTCGACCTTCCAGCCCTTCGACTCGGCCCAACGGGAGTACATGCGGAAGAGGTCGGCCGCGAACAGGGCCGCCTCCTGGCCGCCCTCCGCGCCCTGGATCTCGACCACCACGTCGCGGTCGTCGTTCGGGTCGCGGGGCAGGAGCAGCACCTTCAGGCGCTCGTCCAGGTCGACCAGCCGCTGCTGGGCAGCATGCTCCTCGCCGCGCAGGAACTCCTGCATCTCGGGGTCGCGCTCCTGGCGCAGCAGGTCCCGCGCCTCCTCCGCCTGGCGCTGCGCCTCGCGGTAGCGCGCGTACGTCCCCACCAGCTCCTCCAGGCTGCGCAGCTCTCGGCCCAGCGAGGCCAGCCGCTGCGGGTCGGACGTCACCTCCGGGCTGGCCATCTGCTGCTGCAGCTCGTGGTAGCGCCGGTCGATGGCCTCCAGGCGCTCGATCATGCGCCCGCCTCCGCGACTCGGGGCGGTGGCCGCGACGACGCCTGCGCCTCCCCGCTGCGCGCCGCGTTGAGCGCCGCGATCGCGACCTCCAGCATGCCGTCGTCCGGCTCGCGGGTCGTGAACCGCTGTGTGTACAGCACGGGCAGCAGGAGCACCCGCACGACCGGATTGTTCCGGTGCCGGGCCATGAGCCGGATCCACTCGAAGCCGATGCCCGCGATCACCGGAATGCCGAGGACGCGGGAGACGATGAGCCAGAACCAGTTGGGGTGGAAGATCGCCACCACGCTGAAGACGAGCACGCTGACGACGAGCACCACGAGCAGGAAGCCCGTGCCGCAGCGGGGGTGCAGCACACTGGCGGTGCGCACGCGGGCCACCTCCAGCGGCTCGCCGGCCTCGTAGGCGTTGATCGTCTTGTGCTCCGCCCCGTGGTACTGGAAGACGCGCCGCACGTCCCGCATCAGGGCGATGAGCGAGAGGTAGCCCAGCACCAGCCCGACCCGGATCAGGCCCTCGACGAGCACGAACCAGAACGAGCTGGAGCGGTGGACGGTCAGGCTGGCGCCGAGCAGCGGCAGGCCAAAGAACAGCAGCACGCTGCCGATCGCCGCCGCGGCCAGCGAGATGGCCACCTCACGCCCCCCGATCTGGATGTCCTGCGCGCCGGCGTTGACCTGCGCGGACCAGCTGAGGCTGCGGGTCCCCAGGTGGATCTGCTCGGCGAGGAGCGCCAGGCCGCGGATGAACGGCAGCTTCCAGACGGGGTGCGTGTAGATCGGCGCGGTCAGCTCGCCGCGGTCCACGCGGATCTCGCCGGTGCGCGGTACCCGGACCGCGACGGCGTAGTGCCTGCGCCCGCGCATCATCACGCCCTCGATGACCGCCTGACCGCCGTAGAAGAAGCCGTCCTTCGGCGCCGGCGGGAGCTGTGGGACGGCCGCTTCGTCTGGCGGCATAGCGTACAGGGCGGCGCCTATCGCGTCGCCTTGGCCGCCCGCTTGCGGAACCGCTCGACCTGACCGCCGGTGTCGACGATCCGCTGCGTCCCCGTGTAGAACGGATGGCAGGCGGCGCAGATCTCGGTCTTCAGCTCCTTCTGGGTGGAGCCGGTCGTGAACGTGTTGCCGCAGACGCAGGTGACGACCGCGTCTTCGTAGAAGGTGGGATGGATCTGTGTCTTCATGATGTGCTCGCTCTGTGAATGGGGCAGTTTACCCAACCAGGCCGGCAAGCAGCAGGTGGGTCTGGTACGCCGCGAAGGCCAGGTACGCCACCAGGAAGAGCCAGGCGGCGCCCATCGCCAGCCGGGCGGGCACCGGCACCGACTGGTAGTAGGCGAGGCGGTCGTTGCGGAAGCGGTCCAGGAGGGCCGGCAGGCCCAGCAGGACGATGATCAGGACGATCGGGTTGAGCCCGAGGAAGAAGACGGCCAGCAGGAGCACGGCCAGGCCGAAGACCTGGAACCACTTCGAAACCACGGCAAGGATCCAGCCCCCGTCCAGCATGCCGACGGGGATCAGGTTGAACAGGTTGATGAAGAAGCCCAGGTACGCGGCCAGGAGCAGCCACGCCGCGCCCATCGCCAGCCGGGCGGGCACCGGCACCGACTGGTAGTACGCGCTCTGGTCGTTCCGGAACCGCTCGATCAGCGTCGGCAGGCC
>Ga0126369_10000319_pt1 | contig 31331 bp, 32 predicted proteins | sample PanSoiMetaPlot_1_FD_109646 | JGI IMG/M metagenome (GOLD analysis project Ga0126369, IMG submission 109646) | Tropical forest soil microbial communities from Panama - MetaG Plot_1 | ecosystem: Environmental > Terrestrial > Soil > Tropical forest > Bulk soil | place: Panama | collected 2016-02-17
ACACTTTGCCGCTCATCCGCGGCCGGTTTCCCGCGTCGCAGTAGTGCGTGAGCAGGAGGCGATCTCCATCCAGATAGAACATCGTGAGGGGATGATCGTAGCGAGCCGGATCGTCCGGCACCGACGGCTCGTGCATCTCGTGGACGAGCGCGTTGCCCCGAGAGGTCACTCGCATCGTCACTTGCGTGAAACTCCCGTCCCCCGCGTTGTGATCTGCCGGCTCGGTGGTCACTGGACCCTGCCAGGTACCGGCGAGGGCCTTCAGCAGGTCGAAGGACTTTTGCGCGTTCGACTTCGGTGCAGATGTCTCCGCGGACGCCGGGACGCACAGGGGGATGAAGACCAGACTGACGCACGCAGGAATGGTTGACCACAACCATCTGATTTTACTGTGCTTTACCATGAGTTGCTCCCTCCGCACCCTGGCTGTTGTACTGTTATACATGACTATAACAGTACGCTTCGACCGTCAAGTCATTTCAAGGGTCGCCGGTTGAACCTGAGAAGACCTGGTTACTCGACGTTGGCTTCTGAAAAACAAAAGTGAGCGGCGTGGAGGAGGCAGCTCTTTTCTGCCGCATGCGTATCTCGGCGGAGCGAGTGGATGCGCTTCCACGCTCCCTGGCGAAAGAGCTGCACCAGCTTGGCGTTCAACGCCTCATCCCGGGCACCTTCACAGTCGAACATCGCCACCGGCGAGATCAGCTCGAACGAATAGGCATCCCTGCTCCGACGGGTCCTCACGAAAAAGCCAGACGCGAACGGCATCCCCGGCATGTACGCTGTCAGCGGTAGAACCAGCCGGCCATCGGGCGCGAGCCCATCGAGCCACTCTGAGCGCGGGTGAGTCGCGCCACCATTGATGAAAATGGCGTTGAAAGGACCGCCGATAGTGCTTCCATCTCCTTGGAGCACTTCCACCCATGAATGGCTGGCGAGGTTGATGCGCGCTCGTTGCGCGAGCTCCGAATTCAGTTCAATGGCCACGAGACGCCCGGCAGGGCCGACGAGCTCTGCCAACACGGCCGAGTAGTAGCCGGTTCCGGCGCCGAGGTGCACAGCGCGGTCGCCGAGTCTGAGCTCGAGTGCTTCGATTGCGGCGCAAGCGCGGAGGGCTGACCATTGTGGAGCTGTCGAGCAGTATCAATCGCGATCGCCACGTTATGGTAGACGCGCTCTGGGTTGGCATCGGGCGTAGGACGATACTCGGGAGCGCCAATTCCCTGCTTCACGCTGCAAATCTGCCATGGGCCGGGTCCCAGGAATGCTTCGCGCGGCACCGTGGCGAATGCTTGCACGAGCGCCTCGGAGCGCAGGTCGGCCACCACCCGAAGCTCCTCTGCGTAGAAACGCCGGTAGAGTGGAACGTTCATCGCGCTCCCCCCTCTGTCTGCAAGGAGATGGGGCCGAAGACCGCCGCCAGGCCGTCGAGTAACGGCTTGGCATTCAGCCAATCGGATGAGAGCGAGAGGTAGAGCAGCGACTCTGGCCTCCTCGATGGCCACAACATCGCGACCAGGGTCAGCGGCGCGCCGCCGCTCGGGTCCGGCTTTCGAAGGCGATGGCTTGTCCATCCTCGCTAATTCCGCGGACGCCCAGCCGGAGTCGGTGCGTGAACGAGCGCAACTGGCCGGCCCGCCACAGGCCAAACGCACCCGGAGGCGGCGCTTTGCCGTGGAGTAGGGTGTTGCGTAGCAACGCGGTAGAGGAGTCCGGCTCAGTCACGCGAAGTACCTCGACCAGCCGCTCGAGAACGCTCCGGGCGAGCGAAGCCTGCTCCTGGCCATCCTTTCTCAGGTCCCGAAACGAGAGTGAACAGTACGCGCGGCATTTCAAACCCGCCGCGGCCGCGATCGCAGATAGGTCCGGCAGCTCCACGATTGGCACGCGCGGTCTGGCTGTACTCTCCTTCACTCGCTCGAGCGCCGTGATGTAGCGCTTTCCTGTCTGCTGCTGACAGGAGCGCACTCTCTTCTTCAGATCTTTTTTGGCGGTCATCGCAAACCTCATTCTGCGGCCCGCGAAAGCCCCATGCGGCACGCGTTCCGCGAAGGAAAGCGATGGATAAATATTTGCACCCGAGAAGAAAACTCCCCTTCGCCCGGACTTCACTGACCGGGCATGGGCCGGTCACTCGGGGCTACGCGTGGGTCAACGCGTTCGCCGCCGTATGGTCCGGCAACGCTCTCCATGTCAATCGACGAGGGCTGCTGACTGACCTCATCGCGGGTCCGAACAAGGCCAGCCAACCGGCGATCACCACCGCGGGTACTTTCCAATTGGCTGGCGCCCCAAGGCTTTCAATCTGCGAACCCCTCAGTACCTGAGCGTACCTAATACGTTTATTTGCTACCAGAATGCCCAAGGAATGCCGATTCAGTCTGGTGGGGATTAAGGTCTCGAGTGTCACTGAAGAGCGGCAAGTAGCTCAGTCATTGCCTCGATGAACGTGCGCGTCTTCGGGGAGCGTTCTCGACCCGGTGGAAAGAGAATTGCTAGGGGCAGCGGTGGTGCGGCGAATTCTTTGAGCACTTCCACCAACCGCCCTTCAGCGATCGCGATTGCCACCAGGTAGCTGTGCGCCTGGATCATTCCAAAACCGGCGAGCGCTGCCTCAAGAAGGCCGTGAGGATTGTCGCTGGCGAGATTGCCCTCAACCACAAATCGAGCGACCTTTCCGCCGCGTGCTTTGAAAAGCCAAGGTTGTGACGCACCGGTCGAAAGGATGAATCGCAGGCAGTTGTGGTGACGAAGATCCTCGGGTTTGTACGGAACGCCCTGGCGCGCCAGATAAGCAGGTGAAGCGGCGGTAGACCAGCGCACCGGCGGCAAACGGTGGATCCGGAGATCCGAATTGCGCTGCTGGCCGATGCGAAGCACTGCATCGAACTTCTCAGCCGCCAGATCGACGTAGCGATCGGTGAGGATCGCCTCGATGGATAGCCCGGGGTGGGCGCCGAGCAGCCGCGGAAGCGCCGGCATCACGACGAGCTCGCCGAGTGCCAACGGCATTGAAACCCGCATCGCTCCAGTGGGCGATGTCTGCGCCTGGGAGACGGCGTCACGAGCCTTGCGCACTCCGGCAACGGCGTTCTGGCACTCTCGGTAGAACAGCATTCCTTCCTGGGTAGGCGTTACCGCGCGCGGCGTCCGGTTCAGCAGTCGCACGCCGAGATCGGACTCGAGCTTGGTGATGGCTCGACTGATTGCCGAGGGCGTCACCCTGAGCATCTGGGCCGCGCGCGTCAGGCTTCGTTCTTCGACCGTCATCACGAATGGCATCAGGTTCGCGAGTAGGTCCGCGTTCCGCTTGCTCATGGGCGCAACTTAGTCATGCCTCGAAGCTCGCCGATACCGGAACGAGGCCGACGAAGCGATGTTGACTCCAGCGCAATCTTAGATTGCCACGCCGATTTCGAGCATCGCGCATCGGTAGTGGCATGCGAACGCCCATACTTCAAATAGGCCTTCTCTTGTTGGCTTTACCGGAAGTCGATGCATCCGCAGCGGAGCGAGCCTCCGCCCCGGTTCATCAATTCGGGGCGAGCCCACAGGGTTTGTCGGTCAACTGCTACGTCGTGGAGGGCCGAAGAGGCCTCGTTGCCATCGACAGCGCGTTGACCGTTTCCGATTCGAAATCGCTGCGAGCCAAGGTTGACGCGCTTGGGAAACCTCTGCTGGCGGTGCTGCTGACCCACGGGCATCCGGACCACTACAACGGCGTTGCCTATCTCATTGAGGGTAGGACAGTGCCGGTCTATGCCACCGCATCGGTGGCGAAAGTTATTCGGGAGTGGGATGGAGCCAAGGAGAAACAGTGGACTCCGGTGTTCGGGCCCGAATGGCCATCGAAGCGAGCGTTTCCGGATCATGAGGTCAACGATGGTGACAAGATCAGCTTCGACGAATTGCAGTTCGTCGTCCATGACTTGGGGCCCGCGGAATCATACGCGGACTCCTACTGGGAGCTGGTCAGTCCCGAGCGTGCCGCGTTCATAGGCGACGAGGTCCTCAATGGTTCACACGCGTACACCAGTGACGGGCACACCACCGAGTGGATGAAGAACCTGGATCGGCTCTCTCGGGCTCTCAACGGGGTCACGCACGTCTACCCCGGTCACGGTCCCGCTGGAGACACATCGCTTTTCAAATGGGAGAAGCAGTATCTGACCAAGTATCGCAAAGAGGTGGAGGCCCTGCGCGCCGGTGGAGAGAAGCTGAACGACGAGCACAAAAAGACGCTCGTGACTAGGATGAAGGCGGCATATCCCACCGCCGGCAACGAATTTCTGATCGCGCTCGGTGCCGACGCGGTGGCCGCCGAGCTCGCCCAATCTCATTCCAAAGGACCGAAGTGAAACAAGTCGTGTCTGACCGGAGGAAACAATGAAAATTGGAGTCTTGGGTACAGGAATGGTTGGTGATGCGATCGCGTCGAAACTCGTGGCGCTTGGCCATGAGGTGATGATGGGGTCTCGCGATGCCAACAATTCGAAAGCGAGTGCCTGGGTGAAACGGATGGGGGCTCGCGCTCAAAAGGGGACGTTTGCGGACACCGCTGCATTCGGCGAGGTGCTCTTCAATTGCACGCACGGGACCAACTCATTGGACGCATTGAGTGCCGCGGGGGAGAAAAGTCTGTCCGGAAAGGTTCTCATCGATGTCGCGAATATTCTCCAATCAGAGCGATGGCGGCCTGAGTCGCTGGCAGAGCAGATTCAAGCGACCTTTCCCCAAGCTAAGGTGGTCAAGGCGCTGAACACGATGAACTGTACCTTGATGGTCGATCCATCCAAGCTCTCGGATTCGCACACAGTGTTCATGAGTGGCAATAACGGTGATGCGAAGAAGAGAGCTCGTGAGCTGCTACAGGCGCTGGGGTGGAAAGACATCATCGACCTCGGGGATGTCACCACGGCGCGAGCGACCGAGAGTTATGTCGCCCTTTGGGTCGCGTTGTGGAAGGCGCTGGGGACCGTGCAATTCAACATCAAAGTCGTTCGTAGCAGCGCTAGTTAGTGAGCAGCCGCCGAGTGATTTTCGGCCCAATCTCCGAACCGGCAGGACTTGTACGTGCCTAATACGCTTATTTGCTACCAGAAATGGATGCTGAGCGCGCTGGGGTTAGTGAATCCGCGCGCACCACAATAAGGACAGCCTCGAGGTCCCTGTGACTAACAAGTATGCCGGCTCCCAGACGGTCCGGTTCCCAGCGAGTCGCTTTCCGATCGTGGACTCGCTGCGTGCGTAGTCCTGCGGAAATCGAGCGGCGACCACGAAGGGTAGGGTGAGCGCCGCGATCCGATCGCCCTCGCCGACGAGAGCTTTGATTTCTATGTGCGATTACGCGGCGCGAGCCGGGGCCGCGGCATGGAGTGCGCGGTAGACCGCGTCGCGCAGTGCCTTCTCGCGCGGATCGTCCGATAGGTAGAAATTCATCTTGTTCATCACGTATGCATAGCCGAGGCTGACGTCGGGATCGGCGAAAGCGAACGAGCCGCCCGCGCCGGGCGCGCCGAAAGCGCGCGGGCTTGAGCCAAAGAGCGCCTCGGGGCCCGGGCGCAGGAAGCCGAGCGCGAAGTAGCTCGGGATGCCGAGCAATTGGTCCATCGGATGCGCGACGTCGGGCGGCGCGGTGATGCGGGCGAGCGTCTCCGCGGTGATGCCGAGCTCGGCGCCACCCTCGGCGAAGGCCGAATACGCGCGGGCGATCGCGCGCGCCGTGCCGACACCGTTGCCCGCGGGCACCTCCACCTCGAGATAGCGTCGGTCGTTCACGTTGGCGTCCAGAAGCAGCATCGATCGGCGCAGCAGTGAGCCAGGCTTGAGGATCTTGCGAATCAGCACGGGCGGCGTGTTGCGCAGTGCGAGCAGCGCGCCCAGCCGGGACAGCGTCTTCATCTTTGCGAGCCGCTCGTCGGGGATCTCTCGCGGAAGCCCGATGTAGAACTCGAGCCCCAACGGTTCGGCGATCTCGTCGTGGAAGAAGCGGCCGAGCGTACGGCTTTGGGGATCGACATGCCGGATGAGCTCCTGCATGTACAGTCCGAGCGACATCGTGTGGTAGCCGTGCCGTGTGCCCGGCGGCCACGCTGGCTTTTGGCGTGCGAGCAAGCGCGCGACATCGTCGAGGTCGCGCAACCGATCGATCGTCAGCTTTTCGTCGAGCAGGACCAGCCCGGCTTCGTGCCCGAGGAGCTGGCGCACGGTGATCGACTCCTTACCGTTCTGCGCGAACTCAGGCCAGTAGCATGCGACCGGCGCCTCGTAATCGAGCCAGCCGCGCGCGTTGGTCAGGGCCAGCGTCATCGCCGATAGCCCCTTAGTAGTCGAGTGGACGAGGACGAGCGTATCCTCCTTCCACGGCGCGGCGCCGTCGGGCGTTCGGCTCCCGCCCCACAGATCGACGACCTTCTCGCCGTGCCAATACGCCGCGACGGCGGCGCCAATCTCGCCGCGCTCGGCGAAGTTGCGCTCGAACTCATCTCGCACCTCTTCGAAACCCGGTGCGACCTGTCCGCAAGCAGTGATCATAAAGCCTCCCTTCACCTGGATCCGATGCAAGATGAGCACCGGAGTCAGCAGGAGGGAAAACGAGCGATTCGGCTTGCGGAGTTATCCGGACCTTACAGAATGACGAGCATAAAGTGCGCGTGTTTCGCAGTTTTTTCGCCGCTGCCGAGCGCCTTTCAACTCCTTTAGCAAGCCGCATCTCTACGTCTGCGGACGTTGTGTTGGAGGATGTACTCCCTGAAATAACCACTCAATGACGAGGAAAACGATCGCGCCCACGCCAGCCGTCGCGAGGCCTACGCCGCTGTAGCTATCCGGGGGGCCGCGCCGAAACAAATACCCGCCGCTAAACGCTCCCACGGCACCCACGATCAAAATTTCAAACCAAGCTGGCTTTCGTTTGGAAAGGCAACGAACCACCGCGCCAAACGCGAGACCCAAGGCGACCCAAGTTACGATCTCCAAACCCAACATGGCCTCCTCCTTTGGCAGTCGCTATCTTCTGGGCCTCACGGCCACGCCATCGGCCACCGCGTCTCCCGGGTGCACGATGACCGGCGAGTCCTGTGTGAGGCCTTCTAGCAGCTCGACGTCAGCCGAGCTCGAGTGTCCCAGCTTCACGGGCGCGAGCCTGGCATGTCCGGCGCGAATCGAAAAAACGGCCCAGCCATCGCCTTGTCGGAAAACTGCGCTCCGAGGCACCTGCAGCACATCGGGCGCCTCGAAAAGCACGAAACGAGCTTCCAGGGCGTACCCATCGCCGATCGGCTCGCGCTCAGCTGGCGTACCCGCGAGGTCAACGAGAACATTCACCCGCTGTTCCTGAACACCGAGAGCAGACGTAAATGTGAAGGCGGATGGTTCCACCCTACGAACTCTCCCTTCAAGGGTCCTCCCACCGCCCCAGCGATCTAGAATGACCCTCATCCCCGGTCGCACGAGCACTGCGTCCCGAGTTAGCAGGTCCGAGACAACCTCGAGCGCTCCTATGTCTCCGATCTCGATCAGAGGCGTGCCCACCGCGACTGGCCCCTCACTCTCTTGGAGCAGTCTCAAAACCTGTCCCGCTACTGGAGAGGTTACCGGCAAGCTCTCTGTACCATGTGCTCCCCGCCCTTGAAGCAAGCCGAGCACTGCTCGCGCACTCTGTACCTGGTGTGCGGCCACCTTCGCAGCAAACCGGGCGGAAGCCAACTCGCCCTCACGCGCACGCAGCTCAGCGTTAGAAGCATCCAGTTCCTGCACCGTCGCCGCGCCCTCCTTTGAGAGCTTGTCAGTGCGCGCGTGACTTCGGCGAGCACCTTCGGCGACCGCTTCGGCTCGAGCGACAGCGGCTGCGGACTGACGCTCGGCGTCGAGCGCTGCAGCAAGGCTTGCCTCGGCGGCGGCGCGTGCTTGAGGATCGAGCAGAGCGGACCGAAGCGGGCGGATTGTGGCCAAGACGACGCCCGGCTTGACGACATCGCCTGGTTCCAGCTCGATACGAGACACGATACCAGCCGCTGGTGCTGCAACCACGTACCGGTCGCGCACGCGGGTTTTAGCCTCCTCGTCCACTGTCACCTGGATAGGGCCACGATGCACGAGCACCACGTCCACTGGCTGCGGCTTCGGCAGATAGCCGTAAAGCATCAGGGCTAGGACGCCCAGGGCCACCAGAGCTCCGACGGCGCGTGCCATCCACCTCCTCATTGACCGGCCCCCTTTTGCATCAGTCGCGCGCCTTGAGCACGGAAACGAGGTCCATGTTGCGGACTCCACGAACGATGGAGACCGCGCTTAAAGCGGTTGCCAGGAGGATAACGGTCGCGGCCAAAGACTTGGTGTGGCCCGAGACGCTCACTGCGAGGCGATACAATTCCGGATCCATGCTTGCGTAAAAAGCCCGAGCGAGGAGGCCTCCGAGAGCGAGGCCGGTGGGTATCCCCAATGCCACCTGTACCACCTGCTCGCCGATGAGAACCCGCGCCACCTCCCCACGTCGAAACCCTAGAATTCGAAGCGTGGCCAGGTCGCGGATCCGCGTCGCCAGCGCGATCCGAGCATTGTTGTAGACGACGCCGACGGCGATGGCGGCGGCGCTCAGTGCCAAAACGAGGATATAGGAGATGAGCACGTCGGCCAGCTGGCGTCGGAAGAGCTCCTTGGCGATCGCCGGTCGGGTCAGGCCGACGATTGCAGGGAGGGCCACGAGGCGGCGCTTGACTTCATCGAGCTGTACGGAGTCGACCGCCAGAAGGGCTCCGTCCGCCAGCTCCGGTTCGCCGAGAAAGCGGGCCAGGGCGTCGCTCTCCATGTAAGCGGAGAGGCCCAAGGAGTCATCGAGCAAAGTCGTTACGCGAATCGTGCGCCTTGCTCGATCGCCAGCAAGGTGCTCGACCTCGACGGTCTCACCGGCGCCGGTTCCGAGCAACTCCGCGAGCGCCCGGGAGAGGACGATTCCCCCCGAAGGTATCCGCTCCCTGGTCTCTTCACGATTCAGGAGGTGGCGAAGTTCGTTCTTCTCTGAGGCCGCGCGCAACACCGTCTCCCGGGAGCGCGGCCCGGAGCGTATCCGGATCGGCGCCATGCGCTGAAGCTCCACGCGATAGACGCCCGCAAGGCTCTCGAGCTCGCGGCGCACCCGACTCGACAAAGGCTTCGGGTACGCAACCTCAATATCCTCGCGCTGGGCTTGGTCGAATTGGACATCGAATAAATGAGTGACGGCCTCGATCGAGGCATCGCCCGCGACGACAATAGCCGTCGCCATGGCGATTCCAACCGAAGAGGGGATCAGCCGGAACGGCTGCCGGATGAGGCCGCGCACCACCATGCGTGTCGCGACCGGAAGAGCGCGAAAGACAGCCAGGTGATCGAGCGCCGTCTTTCGGAAAGACATGGGAACCTCAGGGCGCATCGCCTCGGCAGGGGCTAGACGGACGACTCTTCGCACCGATGAGAGCGCCCCAAGCACTCCTGCGACGGCCGAGATGCCAGCGGCTGTCGCGGCAAGCCAAGGATCCAGTCGATAGTCCAAGGATGGAAAGTGGAAGTAGCGGGTGTACATCGAGACGAAGGCGCGTCCAACGTAGGCGCCCAACGCCACGCCCCCGCAGGCTCCGATCCCCATGACCGCGAGCGCCATGGCGCCGTAGTGGCGCGCCACCTGACCGTTCCTGTAGCCGAGCGCCTTCAATGCCGCAATTTGTTCTCGCTGCGTCCCAACCACTCGGGAGAGCACGACGTTCACTAGGAAAGCAGCCACCCCGAGAAAAATCGCGGGCAGCAAGCTCGCCATGGACTGAAGCTGAGCCAGCTCTTGGCGGACAAGTCGGTTCGATGGCTGCCTGTCGCGGCCGTACGCTCCAAAGCTGCCATAAGGCTCGAGAACGCGGTCCACTGAGTCGATCACATCTCCCAACGAAGCGCCCGGCGAAAGCGCGATCGCCGCATCATTGAACGCGTCCTCGAATCCAAGGGCGGTTGCGAGAGCGCGATGCCCCATCCAAAAGACACCATTGCGGCGATCATCCGACCAGAAGGCTCCTGGTTGGAGAATCCATACGTATTCCGGGGAGAGGGCGATTCCCGCAACGCGCAGTTGGACCCTGCGGCCATTGATGACTGCTGTGATCGGAGCACCGGGGCGCAGGTGATGCGCTGCCGCATGCTGTTCGTTTACGAGCACCTCATCGTCACGCTGGATGGGATGACCTTCCCGCAAATAAAGCGCGTTTAGGCCCTCTGCTTCGAAGGTAGAGAAAATTCCGTTTACGGGCTCGTCAAACCCCTCCAGTTCCACCCGAAGCGTCTCCGTGACGCGACCATCAACGTGCGCGACCCCGGGAATTGCCTCCAGCCGAGAAATCACGGTTCTCGGCGCCTGCACGACGCGGGCAAAGACATCCGCGAACCGAGACGAGGCGTAGTAAGCGTCGCGCGAATAGACGAGCGAGCGGTAGGTGCTCACTGTAGCGATGTAACTTGCCACGCCTAGAGCCCCTACGAGCGCAATGGTAATGCCCTGTCCCGGCATCCGGGCAAGGTCCCGCAGCAGTTTCCTGTTGAGCGCCTTCACCAGACCAGCTCCTCGGGTGGCTTTCGGGCGACGTTGCGAACTACCTGAGCAATACGGCCGTCCACCATCCGAATCACGCGGTTTGCCATGGCCGCAATCGACGCATTGTGAGTGATGACGGCGGTCGTGGTTCGTAGCTCGCGGTTCACTCGCTCGATGGCCTGAAGTACGAGGCGGCCGGTGTCGGCGTCCAGGGCGCCCGTGGGTTCGTCACAGAGCAGAAGCGCCGGTCGCTTCACGATTGCACGTGCGATCGCCACCCGCTGCTGCTCTCCGCCGGAGAGCTGAGAGGGGAAATGATCAAGCCGAGCGGAGAGCCCGACGAGGGAAAGCGCTTCCTCGGGTTGCATCGGATGCTCAGCAACGTCGGTGACCAGCGCAACGTTCTCGCGCGCGGTGAGGCTGGGGATCAGGTTGTAGAATTGAAACACAAAACCCACGTGCTCTCGGCGATAGCGAGTGAGCGCTTCGTCGTTGTCCTCTGAGAGATCGTGGTCGAGATACCGCACAGAACCGCGGGTTGGGACATCGAGCCCGCCCAGGATATTGAGGAGAGTGGATTTACCGCTCCCGGAGGGCCCAAAGAGCACGACGAGCTCACCTTCGAATAGGTCGAAGTCGACTCCTCGGAGCGCAAAAATATCCACGTCTCCCACGTGGTAGATCTTCTCGAGCGAACGGGCGGATAGAACTCCCTCCAAAGTGGTTTCATCGCTCCCCATCATGACAGGCGGCACTCTCGTTGCGTTTCGGCGCTCGGAAATTCAGTGGACCACGAGAACCGGTTGATGGCAGATACGGACTAAGCGGTCCGCGACGCTCCCAAGCAAGGCCCGCGCGACGGCACCTCGTCCTCGGCTTCCGACGACGACGAGCCACGCCTTTCTCTTTTCCGCCAAGTCGGCCAGTGTCTCGGCGGGTCTTCCGTTGAGCACCAGCTGCTCGACTTCAACGCCCTTGATCCGGGAGGCCACGCTCGAGACAATTTGTTCCGCTTCCTGCTGAGCCCTCTGGTACACCCCCGGCAGAAGCATTCCCTCGAGCTCCGTGCCCTCTCCAAAAGGCGGAATGACACACGTAAGTAGGAGTTTGGCGCCCGTGGGCTTCGCTAGCTGCTCAGCAATCGCGAGGCCTTTGAGCGAAGCTTCCGACCCATCCACGGCTACGACGATATTCTCAGCCATAAAGCCTCCACGGGATCATCCAAAGCCTTTCCCGAAGCGAGCACCCGGGGGGCCGAGGGCGTTTACGGGTGGCTCTTAGGAGTGAAGGGGGTTCGACTAAACATCGCAACTGTTTTTGTTGGGTTGCTTCCAGCACTTAGCTTCGCAAGTGTTTAGCCCGGAAGCCCTTCACGACTAAGGGCACGGTTTAGATTCGCTCGGCAGGGTGGCACGATTGCCACTTGCTATTTGCTCGGGCCCGGATGGGTTGCTCCGCCGTGGTGGGGGCCATGGTGCCCCATGCCACCCATCATTGGGCAACCGCTCGCCCCCATTGTTTCCTGGCAACTCTTCATCATTTCATCGTGGCACTCGGATATCGGGCGAGTGGTCCGCAAACACGCGGCCATCTTCTCATGAAGGTCGGCCATCTTGCTGCGTTGTTCGGCCGTCATCTGTGGAGCCTTGGCAGGGGTCGTGCCTTTGTCTTGAGCGAGCGCGGAGCCCGCGAGCATCGCAACCATCCCGAGTAACAATCCAATCCTCTTCATGACAGTTTCTCCTCCGGTAAAGCATCGGCCAGGGCGACAATTAGCGACCGATGAATTCAACAGATACAGGAAATGCCAGGCGGGCGCGTCCTGCTCAAGTATGTATTTACCTTGCGTTGAATTCAACTCCGCCTTCTCGTTCTTCTGACCGCCAGCTGACAGCACGCGCAGATGCTGCGAATGTTGATTTTCGCGCGCACTCTTTGCGTGTCGCTCGTCATTCCTCCTGACACTCGAACTGGAGCTGCTGCTCACTTGCGCTTGCCGCTGCGATCGATCCCGTAGCGCTTGAGCCAGCGCTGCACCTGCGGCCTCGCTTTTCCGAGGGCTCGAGCGACGGCGCTCACGTTGCCCTCGTGCGCTCGCAGCAGACCGAGCAGCTCTTCGCGTTTTCGCAGCTCGCTCTCCTTTTGCTTGGGGCGAGCGAGGGGCTCACTGCCCTGCGTACTTGCGCCCGCTGCCCCGATCTCCTGGACACCCCGAACCCGAACCGGCAGGTGCTCGAGCTCAATTCGCTGTCCCTTGGACAAAACGAGCGACGCCGCGAGCCACTTCTCCAACTCGCGAACATTGAGCGGCCAACTGTAGAGCAGAAGCTCTCGAGCCGCGTCGCAGCTCAAACTTACTTCCCCGGCGCGTTCTCCAAGCTGGCGCTGGAGCACCGTGCCGATCAGAATTCCGAGGTCCTCGCGCCGCTCCCGCACCGGTGGAAGCCAGGCTGAAAATCCAGAGATCCGCGCCAACAAGTCCGCTCGAAATTGACCCCGGGAAACCAGGGAATCGAGGTTACGATTGGTTGCGGCCACCACCCGCACATCCACCTTGATCGGTTGGGTAGCTCCAATCGGCAGAATTTCCCCGTCTTGAAGCACCCGCAGCAGGGACGCTTGCGCCGCGGGAGAGAGCTCCGCGATCTCATCGAGAAACAAAGTGCCGCCGTCGGCGCTGCGCACCAGGCCCGGACGATCCTTATCCGCGCCCGAATAGGCGCCCTTTCGCGAGCCGAACAATTCCGATTCAATCAAGGTTTCGGGCAATCCGCCGCAGTTGACGGGGAGGAAGGGCCCCGAGCGCTCCGACAGTCGGTGCATCGCAATCGCAACCACTTCCTTGCCGGTGCCGCTTTCTCCTTGAAGAACCACGGAAACTGGCGATGCCGCCATCGCTTCGAGCCTCTTCAGCTCCGCGGCGAGCGATGGAACCAGAGTCCCCATCCCCAGCGCCGTTACTCTCGGCTCATTGCTCTTCAAGACCGCCGGTTCGTCCGCGGACATCGCAAGCGCTTCCCGGAAGAGGAAGAAGCTGTGTCCCAGCTCGATCAAATCGCCATCGGACAACGGCGCTCGCTGTTGCGCACGACCGTTGATCCTGGTGCCGTTTTTGGATTTCTCGTCTTCAATCACCCATTGCGTCGGGGTGCAGCGCAGCGTCGCATGCGCAATCGATACCCACGCGTCCGGCACCCCGATGACTAGACGCTGCCCGCCCGGGCCATTGCGCCCTGCAACCAGCTGCCCAGTTCGCCCGATTTCGACCGAGTCGACTCCCTCGAGCGAGAAACGCACCGAAGGCGATAGAGGTCGCTCCGAATCGCAAACCAGAAACAAATGAGGCAACAGTCGCCTCGGCACAGGAGCTCCTCCGGCGCGTCTGGATAACGTGGCTCCGCGGGAGGCCATGAGAGCTCCTGTACCCGTTCCCGTACGGCGTGGGGTCGCTACTCTAGAAGCGCCGCGCCGTCGGTGCAATCACTCAGGTCCGCCATACTGTCCTCCTCTTTTTAGTTATGACTGACGGGGGTAGCGGGGTGTTCGCTGACCGTCGTGACGACGCGTTTGTAGCGAGGATCCTGCCGGAGCTCTTCGAGCGGGGGCCACCCCTGTATTTCCGCCACCGAGTATCCCAGCCTCACTGCCGCCTCGAGGGCCGCAATGGCTTTGTCTCGCATTCCACTTTGCTCGTAGACCAACGCCGCCTTGACCTGCACGTAGCTGTCGTCTGGCTTCAAAGCCAACGCTTTGCGAATCTCCCGGAGCGCTCGCTTTTTGTTGATGAGAATTAGCCAGTCGGCGATCTGCGCGTGAAGGCGAGCATCGCTTGGTCTGACCTGCAGCTCTCCTTCTTTCAGGGCCACGGCGTGCTGGTATGCCTCAGCGACGACATCAGCTCTTCCCTTGACGAACCGAGCCGCGTCCCCAAGAGCGCCCCACGTGGCGGCGTCGTTCGGGTTCAGCTTCAGGGATTTTTCGTAGGCCTGGATTGCCCCGGGGAATCGGCCTTCCAGATACCGCATCGTACCCAGCTGGTAGTACGTCAAAGCGCTAGGGTCGATGGCAACCGCTGCCTCCAGCGCTTCAGCGGCCTCGGAATACATTTTCAGTTTGTAGTAGATGCCGAAGAGGTTGGTGTAACTGGAGTGATCGTCGGGAGCCAGTTGAGCCACGCGCTCGAAGAGCGGTAGAGCCTCCTGGAGTCGCAAGTGTTTTTGATAGAAGACGCCGAGATCCTTGTAACCCGCCCAGTAGGCGGGTCGCAGGGAGATCGCCCGTAGATACATCGCTTGCGCTTCCTCCAAGCGGTTCAACGCATCGTATTGGTTTGCCAATTCGCGAGCCGGATCCGATGTGGCCTCGATCCGGAGAGATTCTTGGAGGCTCTCGACGGCCCCCAATTCATCCCCGGTGGCCGCCCGATACAGGCCCCGCGCAAAATGCGTTTGTCCAAGGTTCTGACCGGCTTGCAGCGCGGCCGTGAGGCTCGCGTTCGCGCGTTCCAGGGAAGTCGCATCTTTGCTTAGACGGTAGTGTCTCACGTAGGCTTCCGCCCTGGCTGCGTGCGCCGGCGCATCGGTCGAATCCAGTTTCAGCGCCTTGTCGAAGAGCGAAATCGCATTCTCCAAGTTCTGAATTCGGTCATATCGCTGCAGGTATCCCCGCCCTTGCTTACTGAGCTCGCGCGGCCCGTCCGCTGCGTGAATTTTGGTGTGCAAAATCTCTGCGACGTTTTTTCGGAAAGATTCCTGCAACTGCCCGAGCTGATCCGTGGGACCCTGTACCTCGGTGGCATTGACGACGAGCCGTTCCTTCGGGTCGCGCAGGGTGGCGGCAAGGGTGAGCAGCTCTCGGTCTTGAATCACGACGCCGGCCAACAATAAGTTGGCTCGGGCTCGGACATCTCCAGGAAGGGGACTTGCTTTTGTTCCGCGTAGCCCATCGGCGGAGGAGAGGATTGACAGCTCGCCGCCAAATTCAACGCCGCCCAGGCTGTCTCGCAGAGCTCGCGTTACTTCCTCGGCGAGGGTATCGTTCGCTGGGTCCGGCCCGAAATACCGAAACGGCAGCACTGCCAACTGGTAGGAGGCCTGCTTGGGGGAGCTTCTTGTCGTCGAGGCGCCCGCGCTGGGGCTCTGTCCCGGGCGCACCGTCCTCGAGCGCACCTTCGAGTAGAGCACAACCGAGCCCCCAACTACTGCCGCGATCATGACGCCCAGCAATACGGTCACCCACTTCGGCTGTCGGCGAGCGGTGAGCGTGGGAAGCTGGTTTCGCGTGCTCGAACGCGTTTCGCCGGCAGAGCGAGTTTTGAACTCTCGCAGGTCCGTGAGCAGCTCTTCGACGCTTGCGTAGCGACTTTCGAGTCGCTTTTTGAGCGCACGTTCCACGATGCGCTCCAGCTCGGTGGGAGCGTCCGTGCGGACCGCGGTCAACTGGGGGGGACGCGTGCTCGTTATCCTCGTCAGCAGGGCCGCGTCATTCGGCGCCTCAAAAGGAAGTCGGCCGGTCGCCAACTCAAACAGGACCACTCCCAAAGAAAATATGTCTGACCTTTCATCCACTTCCATTCCGAGCGCCTGCTCGGGCGACATGTACGGGATGGTTCCGATGAGGCCGCCCGGCGTGGTGCTCAGGGACGAGCCCGTCAACTTGGCGATTCCAAAGTCGGTGAGCTTTACGTCGCCTTCCTCGGTGAGCATCAGGTTGCTGGTCTTGACGTCCCGATGGATGATCCCGCGAGCGTGAGCGTGCGCGAGGCCCTCCGCGGCTTGTTGGCCATATTTGAGCACGTTCTCGAACGAAAGCGCCGCGGCACTCTGCTGAAGCTTGGCTTTGAGCGTTCCTCCGGGAAGAAATTCCAGTGAGAGAAACTGCCGATCACCGGCGGTCTCCACGGCGTAAATGGTGGCAATGTGAGGATGATTCAGCGAGGAGAGGGCATTCGCCTCTTGGAGAAAACGCTGGAAATGGAGACCAGAGCCGTCGATGTGCGGCGGCAGAAACTTCAGCGCCACGTAGCGGTTCAGCTTTTGGTCGAGCGCCTTATAGACGACCCCCATTCCGCCTTCGCCAAGCTTGGCCTGAATTTCATAGTGAAGAATCTGCTCAGCCTTAGCCAACGGCGCGAACTGCGAGTGGGCGCTTGTGTCGGCAGCGGCAGTCGAAGGGGCCGGCGCGACTTTGGCCGAGCTCGACTTCAAACGCCCCAGAGCTCTTCCGAAAGAGCGCGGCGCTCTCATGGAGAACCCCTCTTCAATTTCCCACGAAATTGGTTCGCGACGGAGAAGCTACTTCAACCATTTCGAGCAGCTGGTCGTCAAGCCACCTTCGCATTCGAATCAAGCATTTTACGTGCGCCGCGGTGGGCCGCCCGCCGTGGGCATCTCGTCAATCCACACGAGAATTGTTCAGCCAGTGCGCAACGCTTCGCCAGATTTTGCCGCTCGACCGCCGTCGTCGGTTGTCCTCGAATGCCCGCTGGACTAACGTGCCCCAGGGGTTGCCCTGGGGCCCAAGATCCAGATCGCGTGCTGTAGTGCGCAGCGCAGACCCGAGGTTCCCGTACCTCGAATTCACTCCCCGAGGTCAGACTCGAGCGTCTTCACATAAGTCCCGGCCCGCCGCAGCTGCTGTTCCAGCTTTGGCACATCTATCTTGGTCGGGTCGTAGACGACCTCATTCGCTTCCTGAAAGCCGCTCCATCCAGAGGAGACTGACTCGACGCCTGGCAGCCCATCCAGGGCTTGCTTGCCGACGTCGTATCAAGCGACAGCGAACTTTGCTTTCTTCATTCCTGGGGCCATCTCGTGGCTGCCTACGCCCGTCAGCGACGACGTGCAAGCCAAACCCAGCAACGCCGTCAACCAGAGGATTCTTTTTCGCATAACGCTTCTTACGCCAGGACCGAGTCTCAGTTACTGAGGTTCTTCACGCGAACGTGGCAATTTCTTCGAGGGGCTTCTTCGAAATATCCGGAACGCGGGCATCTTCCGCTGGATGGCCGACGACCAGAATCAGGAAGGGCTTTTCCTCAGCGGGCCGCCCCAATATCCGATTCAGAAACCGCATCGGGCTGGGAGTATGGGTTAACGAAACGAGCCCGGCGAGGTGCACAGCGGAAATCAGCATTCCCGTGGCGATGCCGACGGACTCCATCACATAGTAGTTCTTAACTTTGTCGCCATTGGCGTCGAGTGAATGAGTCTGGGCGAAGACCACAATCAAGTAGGGAGCAGCCTCGAGGTAGGGCTTGTGCTCGTCGGTGCCAAGCGGAGCCAGCGCCTCCAGCCACTCTTTCGGTGCGCGCCCATTGTAGAAAGCGTGTTCTTCCTCCTCCGCGGCGACTCGAATCTTGCGCTTAAGTTCTGGATCGCAAACGACGACGAAGTGCCACGGCTGCATATTGGCGCCGCTCGGAGCACTCCCGGCCGTCCTTAGACAATCGTCGATCACCTCCCGTGGAACAGGATGGGTGGAGAACTGACGCACCGTCCGTCGCCGCTGCATCTCATCGCGAAACGACGTGGCGCGCCGCTTCATCTCTTCGGAAGAGAGTTGGCGGTGGGTAGTCAGAGGATAGAACACCGGCGAACGCACGCGAGTCGCCTCCTGCGTTGAAAAGGACGCAAGGCGCTTATCGTGCCGGTGCGGGTTTGATCAATCTCGTGCTGCGGTGAATCGGAATTACTTTGCCAGCTTGGCGGCGAGAACGTCGAATTTGCCGATGTCCGGAGGCTGCGACAACAACTCTCCCGCCTTAGCCGTCAAGGCAGCCGCGAGTCGACCTCCAAGATGGGCCTGGCGTCCGGCATCGTCGGGGAACGTATCGAAGATGGCGAAGGTGGCCGGAGCTAAGCGCACTGCGAACCACGTGAGAGTCGCGGGCTCCTGCTGCACGAGTTGCAGACCTCCCTCTAGAAGACGAGCGACTTCAGCCTCTTTTCCCGGCTTGGCTTGTAGACGAACGAACAGACCGACTTGGGGCATGGGTGCAACTCCTTTCGGGCGTTCTGTACTCCGAGACCTGATGATCAGCAATCCGCCCTGGATTCCTGAGGCCGCGGAGAGTCGGCTCGACCTCGCGGTCTTCGAACACCGTGCTGCTGACCACCGCACGCGCTGTGTAAACACTGTTGCCAAATAATGAGACGACTGCGTCCCTAGTAAGTCTTTGAACCCATGTTCTTCTCCTTTTATTGTTTGCAACACATACGCGCCGTCGAAGTTCGCCTCGCGTGTGGCGCGGACCGTTGCCAGCCAAGCAACGCTCTGTTTCCCGGAGAAGGGGCGCGGCCAGTTTTATCGACGCTGACCCCGCTCGTTACTATCATGATCGGGGTTTTGCGGGTGGGCTCGACGCTTATGACATCGTCCTCAAGTGTTTGTGTCACGGGCATGGGACTCATTTGTCCCTTGGGGTTGAACGTCCCCGACTCGTGGAACGCGCTCATCCACGGGCGCTCCGGCATCGGCCCGCTGACTCGGTTCGACGCGAGCACCATGCCCACGCGCATCGCAGGCGAGGTGCACGGCTTCAGGGAACAAGATTGGATGGATGCGCGCGAGGCGAGGAGGAATGACCGATTCATCCACTTCGCCATCGCCGCGGCCTCCGAGGCGATCCGCGATGCGGGTTTGGAATTGGATAGGGAGGATTTGGACCGCATCGGCGTCGTGATTGGCACCGGCATGGGCGGGCTGGGAACCATCGAAGACACGCACCAGACCTTGACCGAGCGGGGACCCCGGAGGGTTAGCCCGTTTTTTGTTCCCAGCGTGATCGCGAACCTCGCACCGGGGCAGGTGAGCATCCGCTTTGGATTTCGTGGCCCCAACTTCGCGCCGGTGTCCGCTTGCGCCACCGGCAACCATGCGCTCGGCGAGGCAATGCTCCTGATTGAGCGAGGGATGGCGGAAGTCATCATCGCTGGCGGGAGCGAGGCGACATTGACGCCACTTGGGATCGCCGGGTTTGCCGCGGCCCGGGCGATGAGCGAGCGCAACGACGATCCAACTCGTGCGAGTCGTCCCTTCGACATCGGGCGCGACGGCTTCGTTCCCGCCGAGGGTGCTGGCATCTTGGTCCTCGAGAGCAGACAGCACGCTCAGGCGCGCGGCGCTCGCATCTACGCCGAGCTGGTCGGCTACGGTGCCACGGCGGACGCCCACCACATCACCTCGCCATCGCCACAGGGCGAGGGTGCTCAGCGGGCGATGCGGATGGCGCTGCAGATGGCCCACGTGAGTCCGGAGCAGGTCGGCTACATCAACGCCCACGCGACCTCCACACCGACGGGAGATGTCGCCGAGTCGGACGCGATCCTCGCTGTGTTCGGTCCGAGGCCGCCTCCAACCTCTGCCACCAAGTCGATGACCGGGCACATGCTGGGCGCTGCTGGAGCGGCCGAAGCCATCTTCACCATCCATGCCCTGACCCGCTCGCTCTTGCCCCCCACCGTCAATGTGGAGCAACAGGATCCGGCAATTCCTCTCGACGTCATTCCCAACGTCGTGCGCGAATTACGGATCGAGCTTGCGCTCTCCAACGCCTTTGGCTTTGGAGGTACCAACACTTCGCTGATCTTCAGGCGAGCGATGAGGAAGTAATCGAGTCGTCACCGACCACGCCGCCGCTTTCTCACTGGCCGCGGGGAGGAGCAGAGCAATTTCACTGCCGAATCCGCGACTTCTCGTAAGGCCGCGCGCGATTGCCCTGAGCGCGCCCGCATTGCGAGGGTGTGGACCACAGCCGAGGCGACTGTTGCTAAGGCTCGAGGATCCGCTTGCTCTCCCAGCTCGCCTCGCTCCTGTGCTGCAGAGAAGGCCGCCCGAAATCCCTCGTCCAGATCCATCACCGATTGCGTCAAAAGATCTCGAACCTTGGGATTCTGCACCGCCTCGGTGACCGCGGTTCCGACCAAGTAGCAACCCCTCGCGCCGTGCTCCCCGGTCAGGAAGCGATCGATCATGTGCTCGTAGAGGTCCCTGAGCGCCTCCGCGAGTGGACGGTCGCCGCTCAACGCACCGCCGATTCCTTGACGTCTCTCTTCGAGGTACTTCTCCAGTGTTTTTAAATACAGCGCTTCCTTGTCTCCGAATGCCGCGTAGAGGCTGGGCCGGTTCATTTCGGTTCGGGCGCTGAGATCGTCGAGCGAGGTGCCGGAAAACCCGGCGTCCGAGAAGGCCTCGGTGGCACGCTGCAGCGCAACTTTGGGATCGTACTCCCGCGGCCGCCCCAGGCGCCGCTCCTCTTCTTTTTGTACCATCTTGTAAATAACTCCCTTGACCTGATAATTAGTACCGCTTAGTACATAAGTCAAAGAGGAGTGCGCATGAATTTCGTGGCCCTGCGGATGCTCGTCGGTGACCGATCAAAATACTTCGGGCTGGTCTTCGCGATCGCGTTCTGCACCTTCCTCCTTGAAAACCAGACCTCGATCTTCGCCGGGATCCTGAAGCGCACCGCCAGCCAGATCTTGGATGTCACCGACGCCGAGGTCTGGGTGATGGATCCAAAAACGGAGTACTGGGATCAGACCAAGGCTCTCAAAGACACCGACCTGACGCGGGTCCGCGGTGTTCCGGGCGTGGCTTGGGCGGTGCGGCTCTTCAAAGGCAACCCGGTGACCAAGACTCTCAACGGAAAATTTGCGGTCTCGTTGATCATCGGTCTCGACGACGCCACGCTCTCGGGTGCGCCGCGCAAGATACTTCTGGGCTCGTGGGAGCGACTGTGGGAGCCGGACTCGGTGGTCATCGATGAGGCAGGCTACGTCCTGCTCTTCCCAGGCGAGCCGCTGGAGCTTGGGCGTACCTTGGAGATGAATGATCACCGGGTGACGGTGGTCGGCATCTCGGATCCCTCCCCGCCGTTCTTGAGCGTTCCGATCATGCACACCCGCTACAGCGAAGCGGTGAACTTCCTGGGCCGCGAGCGCACCCAACTCTCGTTCATCGTCGCCCGGGCCCTTCCTGGCATCGCGCCGAGCGAGCTCACGGCCCGCATCGAAAACGCAACGTCTCTTCGGGCTCGAACCACGCAGCAGTTCATGTGGGATTGCGTTCGCTACTACCTCAAGAACACCGGCATTCCCGTCAACTTTGGGATCACCATCTTGGTGGCGCTGGTGGTGGGAACGGTGGTGGCGGGACAGACATTTTATCTGTTCACCGTCGAGAACCTGAAGCAATTCGGCGCCCTCAAGGCAATGGGGGTCACCAACCCTCGGCTGGTCGGGATGATCTTGTTGCAGGCGGCCAGCGTCGCCGCTCTTGGGTTCTCCCTCGGCACCGGAATGGCGGCCATCTTCTTCGAAATCTTCCGGCACAAGCTCGCCACGCGCGGGATCGTGCTCTGGTGGCAATGCGCAGGCCTAACCGGAGCCTGCATTTTCTTCGTGGCGATGGTGGCGAGTATTCTCAGCATCCGCAGAGTGCTGGTCCTCGAGCCGGCAGAGGTCTTCCGATGAACCCGGGCGACACCCTGGCGGTTTCCTGTCGGGAGGTACAGAAGCACTTTGGCGATGGTGAGACGCGGGTTCAGGCGCTGCGCGGCGTCGAGTTCGATGCGCGCTTTGGCGAGCTCAGCTTCCTGGTGGGTCCGAGCGGCTGCGGCAAGACCACTCTGATCTCGGTGATTGCGGGCCTGCTCGATCGAACCGGAGGAGAGCTGTCGGTGCTCGGGGTGGAAGTCGACAAACTGACCCCCAGCGAACGGATCCTTTTTCGCCGCAAGAATGTCGGCTTTCTCTTTCAGCAATACAATTTGCTGCCTGCCTTTACCGCCGCTGAGAACGTGGCGGTGCCACTTTTGATCGCCGGTGTTCCTCGGAAGGAAGCGCTCGAACGCGCCCGGTCCATGCTTTCGCGGCTTGGTCTCGCCGAGCGCACCGGCGCCCTTCCTTCTCAGCTCTCGGGCGGGCAGCAGCAACGCGTGGCTCTGGCGCGAGCGCTGATCCACGAGCCGCGGCTGGTGATCTGCGATGAGCCCACGGCGGCGCTGGATCACGCCAGCGGCGAAGCAGTGATGAGTCTGCTCTCCGCGAACGCGGTTCATCCCGACCGAGCGGTGATCATCGTGACCCATGACACCCGGGTTTTCCACTACGCGCAGAGCATCGCCCAGATGGACGACGGGCGGATTGCCAAGGTCACGCGGAAGGAGGCGCAAGCATGAAACGAGTTGCCCTGCCAGTGTTGGGAGTTCTCTCCGCCGGGTGGGCGGTCTACTCCATCGCGCACACCACCCCGCGCCGTCAGAGCACCGAGCCGCCCTCGCGGCCGCCGGTCTCTGACTTTCGCAACACCGTCGCCGCGGTCGGAGTGATTGAAGCCAGCACCGAGAACATCGCGGTGGGTACCCCGATTTCGGGGATTGTCCCCAAGGTCTTCGTCGGCGCTGGTGACACCGTCAAGGCGGGCGACCCGCTCTTCGAGCTGGACACTCGCCATCTTCGCGCCGAGCTGGAAGTGCGCAAGCAAGCGCGCGCGGTTGCCGGCTCGCGCGTCAGAGTGGCCCAGGCGCGACTCGATGACTTGCGCAAGCAGCTCAGCTTCGCTGAGCACGTCAAGGACAAGCGTGCGATCTCGAGCGAAGAGCTTTCGCACCGTAATTCCGCGGTGATGACGGCGGAGGCGGAGTTGGCGGAAGCGCGGGCGCAATTTCTGGCGAGCGAGGCGCAGATTCAGGCCATCCTGGTCGAAATCGAGCGAAGCACGGTCCGCTCGCCGATCGATGCCGAGGTCTTGCAGGTCAAGCTGCGCGTCGGTGAATTCGCTGCCGCCGCCCCGGTGGCAACTCCCCTTATCGTGCTCGGCCGCGCGAAGCCCTTGCATGTCCGGGTCGACGTCGACGAACACGAGGGCTGGCGCGTGCATGCCGGCGCGACGGCAACAGGCCGGGTGCGTGGAAACGCGGACCTCAAGACGCCGCTGTCCTTCGTGCGCTTCGAGCCGTTTGTCGTTCCGAAGAAATCCTTGACCGGGGATAGCACCGAGCGCGTCGACACGCGGGTGTTGCAAGTGATCTACAGAGTGGAACGAGACGATCTTCCGCTCTTCGTCGGCGAGCAACTTGACGTCTTCATCGACGGCGGGCCGGTGCAATCTGGCGCGGAAAAACAAGAGGCGCGGCGATGAGGCGCCTCGGACTGTGCCTCTGGCTGGTGTCCGGTTGCGCCGTTGGCCCGAATTACCAGCGACCCCGGGTTGAAGTTCCGAAGACCTTCCACGAGGGCAGCGGCGAAGGCCCGACCAAGCTCGCGCGCTGGTGGAACGAATTTCAAGACCCTCTGCTCAACAGCCTCGTGGTCCGCGCCGTCGAGGGTAACCTAGACCTTAAAGTCAGCGCTGCCAGAATCCGGGAGGCGCGCGCCGCGCGGGGAATCGCGATCGCCGCCGGGTTGCCCCAGGTGGCCGCGAGCGGTGGATACTCGCGGTCGAAGCAGCTCGCCGCGCGCGTGGACGGCGTTACGCTTGCGGAAGGTTCATCTCCGCGCAACGTCTACGAAGCGGGCTTCGACGCCAGCTGGGAGATCGACGTCTTCGGCGGCGTACGCCGAGACGCGGAAGCGGCGCTGGCACAAGTCCAAGCGGCCGAAGAAGCCAGGGAGGACCTTCTCGTCACTCTGGTGGCTGACGTTGCCCGCAACTACATCGAGTTGCGAAGCGCCGAGCGCCAGATTGAGATTCTCGAGCAGACCGTCGAATCACAAAAGGACAGCCTTGCGCTCGCCCAAGCGCGCTTCGACTCCGGGATTGGGGCAGAGCTGGACGTAGCCCGCGCCGAAGGGTTGCTGGCGGCGACACTGGCGCAGCGGCCAGCCCTGGAAGTGCTGCGCCAGCAGTTCGCCTTCCGGATCGGGATCCTGCTTGGTGGCAATCCAGAGGCGGTACTCGCGGAGCTCGAGGCGCCTCGGTCACTTCCCCCCGCGGCGCCGGAGGTTCCACAGGTTCTGCCCTCCGAGCTGCTTTCGCGGCGGCCGGATCTCCGCCGCAGCGAACGCGAGCTCGCGGCGGCGACCGCGCGCATCGGCGTGGCCAAGGCAGACTTGTTTCCACGGTTCAACCTGATCGGCAGTTTCGGACGCCGCAGCAGTGATCTTTCGTCCTTCAATGCCTCGAATCAGTTCTGGAGCGCTGGGGCTTTCTTCCAGTGGCCGATTTTCTCGGGGGGGCGAATCGTCGGCAACATCCACGTCCAGGAGGCCCGCCAAGAGCAGGCGCTCTTCCAGTATCAGAAGGCGATCCTCACCGCCCTGGAAGAAGTCGAGAATGCGCTCTCGGCGCATGGACGTGAGATCCGACGTCGCGAGGCGCTGCGCTCGGCGGTGGCGGCGAATCGTCGCTCCCTCGAGCTCGCGACCGAGCGGTATACCGGCGGATTGGAAAGCTTTCTCTCGGTGCTCGACGCGCAACGCTCGATGTATGCCGCGGAGGATCAGCTCGTGCAAAGCCAGAGGAGCGTCGCCGTTGCCCTGATCGCGGTCTACAAGGCGCTGGGCGGCGGCTGGCGGAGCTGAAGATGGAAGCCAAGCCCTGGCGCACGTTGGCTTGGACCGGCGTCGCAGTCTTCATGGCTTCACTCGACGCGACGATTTTGTTTGTCGCATTCCCAAGCATTCGTCGCAGTTTTCCTCTCGTCTCGGCGGTGGATCTCTCCTGGATCCTGAACGCTTACACCGTCGTCTACGCGGCGCTCCTGGTTCCCGCTGGAAGGATCGCGGACCGCGTCGGCCGCCGCCGAGTCTTCCTTCAAGGCCTCGCCGTTTTCACGCTCGGCTCTTTGGCCTGTGGTGTGGCGCCCACGCCGCCCCTGATCATCGCCGGCCGGGTGGTTCAGGCGATCGGAGGCGCGATGCTGACTCCCTCCTCGCTCGCGCTGGTGTTGAGCGCCTTTGAGCGCGCGAAGTGGTCGCTCGCAGTCAGCCTGTGGGCAGCCGCGGGAGCGCTCGCAGCTGCCGTGGGTCCCTCGGCCGGAGCGGCCATCATCCAGCTCGGCGGGTGGCGATGGGCATTCTTCGTCAATCTGCCGGTCGGCATCGCGACGCTGATCAAAGGCCGCTCCAGCCTTCCTGACTCGCGCGCGCCGCATGCCGAAGACTCGCCAGACGTGATCGGCGTCGCGCTGCTGATCTTGAGTGTTGGTCTTGTCGCCCTCGGGCTGGTGAAGGGACGGGAGTGGAGCATCACACCCGTGCTCGGTTGTCTTACCGTAGGACTGGCGCTCCTGGCCTGGTTCGTTTCCCGCTCGCGCAACGTGCCCGCGCCGGCGCTGGACCTCTCCCTGTTCCAGGCGCCGAGCTTTCGCTACGCCAATGCCGCCACGTTGGTGTTCGGGGCGGCCTTCTCCGCGATGTTCCTCGGAGGCGTGCTCTTTCTGACCGGCGTCTGGGGTTACGGGACCGCCCGAGCAGGTCTCGCGATGACACCCGGGCCACTGATCGTGATGATGGTGGCGCCGCTGGGAGGGCGCTTGGCAGGCCGCGTAGGCCACCGGGCGCTACTCGTTCCAGGGGGCATTTTGTTCGGCCTCGGCTTCCTCCTTCGCGGCCTGATTACCAGCAGCACTCCGCACTATGCGACCGAATGGCTGCCGGTCGTCGCCACCACCGGCATTGGAGTCGGCCTCGTCTTACCCTCCTTGGCCGCTGCGGCGACCCACAGCCTTCCCGGTGACCGTTTCGCCGTGGGCTCGGGCGTCAACCAAGCCGTTCGCCAGATCGGATCGGTGCTTGGCGTTTGCGTGGCGATCGCGGCCATCGGAACGTCTCGCGGGCTCGATGCGATGCCTGCGTTCACCCGACTCTTTTTCATCTTGGCGCTGGGTGGGTTCTCGACCGCGGCGATCTCGCTGGCCATCGACACTCGTCCCCGGATCCGAGTTGCAGATCCTAGCCCGGCCGCGAGGATTTGATCGCGCTTGGTCCAACTGCTCTTCGCCGGTGCGCAAAGAAGTAGCGCTGCTGCCATCGCCTTGACGACGCAATTGGCGTTGGCTAGATATATCTAGTAGACACATCTTAAAGATGTGTCGTGAACTGCCGCCGCCTCCACTGTCGGCGGAGGAGAAAACGATGCACGGAAGACACGGAATGTGGGAAGAGCGCTTCTTTATGGGACGAGGTCCATTTGGCCGTCATGGGCCGGGGCATCGAGCGGAGTGGTGGACGATGTTCGGAGGCCCGCCGCCGAGAGCCGAGCGGGGCGAGGTGCGCTATCTGATCCTCGACGCCATCGAGCAGCAGCCGCGACATGGCTATGAAATCATCCAGGCCATCGGCGAGCGCAGCCGAGGGACGTATCGGCCAAGCCCCGGCGTCGTTTATCCGACGCTGCAGCTTCTCGAGGAGCTGCGCCACGTGCGCGTGGAGGAGCAGGAGGGCCGCAAGGTCTACGCGATTACGGAGCAGGGCAAGGCCGAGCTCGAGGCGCACCGAGACGAAGTTAAGGATTTCTACGACCGCTCGGGCGCGAGCAGCTGGGAGGAGTCCGCTGAGCAGCTCGGGGATCTGATGAGGCAAGCCCGGAGGATCTTCAAAACGTTCCGCCGCGCGATGCTGCGCGGCCGACTGACTCCGTCCACTCAGAAGAAACTCCGAGCGATTTTGGATGAGGCGCTAGCGAAGATAGAAGCGGTGGTTGAACCGGAAGAGAAGTAGCGGCCTGCCGAGAGGACAATTTTAGCAGATGTTCGCGAAAATCCCTCGTACTAAAAGTGCATAAGCAATCGAAATTACTAAATTATCTCGGCTAGCTGATGAAGGTGGCACCAGTGCCGGCTTGCACTTCAGCAGCTCACTCTTTCTCCCTTTCCACCAGTGCTCGGAGTCGTTCGAGCGCTTCGTCCCACTGGTCGGAGATCTGATCGAGGTACAGGCGTGCTTGCGCAAGGCGCTTCGGCTGAAGCTCATAGATCTGCGCCCGCCCTTCGCGCGTGCTCCGAACAAGGCCTGCATTTGCGAGCGCGTGCAGGTGCTTGGTGATCGCCTGGCGTGAGACGTTCGTGCCTTCGGTAAGGCGAACAATGGGCTGTGGCCCGCTGGTACACAACCGAGTGACGATGCTCAGTCGAGTGCTATCGCCGAGAGCGGCAAACACCGGCGCGGCTTGAGTGAGCTTCGGTGCGCCGGAGATGCGCGAAGGGGACATGGCGATGGGCTTCCCCTCACGCCTTTTCGGCGCCGGCGAGGTACTTTTCGATGAGCTTGATCTGCTCTGTCCAGCCGTGCTCGTTGGCGGTGAACGCTTTGGCTCGCCGCTCGAGGGGAATTCGGTCGAAACCCGATTCGGTGATTACCAGCTTCGTCCCACCGGAAACCTCTTCCAGTGCGAATGTGATGAGGGTCGTGGGTTCGCTCGAGTAGTCGACCTTGGGGTCGATGGCGAAGGGATGCCAACGAAACGAAACGAGCCGCATCGGCTCGATGCGGTCGACGCTGAACTCGAAGTTCATACCCGCGTAGGGCTGCTGACTCTTGGCAACTTCGGTGTCCACCTTGGTCGGGGCGATCCGCCCGGTGATCCTTTCTCCAGCGACGAATGGGCCATCGAATTCCATGCCGAACCAGGTTCCGAATTCCTTCGAGATGCTGATCGCTCGCCACACACGTGCGAGCGGTGCGCGGAGCAAAACCGTCTTTTCAATGCGATCGGTGCTTGTGGCCATGTGCAACCTCCAGGTTGCTCATTCCATAATCCAACTCCGGACGAAATGCAACCCCCTGGTTGCCATTCAGCTCTGGTCAGGCGCGCTACCGGACCCAGGGAGTGGCTACCGCGTATTCCGGCACCGCGGTCGAGGACTTTCGCCGCACCTGGATCAGCTGGCGGCGCGAAAGGTGAGTGACCGCTCTCTGCACGGCGCGCTTCGATAGGCCAGTGCGATCTGCGAGCAGCTGATAACTGAAGAATGCGCTCTTTCGGCCCGCAGCTCTGGTCATCGCGTACAACCAAAGGTAGAGCAAAAACGACGACGGCCGCTTGTCGTGGCCAACCAAATCCGGCAGCAGCGCCTCTACAACGTAAGGGTCGAGCGAGAGCATGGGGCTATAGCCATTATGGCTAGGGCTCCGATGTCGCGCAATCGCGCAGCCTGATGAAACAATCAGCAGATTTCGTGCGATAGGTCGCGCGGTCGCAATGGTGCGGCTTTCAAAAGGGGACGAGAGAGTCATGTTGAAGCAAGTCAAGTTCGTCGGGATCCCGGTTCGAGATCAAAACAAGGCGCTCGCCTTCTGGACCAAAAAGATCGGACTCCAGATCGCGACCGATCAACCGATGGGCAATGGGCAGCGATGGATCGAGCTGAAGATACCCGGCGCCGAGACCGGCCTGGTGTTGTTCACGCCTGAGGGCCACGAGGATCGGATCGGCACGTTCCAAAACATGTCGCTGGCTGTCGACGATGTGGAGAAGACGTACCGCGAGCTGAGCGAACGGGGCGTGGAATTCACTCAACCGCCCAAAAAAGAATCCTGGGGAACCTCGGCGATCTTCAAGGACCCCGACGGCAACTCGTTTGTAATCGGCAAATGATGGATACGAACGGGAGGTCGGAGTTGGGTAGAGTGCTGTTCTCCAAGGAGAACAGTAAATGCTACCGCTCGATGACCTCTCCTCGTTGGCGCTGTTTGCACAAGTCGTACGCCTGAGATCCTTCTCTGCAGCAGCGCGCGAGTGCAAGATCGCGAAATCCGCTGTGAGTCGGCGCGTCGCTCGACTTGAAGACCGGTTTGGTGTGCGTTTACTGCGGCGCTCCACTCGCGCTCTGTCAGTGACGGAAGAAGGCCTCCGCGTCTACGAACACTGCGCCGCGCTCCTCGCCGCTGCAGCCGCGGCCGAGCAAGCCGCGGGCGCGGCGGGCGAAGGTATCCGTGGCACACTTCGCGTCAACGCTCCCGTCACCTTCGCCCAGATGTATCTCGCGGCGGCGATCGCGTCGTTTCTTGCTCAGCATTCGGGCGTGGATGTTGCGCTTGCGACGGACGATCCCATTGTCGATGTCGTAGAGGGCGGCTTCGATGTCGTCATCCGCATCGGTCGCTTGAGAGATTCGTCCCTTGTCGCGCGCAAGCTTGCGACGGATCGCTTGGTGATTTGCGCCTCACCTGCGTACCTCGCTCGAAAGGGTGAGCCGTTAACGCCTGCTGACCTCCTTCGGCACAACTGCCTGCACTACACGCTTGTGTCAGAGGAAGCCGAGTGGCGCTTCCGCGGAAAGGACGGCCCCTTGAGCGTCCCCGCTCGGGGGAATTTTGAGGCAGGCAACGGAACGGTGCTTCATCGCGCCGCTTTGGAAGGCCTCGGTCTCGCGGTGCTGCCGTCTTTCATGGTGGCGCAGGATGTCGCCGCAGGTCGGCTTGCGCTCGTTCTCGAAGGACAGCGCCAGGCCGAAATCGGCATCTACGCGGTCGTTGCACATCGGCGCCAGATGCCCCCGCGAATTCGCGCCTTCCTCGACTTCTTGAGCGCGTACTTCCGGGCATTCGCTAGGGAGACGATCCCTAAACGCATTGCACGCTCCTAGAAACAACGGCTCAAGAATGCCGAGGCCTCGGCGGCGAAAGCGTCGGGATGATCCTCGTGAACGAAAAGCTTGGCTCCGGCGATTTCGACGAATTCCTTACTTCCTCCAAACTGCTCGAACATCCGCCGCGCCTTGGCCACCGGAAAGAAAGGATCATCAGAACCCCAAATGCCGAGTACAGGTGCCCGGATACGCGCATGCGCCTCGGTCAAGGCGTCGATCACTTTGAAGTCGAGGTCGCGCACGAGTCTTATTTGCATCTCGTACACCCGCTTCGACTCCAGAAGCGGGCGCACGAACAGATTGCCGAAATCGCCTTCTACAAACTTAGGATTGCTGAAACATCCACCGAAGCCGATGAATGACTGGCGAATGGCGGTACGACGCATCGCAGCCCGAATAAGAGTGCCCGTCCCAGGAATCTTCGCAGCCGCGCTATACTCGCGAAGCAGTGGCGGCCGATGGCCCGGGATTTCCGAACCGCTGATGACCAGTCCCGCCACGCGCGCGTCATCGGCCGCGACCAACCGCGCCACCACTCCACCACTGTCGTGGGAAACGAGCGCGTAACGAGCCAGGCCAAGCTGGTCGATCGCGCGGCGGACTGTCTTGGCGTGGGACTCGAGATCGATGTGCCCCGTCCATTCGAGGCTGTGGCCCGCCCCGGGAAGATCAAACAGATGCAACGTGAAGCGGTCCACCAGCTTAGGGACGATGCGTCGAAAAGTGGCGGCGTGAAGAGGCCACCCGTGGATAAAGACGACGTCCGGCCCGCGGCCAAACCGCCATTGAGCAAGCATTCCTTCAGCCATCCGAAGGTAGTCGTGCGGGCGCACGAACTCGGCACCTGGATCGCTTAGGTTTGACGGAACAGTTCCCGAACTTTGGATCGTGTTCATGACATGACTCTGCATCGCGCGCCTCCTTACCATTCGAGTACGGTTTCGCCGCCCGCCGCGCAATTACTTCTTCGGCAAGAGACGGCATTGAGTGAGTCGCTCTAGAATGAAGCGTGCCGCGTTAGATCGCTAGCTTTGAGTAACCCGTGGGTACGTCGCAGCAGAGGTTGATTTGGGCAGTATCCGGCATTGCGCTGGCCGTGGTGGCCGTGTGCTTTGCGACCTCTGAAAGCGTGATCGCGGGCTCGATCGCCGCGACTCGATATACCGCCCGGTTCTCCGGACTCGTGTTTGCGGTCGCGCTGGCTGCTCGCGCGCCTGGGCCGCTGGCTTCGCGCCGGGGTCA
>Ga0126369_10000320_pt1 | contig 31253 bp, 37 predicted proteins | sample PanSoiMetaPlot_1_FD_109646 | JGI IMG/M metagenome (GOLD analysis project Ga0126369, IMG submission 109646) | Tropical forest soil microbial communities from Panama - MetaG Plot_1 | ecosystem: Environmental > Terrestrial > Soil > Tropical forest > Bulk soil | place: Panama | collected 2016-02-17
GAACAATGCACTACTTATATGTTCGCCGGAGAAGTGGAAGCCAAGGTTAACGGATTTCCATATACCAACATCGAGTTTGTACTATACAATGCAATTCGCAAGGCTTTCCCTAGACCTCCAACAATCACAAAACGCGGTGACATTTCGATAGACAGGACTAAGGAATCAACGACCTACGAAATGCTCATGGATACCATAGATGAGTATGGTCTAACAGACTTCTGGGAACTTGATGAGAAACTCAAGAACTATGTAGAGTACGTCAAGGAAAAGGGAGATGAGCAGTTTGTCGTCAGAACCCCAGTCTACCGAAACAGACACGAAATTTATTCTTGCGGGGAACGGGTTTTTTACGAGGCAAGAGATATGCTCAATGATCCAGCAATCTATCCAAACCCCACAGGACAGTGGAACTGTTTACGATGCATCTTTCGTGCTCCTTGTATCGCTAAAGACGACGGATCTGATTGGCAAATGATGCTAGACGATCAATTCGAAAAGAACAGGACACGATGAGCGAAGATGAGCTTTCTTTAGACTTCATTGAAGAGCTGTTAGCCGATCCGAAAACTAAGACAGAAGAACCTAAACGTTGGCCTCCACCAGAGTTTACCTCTACCTATGTCAGGACCGTGAGTAGAGCGGATAAATGCATCCATCGGGGGTGTGGTGCTCCATCATACATTTTGGTTCAAGACCAACCGTATTGTACGGTTCATACAATCCACGTCCTCGCTAATCTTCTCGATGAGAAGATTAATCATTTTCCGGGGTCAGTACCAAAGATCGAGAAGATGTTGGAAGCTTATAGTATGCTCGGCTCACATGAGCCTGCCAATCGTGATACGATTGAAGCATCAAGAATTGAGATTGAAAGAGTAGAAACAAATTTCGTGGCTCAGGTCGCAGGAGGACTGTACAAATACTCTGTATACACATCACCTGAAGGAGTACTTACACAAGCATTACTAGACCTGTTAGGATAAAATGACAACACAGTTCTTAGATAAGGTTAAGGAAACAACAGAGGCATCTTCGATTAGGGATAGGTTGAATGTCACGCCACCTGGTACAGACAACTTTCTCAAACAACTTATCCATGCAGATAGTGGAGTCGGAAAGACGCACTATATTGGAACTGCTGGTGAAGATCCAAATACAGGACCAGTCTTACTATTGGATTGTGAAGGTGGGACTGATACCTTGAGAGGTTGGCCAGGAGTAGATGTTAAGCCTATTCGTAGTATGTATGAATTGCAAGTGGCTCACGAAGAACTTTTCAAGTACAACCAGGGTTGGTATAAAACAGTTGCACTTGACAGCTTAAGTGAGATTCAAGACATTGATATGCGACTCGTAATGAAGGAGGCCAAAGAGAAATCAAAAGATCCAGACAACTTTAACATCGATGTTCCTTCTCCTCGTGAATGGGGAATTGGAAGGAACCATGTCCGTATCGTTGTACGTGGATTTCGTGATCTGCCGATGAATGTAATAGTAACTACGCTTACCAACACAATAGTCAAGGAAGGAAAGGCCGACAGATTCGTTCCTGCACTTCCTGGTAAGTTGGGTTATGAGATTCCTGGATTTATGGGAATCGTAGGATGGTATCACTTCACAGATAGTGGACAAAAAGCAAGGGTCATGCAATTCAAGGGCACGAATCGTGTAATGGCAAAGACAAGGTTCAAGGAACTTGGTGATATCTTGGAAGATCCAAGTGTCCCGATGATATGGAATACTATCTACAACAAGGAGAACGAAGTTGCCACCGAAGGCTAAAGACTTCTGGGATTTTGTAGATAAGTCCGACGAGTCTGGTTGTTGGCCTTGGCTTGGCAGTAAAAATCATGGTGGATATGGCAAAACAAAAAGAAAAGGAAGGATGATAAGAGCACATAGACTAGCGTATGAAATGACAAAAGGACCTATTCCTAATGATATGGTCGTAATGCATTCATGCGACAATCGTTCCTGTTGCAATCCAGATCATCTTATTATCGGTACACATGCTGATAATAGAAGGGACTCCGTAAAGAAAAACGGAGGCATTACACTCGAAACTGCAAATCTAATTCGATTCCAATATGCACTTGGTAATGTCTCATATAGCACTTTAGGGTTCATGTATGGGGTGAGTACAAGTGTCATAGGAAGAATAATCCGAGATGAAAGGTGGAGAAACTAACTTGCCTACACTAAACCTAACTGACTACGATGAGCAACAGACTTTCGAGGCACTTCCTCCTGGCAAATACTTTGCTACGATCTTTGATGCTGAAGATAGAGAAACTCAAGGTGGCGAAAACGCAAAAATGCCTGAAGGCACGCCTATGATCTTCTGTCATTTCATGCTCACTGGTAAGGTCGGCGAGGATGCACAAGGTGAGGATTCACCGTACTACAATCGCCGTGCATTCCGCAATCTCGTTATTCCTCCTGAGGATTATGACGAGAAGAAGCGCAAGAGCATGAACGGAATGATTGTTGCTCTGTATCGTGCGGTCGGATACACACAAGAGCAGATCACTTCCGGTGAATTCGAAGTTGATACTGAGGATTTGATCGAGAAGGATCTAGTAATCCAACTTAACCGTCGCAGGAATAAGCTGAGCGGTGAGATGGAAAACAATGTTGTTGGTTTCTTCTCTGTTGAAGCTGCGGCGGGTGCGGAAGCAGCAGCATCCTCAGGCGTACTATAACAAGAGTAACCTAGGGAGTTGCGGCCTTAGGTTACAGGAAGAAGTGCCTTTCCGCTAACTTCTTCCTGGTAACTCAGCCAGGATAGGGTAGCAATGGCGACCGACATTGTTACGAGGGTTCGATTCCCTCCTGGGTTATAATGTCAACAACGACAACAGAGCTTAGAGTCGATTTCTTCGATTGGCTCTTTGGCGATGCCGAAGGTTACATATGCCTTGCAACAGCCGAGCCAGAAAACGCTAGACGTACATTCAAACAAAAGTTTTTCCATTGGCCTTCACAAAGGGAAAATCTTGTCATATTCTGTAACGAATTCGCTCTTTCTCGTAATCTGTGGTTTTGTGTTAATCTCCTATCTCAGCCTGAAAGAAAAAAGGAGTATTGCATTAATCATAATCTTGTGTGGGCTGATCTTGATACTTGTAATCCAGAACTGGTCGAGCCTAAGCCATCCTTGATAATCAACAGTAGTCCTGGCAGGTATCAGGCTTTATGGAAGATAGACCAGGTAGTTCCGGCTACTGTAGCTGAGGACTACTCCAAGAGAATAGCATATCATTACAAGCAGAATGGTGCTGACCCATCAGGTTGGGATCTTACTCAGTTGCTTCGGGTACCATTCTCTACAAACTTCAAGTACGGAGAGCATCCATTAGTCACTTTGAATCCTGGTGGTAATGCTGAGGTTCCTGTACTTGATTTCGAAGATATTGAGCAGGCTCCAATTGAGGGAGTGTCTGAGGAACTTCAAGAAACACCAGACTTAAAAGAACTCCCTGAATCACAACAGATCGTTTATAAGTATCAAGCATGGCTCGAAAGGAGTTTTTATGAACTCTACGAAACTGAGCCTGATACTGATATGGATTGGTCTGCTCGTATGTGGAAACTTATTAATATTTGTTTTGAAGTTGGTATGGAAGTAGACGAAGTTTATGCTGTCGCATTAACAGCAAAGTGTAATAAATATCTCAGGGACAATCGGCCTATGCGATTCCTTTGGATAGAAATTCTAAAAGCAAAAGGAATTCAGGATCGCATAGACAAAGTAGCCGGCGAGTGGCAACCTCTATTTCTCCCGCAGCTGGTTGATTCTGAGATGGTCGAACATGATACATTCATAGATCGTTACTTTGATTGGGCATCGAACGTAACCGATGCGGTTCCTGAATATCACGAGCTTTGTGCAGCAATTATACTTTCGGCTACACTTGCTGATAATGTCCGACTCGACGTATCATATGACACGATCGTACCTAACCTGTGGGGGTTGGTATTGGGGGAGTCTACACTTACCAGAAAAACGACAGCCATGCTTTTAGCGATGAAGATGATTCAAGATGTTGATCCAGAAGCGAACATGGCTAACGATGGAACAGCGGAAGGTTTGCTAACTGGTCTATCAATGAGGCCAGGAAGAGTTAGCATTTTCTATAAGGATGAGGTCAGTGGATTCTTCGATGCCATTAACAACAAGCGGTATCTCGCTGGAGTCTTTGAAACCCTCACGCATCTATATGACTCACCACAGCGTTATACTAGAATGCTTAGTAAATCCGAAATTGTCATACAGTCTCCCGTGTTTATTTTTTTCGGTGGCGGGATTGCAGAACGAACATTCCAAGCTCTAACTGAATCAGATGTTCTATCCGGCTTTCTACCAAGATTCCTAGTTGTTAATGGAAATGCAGATCTAGACAGAATCAAACCCACAGGACCTAAGGATTTTGGAGGTATGGCAGCTAGAGAGAAATTGGTGAATGAGCTGTTGGATATGAAAGAACAGTACATGTCATCAGGATACATGGTCGTTGCAGGTCAACGAGTAGCGATAGCAGATTCTACTAATAGGCCGATGACCAATGCGATGTTGTCACCAGATGCATGGGAAACGTATGCCAACTACGAAATGCAAATGGTGAAGGCTGCTCATGAAAGTAGTTATAGGGATCGAGCACTACCTACATTCGAGCGCCTATCTCGCAATATTATGAAGCTAGCGATACTACTTGCAGCCTCAAGACAAGAGCCGGCATCAAGCACATTTAACGTAGAGAAATCTGACATTGACAATGCGGCTCGATTCATTCAAGAGTGGGGCAAGTATTCTGTAGAGTTAATCCTAAATGTAGGAAAGACACAATCTCTCCGCATGATCGAGAAGGTCAGAGGCATGATCGGTAACAAGCCAGGAATCTTAAAGTCTGAGCTAATGAGAATGACACATTTGTCAAGTAGAGAGATGGCAGATGTTCTTGCAACACTTACCGATCGTGGAGAGATAATTCGTAAGGTTCCGAAGAACAAGGCTAGAAGCGAACAATTCTGGATGGTACATTGACATACGAGCCATATCATAAGACAACCATCGACTGTAAGAAGATTCGCCCACACGTCAAGGAGTTGATGGACCGCTGTGGGGGGTCTGTAGAGGCCGGCAAATATGCCTTAGTTGCTCACTCTACATTGCTAAGGATAATGCATGGAGTCAACTGCTCAGTTCAGAAAGAAACTGCAAGAAAGATTCTCTTGGCCCTAGATCATAAGCGTCAGGAGGATAAGGCAAATCATGAAGTACATGAACGATTTCTTAAGGCAAGACAAGAACAGGCACGTATCGAAGCTCATCAACAAAGACTACTAGGATACTAATGCAACGTAAGCATCCTTTAGCCAAGTGTGAAATTTGTCCGTTGCAGAAAGCTCGTTGTGCTCCGACGAGTGGACCTAAAGATGCAACAGTCGCAATTGTTTCACGAAGTCCAGGTAGATATGATGTGTTAGCAAAAAGACCGTTCTCTAGTACATCTGGGGATATCTTGGATCATCTTTTGGGAAGGTATGGGGTTAAGCGTGAAGAAATACTGGCGACGAACGTTGTTCTCTGTAGGAGTGATGATCCACCGAAGGAGGCTATTGAGTGCTGCCGAGAAAGATTACTATCTGACATTGAAGGATGCGGAACGGTCATTGCAGCAGGAGTTGAAGCTGTTGGAGAGCTTGTCAAGGCAAAAAGCCTTAACGGTACAAGAGGTTATGTTCATCACAGATATTCAAAAGGACACACTCAACGTGTCATTGCAACTTTCAATCCAGCTGTCGTCATTCGAGACGACAGTACCTTCAATAACCTCGTAAAGGATTTTGGCCTAGCTTTAAATCCAAAGCCCAAACCACAATTACCAGACGTTAGGTGGACAAATGAAACCAGGGAAGCTAGTGATTGGATCACAGGAATCAACAACCAGGATCTCGATTCCATTACAGTTGATATCGAGACAAAAGGTCTTAGAGCTGATGCAGACATTGTTGCCATCGGGTTATCTGCTACCGGAAATAAAGCAATCTCTATTGGAGAGCACCCCTTACGAGACGATAATTTCTTTAGAGATTACGTTGCCCCGCTTATCAGCGGAAAGTCCTCATTTCTCTATCACAATGGAAAGTTCGACATACGCAACCTTAGATATCATGGAGCGAACGCAAGAGTAGACGAAGATACAATGCTCTTGTCATGGGCCTTGGATGAGAACAGTGACGAAGAGCAGGTTCATAAACTTGAATATCTTTTAATGTCTGAATTCGGGTGGCCTAACTATGAACCCCCCACAGTGAGGAAGTTCAAGGCTGATGTTAGGCGTCTTGAGCGTGAACTAAAGTTTGATGAGCTTAAAGCTCTTGAAGTACCAGATGACCTATACAAGTATAATGCATTGGATGCAGCAGGTACAGCGTTACTCTTTCCAGTATTGAAAGAAAGAGCAATAAATGACCACGTGTGGGGGGTTTACAAGGACTACCTCATTCCCGCAGCTAATGCGTTAGTTAAAGTAGAATTGCAGGGAATAAACTACGATACTGAAGCTGCATGTGACTTGTTGGAGGAAGAAGTATGGCCGGCGCTTTCCAAACTAAAGACTGAGTTGCAGTGGATTGTCGGAGATGGAAATTACAATCCAAACTCTGCACAACAAAATGCGGCACTTGTCTACGACAATTGGAAGGTTATACATAATCTCAGACTCCCTCAAGGAAAAGAGAGGTCCGTAGACAAAAGTGTTTACGCGGAAATCAAAGCAGGAAGGTTTGTTATTGGCGGTTTTGGGAATGTTGATGGACGACAGGATAGTGATACTAAATGGCAAGACAATCAAGGAAACGGAGAAGTTCTACAAACAAGTAGTAAAGCGGATAAGAAAGCTGCCGCTATCAGATGGGCACAAGGATTTGCTGATTTCAAGGCTCTCGATAAGCAAAGATCTACCTACATCGAAGGGATGATACCAGTTGCCCTGCACAACGGTAACAGGCTTTACACAAATTTCAAATTGCATAATACCGTTTCTGGACGGCTCTCTAGCTCCGGTCCGAATCTACAAAATATTACGCGAGTCAAACCCGACCTTCCTAATATACGAGAACTATTTGTTGCTAGTGACGGTAGAACATTGCTCAATATCGACTATTCCCAAGCCGAACTCCGAGCTATTGGCAAACTCTCTAATGATCCTGAGTTTGCTAGAGTCTACAGGGACGGAATAGATTTCCATAGCTTAGTAGCCGAAAGATTCTATGGTCCAAACTTTACGAAAGAAAATAGACAAACTGCAAAGAACATTAACTTTGGTGTTGCGTATCTGCAAACGCCCGAAACGTTTCAGGAGAAACATGGTATTCCAGTAGATGAGGCAAGACCATTCGTTGAATGGTGGTGGAAGAACTTCCCACAGGTTCGTGAATGGACCAATGATATCGCTAAGCAAGTTCGGGCGGGCGAAGTGATTAGTCCATTTGGGAATAAACGAAGGTTCCCGATCCTAACAAAGGAAAACATAAATGCCTGTATCCGAGAAGGAATTAACTTCCTGCCTCAGAACGTCGCGGCTTTCCTTACCACTTACTCTGTTACTCAGCTTGTTTCTAAGCTCAATACTTCCGTTGGCTCAGTCGTTCTTACTGTCCATGATAGTATACTTCTTGATGTTGTGGACGATCATCTACCTGATTGTGCTCTACTTGCTAAGGGAATTATGGAGCGAGCCGCCAAAGAAACTTTAGGCTGGGAGTTTCCGTTCCAAGTTGATATGCAGATTGGACAAAATTGGGGTAACCTAAGTGATTTCTCACTATAAAGAAGATCGTGCTCGATTAGAAGAAGCAGCAAAAGAATTTGAGAAATGTCTTGCGGCTCTCGAACTTGAACTTCCTGATGAAGTTTGGCAGGACGTAACCAAACGATATGAGATATTCAAAGATGTTTTCTGGAAAGCCTACTTTAGGAAGTGGAAATGAGATTAAACGGCGATGATCCTTTAGATCTACGTCCCTCAAAATTTGATAAATGTATGTTCTGTGGCGAGCCACCCGAAGGTGATCGAGCAGATATTATAAATCGCTATGCCCATCGTGAATGTGCCTTGCGCTCAGCTGTGGGGGGTATTGGGCATTTAATCGATCATGCACATTTTTGTCAAGGAGAACTAGGAACTGATGCGGGATTAGATTATCGTACATCAGCTCTAATGGTAGATGTATGGATACATCGTAAAGGAGTGGAAGCGGCGGTTGAAAAAGCGTGATTACACAGCGTAGGCCGGTAGTTACATTCCTCTGTGGATGTGCCATCGAACCAAAAGATGTAGCTCATGTAGATGCTGATGGTTTTATACATTGTCCAAATCATCCTGGTATAAGGCGTTATGGTTGGAGATCAAGAGGTAAAAGTTACGGAATAACACTAGAAGAAAATGAAAAATTGTTTTGGTCAACAAAAGGAATAATCATCGTTAAAGATGGCGAATCATATCAAATCCTAAACCCCTCGACAAACCTCACAAATCCCTAGAACGGTCTTAGAAACGATGAGAAACGCAGACAAGTATGACCATTGACATACGGCCGGAATCGTTGTATAATCGTTCTATGGACACTCACGCGGTCGATCAGCCCGACGCCGACGCCGCCCCGAGCAAGTGGCGACTTTGTGCGTTTTGTCACGAAAGATTCTATCCAAAACGCAAAACCCAGTTATATTGTAACGAATTCTGTCGAAAGGGTAGAAATCCAGAAGCAGTTGTTAGGTATTGTGCATGGTGTGAAAAGCAGCTATCATCTACTAATCCGAAAGCAAAATACTGTACAGATAGTTGTAGGCTAGCTGCATTTAATGCAAAAGATTGTTTTTATTGTGGAGCACCTGCTGATACAAGAGATCACTTTATTCCTAAAGCATTTTATTATACAATTCAAAATCTAAAATGGGACCAAAAACAAATTCTAGTTCCTTGCTGTAAAGAATGCAATTCTACAGCAGGTGATCGTGTATTTAAATCATTTCGTGAGAAACGATTGTATATCAAAGAACGGTATCTAAAGAAATACGCTAAATACTTGGATACACCAAATTGGTCACAAAAGGAATTAGAGGAACTTGGATCTGGCTTAAAATCATATATAATTGCAGGACAGAGAATTAAATTTGAACTTCGTAAGAGAATTGCTAGACTCGGTGGTGGAAAGCATAAAGCCTTTACTAGCTCAACTAATGGAAGAGTTCTAAAAGAACCTGATGAAATTGATATCATTGTTGATAAGATGATGAAGGAAGAACTTGCTAAAAATCGTTAGTCTAGACCCTGGCGTTACAACAGGATATTCTCTAGGCATTATTGAAGATGATGTATTTCTAGTAAGCTGCGATCAAGAAAAATTCTCACATTGGCATCTATGGAATTTACTATTAGAAGTAGAACCTGACATGATAATCTGTGAATCATTCGAATTTAGAAGTCAAGCAAGAGATGGACTAGAGCTATACTCTTGTGAGCTAATTGGCATCGTAAAGATGTATCATCAGAAATTCTTCAAACCCCAGCTGAAAATGCAGACAGCTGCTACGGGAAAAGGGCATTACAATGATGCCAAGTTGAAGAAGATGGATCTTTACATTCCTGGCAAAGATCATGGAAGGGATGCCCTACGACATATGCTACAGTGGTATACATTCGGAGCAGGATTCCAGTACAACAAGAAACAACCGATTATGCTAGCACGAACGGAAACCATCCTCAATAAGGGAGAGCAAATTGGCACTCGATCTTAAGTATGGAGAGGTTACTCTCCAAGAGAATGCCGAGCTTAGTGAATCTACTGAGCCTGTATTTTGCTTGCGTGCCTCAGATGCATTGGCCCTACAGATGTTGCGCGATTACCGTTTTGCTTTTACTGATGCATATGGTGAAGAAGCAGATAAGAACTTCACCGATCAACTCGAACGCTGCTATGATATCTTCGAGGAGTGGCAAGAGAACAATCCTGAGAAGGTAAAGCAGCCAGACTGATGATCGAACTACTTGATCCCAACGATGCAAGGCCATCAACACTAATCACTAAAGTCAATGAGATAATCGAAGTGCTCAATGAACATACGCATGAAGTTGTCGAGATAGATCGTACCGAACAAATGAAGTCGGATGATCCTGAATAAATAGAAAGTTTACGGGGGTTGTCGTAGGCCAGGGAGACAGGCGCGACAACCCCCGTAATTGTAGGAGACGGCTACGGCGGTTGTTTTACGTCCCCTACTATCGTAGCAGGATTGCTACGAACTCTTATACTTCTCTATACCCTCTGGATTAGCTGCTACTGCTTTGGCTCTATTCGCACGTAAATAAGAGTCTGCTATTTTCCAAGCAGCAGCAACAACAGTAGCTCCTGCCGAAATCGCGAGTGAACTTTGTTCATTCGATATCCAACCATATGCTACTGCCTGTGCAGCTATCCAGCCTATTACTGCAAGTATCTGTGCTTGAGTAATATCAGGCATATTGCCGGGTTTCTTAAGCATCTAAACTCCCACATCATAGTGGCGGAAGTGATTCAAGTCACTACGATAGGTATACTTTGCATATATCATGGGGTAGTGACCCAAACTCAAAATCATTCCATTGCCAACATATATTGCTACGTGTGTTGGATCTCCCTTGTTAAATCCAGGATATGAATAGGGTGTATAGCCATAAAATACTAAGTCACCGACTTTCATTGCACTCATGTCCACTCTATGGCCATGTGCAATTAAGGTTCCTGTATATCCTTGACCATCATATCCTCTACCATTAGGATCGGGTCCACCGCCTCCATACCAACAATTAGTAACAAACCCAGAACAATCCCAATGAAGTGGTACCCGTGGGGGTTTTAATACTTCCATTGGCCTGTATTGAGAATATCTGATTGCCATTCTATTGTTATACCAGAAGAATCCAGAGTACTTTGTTTGTCCTCGTATTTTTTCTTCTGGACTGATAGTAACGGCATCATAATATTCCTGTGCCAATTCTATTGATCTAGCATCAAAAGCCCATTCATTTGGCTTGTTCTTTGCATGTGTTCTTTCCAATGCATTATGAGCTTTCATTCCAAGTTGCTTAGTTGTACCAAGACCATGTTGCTTTTTGAAAACTATTACGGCTTTCATGAAGAACGGGCCGGCAACATTAGAAAAATCCTGCCATGGATAAACATCAGGATTCCAACGTGATATAGCCCGCTTGTGGGCGACTACATCTTTACCAATAACACCGGGAGTAAGTGCTCTAGGGAACTTTACATCAGGAGGTGTGCTACTCATTTGGCGGTACTACACCCTCGTTCTCATCGTTGTCTTCACTACCATCATCGTCATCGGGTGCAGGATCTTCTTCTTGATCGGGATCGGCTGGAAGAGGCTGCTCAACTTCGCTCATTGTTCCTCCTTAGTCTTTGATGCAAGTGAATATAGTTGTTTGACCGCCGGGGTGATTAATTACGAGAAGCCCCGTCGAATAACCCGTTGGACATGTTGTTTCTCCCGATGGCCCTGGTGGGCCTACGTCACCTTTTGGTCCCTGAGGTCCTGGTGGGCCTGCCGGACCCTGAGCACCTTCACCTACATTTATAGTTACTGTCTTAGATGGAGTTTGGGAAGTTGCTCCTAAAACCGCTGCCGTCCCTAAACCACCAGCAGCGACTAAACTTAACCCTGAAACCGCTAATATCAGATTATTGCGGTTCATCTGTACTTCCTCATTCTCTCCTCATGTAACTTACTAGCAGAATCTTCTGCTTCTTTTCTTGCTTTCTTTAATCTCTCCAGACATTCTTCATTTGCTGTGTCTGTGGCATCTTTTGATGCTCTTTTCATTGCTACTATACCTGTCCATGCTCCTACGCAAGATGTAACTATAGCTGCTAGTCCAAGAAGTGTCGCACTAAGTTGAAGGGCCTCTATTAACATTCATCTGTTGTTCTTCTTGTGCTTTTAATTCCTTGCCTTTCTTATTTCCTGTATTATCACTTCTTCTATTCTCCGGGTTTTTCGGCTGTGGATCTTCTTCCTCTATACTAGACATTAGTCTGCCCACGCTCCTAAATATGATGCCTGTAATGTTCTTGTAGACTCCTTCCCTTTTCTATGCCATGTCCCATCCTTATAATAGTACAAATCTCTAGTTGTTTCACTATTGGCTTGGTGCCAAGCACCATCTTTGTAATAGTACAGTATTAGAACCCCTACTGCCGAAGCAACCCAGACATTATCGAAATTGTTTGTTCGTGTTCCGACTAGAACTGCAAGTTGGCCACGTGAATGGGTACTATTGGAATTGGTATTCCAGCGATCCCAGTAGTCAAAGACATATAACTTATCGCTATGGGATACCATACTTAAGAATCCATAGGCAGTTCCTCCGTTACCAAGAGCATTATTATTTCGCGCTGCTGGTATCCATCCTCCGGTTCCAGTATCCATCATCTGAGATACAAAATTTGATTGCACTCCCTGAGAAAACTTACCACTCCCTGTATAACCAAGAATTAAGTTACCGCGCGCGTCAAATAAAGCTCCACCTAATCCAGGATCAATCCAAGGCCCCCAATTTGTATCTGCACCAAACTGAGTTGGACATTCAAATTCGGAGCCATCGCTCTTAAGTTTCGCAACTAACAATATATCTACAAAACTAGTCCCAAATCCCAAGTCTGCCGCCATCCAAACACTTGTGCCGTCGTCGAATAATATCATTCCCTGTTGCCAATGTCCCCAATCTCCGTTGGTACCAAAGGCAGCTTGAGGTGATATTGTAATATTAGAATTTGCAACATCTTCGGCTTGAAATCTGATAGTGTTAGACCATGCTGATCCAGTCCATTCTGAATAAACAAATTCATTTTGCCCACTAACAGTAGTCGGCCCTACTGCTGCTAATCTCGGTGCCCATGTGCCACATAGAATAGCAGGATTATTAGAAGGGCCATCATGATGACACATCGTAATGGCTACTCCGTACTGATTATCAGTATCAGCTAGTAGAGGTTCATAGTATCCGTCTCCATATAAAAACTGTACTTTGTCAGCATAAAATCGGAATCCTGATGGTGTTCCTGTAGGTTGGCCTATTTTAAAACTAACTACATCTCCAGGTGCCAATGTACCAACATTTCTTATGAAATATCCTCCGAAATCTGTAGCTGTAGGACAACTGGTATAGTTGCTGTAAACACCATTTACGTACATAGCTAATACTGGTCTTATTGTTCCAGAACCTTCTATAAAATATCGAACTGCAACATAACTGTTATTGGTAGAAAAGCCTGATGGTACAGTTGCAGTAAATGATACGGCAGCAGATGGAAACGGATCTGTACCTGCGCCTGCATCCATTGTTTGATTGTGCCCTACTACAGTTTGGGTATCAGATGCACCAGTGCTATAATAGCGATTTCCAGTTTTAGATACAGCAGTTCCGCTAACTACAGCGGCTTCTGCTTGAATAGGTCCAAAGGTAGTATATACTGCTGAATTGTAATTGGTTGGTGGCGGAATTTCATGTATCGCCCATGATGTACCGCCAGTCCATTTTGCTAAATAGCCTTTATACATATTCGGTGTATTGGTTGTGGGATTGGTTTGATAAGGCCATGACGAAGTTGGTAAATCATAATTGACACTATGAACCCAATCATATGTGGTACTTATGTCATCTTCTTCTACAAAACCGACCCAAATACTTCCATCTGATCCTACTTTAATATTTGGGCGACCTTCATATCTGCTAGGTGCTTGTGTTCTAGGATAGGCACCAGCAGTAAAACTACCAAGATCAGAAATGCCAGAACCGGGAGTATATTTCTTAACGAACACTTTGGAATCCCACCGAGGGAATCCAGTTGTTTGGACTCCTTCTGTTAAATAATGATTTCCAAGACCTGAATAAGCTATGTAGATATTTGTTCCGTCAGTACATGCGTCTAATGCTCCTACTGCATAACTTGGTGCGCCTCCATGCTCAATCAATTGTTCATGACGTAATTCTCCGTGACCAGTTACATCATTTTCAACTACAGTCCAAGATCCAGAAGCATACTTGGCTATATAAGGGCCAGCATATTGAGTTCCTTCACCCACAGATGTTGAGGCATTTACAAGTTGATGCCAGATGGCATAAACATCACCGTTATCAAGTGTGAGGACTGTTTTAGTAGGCACCCACCAATACCAAAATGAAACTCCAGATATTGTAATTCCCGTCTGCTGCAACAGTCCATCACCAGTATATGAATCACCAAGAGGATCATCATCAAAATCGTAAATATCGAATGATCTCCCAGGCGCTCCTGTATCTACAAGTGGAGCAAAGCAAACCTGTTTTATCTCAAAACTATCGGCGGGTACTGAACCTGTACTATAGTCAACACCGACCATAGTAAATGCAATTTCATCACCTGCCACAATTGGCATAGCTGTAACAATTAATTGTGCTAGTGCAGGTGTGGGGTCTGCTGGATTGGGATTCGGAAAAGTTGTCGTATTAATTTTGGTACCAGTTTCATTAGTATACTTAGTACGACTCTCACTAGGATTATATGTGATGTAATCCGTATATGCGGTTCCTGTTCCATTCGGCGGTGTGCTATCCCATATGGCTTGAATAGGAAGTCCATTTCTAGTCATACAAAGGAAATAGTTATTTATATTGATTCCATTCTTAACTCTTGCTTGAGCAGTAACACGATATAACCCTGGTGGTGGCAATGCTGCACCACGAACCCAAAACGATGGCTTATAAGAGCTAGGTATTGAATAGGGATTAGGCCCAGAAGTAGCAGCCCTATATAAAGCTAGATTTGTAGTTTTTTGGGTATCTGCTACCCAGTTGTCTACTGTAATTGAAACAGTAGATGATCCTCCTGTATTTGCGTCATCTTTTGCCTGAATACAATAGATAATTGAAAGAGCCCAACTGAGTTTTAATGTTCCTGTTTCACCGCCTCCATATGTACCGGCTTGAATGTAGTATGTAGTTCCGTTGACTGCACTAAATGTAACCTTAGATGTAACTGTGATATCATCGTCACCCGAAGTGATTGCAGTTAAGGCAGTTAAAGTGGTTCCTGTCCAAATAGCTAAGGTTGTATCCATAGAATCGTCTAGTCCAGGACCACTATCATGCGTATCAAATACTGCTGTCCCATCACCAGGAGCAATCCACTTGTACCAAACTGATTGATTTATTGCCGGAAAGGCAGAACCATGAGGTTCTCCTGTTTCTGTTGTTGCTGTATCTATTGTGACAGAAGTATCAGAACCAGTCAAGCCGGAAATCAAAAGAGCACTTGCAAAGTTGTCATTAACTGGAGGCATATTATCTATCGAAGACTAGTGATTGTCCTGTTTTTCCGTGTAACGCACCATTGCTATCGACCTCGAACAAGACCTGCGATCCAAGCATTACACGAAATATCTGGCCTGACGCAATTCTAAATGTAGTAGTACCATTCGCTTGAACATTAACGTCCCCATCCGAAGTTAATCCAATCTGACCGCCATTGGTAACGGTTTCGATATAGATATCGTTTACTGATGTTAAGTGGATTTCAGATGTTCCGGAAGGTTCAGTAGTGACAATTCTGATTCCACCTGAACCATGACTTTCTATATATACACCACCACCACCGTCATCAATAAATTCTAACCCGGCTCCAATACTGGAGTCACTGAAATCATTAGTATGAGCATAAAGATAACCACCGTCTTGTGGATAAGTATCAAATTGTAATCCTCCACCCCCACCACCACCAGTGAGAGGTGTAGCGTTCCTCATAATTGCTATCTGACCTTCTACTCCCTCCGGCGGGTCGGTATAGTCATATGTGGGAACAGTAGGCTTTAAACTATTTTGAAGCATTCTGACCTGTTTCTCAAGCATCTCTATACGTTGGACGAGATATTCATCTTTAGATTTCGGTGTCTTATTAAAAGGCATTATCCCTCATTTACTCCGATATTATCTGCTGTGTCATATACCTGATTCAAACCGATCTCACAAATCGGTTCCCCAATACTTCCATCATCAGATATCGACATCTGAACAATTCTTTGTCCAGAATCTATCCGATGGTAACCTAATTCCTGGTCTACAAATATTGCAACGCCAGGCTTGAATATTGTCCAGAAATTCGTAATGTTGTTTGGAAGAACTGAAAGTGGTATCTCATGTTGTGGCTGAAGATCGAATGCTAACTGTTTACTTGTCTTTGCATCAAGAGCGTCGGCATTCGAAATATCACCAAAATCATATGATGCATCAAGTCTACCGAATTGATCCTGTCCTGGTCCATAACCTATCGTAACTGCCGGAATATCGATACTATTATACCCGGATACATGAGTTGCTATTGGACCGTTGTTCGTAAATGATATATCGAATGGCGTTTTAGCATCACTTGAATTATCGAACACGAATGCCCAGTGGCTATCAGTAGAATCTGTTATATCGAATGTAGTTGGATCACCATAAAAATAAGGAGATGCGATTTGGAATATCATATCCCATGTTGTTCTATAATCAAATCCTGGAGCAATATCTGACAGTTCTCCAATCATATCGCTTACAAATCGCTGGTCACCAAGAGGAACATCATATTTGATATTCTTCCCAATTGTACTAAGAGAATAAGTAATTGGCCAACTATCGGTCTTAGCCAGTACTTTATCTAGTATATGTGTCAAGTGAGTAATAACATCGATCGATGTATCTAGATTGTACCCAAATCCAGGTTTTGAACCAGTATAAGACTCTAACTGACCCTCATCATTACCTGACACTGTGGGATCGCCATTAAAGGGAAATTGTCGGCGCTCAAAATAGTGCAGCCAAGACTTACCCCCCACAGTCATGAAGTCTGATCCTTTTTGTGTAGTTACTGACGTTATGAGGCCGGCCTGTATCGGTACCCAGCCTTGACGTAGTAACCAACCGTTTCTATAAGGACCAATAAAATCATGAGTAACTATCGTCGCTCCGCTCATATCAAGAGCAGAGAACGTTATATCTAAAGATATGGTATCTGGCTCACGAAGATTTAATTCGCAAGTCCAGTTCTCCGGCCTAAAGGATATAGTTGTATCCAAGTTTTGGTCGAAGAAATCAACGTAATACTCACGATCATTATCCTTAGGAAGAGCGTGAGTAGTTAAGTCAGTAATGTAGCTCATACCCAGAAGTAAGGAACAGCCGACGTAACTCCAATAAACCAGGGAGTGAAACAGAACAAAGTAACCATCCACTCTATTACTGGAGTCTCCGCTGTGATAGGAGCGGAAATCATCAGACCACCATAATCTTGTTTCCAATCCTCAGACATATCGAGGCGTCTAATGAAAAGCGTTCCTCTTCTTCTGGAGGCTATTGAATCAGTAGGACTACCCCTCAATGCCCTAGTAAAACTATCCAACTGAGCTATAGCATGAGCAGGAGTATCAGCCAAAATTTGTCCTGTCATTTCTATTGACATTCCACCCTCATAGGAGAATGTCGGCCATACTCCTCTTGCTTGTGATTTTACGCGATCTTGTATAGTACGATCCTCCACACTAGGATTAAAACTTCGAAGTGCAGAGTATCCTGTAGTTACGGGCGCAGAGTCAAGTACATAATTGCTAATGCCATTAACATTGTGGACTTCACACTTTGATAACATTAGCCGAACCGTCCTGCCGTATGTGCTCTATTGGTAAACATAGCGTGCTTTACCTTCGCAGTAGTCTCAGCATCGGATTTTCCATGAACGTTAATAGTTATTCGATTGTCGTGAGTTAGATTTGTACTCTGAGATTTTGGATGCCAGCCCTTTGGTGGCTTAAGTCCGAATTGCTTTTCAAGCAGTTGCATCATCGCACTTTGTAATTTTGAATCTTCTGTGCGGATTCCTTCGATGATGGCCTGTGCAACCTTGCGACCGTGTTCTCTATACATTTTGAGTTGCTCATTGAGTTGCCGCATTGCGACTTTCTTAATATCATTCTGACCTCTGACGAACATGTTGACATATCGCCTCCACATGCCTGGAGACATTTTTGCAAGTGCCTCAACATTCTTGAGAGCACCAGGACCAGCAGCTTGTAGCTGATCTATTAGTGCTTGTGGAGCACCACGTCGATGGAGTCTGTTTACGGTTCTATTAAATTTCTCATATTGCGTTGTCTGCATAGTCAAGTCTTTAAGCTGCGAACTAGGACCGAAAGCAAAACCAAGATTCTGGAGAGTAGAAGCACCAGGACCAGTCATTAACGGACCTTGGAACAATGCTCCGAAGTTCGATTGCTGCTGCTGGAAAAATGTATTGTACATGTTGGTAATGTTGCTCAATGCATTCTTAAAGTTATTTTGTTGATCCTGTAGCTTCTGCTTATATGCGTCGTTGGTTCTCGATATGGAATCGGTAATAATCTGCTTCTCAGCGTCCGAGGACTCTTTCCTCAGTTTCCTTAGAGCCTTATAATATCTCTGTGCGTCTGATAGATCATGAGACTTAAGATATACATTACGGAGTCTGACTAGTTGCTTAAGCTCTTCATTGAATTGCTTCCTGCTTATAGTTCCAACATTATGTGCCTGTTCTGTAGCAGCCTGTGTTGCAGCTTGCTGTTGTGCAGAAAACATATCACTAAACATTGATTGCTGGGTATCACTGGCTACTTTCTGATATTGAGTTAATGCATTATAATAAGCCTTCCATTTTGACATATCAGTTGGCGCTGCTTCCGCAATCTTTCTCAGTCGCTCAACATTCTGTCCCATTGCATAAACCTTCGCATCTGGTAAAGCTGCGGCAGTTGCAGCAGCAATACCGAGGAGATCATCAATCATCTTCTTTTGAGCGGCTGTAGATTTTGCTGTTAAGGCATCGAGAGCCTTGTGGAATGCTTGCCAAGCGCCATATGCCTTTGCAAGATCAGCAGGAGTATCTCCAGTAATGGATTCATATGCTGTCTTTAATCTGCGAACATTTATAAGCGCCTTTATAAATTCAGCTTTACTCATCACGAACGGAGAATCTTGCCCTCTTGCTGTAAACTTTGTTATTCCTCTGACTGCATTCGGAATCATGTCAATATATGTCCTAAATATCCTGTCAATATCTTTCCAGTTCTTTTTAAGAAGATCAGTTTGAGCCGTCATTTTCTCATACGCAGGAACAGCTGTAGACGCTGCAATGGCATGTTGTTCCAAAATAGCTTGCGTTTGTGAAATCCCAGTAGGTGATGTTGCAGTTCTAATGGCATCTTTAGTCATCTGTGAAACTTTAGCTTTACTCCGCACAAGATTCTTGTCAATCCAAAAGTCTACCATTCTATTAAAAGCTTTTCCAAAATCTTCACCAGACTTTGCACCAGCAAGGAAAAAGTCTCCTGCAATGGGAATATGCTTAGCAACATCTGTTATACCGCGAACAAAGTCGCTATGATGCTCTTTCTGGAATTTCTGAGACATACCTCGGGCTATTGTGTAAGTTACAACAACAGCAACAATATAAGGGCTGAGCCTCGATAGTGCATATAGTTCCCCTCTAAGTCTACCGACTTTACCACCTGCTATTAAGGCTTCAGCACCCAGCTTATCAAAGCCACTAATCATTCGAAGTAACTTTGCGCCACCAGCAACACTCAATCCAATTCCAATAGCTCCAATGATTTTACCCAATCCTCCAAGTTCCCTAATAACTGCATCTGTCTGATGTGGGAATCTTGCCCATAATGCAATCAATGCAGTTATTGTAGTAATAAGGATACCGGCTTTTATATTTACGGCTCCGAGTTCGGAAGCCATGCCAGCACCTTTTGTGGTACTCAATCCAAAAATTGCAGCTAAACTACTGGATTCACTTCTTAAAATCTTCATAGAGATTACCATTGCAGCAATACCACCTGCAACAGTGGCAACGACACCTACTAGTAAAGCCCCCACAGCTGCTAAGGCTGCTACCCTAGCAATGGTAGTTCTTGTGGAGCCAGACAAACTATTAAACCACTTAATTACTCCTTGGAGTGCATCAGCGACTTTCAGCAGGAATGGCAGTACTGCCGATCCTAATTCAAGACCTATTACTCTCAGATCATTAATGAACTGTGCCCATCTGACGCCAGCAGACTTACGTATAGCTTCTAATGATCTTTGGAACTCTTTTGTATCACCAGTGGTATTGTGAAGTGTTCTTCTGTAGAGATCGAAGTTCTGGATTAAGCCTTTCAAAGCACGACGAGCTTGCACAGTACCTTGTTGTCCGGTAATCATTTTCAGGAAGTTTTCACGCTCAACACCACTCGTTAAAAGTTTCCTATCGGACTGAATAAATCTTTGGATAATCTGATCTAGTGGAAGCAAATTTCCTTTTGCATCCTGAATACTCTGAGCAAGTTTCTCAAATCCAGGAGCAGGCTTAGCTGCAAATCTTCCAATGATTTCCATAAGTCTAGCAAGGCCAGCAGCAGACATTCTCTGGCTTGGCATCAGCCTTGTTAAGAATGCTATAGCGCCATTCATCTGTTCGATTGACTGTCCTGCACCATGAAATGCAGGGGCCAACTGGTTCATTGTCTGTGTATATTGTTCAACAGTCAAGCGACCGAAACGAACAGTAGCAAGAGTCGATGCTGCAAGCTTCTGCCATGCTCTCATGTTACCAGCACTTATTTTCCAGTTATTCCCTAATGTAATTAGGGCATCTGCAACATCATTTATGTTTCCAAGCATCCCACCTGCTACCCAGACCTGACCAAAGAGTTTTAAGAGTCTTGTACCTTGACCAAAGGTTACATTCATAGATGAATAGATATTGTACAGGGCGTCAGTTAGATCATTTTGATTTGCAGGAACAGATTGCATGATGCCAATGATAGCCTTTTGAATACGACTAGCATTTGCTACTACAGTATTTGCATTACTTCCAATCTTACCTACCTGAGTAGATGCTCTAACGGCTTCTTGATTAAAGTGGGCTGCCGATATTCCTAATGCTGCAAAAACAGCAGTTCCTATCAGTCCAGCAGTTGCTAACTGCCGGCCTATATGTGAAACCATCTGTGCAGTTGTTCTTAGTCTTTCAGCATTCTGTCTTGACAGTAAAGCATTCTGTTCAGCAAGTTGCTTATTTAAAAGTTCTTCCTCGTCTCGTAGAACACGAACGTTAGCAATGGCTTGTCTTGTTGCTGTTCTGTTAAGTTCCCATTGTGCATTGATATTTTTCAGTTGGTTTTCTACAATGGCAAGCTCATGAATTAATTGACCTTCGGCAGAATCAAGGGCAACAGTTCTTGCATCTACATTAGCAAGTTGGGCAGCTAAAACTTTATGTCGTTCTGCTAAAACACTTGCTTGTGCAGCTACCCTAGCTTCTTCAGTTCTTAAAGCAGCTATTGATGATCTTGTTGCTGCAATTTGGCCTTCTATATCAGCACCGGCAGCTTGTACAATTCCACGTTGGCCAGGAATTTCTCCAATAGCCATTTGAGTCTCACGAACACGCCTGCGTGCAATATTAGCTCGTGTTTGAGCATCACGTAAAGCTACCGCACTACCCTCACCTGCTAATGCAGTTACTCTTCTACGAGCCTGGTTATATCTTAGTTGTCTCTCGAGAAGTTGCGTTTGTAATGCAAACTCACGTCTATCCAACTGAATTAACTGTTGTCTATTCCTAAGTCCTTGGGTACCAAGTCTACCAATTTGGTTGTTAAGTGCCTGTCTACGAAGATCGATCTTCTCCATTGCAGAGTCAAGACCAAGCTCTTGTCTCATGAGATTTAGTCTTTGGACTTCAAGTCCTGCTCTCGCTCTATCAAGACCAGTTCTTCTAACATCAAGATTCACAATACGTGATTCGACACTGAGTTGCTGTAGCTTATTACGTGCAACGGCCTGCTCGTATGCAAGTCTAGCTTTGCCATCAGTAGCTCTAACAGATTCAATACGAGCGATTTGAGTAGCTTGTTGAATTTGATTACGCTGCAACCTATTCATGGTCGCAGCACGCTGCATGTTTATATCTCTAAGATTCTGTAGGCGCCGCACATCACGCCCTACTCTTCCGAGCATTGCGGATGCTTGATTCTGTGCTCTTACTATCAGTAAGAGTTCATGAGCGCCTATTGCCACTTTGTTCCTCTAGTTCAGTTTTTGCCTTAGTCCTTGCATCTTCTCGTTCTATATCCTCATTTTGGATCATCATAATGATTTCGAATTTCTTTATGACCTCATCTGGCTGATCGAGTAAAGCACCAGGAAAAGGAAGTACATGAAATTCTCTGCTAAAATTGTATAACCTTATCCAATCAGCGGCTTCACTCAATTCTCCATTGTCAATTGAGAATCCTCTACCGTCTGCGATCCGTTTCCAGTTGCGGTCGATGACGATTCGGACGGCGTGGTAAAATTTTGTTCATCAAAATCTGTTCCATTTAGCTTATCTATCTCTGTCTCAATCTCAGCTGCAATCTTAGGATCAAGAATATCAAGAGTCATCGTGTTATTAAAATCGAGCTTATTTCCATCAGCATCCTCAAGATTATGATCCAGGATAGCATTAGCAAAATCAAACTGGCGACTCGCAACATTGAGAATGTTGATCGTGATAGTATTTACATCATTGACACTTGTGCCGGTAAATTCCTGCATGTACTTAGCAGCAAGATCGCGCCGCTTAAGCATCATTCCAAAAGGAAGTTGCCGAAGTAGAACAAACCCGCCAGGGCAGGTCTTTAAATCGTGCCGTACTCCAGCAGAATCAACTGTAGCTCTAGGCATTGTGTCTCCCTTATTACCATACTTTTATGCGATAGTGGTTGGAGTCTTAACAGAAATCTTGTAGGCATCGCCACCAGCAATCCCTACTGCCCTGCCTTCCGAAGTCGCCATGATTAGATCGCCCATACCGGCAAGGTTAACCGCATATTCGGTATATGTCGAATTGAAAATTTCTATCTTGAATGCAGTGGTTGCAGTGGCAAATGTTGCTCCACCCTTAAGACTCTCAAGTTTAATAGCACGGAATGTATTGGCAACCATGTTGGTATATTCAGTCTTATCAACAAAGTCCAGTTCTGTCGAATATGTAGCTTCAGTTTCACCATAAGCGATATATGTGGCTGCTCTACTTGATGTAAGACGATTCTGTGCCGAGGCATTGAAGTTCGAGGTAAATGTAAATCCATTGTAGTTAAGATCAGCAGTTGCAAATGCAGGTGTAAGACCTGCTGTATCAACATATACCGAATGTGCTGCGGCACCAAAGAGAACAGGCTGAATCCATGCAGGAGAACCAAGGCCACCAGGTGTAGTCTCGCTAAGACCAAAGCCATTCAACGTACATACGAGAACACCATTGTCGATTGTGAACTCATATCCACCAAAGACACAGCCTGCATAACCAAACCCAATACCGTTACGCACTATGGTAATGCTTGCTGTTCTCGGAACAAGTCCTGTTGCTGCCGTTGATGCACTACCAGCCGATGAAGGAGCATATCCATATACTCCTGCAGGATTTGTTATATTATGTCGGCAACAATGTAGGAAATAAGGCATGAAGGTAGGATCAACTTCCATCCTGATATCGCCTTCGATATGATAGAAGCTCTGCTGTGCATCGGATACGATTGTCTGCTGTCTGATTTGTGGAGAGAAATATCTATCTTCACGATATCGGAAATCCTCGCTTAGGATAGGAACCCATACAGTGCCCGCCGTAGTAGGCGGAAGATAAGTTCCCATTGTTGCTTCATGCTTAATTGCTAACCAACCACCACCTCCTAACCCTGCGGGCATTATGTACCACCACCCTCAGTAGCACTCGTATCCTGAGGTAATCCTGAAGTTACTTGGGTTGGAGCTTCTTCTGGTGTAACCGTAGGCTTATCAGGATTTTCTGGCTCAGGTTCCTCAGGTGGAGTAAAATCAGGAGAGCCAGAAACTTCTATACCTTCCTGACCTGCATCCTGTAAACAATATCCATTCTGTGCGTAAAAAGCGGCCTCTTGACCTTCATCGAGATCAATTGAGCCACCATTCTCTACAACACCTACGCCAACAATACCAATAGGACCCATCTCCTCTGTGTATTGTGGCAGATCAACTGATACGCTAAGGGCCATAAGGAAACCCTTTCCGTGATTCGATGGCTACTAGCATTTGTGTTCCTACAACTGCATCATTCATTCTAGCAGCTCCGGTTATAGGAGCAGTCTGCTGTATGAATGCGAATACAACTGCACCATTGAAATTCATCTCTCCTGTCTCGATTGTATTCTCAATGTTCGTAACCAGTTCCAAATCTTCTTTTGTCCTTTGTGTATGAGAGTTATCTAATCTTGCATGATAGACCATGATAAGCACTTCCATACTAACAAGGAATACATGAGTATGATGTAATTCCTTTTGCTTGCCACCAGACAAAACCACCACAGCTGGATACTCTGGTTTTAATCTTTCATCTAATCCCAAGAATCCGATACCTAGTGACTCTTTGTTCTCATCGAGAAGATCAAACAGGAACTTAGATGCCTGCTGTGGCTCAGTTATAGTTTCTGTTATTAGATTGCTCATCCCGGAAATGTCATAGCTTGAATTCTTGGCTCATAGTCCAAACCAATACGCCCTTGTATTCTTCCAAGGCCATGTGGACGTTCACGAGCCATGGCAACACCAGTTACAGGTCCCATGATAATATCAAGTTCTCTACCGATCCAATCGTCAAAGACAGCAACAACTGCAAATGCTGCTGTCTCTGATAATCCAAGATAGGAACGCTTTGGTATTCTTGGTCTAGACGAAGTACCCTTTGCGGTAGTAAACGCTGTTTTCAAATATCCTCCACGATCATGAATACGCCAATACGGTGGTGCATTTGCTGTATTAACAGCCAAGTTATGTCCTACGATAGGAAATGTAGTTGGCTCATGTAACCATTCAATAAGCTGCCGTCCACGACTCTTCTCTGGAGCACCTAATCGAAGTATTGTTCCAGGATAGCCTTTACTAGATAGCCATTTATCATAATCTGGATTATGCTTGGCCCAAGGAAAACCATCAAGATCGGTTTCGGTTTCGAAACGATGATCGATATCATCCATGAGTATTTGTCTTGAGGCAACCATAGGAAGTGTAGTGTCGTCTATTCCTTCAGCAAGCAAGTCTATCTTATTTGCTATGACTCTTGGCGATTTACCTTTTGCTCCCCAATGAAATTCAAGACTACCCATGAATGAGCCAACCATAGACTCAAGTTCAAAGCTACTCACAAATTCATTCCCATTGTAAATTTGGGTGGATCAGTCGTGTCATTAGGCCAGAAATCATTTATAGTTAAATGATCTGCTCCTACATCATCTGTTACTTCTTCCAACACTACTGTACCGTCTAAGATACCCCTCAGCAACTCCATTGCTTCATTGTACTTATTCTGGGCGAAGAGAGGGTCATCTAGAGAATCTTCGGAGTATCTTTGACGATAGTAGAACGCGGCTACTAACCTACCAACAACAGCTCTAATGAGTCCAGGTGTTGTTTCAGGATCAGACCATGATGCTAACGTGACCGATGAATAATAGCCAGCAAGCATACCACGAACAACGCGCTCAGCATCCAACTGGAACGGTCCATAGTCAGCTGTATCTACCTCGATCTTGTCTCTCGGGAGATGAATGTTAATGTCGTCGATTGTTGCTAAAGCCATTAGGAACTAGTTGATCCAGATGTACTAGATGCCTTCGGCGGAGTATCAGTTGCCTTAGTAACTTCACCTTCAGGAGAAACTTCATTCTCTCCCTCAGTCCAGCTTCTCTCAGGACGCATTAGATCAGCAACAAGAGCCGAATCTAAGTTTCCTGCATCAACACCTTCCTCCAATGCAACTAGCCTAGCTGCAACTAGCTTCTGTGGGGAAGTTTCAGGATCGATCAGTTCCTCAGGAAGCTCATACTCACGAACAGCTCCCCACTTAACTAAGTACTTCCAATCCTCCGAATCCTCTTCGAGTCCAATATCACCAGGTGATACCTCACCACCAAGAGGAATTACCTTTCTACCGAGAATGAGAGTCTTATCATTCTCATCCGTTTCCACTCCGTAATCAATTGGTGACCAAGCATACCATGTCATCTATATCACCACGCAGTCGATGCGAACGCGTTTTGGATAAGGTAACCAGCAGTAGAGCTAACAACCTTAGGATCATACTCCCACGTCTGACGGAACAAATCGGCCTTACGATTCTGCTCACGCCACCTATCGATAGGCTTCGTCTCCCCACCAAGCTGAGGATAAACAAACGTCTTACCGAATGTGAGAACACGATCACCCTGAGTCTGATCGACGTAAGCAAGAATAACGTCCTTGCCCCAGAATGACGAAAGGCTTTCTGTTGCGTCGATGTTATCAGCGGTGTTGTAAAGATCGTCACCAACCCCCACAGTGACAATCTGACCGTCGAAACCAGTTAGCTTTCTGAACGCTTCTGGATCATTGAGAGTGAAGTACTGGAAACGTGCAACAACACGAGGATGATTCTCGATGTAACTCTGTCCCTGGGCTGCCATGAGCATAACATTAGGAGCACGACCAATCTTACCCTGAATCACACGAATACCAGTAAGGATAACACCGACAGGATCAGATGCAGAAGCAACACCACCAGTGTAATCATTCCACTGAGAAGTACCAGAAAGAGTAGTAAAGTTACCAGCGGCATAGTTTGCGGTATTACGCGCAATGGTAGAAACTTTGTATTCATGACCACGTTGCAAAGCACCTGTAACGAGTGCAACTGCATCCTGTTCAGGATCAATATCAAGAGCACCACCGAAGATCGGATCGGAAAGTCCACCCATGCTAACAAAGTTACGACGCTCTTCATCAAGTACAGGAGACTGGAGCGAATGCTGAACTGTCTTGAATGTATCGAGGCTCCACTTACGACCAACGATTTCATTTGCAACCGTACCAGGCTCACGCCTATCTTTGAAGATAAGACGATTCGACCTGTCAAAGACCCTATACTGCCCAGACTTTGTACCTACCGTCGTGAACGGAAACAGAACATCAGCATAGTACGCTGGATCACGATATCCTGTCGCAAAGTTGGATAGAATAGGATCGACGTAAAGGGTACTTGGATCGTACATTTACGCCTCCTAAGGGGCTATCCAGCCCGGCGTTACTATCTGGACAGAAGCACGGTTACCAGTTGTTGCACCCTGGCGGAACATACCAACAACCCTATCACCAGTAGCAGCATCATGAACCGTTCCATCAGCATTCAGTCCTGCCATACCACCAACAGTAGCAGTACCAGTAACTTCCCATTCGGTAGCACCCATAACCCTAACAGATGCTCCCTTACCTTTTAGAATCTCAGCAGCAGAAACAGCGAACTGTGAAACACCAGCAATAGTATCTGTCTTTGCAGTCACAGGAGTTACAGTCTCTTCTGCTGAGAACTTAACTGCACGATACTTCGTTAGGGCCGCTGCTGCATCATAACCCTTGTCGAGAACAAAGTTCCCGGTAGCCATTTCTTACCTCCTACCAGGGATCGATTTACGGTAACCTTCATAAAGATCGGGATGCCTCTCGGATGCTAACTTGACAGCAGTACGATAATCAACCTTGTCATCATTCTGAATCTCGATAACCTTATCTGCAAATGCCTTAGGAGGATCAGGAACATATGTCTCATGCCTTGAGGAACCTGTTTCCGTATAGTCTACAAGTCCAGTCTTAGCGATAAGGTCAAGAACTTCAGTAACGTCCACGATCGTACCTGATCCTTCGCTAAAGGACTTATGAAGAGCTGTCAATTTGTCAGTAACAACAGCAGGAAAACCTTTGTTAGTGAATTTACCTGTCTCATCAGGAAGATTGGAATACCTTTCAGAGAAAGCCTTTGCCGACTCTTCACGATCCTTATCTTCTAGCCGCTTTAACTTCGCAGCCTGCTCAGGATACATCTCAGCAAAAGATTTCTTCTCTGAATGCGCCTTAGCTGCATCACGCAATGGCTTTACTTCTGCTACTAAATCAGTAGCAGCCTTGATGATATCAGCATCAGGATCGAGATTTAGAATCTCCCTAAGCCTAGCATCAGTCTGCTCGAAAGGACTAGGCGGGGGAGTATTAATACGCGATCCTGTATCCGCTGCATCATCATTATTTGCACCTTCGAGCGATGCCTCATCTCCAGTTTGACCTGGATCAGCGTGCTCTTCAGGCACATGCTCATCAACAGGGTCCATATCTACCTCACTATTCGATTTACTACCAGCTAACCTCTTTGCTTTTGCAAGTGCTGTTGCTTTAATTGAACTGGATACACCAGCCTTAGGAATCAGTCTCAATGCTGCGGTAACATGAGCTTGATCTACTTTGCCACTCGAATCCTTCACAGGAAAGAATCGTAAGCTACGTGGAATTGTCTTTCCTTCACTATCTTTCTTTCCACCAGGAGCAATGTATAAGAATGCTGAATCAGGAAGATTGTTCTTATAAGCCGTTGACCATGCAAATTCTTTCTCAATGTACACATCGGAGAAATTAAGAGGAACCATGCCTTCTTTAACATATGGCTTGTTGGTAACTGCACCACCACTAAAAACTAGATTGTGAACTTCTCCGGTGTGAGGGTTTTCGTACTCATCAAAATGCTCACCAGAAAAATAACGCCATTCTCCAGCATCTATTTCCTGACGTGCAGTTTGAGTGAATCGAACCAAACCCCAGAGTCCATCGTCTCTGACTTCAAGGAGTTCGTACCAACCAGCCGCTTTACCACCTTTAGCTGGATCAAGACCATGATCGTAAGATACAACGTAATCCTGCTCTCCATAGTACTTGTTATCGAAACTTTCCTTAAGAGCCAGAGCAGTATCCTCGTCAATTGAAGTGTCAGTAAAAAGAGGGTGAGACCAACTACTATACGGATATACCTTAATCCACTTCTTATTTCCTTCAAGCCAGTCATCACTGAACTCTTTTACTAGATTCACTACTGCAACTTCGCTATTCATCTTACCACTCTCCGCTGCATATAGAGCACGCATCTGAGCTAATGCCTTAGCTCTAGATTCATGACAGCGACCTCGTAAATCATTAGTGTTCTTATTAAAGACACCATACGGTTTATTTGCAGGACACGACGGAGTTCTTTTAATTATGTATGGCATTATGCTTGTGTCGGACCTTTATTCATGTTTCCTTGACCACCACCAGCCGAAACATCGGCTGTGGGATTGTTTCCATTACCACCAGGAGTATTCCCTCCACCAAAAGATGGCGTAGAGGTCTTTATAGGAGTTTGCTTGCCGCCCTTCTTTGCAGGCATATCAACCTGCACACGTGCCCACTGTTCTGTTTCAATATCAGGAGTGATAATCTGATTATGAAACAGATTCGCTAGCCCCGCCGCAAACTGTTGCAAGTCTCTAGATTGCCCTATGTTCCTTACCTTAAGCTGAGGCATTACATCGGTCTCAAAGTTATAGTTAACAAGCTTCGGAATAAGGAACATATTAAAGCACGCACAGATAGATTCCGCAACACCCCAAAGAGATTTGTAAAATATATCTGTCTGTGCTCCTGATGTAGCGCGACCCCCGCCAGAAGTCTCAAGACCAAGCATCATAAACTCAGCAAATACATTGAGCATAATAAGAATGTCATGATGGCCGGCTGATTTAAGAACGTCAACAAGTTGTCCTTTTAATTCTGCGAACTCCACTTCATAACCAGGAGGCAGAGTCATCTCTGCTTTTTCATTAGTCCTTAAGTTCCTAAGTAGTTCTGACATTGCATCTTTATCGGCTTGTTTGAAACCTGGGGGTAAGGTACCCTTCGGCACACCAATACCGTGACGTTCCTTTTGTATGGCGTCAACCTTATAAAGATGTGTTTTGTAGTACCAATGTGGATAGGCACTTCGTAATAAGGAGTCTCCCAAAAGATCATCACTATCACCCATCGTAAAAATTATAGCCTTCTCGATCGGGATTTCTACTTGGTCAGTATTACCATCACTACGAAGAGCAATATGATGAATAATAGAAGGACCACCATGATCGTCATAATCTATATAGGCTATAGTTGGACCTGGCCTATACCCTAGCTTTCTGAGCATCGTATAGTTTTTACGATTGGCACCTTTTATATCAGGAGGTGCCCACGTACCTTGAGTCCAGACAGGTTCCATGACAGACGATCCATGCTGGAACATTTTCAAGATTCGTGAGAGAACATAAGGCCAAGGATACGACATAAATTCAAAAAGGTTATATTCGATAAACTTCCCCACAGTGACGGCTTGCTCTGTATCTTCTAAGGGATCGATATAAAAGTCTGCTGATTCAATAGGTACTTTACCTGCCCTTAAAGATACACTACACACGGCATCAGTACGTGCCATTGTGTCATATTGACGTAGGGCTGTCCATCTACTTGTAAGTTCAGGAACAAGATCACGAATATAGTAACTTTTCGCTGAACCAAGTTCCTCATCGAAAGGTGGGGGAGCTTCCGCACCTTTTGCGGTATATGAAGAACTACTCATATCCTACCCGAGTATCTAGAGTTATGTTCATCTTTTCAACAAAGTAGGTATGACTCTCCGATCTATCGTGAGGATCATACAGACCAGCCAGGCTCCCACCAGCTCCGAGTATATAATGTTGTCCATAAAAATATCTTAAGGCGTCTGGTCCGTGGTCATCATAGTCTACTTGTCCTTCCTTTGGTGTCTTTCCTTCTTTTTCAGGATTCCTACGTAGAGCTTGCATCTGTCTTATAGTCTCTACACATGAAGGATCAAAGAACAATTTTGGATATCCATTAGGCTGTAACTTCAATCCTCGCTTAACTGCCTCGATTCCTTCGTGCCATGAAACATCTGCCGCAAATATCTGACCCAAGACCAATTGTAGATTTGCAATCGAATCAGCGCCTTTAGGGTCAGCATACATTCCGTCAACATGGAATCCTGTGGGGTTGTCCCGTCGTATAAGGGCGTGGCCGTGCTCCCATGAACTGAGGTATTTAACTTGATATTCCCTCCAGACGTATACGTTATCGTCGGGGTCCACCATAATGTCGAGGCAGACAAATGGAGCCGTGAATCCGTGATCGAAGACCCAGTAATTGTTCCAAGATGGTTGATATTGGATTTCTTTGACGTGGATTCCTTCATCA
>Ga0126369_10000321_pt1 | contig 31192 bp, 27 predicted proteins | sample PanSoiMetaPlot_1_FD_109646 | JGI IMG/M metagenome (GOLD analysis project Ga0126369, IMG submission 109646) | Tropical forest soil microbial communities from Panama - MetaG Plot_1 | ecosystem: Environmental > Terrestrial > Soil > Tropical forest > Bulk soil | place: Panama | collected 2016-02-17
CGAAGTCTGCGCCCGGCAGAATGCGTAGAAGGCGTCGTACATCGGAAACTGTCGCGCCATGTTGTCGAAGTCGTCGCGGCTGGTCGCCTGGAAGCCCGTCGCCGCGGCGTAGAGTCCCGCCGACTCGGGCGTCAGCGCCCGGTCGTCGGTATCCGCGCCGCGCACGATGGGCGCAAGCGCGGCGAGCGCCGGATCGGCGAGCTCGTACCGCTCGATGAACGCATCGAACGAGCAACGCGGACCGTGATGACCGAGCTCGACATTGGGAATGTCGTAGGGGATCGCGGTCTCGCGCTTCGCAGCCTCGCGAACCTTGTCGGACGGGACGAACAGGAATTCAGGCGTCGGGTCGATGAAGCGCGTGATCAACCACGGACAGGCGATGCGATCGACACGCGCGCGTTCTCGGGTTACCCACTTCATGGCGATCTCCTCATCAGCGTGAAGGTTGACGACGCCGAAACGGCACCGGGCCCGAACGCAGGCGCTTCAGGCATCGAGCTTGACCACAGTGCCACGCCCGGACGCACTCGCTTTCTCGTACACCGCGACCGCAGCCGCGACGTCCTGCAGCGCGGTTCCCGAGCTGTCGAAGATGGTGATCTCGTCCGGTCGCGTACGACCGGGCCGACGACCGATCACGACGTCGGCAAGCTCTGCGTGTACCTGCTGCGCCGTCAGGACGCCGGCCGCCAGGGCGTGATGTAGCTCACCGATCTCGGCGCATTGATGGAGGACGTCGACGACCACGGTCGCGGAGGCGAGCAGAGACGGCTCGAGCTCTTGCTTCTCCGGGTTGTCTGCACCGACCGCCGCAATGAAGATGCCGGGCATGACGTCTCCGGAGCCGAGGAACGCCCGGCGGGAGGTGGTGCACGTCACAGACACGTCGCTGTCTCGAAGGGCCGAGCGAAGATCCTTCGACGGTTCCACCTGAACGCCATGCCTGGCGCGGGCACGCGCCGCCAGATCCTCCGCACGCGCGTGATCGACGTCGACCAGGATGATCCGGCGAAGAGGAAGCACAGCCGCGAGCGCGGCGAGCTGAACTTCACCCTGTACGCCGCAGCCCACGACTGTCGCCATGGCGGCATCGGGGCGAGCGAGGAACTTCGCGGCCACGGCGGTCGCGGCGCCGGTGCGTAGCGCGGTCACACTCCCGGAGTCCATGATGGCCAGCGGCGTGCCGTTGGCCGCATCGGCCAGCACAATCGTTCCCTGGATCGTCGGCAATCCCCATCGCCGCGGGTTATCCGAAAAGTTGGCGTTGGTCTTGGCGGCGAAGTAGCTGCGCTGGCCGACGAGTCCTGCCGCCTTGATGTGGAAGCCTCCGCCCGAAGCGTGAACACTCAATACGCCCGGGCCGAGCGTATGCCCTTCGGCATGCAGCCGGAATGCGCGCTCCACGGCGTCGATGCACTCCGGTAGCGACAGGAGATCGAGCACGTCGGCCCGCGACAGGACCAGGGTCACGATGCACCCTTCCGCGACGTGGTGGCGTACAGACCTTCGAACAAGGCCATCCCCTGCGCGAGCACTTGATGGTCGTCGGATGAGGCCGCCAGCAGCGCGCGTACCGCGACATCGATGCCGCGCGCCTCCTCGCGAGCGTATTTCCCGTCACGCAAGTCCGCCTCGTGCACGACCTCCGCCAGCCGCGCCAGCCGCCGATCGCGCAGGCGTCCGCGCTTGAGCAAGGTTTCGAACGTACAGTCCTCGCCCTGATGACTGAGCTCCACGCCGGGCGCGTCGAACGGGATCGCGTCGTGCGGAAACTCCGCCGGCGGTGCGAAGAGGAACTGGGCCTCGGGATCGATGAAGCGCTTGATCAGCCAGGCCGACGCGATCCGGTCGATGTGCGGGCGCGGGCGCGTCACCCATTGCCGCCCCTTGAGCTTCGTCAGATCGAGCATCGGCCGGTCTTCACGGCGTACCGGTTCCGGACGTCGAGTCCGCATAGCGATGACCTCCTCGAGACGCCGTACCTCCGCGCCTCCGGGGGCACCGAAGAAATCGACGTCGCGGATGCGTTGGTGATCCTTGGTAAGTCGCGCCAGCTCCTCCTGCACGCGCCCGCTCTTGGCTGCTGACTTCTGCTCGAGGCGCTTGAGGACTTTGCGATACCGCGCGGCGAGCTGCCGGTAGTCGAGATCGCGCGGCTCGTGGAACAGGCGGAGCACCTCGTCCTGACCGACGTTCTCGATCTGCTGGATTCGGATCAGCGTCGCGTCTCCGCCCTCGCGCTGGATCTCCTGTGCGAGCCACTGAAAGTCCTCGTATCGCTCCGGCGTATCCGGCAGCAGATAGGCGGAGCGTTTCAGCGGCACTGCGCCGAGCGACCGCAACCGACGCCACACTCGCACGCGGAGGCTCGACGGGGAGGGCGGCAGTCCCACCAGCAGGAGGAGCAGCGTGCTCATGTGACCAATGAAACAATAGTTTCATTGAAGTGTCAAGTGCTGCCTCACGGCGCCTTGCCTTGACATCGTCATGAAACTATTGTTTCATGAGGCAACAAGACAGCAAAAGGAAGGTTGGTCATGGAGGACATGGACAGCTACGTGATCGAATACATGATTCGCGAGCGACTCACCAACGCTCGGGCGAGGGCGCGTGTTGCCGCGCAGCTCCGGGATGCGAACGGCCCGCGGAGACACGACGTCGTCAAGACTCGGTTCGCGCGTCTCCGCGGAGAGCTCGTGAAGGGACTCCGGAAGATGGCGGCCGAGATCTCGCATGCGATGCCAGGGTGGACGCGAATCGCGAAGCATTCGTAGCCGGAGGTACGACCGGTCCGGGACTTAGAGGAGAAGACGCAGTGACCTACATCGTCAAACCACTGTCGTTCGAACCGACGAAGCTGACAGGGCTCTCGGAGAAGCTCATCGTCAGTCACTGGGAGAACAACTACGGAGGCGCCGTGCGACGGCTGAACGCCATCACGGCACAGCTCGCCGAGCTCGATTTCTCGAAGGCGCCGATCTTCGCGATCAACGGCCTGAAGCGCGAGGAGCTCATCGCCACCAACTCGATGATCTTGCACGAGCTCTACTTCGAGAGCCTCGGCGGCGACGGCATGTGCGACGGCGCTCTCGAAGAGGCGCTGACGCGCGACTTCGGGAGTGTCGATCGTTGGCGAGCCGAGTTCGTTGGCACCGGCAAGGCGCTGCGCGGCGGCTCCGGGTGGGTACTCCTGACCTACTCGCATCGTGACCGTCGCCTCGTCAATCAGTGGGCGGCCGATCACACGCACGCGCTCGCAGGCGGAACGCCGATCCTGGCGCTCGACATGTACGAGCACTCGTATCAGCTCGACTACGGCGCCTCGGCCGAGCGATATGTCGACGCGTTCATGGACAACCTCAACGGGGCGCACGTGACGCGGCTGCTCGAGGCCCATGCGCCCCGCTACCGCGAATCAGAATTCGAGGCATGGAGGGCCGGTCGATGAGTAGGCACGGGTCGGGCGTGGTGGAGCAAAACACGACCAGACGACGCGGTGTCGGCTTGCGCGCACTCAACTCCGAGCGCTCGTCGCCCGGATTGACGCTCTTTGCTCCTCTCATCTGGGGAGAGGGAAGGGTCTATCTCGTGGACCTTCATGGTGAGGTGGTCCACACCTGGAACCTGCCGTACCCGCCAGGCCTGTCCGGGTATCTCACCGAACGGGGCACGCTGTTCTACAACGGGCGTACGTCGGAGGAGAGCTTTCTCAGTCGGTTCCCGTTCAAAGGCGGTGTGGTTCTCGAAGCGGACTGGAACGGCAAGATCTTGTGGGAAGTGCGCCATCCGGACCACCACCACCACGGCATCCTGCTCCGCAGTGGAAACGTGTTGCTGAACTGCATGGGCCGGGTTCCCGACGATATCGCCCGGCGTGTCAAAGGGGGAGTTGAGGAGGACCGTTTTCCGTCGGGCCAGTACGCGCCGCGGCCGACGGACGACGCCGGCAAGATGTACTCCGATTACCTGGCCGAGGTGACCCGGGAAGGAAAGACGGTCTGGGAATGGCGTACCTGGGAGCATCTCGATCCCGTCGAGGACGGCATCACCGAGATCCAGGCGCCTCGGACCTTGTGGGCGCAGGGCAACAGCGTCCTGGAGCTACCCGACGGCGACATCCTCACGAGCTACCGTCCCACGTCGACGGTCCTCCGCATCTCCCGCAAGACGGGCAAAATCTTATGGAAGCTCGGTGCTCCCACGGTTTCCGGGCAGCATGCGCCGACGCCCCTGGCGAACGGCAACATCCTGATCTTCGACAACGGCCCCCATCGCCTCGACGACTCGATGCCGTTTTCGCGGGCCATCGAGGTCAATCCGGCGACCAACGAGATCACCTGGAAGTATCAGGATCGACCGGCGTGGAACTTCTTCTCGCCGCGCATGGGCAACGCTCAACGCCTGCCCAACGGCAACACGCTGCTTTGCGAGTCGTCCTTCGGACGATTCTTCGAAGTCACCAAGGACGGAGAGATCGTCTGGGAGTACGTCAATCCGTTCTTTGGTCGGCCCTTCTTCGCGGGATCTCCGGACACGCAGGGCAACCTGGTCTTCCGGGCGCTTCGTTATAGCGCCGAGGAGATCGCGCAGGCCAAGGCAGGCAGATAAAGAGCGGGGAGGGTTGCGATGCACCACCAGATTCTCCCGATCCCCCGCAAGCCATACGCCCTGAATTGGCTGCCCGAGCGCCTCGTCGTCAGCCATTATGAAAAGGACTACGGCGGCGCCGTGCGGACTCTCAACGGACTACGCGATCGGTTGTCCGCTCTGGATCCTTCTCTGGTGACGCCGGCCGAGCTGCGCGCGCTCAAGCGCGAGGAGTTATCGGCCATGGGGTCAGTCATCCTCCACGAGCTCTACTTCGTCAACCTCGGAGGCGACGGGAAGGTCCCGGCGGTGGTGACGGCCGCGCTCGAACGGAGCTTCGGTGGAATCCAGCAGTGGAGACGCGAGTTCGTCGCCGCGGCGCGCTCCCTGGCCGGCGGGTCGGGCTGGGTCGTGCTGAGTTATTCCCCGTACGACGGTCGCCTCTACAACCACATCGCCGTCGAGCATGCGAACGCGATGGTCGGCGCGGTGCCGATCCTCGTGCTCGACATGTACGAGCACGCGTACCACCTGGAGTTCGGCGCCAACGCGGCCGCCTACGTCGATGCCTTCATGCGCGTGATCGAATGGACCGTCGTCGGCCAGCGGCTGATGGGCGCCACCGGAGACGGCCAACGACACGAGGCGCCCACCGGAAAAGAGACGCTGCCGTCCATCTCGGTCGAAGAGCTCCGCGGCGTCATGCAAGGCGGACAACCGATCCAGGTGGTGGACGCACGCCCCGCGAATTACGTGTCGAAGGACCCCGATACGATGCCGAGCGCGGTCTGGCGCGATCCGGAACGCGTGGACGAGTGGTCCTCTCAGCTTTCGCCGGAAGCGCCGGTCTTCGTTTATTGCGCCTACGGCTTCGAGGTTGGATGCCGCGTGACCACGGTGCTGCGGGAACGCGGTTTCGACGCGCGGTACATCCGCGGCGGACTTGCCGCGTGGTACGGAACCGGCGGCGCCCGTGCGGTCCGCAGAGACGAACAACAGACCGAGTGAGGAGGAGGGGACGATGCACCACGCGATTGCCCCGATCGCCGTACGCCCGTCAATGCTCAACGGACTCTCGGAGCAGATGGTGGTCGGTCACTCCGAAAACAACTACGGGAACGCCGTACGGACGCTGAACGCGGTACGCCGCGAGCTTGCCGCGCTCGACGCGGGTGCGCCGCCGTACCGTTTGCGCGGGCTCAAGCGCGAAGAGCTCTCGCTGATGGGCTCGGTCGCGCTGCACGATCTCTACTTCGGCAACCTCGGCGGCTATCGCCGGGCCGGACCCAACTCGGGCCTCGGTCGTCCCGACTGGCACGAGGTACCTGACGCCTTCGCCGCGGAGCTGGCGGCGGACTTCCGCAGTGCCGACGCGTGGCGTCGCGAGTTCGTCGGAACCGCGCAGTCGCTGGCGGGGGGCTCCGGCTGGGTGCTCCTCACCTACTCGCGCCGGCAGAAGCGGTTCTGGAACCAGATCGCGGCGGATGACTCGCAGGCGGCCGTCGACGCCGCGCCCGTGCTCGTGCTGGACACGGACGAGCATGCCTACCAGATCGACTTCGGGGCGAATGCGACCCCGTACATCGACACGTTCATGCGCAACATCAACTGGGAGGCCGTGCTGAAGCGGATCGGGGCCGTGCGGAACGATCAGCCACTGCCGAACGAGGACCCGTCGTGGACGACGGACGTACCGTCGCTCTCGGTCGAGGAGCTGGCCGCGCAGATTGCCAACGGCAGCGGCGTGCAGATCGTCGACGCGCGGCAGCGTAACCACCTGTCGCGCCACGTAGACCTGATGGCGGGTGCAACCTGGCGCGATCCGGATCGTGTCGAGGAGTGGATCGCCGAGCTGAAGCCCGACAAGCCGGTGGCCGTGTATTGCTCCTGGGGCTTCGACGTCGGGCGCAACGTGGCGAAGACGCTCATCGAGGCGGCTTCGACGCGCGCTTCGTCCGCGGCGGCATGTCGGCGTGGTACGCCGCGGGCGGCGCACGCGCGCTCAAACCGACAGCGGGTCACCCATCCACACAAGACTAGAAGGGAGACAGCCATGCAACAGGACATCGCACCGATCGCGGTACGCCCGTGGACGCTGAACGGAATCTCGGAGCGAATGATCGTAAGCCACTACGAGAACAACTACGGCGAGGCCGTGCGCACGCTCAACGCGATTCACGCCGAGCTGTCCGCGCTCGATGCGCGGACGCCGCCCTATCGGCTCCGCGCCCTGAAGCGAGAAGAGGTGCTCGCCATGGGCTCGGTGAGCCTCCACGAGCTCTATTTCGGAAACCTCGGAGGCCAGGGCAACCAGATTCCCCAACAAGTGCGCGTCCTCCTCGAGGAGCACTTCGGAAGTGTCGGAGCGTGGCGCCGTGAATTCGTGGACACCGCACGCTCACTCTCCGGCGGATCGGGCTGGGTGCTGCTCACATATTCACGCCGACAGCAACGGTTCTGGAACCAGATCGCGACTGACTACTTACAGGGCGCCATCGACGCGGCGCCGGTGCTGGCGCTCGACATGTACGAGCACGCGTACCACATGGACTTCGGCGCGAATGCCACCGCGTACATCGACGCGTTCATGCGGAACATCGACTGGGCGGCAGTCATCTCTCGTATCGAGGCGGTTCGAGGGGCTCAGCCGCTGCCGCTGGAAGATCCGTCCGACAAGAGCTTGCCGTCTCTATCGGTCGAAGAGCTTGCCGCACAGCTCGCGAAGGGTGAGCCGGTCCAGGTGCTCGATGCCAGACCGAGGCATTACATCTCGCGCACGGTCGATCTCATGGAAGGCGCCATCTGGCGCGATCCCGATCGAGTTGACGAATGGATCGGCGAGCTCGCGCCCGATCGTCCCGTGGCGGTCTACTGCGCCTACGGTTTTCACGTCGGTTGCAGTGTGACGAAGACCCTTCGGGAGCGCGGCTTCGATGCCCGCTACATCCGGGGCGGCGTCTCGGCCTGGTACGCTACAGGCGGCCCGCGCGCTCTGAGGCCGAACGCCGGCTAGCTGGCCTCACGGGCGACGCGGTGAGCCGTCGCGACGGCGGCTCACCGCACCGGTGTCGCAAGGGAGTCAAGGATGGAAGGATTGGAGCTTCTCCGAACCCGTTATTCTGCATCGAAGCTCGGCGGGCCGGCCCCGTCCGCAGAGGCAGTCGAGGCCATGCTCGATGCAGCCGCTCGAGCGCCGGATCACGGTCGCCTTCGGCCCTGGCGCCTGATCCTGATCGATGGGGATGCTCGCCGACCATTTGGTGACCTCCTGGCTGAAAGCCTGGCGCGGCGGAATCCTGTGGCCGGTGAGCAGGTACTGGCGCGCGAGCGGGAAAAGGCGCTCCGTGCGCCCCTCATCATCGTCGTCGCGACACGATTCGACCGATCCGAGAAAATTCCCATCGTTGAACAGATCGTCTCCGCCGGGTGCGCGGCTCACGGCCTGATGCTCGCCGCGTTTGCTCGAAGACTCGGCACCTTCTGGCGTACGGGCGAAGCCGCCTACGATGAAGCGGTGAAGGCAGCCCTGGGCATCGGCGCAGATGATCTCATCATTGGATTCATCTACGTGGGTACGGATGCGGGAGGCGCTCCATCCCGCCCTCGGCCGGTGACCCACGATTTTGCCCGGCACTGGACAGGCGACTCCCGGAAGCCGCCGACCTCATAGCGAGCATTCGGCGATGCGCTGTGCGCGCTGTCGTGCTGAGAACCGCGAAGGCCGCCGCTTCTGCGGCGAATGCGGTCTCTCGCTTGTCGCGACGTGCCCGTACTGCGGATTCTCGAATGAGGGCAATGAGAAGTTCTGCGGTGGATGCGGCAGAGCGCTCACGGCGGCGCCCGAAGAACCGAAGCTCCACGCTCCTGAGGCGTACACACCGCCGTATCTGGCCGAGAAGATTCTCGGCTCGCGAAGCGCCCTCGAAGGCGAGCGCAAGCAGGTCACGGTGCTCTTTGCCGACTTGAAAGGCTCGATGGAGCTCCTGGCCGATCGCGACCCCGAAGAGGCACGCAAGCTGCTCGACCCGGTGCTCGAGCGAATGATGGAGTCGGTCCATTGCTACGAGGGCACGGTCAATCAGGTAATGGGCGACGGGATCATGGCGTTGTTCGGAGCGCCCGTTGCCCATGAGGACCATGCGGTGCGGGCGTGCTACGCCGCCCTACGGATGCAAGAGCTCGTGCAGACCTACGCGGATCACGCATTCCGCACTCATGGCATCACGGTCAGGATCCGCGTCGGATTGAATTCGGGGGAGGTCGTGGTCCGGTCGATTCGATCGGATCTGCGCATCGACTACTCGGCCGTAGGCCAGACGACGCACCTCGCGGCGCGGATGGAGCAGCTCGCGTCACCAGGCACCACCTGGATGACCGCCCGGACTCACGCTCTCGTCGAACCGTTCGTACAGGTCCTCCCGCTTGGTCCCGTGCCAGTCCATGGCCTGGAGACGCCTGTCGAGGTCTTCCAGCTACTCGGCGCGAGTCAAGCCAGAACACGCTTTCAGGCGTCGCAACTCCGAGGCTTGAGCCGTTTCGTCGGACGCGATGCCGAGATGCAACAGCTTCGTGTGGCTCTCGACGGCGCGCGTCGGGGTCATGGCGAAATCGTGGCCGTCGTGGGCGAGCCGGGTGTGGGCAAGTCTCGCCTGTTTCATGAGCTGATCCAGTCCCCGGCTGCTGTCGGTTGCCGGGTGCTTCACGCCAGTGCGGTCTCCTACGGCCGCGCTATCAGCTATCTGCCTGTCGTCGATCTTCTGAAAGCGCTCTTCCGCATCGACGATCGCGACGACACGCGATCGATTCGCGCCAAGGCGACCGGGCACGTGCTGACACTCGATGAAACGCTGAAAGACGTGTTGCCTCCTGTTCTCTGGCTCCTCGACGCGTTGCCCGAAGACGATATCCTCCGGCATCTCGAGCCGCCTCAACGCCGCCAGCTCACGCTCGACGCGATCAAGCGTCTCTTGTGTCGAGAGAGCCAGCTCCAGCCGCTCGTCCTCGTGCTGGAGGACCTCCACTGGATCGACCCGGAAACGCAGGCGATGCTCGACAGCCTGGTCGAAAGTCTTGCGGCGGCCGCCGTGCTCCTACTCGCCAACTATCGTCCCGAGTACGGCCACAGCTGGTCGGGCAAGACGTACTACCGTCAGCTCCGGGTCGATCCGCTGCCCGCGGAGACCGCCGAAGAGCTGCTCCAGGTACTCCTGGGTGAGAGCCCAGAGCTGGCGCCGCTCGAGCGTCTGCTGATCGATTGCAGCGAAGGAAACCCGTTCTTCCTCGAGGAGAGCGTCCGAATGCTCGTGGAGACCGGGGCCCTCGCCGGAGATCCCGGCGCGTATCGTCTGACGGCAGACGTCCCGGCGATTCAGATCCCGGCGACCGTGCAAGCGCTCCTGGCCGGGCGCATCGATCGCTTGCCGCCGGAGGAGAAGCTCGTGCTGCAGGCGAGCTCGGTGATCGGCAAGGATGTTCCAGTGACGCTGCTCCAGGCGCTCTTTCCCGCAGGCGGGGACGATCTGCGGCGGAGTCTGGTGCGTCTGCAGGCTGCCGAATTTCTCTACGAAACGCGGCTCTTCCCGGAGCTCGAGTACAGCTTCAAGCACGCGCTGACGCACGAGGTCGCGTACGCCGGCCTGTTGCACGAGCGGCGACGGGCGCTGCATCTGAGAACTCTCGAGACGCTGGAGCAACGGCAACCGGCCCGACCGGCCGAAGATGCCGAGCGTCTCGCCCGTCATGCCGTCGGCGCCGAGGCATGGGACAAGGGCGCGCGGTATCTGCGGCTCGTCGCCCAGAGGGCCATCGCACGATCGTCGTACGAAACGGCGCTAGAACTGTTACAGCAATCGCTGCGGGCGCTCGAGCGGTTGCCGGAGACACCCGAAACGCTCGGCCAAGCCATCGATACGCGACTCGACCTGCGCGTCGCGCTGATTCCGCTCGGGCGCTATCACGACGTCCTGGGGATCATGCGAGAGGCAGAAGCCCTCGCCACCAGGCTCGGCGATCGCGCGCGGCTGGGACGAGTCCTCGCGGACATCTCGGCCAGATTGAGGAACGTCACCGGCGAGCATCGTCGAGCGATCGAGGTTGGACAGCGTGCGCTCGCCATCGCGGCCGAGAGCGGCGACCGAGCGCTGGAGATCGAGGCTCTGTATCGCGCGGGGCAGGCACATTTTGCCGTCGGCGACTATCGGCGCGCGTTCGACTTGCTCTCGCAGTGTGCCGAGGGTGCAAGCCAGGACAGCCCTACACTCTCTCCGCTCTTCGCACCGTGGTCATCGACGTGGCTCGCCTTGACTCTCACGGCCGTGGGGCGATTCGATGAGGCCCGGGCGCACGCGCGGCGAGCGCTGAGCATCGCGGAACGCATCGATCATCCGTTCACGGTGGCCGAGACTCTCACCGGAATCGGTGGCGTATCGATCGCACAGGGCGAATACGACGCGGCGATCGAAGCGCTCGATCGCGCGCACGTCGTCGTCCGCGCCTGGAAGCTTCAACCCTGGGCCGTCCTGGGACGGCTCGGATATGCTTTCGCGCTCTCCGGGCGCGTACAAGAGGGTCGGGAGCTCCTGGAGGAGGTCGTGCGGTCGGCAACCACCATGAGCTCGATGGGCGTGGGGCGCGCCATGCAGCTTGCGTGGCTCGGCGAAGCCTATGTGCTGGAGGGCCGCTTCGAGGACGCTCTACACCATGGACACGAGGGCTTGGTCCTTGCCCAGCGCCAGGGGGAGCGAGGCCATGAAGCATGGTGTGTACGTCTGCTCGGTGTGATCGCTTCGCGCCGGAAGCCACGCGATGCGGCCAATGCGGAGGGCTATTATCGGCAGGCCCTCGCCCTGGCCGAGGAGCTCGGTATGCGCCCTCTCGCCGCTCAGTGTCATTCGCATCTGGCCGAGTTGCTCGAGAACGAGCGTGCAGGGCAGGCTCGCGAGCATCGGCTCGCCGCTGCGGCGATGTCCCGCGAAATGGCGATCAGAACGGACGCGTGAGCACCGACAGCGGGAGCCAACCGCGGACAACGCCGACGACTGCGCCACCGAGCATGAGCTTGAATGCCCCCATGTGGTAAGCCAGCGAGGCGGCGATCGTCGCGATCAAAATCAAGAGCGCCAGCGGATCGGGAATGGCGGCCGGTGATAGTCGCACCAACGAGACGGCCAGCACGCCGATGACTGCCGGCGACATGCCGCGCATCAAGGCCTTCATCCACGCCATCTGTCTGACTCGATCGAGCACGGGCAGGATCGCGAGCATGATCACGAACGACGGCAGGAATGCCGCCGTCGCAGCCACGAGCGCGCCGGCCAGGCCGGCGAGCTTGTAGCCAACATACGCCGCGATCATCAATACGGGGCCGGGCGTCAGCTGCCCGAGCGCCAGGCCGTCGATGAACTCGCGCGGCGTGAGCCAGCCGAACTGTCCGACGACCTGATCCTGGATGAACGCGATCATCGTCAAGCCGCCGCCAATGGTGAACGCGCCCACTTTAAGGAAGAACAGCGCGACGTGGACGAGATTGCTCGGATCGGGCGTGAACCCTGCCGCCGCGGCGGCGGAATTGACCGTCGACACCCAGACGGAGAGGCCGAGCGTCGCCATGAAGAGCAACGCCGCGACCAACCGCACGCGGGAGGCCGAGGGGCCGCGATGGAAGACGAACAACCCGACGGACCCGGCCAGGACCAAGATGGCGACGATGCCGAGTCGCGTCGTCGCCAGCGCCACGGCGGCCGCGATGCCGATGAGCGCTTCGGGCACGGTGCTCACCGCCGTCTTGCCGAGGCGATACAGCGCGATCGCAAACAGACCGATGACCACGGGGCCGAGCCCGTACAGGGCGCTGCGCGCCAGCGGCGTGACGCCGAGCGTCGCGTACGCGATCGTCAGGGCGAGCATGATGACGAACGCTGGTAACACGAACGCGATTCCGCCGAGGAGACCGCTCCACCAGCCTCCGCGGGCGTAGGCGAGGAAGATGCCGAGCTGGGTGGCCGTGGCGCCGGGCACCATGTTGGCGACCGAGAGCCCCTCGAGGAAGCGTTCCTTCGACACCCACTTCCGTCGCTGCTGGAGCTCGGCCTGCATGATGCCCATGATCGCGGGGCCGCCGTACGACGTCGCGCCGAGCTGAAGGAGCGTGGTCGCGATCTCTTTCGGCTCGCCGCTGCCGGTCGTCTCGATCATCTGAGTTGCCATGGCCGCTCTCCTTGTTGGCGAGCAGTCTAGCCACGCGACGGCTTTCAGGTTTCTGACGTTTGTGTCAGGGAATGAGGCAGGACCACCCGGAACACTGTGCCCTGTCCAGCCGCGCTCTCGAGCTCGATTCGCCCTCCGCTCGCTTCGACCGCCCAGCGGGCGATTGCCAGCCCGAGTCCCGTGCCGCCGGTGTCTCTCGACCGGGCCTGGTCCACTCGATAGAAGCGCTCGAAGACCCGCTGCTGGTCTGATGCCGGGATCCCGGGGCCCGAGTCCTCGACCTCGATCACCGCGTCGCCGCCAGTGGTCGACCTTGCCGTGACGCGAATGATGCCCTTGGGAGGTGTGAACTTGATGGCGTTGTGGAGCAGGTTGGTGATCCCCTGACGCAGGACCGTCGCGTCGCAGTCCACTGCGACGGGCCCCCCCAGCTCGACGGTCAATTCCTGGTTCTTCTCCTCGGCGAGCACTCTGAGACCGTCCGAAACGCCGGCGACCAGCTCTCGCAGGTCGACGGTGGCTCTCGTCAGTGCAATCCGTCCCGCCTCGGCGCGCGTCAGGAGGAGCAGATTCTCGACGAGGCGCGTGAGGCGGTCGACCTCCTCGAGCATGCTGCCGATCACCTCGCGGTAGTTTTCCGGGCTCAGCGATCGCTGCAATGCCACCTCGCCGACGCTCCGGATCGCGGTCAGCGGTGTCCGGAGCTCGTGCGAGGCGTCGGCCGTGAAGCGACGCAGCTGTTCGAAGGCCGCATCGAGACGCGAAAGAGTCTCGTTGAAGACGCCGGCGAGGCGGCCGAATTCGTCGGCCGAGTTCGACACCGGAAGCCGGGCATCGAGGGATTCCGCCGTGATGCGGCGCGCCGTATCCGCCATGGCGCCGACGGGAGCCAGGACGCGTCCGGCAAGGAAGTATCCGCCGACGATGGCCAGCCCGACGGCGCAGGGAATCGCAATCGTCATGATGACGGCGAGCGTCCACAGCGTCTGGCGAACCTGTGTCTCGTCGCGAGCGGCGATGATGCGATGGGCCGAATCAGCGAAAGCGCCCTGGCGAAACGGAGCGGTGCCGGTAGGCGGCCAGCCCGCGGTGCGGTAGACGACTGTTGGGCCTTCGGTGACTTCGAAATGCGTGCCCGTTCGCGATGCGAGCTCTCCCAGATCACCCGTCTCCTCGCGATAGACCTTCTCGATGGTCGCCAGGTCTTCGCGGATTTGCTGATCGAGCGAGCGATACAGGCTGGCCCGGACGAAGAGAAACACCCCGATCGCGAAGACACAAATAATGAGGGTCAGCGCCCCCGCGTGCCACAGCGTGAGACGAGCGCGAACCGTCGGGCCGGCGATCCTCATCCGCGCTCTCGACGAAGAACGAATCCGACCCCGCGAACGGTGTGGAGGAGCTTCACCGTGAATGGATCATCGATCTTGCGGCGCAGGCGCGCGATCGAGACATCGATGACGTTGTCGAGGGGAGTCGCGCGCGCCGCGACGCGCCACACGTCGCGAGTGAGCATCTCGCGCGAGACGACGCGCCCGAGATGGCGTAACAAATACTCGAGGATCTCGAACTCCTTCACCGTCAGCTCGAGCGTCTGGCCGGCGCGCGTCACCCTGCGCGTGACGAGATCCATCTCGAGGTCTTCGTGCTGGAGCTTGAGGAGCTGATCCGAGCGGCCCCGGCGCAGCAGCGCGCGGATGCGGGCGAGGAGCTCCGGGATGGCGAACGGCTTCACGAGGTAGTCGTCGGCTCCGCTGTCGAGCCCGCGCACGCGATCGTTGATCGTGTCCTTGGCGGTGAGAATCAGGACCGGAGTCTCAACGCCGCGCTTGCGCAAGGTCGTCAGGATCTCGAGGCCGTCACGCTGCGGCAGCATCAGATCCAGAATCACGCAATCGAATGCCTCGTGGTTGACGAGGAAGAACCCTTCCTCGCCCGATGCGGCCAGCCGCACATCATAGTGCTCGGCCTCGAGGCCCTCTCGAAGCGCCTTCGCCACCTTCTTTTCGTCCTCGACGATCAGCACGCGCATCCCGCATAGCACTATAGCGGCTGCGTGCTGACGACGCATCTGACATGAATGTCAGGAAGTCTTCAGTGGCGACTCGCTTGCGACGTGACGATCATCCAGATCAGGCAATTCGAATCACACTCGCAAGGAGGCGCAACATGAGGCAGAGCATCGGGATCGCGGCGATCATTGTTTCGAGCCTGTTCGTGACGAGCGCGAGACCGGCCCTGGCGAGACCAACTCGGTCGAGGGCCGAGAAGGCCTGACGCGGGCGATGGAGGGAGCCTGGCTGCCGCTCGAGAGCGGCCTGGCAGTCGGTGGGCGTGAGGGGACGCCGCTGTCGGGAAAGTACGAGATCGACGACGGCGCATTTCAGCTCTCGGTCTATACGTCGAAGAGCGCGCCACCTTCGGGCGAAGCGTTCATGGAGGTCATCGTCGACTACAGTGCGGGCACGGTGCTCAAAGCGGTACCGATCACCGATGACGGAGACCTCGCGGCGGCTCGAGCCCAGAAGGAAGCGATGGACCGGGCGAAACGCACGCTTGCCGAGGTGACGGCCGCCGTCGTCAAAGCCAATGCAGGGTATCGCGCCATCAGCGCGACGCCCCGCCTCCAAAATGGCCAGCCGGTGGCGGAGGTGACGCTGGTGCGCGGGGACGACTGGAAGGTCGTGAACGAGCGTCTCGATTGACGCGGACGATGGGGGGGGCTCATGAAGATCATGGTCGCGGCGCTGCTGCTCGCGATGGTGACATTCGTCGCTGCGGCAGAGGAGAGAACGTCGGTGAAATACGATCTCGGACTCGAGAATCCGAAGTGGAAGTTCGTGGCGGGTCAGTGGGTTCGGCGAGAATCTGGCGGGCGTCAGGTTCTCGCTCAGACGGTGGAAACGCAGCCGTGGGCCGTCGCTCTGCTGGAGGATAAGAAGTTCGGCGACCTCGACGTGTCCGTGCGCTTCCGGCCGATCTCCGGCAAGGAAGACGCCAGCGGCGGCATCATCTTTCGAGCACGGGACGGCCGCAACTATCTCCTGATCCGGGCCAACGCGCTCGAGAACAACTTTCGCCTGTACACGATCGTCAACGGCAAGCGCAGCACGATCGCGTCCGCAAGGGTCACGGAGCCCAGTCTCGGCGCATGGCACTCCATTCGCGTGGTAGCGGCGGGTCCGAAGATCCAGGGTTATCTCGACGGCAAGCCACTCCTCGATCACGAGGACAAGACGTTCACTGATGGCTGGGTCGGGCTGTGGACCAAGGCCGACTCCGTCACCGAATTTGCCGACCTCGAGGTTTCGGGCACTTCGGTGAAGTGAAGCGCGGACGAGTCGGTCACGGCACTGAAGGGGCGATTCGTGCCGTGGCCGACGAGTTCTCAAGCGAGGCTTTTGATCTGTATGTTTCTGAACTGCACGCGTCCGGTGTGGTTCTGCAGGCCGATATGACCCGCGGCCGGACGAGAGCCATCCATTTTGAAGTCGGTTACCTTCGTGCCGTTGAGCCTCACCACGATGCGGGCGCTGGTGACCTGGATGTCGTAGGTGTTCCACTGACCGATCGGTTTTGACGCCAGCGTCGAGGATGGCGCAAATCCGTAGACGGCGCCTGTCTGGTGCAGCGCGTCGCCCGTCTTGTTCGTGTCGGGGTTGAACCCCGTGTCATCGATCTGGATCTCATAGCCCCGGTCCACGGCCAGCATCCAGTCGCCGGCCGGGTTGCTGCTGTTCAGCGCGGGGAACCGTAGGAATACGCCGGAGTTATCAGTTGGGCTCGAAGCGCGCCAGTCGAGAGTCAACGCAAAGTTGGCGAACTGCTCCCGCGTGTACCAGAGCAGTCCGAGGCCGCCGAACGTCTCCAGGACATCGCCGAAGACGTTGAAACCGCCCGCTCCGGCCATCTGCCAGCCGGCCAGCGTGCCGGTGAAGAGCGTCTTGGGAATCGCGCTGGGCGCTGGCGTGAGTGATTCGACGATGGAGCGGGCCGTCCGTCGTGCGAGCGCGGTGGCGGTGAGCGAGGGATTCGCCGAGCCAATCGTCGGGAAGAGCGCCGGCCCGGCCACGTGAACGTTGTCGACGTGGTGGAAGCGTCCGGAGAGATCGGTTAGCGAGCTCGCCGGGTCGGTTCCCATCCATAGCGTGCCCGCCTCGTGGTGCGTGGTGCCAATGCCGTCCCGAACTTTGCCCGGAGGCGGAGGAGCAGGACGCCATGCGCCGTCGTAGAAATACTGGATGTTCGCGGCGCTCTTACCGGCGAGCTTTTGGGCCACGTCGACAGCCGCCTTGTCCATCGCATCCCATAAGACACCGTCGGCCATTGTGGGGACGAGATTCACCCAGGCGCGGGGGACGCTGTACTCATCCAGCTGATCGCTGTTCTGCGCGAGGTTCAACCAGCTCTTCGCGAGGTCCTTGGGCCCTTGAGGGGGCGCGAATGACTGATCTCCGCCCATTTCCCCGATGCCGCGCAGGATTATGACGACCCAATTCGGATCTTGCGCGGCACGGATCTGGTCGTAGTGATCGATGTCTGGAATCGCGGTGAACATGTTGGTCTCGGGATTCGGCCCAGGGGAGGCTGCTGCAGTGACCTGAAGGTGGAATCGCCGTTCCCTGCCGCCGGCCGATGCCGTCCCCCGAACAATGAGAGCGGCGGTCTCGAGCCCAGCCGGCGCTGCAGGTAGCCCCAGGGCCGAGCGCTTGATGCGCACCGTGGTGTTGCTGCGGATGTGGGCCATGAGGTTCGAGCCCATCCCATTCGACGGAAACGAAAGGAGCGCGAGGCGTGTCGTCTCGATCGTGCCGGCCGCCAACACCAGCCTGAACGTCGGCGTCAGCTCATGGCCAGCATTCAGGAACTGCCGCTGACCGTTAACGGAGACTTCGATCCGCCGCACGGTACTCGTGCCGTCGGTGCGAAGGCTCACCACGTGCGCGCGCGGCAGCAGCACGAGCCGCCGCCGCGAGTCGTCGTTCAACGTCCACCGACGGTCGATGTCTTCACGGATGGCGTCGATGAGTAGATTGGCGCTGCTGTACTTGTCGAAGCCGAACAGCGCACCTTCTGGCGGCGTGCCCTGGATCGCTAGGGGAGCATCGGCAACCGTCAGACCGAGGCCGCCGACAGCTCCGTTGAACGCCGCCATCAGCTTCTGGCCGAATGGCCCCATCATGTAACTGGTCGGCTTGCTCACCGCCATCTCGTCTTCGATGCTCTTGTAGCTGGCTACGATGTCCGCGACGACCTCGGGCGGCCAGAAGGCGAGATCCGCGTCCGTGAGACGCGGTGACCAGCCACCCCAGAAGATCGAGCGGCCGCCGACGTTGTAGGCGAGGCCGGGGAATCCCTGGTTGCTGTGCCACGGCGAGCCCCAGACGACGTTGCGCGTGCCCGGGTCGTCGCCATTCATCCGTACGGTCGCCGTTCCGGGCGCGTTCAGCGAGATGCGAGGAAAGTTCTGTACGTGGCCGGGCAGGAGTAATGCACCGGCTTCGAGAACGAGAACGCGCAGGTTGATGTCCTCGCCGAACCGATACAGCTTCTCGGCACAGTAGCCGCCGAACATTCCAGAGCCGACGACGACCACATCGAAGGGTTGCCCGCCGTTGTTGGCCACTTCATCCCACGTGGCGCATGCGTAGCGGCCGAGCAAATCGTGCGAGAGCGTCGTTTCCTGAACCGCAATGGTGTCGGCCGGATTCGAGCTTTGGAACAAGCGCCTGAGCATCGCGCACCTTCCTTTCGACTGCACAGCGCTGCTGAACCGTGCGGCTCACGGTGTCTCTCGGGAGGAACGGAAAGCGGCGCTGCTGCCTTTCGGGGCACAACTGGGGAGCCCGCGACGACGATGACTTCTGTCCACATAGAACGATGGTCGCGAACAGCCGGACTCTAGGGCGACTCGCTCACCGTGTCAAGACACGATCCGGTCAGGACCGCGCACGTCTGCCTCGATCAGGCACCTCATCATCGTCCGTGTCTGGCCTCACTTGACGAAGACCCATTCGGGCCTGAGCAACGGAAACGCGATGAGGCCGATGACAGCCGCTGCCCCCACCAGCAACGGATTGCTCACCTTCCAGCGGAAGAGCACCACGAGGCTTGCGAGAGCCACGAGAGCCGTGAGCCAATCGCCGATCGCGATCCTTCCCAAGAGCACGCAGGCGCCGAGGATCGTGCCGATCGCGGCGGAGTACGCGCCCTTGATAAAGCCCTGCACGTTGGTGTTCTGCCGGTACCGGATGAGGATCGGTGCCAGGATGAGGACGAGCAGGAACGAGGGAAGGAAGATGCCGATGGTCGAGGCCAGTGAACCCCAGAAGCCCTGCACAAGAGAGCCACTGAATCGCGCCCCGACGAGATAGCCCACGAACGTTGCCGTGATGACCACGGGGCCCGGGCTGATCATCCCCATGGCGACGGCGACCAGGAACTCATGCTCGTTCAACCAGCCGGTTTGTTGGACGAGGCCTTTCTCCAGAAACGGCACGATCACGAGGCCGCTGCCGAAGGTGAGGGAGCCCGCTTTCAGAAAGAACCCGAGCAGCTTGCCGAGCAACGCAGTAAAGCTACCCTCGGAGATACCCGGCGCGACGAGGGGCACACCCAACATGAGCGCCGTCGTAGATCCCGCGCGGCGTTCGCGGAAGAGCGAACCGTAGTAGAGCATGCCGACGATGCCACATCCGATGAAGACCAGCGCGACTTCTGCCCGGACCGCCACCGTGATAGCGAACGCGGCCGCGGCGAGCGCCCATTCCAGCCAGTCCTTCATGCCCAACTTGGTCAGCCGGTAACACGAGTGAAGGATCAAGGCGATGACGGCCGGGCTCACACCGTAGAAGATCGCCGCGACGGCCGGCAAGCCTTCGAACCGAACGTACAGTGCGCCGAGCGTGGCCACGATGATGAAGTTCGGCAGGATGAAGGCCCAGCCGCCGGCCCACGCGCCCCAGAATCCGCCGCGGATGTAGGAAATCCAGATGCCGACCTGGATCGCGAGCGGTCCGGGCAACGACTGGCAGACGGCGATGCCTTCGCGCATCTCTTCCTTCGTCAGCCATTTCTTCTCGCCCACGAGCTCTCGCTCCATCTGACCCACCAGCGCAACGGGCCCGCCGAAGCCGAGAACACCCAGACGCAGGTAGTACCGGACGAGATCCCGAATCGGAATACGGTTGGTCGCGGGTTCCGCAGCCATCGGCGCCTCCTCGAGGCGGAAGTGTAACGTTTGACTCGGGGTGTATCAATGATTACTAGAGGCGCGTGCGATGCGGCGGCCACGAGCAGATCGAGGCGTTTCCCATCCTACGGTGTGACCTCCGCGAACAAGGGCTCCGGGTCCGGATAGACACCAGCTGTTCGAGGGCCAATGACGATACAGGTCGCGGAGCGTTCCATTTTGGAGCAAACCCACACCACACCGGAGGGCGGACGATGAAAAGGGTGACGATCGCGGTAGCGGTCCTGGCGGCGTTGACGCTCGCTGTGGCGACCGCCAGGGGGCAGCAGCCTGACAAGGAGCATGCGGAGCTGGCGAAGGCGCTCAACGAGGCGAAGATCTCGCTCCAGCGCGGGCTGACGGCAAGCGCCAAAGAGGGTAAGCCGATCTCAGCCAAGTATGAGATTGAGCACGACCAGCTGCAGCTCTCGGTCTACACGATGAAGGCTGGCAAGTTCTCCGAGGTCATCGTGGATCACAAGACCGGCAAGGTCGCGAAGGCCGAGCCGATCACGACCGGTGACGACCTCACGGCGGCGAAGTCGCAGAGCGAGGCGATGGCCAAGGCGAAGAAGTCGCTCGAAGCTGCAGCCGGCCAGGCCCTGAAGGAGAATAAAGGTTTCCATGTGGTCAGCGTCATGCCGGCTCTGAAGGACGGCCATCCAGTCGCCGACGTCACGCTGGTAAAGGGCTCGGAGTGGAAGACCGTATCGGAAAAGCTCGACTGAGCGTCAGAAGCGGCCAAGGAAGATGACGCGCCGAAGGCTCGTGAAAACAGCACTGACGGCCAGCGGCCTCGTCGCGCTGCGATTTCGTACGGTGGCCGGCGCAGAGGAGCTGAAACTCCCCAACGACGTGCCCACGGAGAAGTTCGACCTCGACTCGAAAGGGATTCCGGGCTGGACCACGGTGGACGGGCAATGGGTCGTGGAGGACATGGCCGGTGCGCCCGTTGGCAAGAAGGTCCTCGTGCAAAAGGCGACGAGGAACGCGTTCAACGTGATCGTGGCTCCGTCCGGCCCCTACACGGACGTCGACGTGTCCGTGAAGTTCGATCCGCTCTCGGGGAAGGAAGACGCATCGGGCGGCATCGTCTTCCGCTTCAATGACGGCAAGTACTACGTGGTCCGCGCCAACGGCCTCGAGAGCAATTTCCGGCTTTATTACTACGACCGTGGGCGCCGTCAGTTGGCGAGCGCCAGCGTGAAGGCGCCCCCGCTTGGCCAGTGGCACTTGCTGCGCGTCGTGGCCATCGGCGATCACATCCAGGCGTGGCTCGACGGCACCCCGTACCTCGATCACCGCGATTCGCGGTTCAAGTCTGGCCGGGTCGGACTATGGACGAAGGCCGATTCGATCACTGCGTTCAGTGACCTCACGATTCGCGGTGTGCCGGGAAGCGGGTAGCGTTGCCATACGAGATCACATCGCGCTCGTGCGATCGGCGGCCAGGTATGCCGATGCGTTCGTCGAGAACATCCGCTGGAGCCACGCGGCGGCTCTGCACACGGCACAGCCGTCCGATAGCTGAAAACACCCCTGCGAAGGAGTCCACCATGAGGTTCTCGAATCTCATCGCCCTGATCATTGCTGCCCTGTTCAGTTTCATTCCGCTGGCCGCGACGGCCCAGTCGGACTCGGAGTGGAAGGCTGTCGAACAGGCCCTTGGAAAGTCGGGGCAACTTCAGCCGGGAGATGTCTTCCGCGTCGCCATGCCCCGAACCGATTTGAAGGTGAAGGTGCAGGGCGTCGACGTGAAGGCCGGCTTTGCGCTCGGCTCCTACGCGACGTTCAAGAAGATGGGGAACGGCACGATGATGATGGGCGACCTCGTGCTGTTGGATGAGGAGATCGCCGGTGTCATGGCTGGGCTGCTCGAGAAGGGCGTCGCAATCACCGCGGTTCACAACCATCTGAACGAGATGTCGCCGCACGTCATGTACATGCACTACAGCGCGGTCGGCGACCCCGTGCGGCTTGCGACGGCGCTGCGCGAGGCGCTGTCCGCGAGCGCCACGCCGCTCGGGACCGCGTCGGCAAGCGGCGCGCCCGCTGCGGCTGCGAGCGGCGGCCCGGAGATCGACCAGAAGCAGGTGGAGGCCGCGCTCGGACGCAGCGGCCGCATGAACAACGGCTTGCTGCAATTCAGCGTGGCGCGCGCGGAGAAGATCACCGAGAACGGGATGGAGCTGCTGCCCGGCCAAGGCGTCAATACGGCGCTCAACTTCCAGCCCACCGGCGACGGCAAGGCGGCCATCACCGGCGATTTCGTGCTCATCGCGGGTGAGGTGAATCGGGTCGCCAAAACGCTTCGGGAGCACGGTATCCAGCCGACGGCGCTGCACAATCACGGCCTCGGCGACAGCCCACGGCTGTTCTACATGCACTTCTGGGCGAACGACGATGCGGTCAAGCTCGCGCGGGGCTTGAAGGCCGCTCTGGATCTGACCAATACCAAGAAGCCAGAGGCCTCGAAGTAGCGAACAACGATCGACCATCCTCCACCGGCCGCTCTTCAGGAGGAGCGAGCCGGTGGAACGAGAGCCAGAGCTCTATCGCATCCCAGAGCTCGCGCGAATCTCGCGAACGGGAGCTGGACTGGTCGCCGGCGACGACAGGGCGAAGCTGAACGTGATTCCGAGCGTGAACTGCCAGTCGGGAGCGCCAGTGAAGCTTCGCCGGATGCCGGCGTCGAGCCAGAGATTCCTCTCGGACCAGGGCCGCCAGATGACGCCGAGCAGCGCCGAGTCGCGTTGATCCTCGCGCCGCGGCTTCTCGCCATTGACCTCTCCGACGAGTCGAACGCCGTTGCCGACGGGAAGCTCGGCGATCAGTCCCCAGATCCCGACCAGGTCACCGGTGGACCGTTCGATACCGAGGCCGCCGTTGAGGTGGAACGTGAAGGGGCCGAGCTTGTCGCTCAGGATGCCTATGCCCTCGAACCCGAATCGATCCTGCCCCTTTTCCGTTGACGGGAGCAGCGCGCTCGCTTCTACCGCAAGCGCGAATCCATCCTTGTCCTGGAGGACTCCTTCTTTCAGAACACCTTTCAAGGAGAGCGCCGGGTCGATGACGTCGAGTGTCGCGTCGGGCGCTCGCTGGATCGCGAATTCGGCGACACCCTCCCAGTGCTTGAACAATCCGTAGTTGAGGACCGTCCTCGGCATGATGAACGTGTTCTCGTCTCTCCTTCGATCGAGCGTGAAGTAGCCGAGCTCGATCTCGATCTCCTTCGGATCAGCGACAGCGGCGTCGGTCGAGACAAAGGGACGATATGCGGACGCCGATGATGGCCATGCCAGCACACTGATCCCAATGGAAAGGATCAGAGTGTTTTTGAGGAGACCCGGCATGACCGGCGAGCCGTCTCATTTTCCGGTGGCGCCGCTCGAGGCGCCGGAGATTGCCTCGAAGACCAGCATCTTGGCGACGGGCCGGCCGTTCTCCTCCTCCGCGGGCGCGTAAACACGATGGGTCTTCACGTCGACGACCAGACTGTGCACTTTCTTTGGAACCTGGACGTCCTCGACCTTACGAAATCGATCGGGATCGTCCATCTGAAAGACCGAGATCGCGCCGCTGCTGCAAGCGACGTAGATGCGACTCAGCCCCGGGTCGAACTGGACGACGTCCGCGCCTTTCGCCATCGGCAAGGTTGCGATGACCTTCTTCGTGTCGAGATTGAACACGGCCAGGACGTCGTTGCCTTCACATGACAGGAACGCACGACGTCGCTCCGGGTCGATGGCCATCCCGTGGTTTTCCTTGCAGCCGGCGACCGGATAGCGACCGACGACGGTATCAGTAGCCGGATCGACCACCGCCAGGTCGTTCTTATCCTGGAGATTGACGTAGACTTTTCGGGCGACGTGATCGTACTGCGGCACGCCAGTCTCGCTGTCGAACCTCAGCATCGCGATGGGCCGATCCTCCCGCGTATCGATCACGGCAAGAGCCTTCGCCCGCTCGTCCGAGACGTAAGCCTTGTGGAACGGGGCGGCGTACGCGATTCCGTCCGGCTTGTCCTCCGTGGGAATCTTCTTCACGACCTTCATCTGGCCGAGATCGACGACGCCAATCATGTTCTCGTGCCAGTTCGACGTGTAGACCTTGCGGCCTTCCCCGATGTACGCGACGCCCTCGACACCCGGCACGTCAGGGACCGTCGCGACGACCGTGTTGTTTCTCAGATCTATGACGTAGAGAAGTCCAGCCGCGAGATGCGCGGAGAACAGCTGTCGCCCTTCGTCATCGGTCGTGAGGTAGTCGAAGCGACGACCCGGCGGACCCGGAAGGTCGATCGCCGCGACCTGTCGCAATGTCTGACCGACGATCGGCGTTGACTGGGCGCCGCCGCGTGTCGCGAGCGGAGGTGCGATGATCGCTATGACGGCAACGATGACACAAACCGTCGCGGCACGTATGAGCACTGGGGTTTTCACCGTACGAACCTCCTTCGATCGTGTTGCGATTTCGGCCGGTGGTATGTGGGCAGGATCCGCGCTGATCACTGAGCTGTGCCTTCTTCGAGCTTCGCTCGTTGTCGAAAGCGAGTGTACCAATGGGCGCACTTTCGAAATCCTGACGTTTCCGTCAGGGAAGCCTGTTGCGGTCGGGTGATCCGGAGGGGGGTGATTGCCGACCCCAACCTCGACACGCCAGGTTGGGGCCGGCGCGGGAACGTGGAGGTTACTTCAGGATCTTGACCAGGCTCACGGTGTTGACGAGGCTGTTCGCGAGCACGAAATCGCCATCCTTCGTGACGTCGGTATTGCGCACGATGTGGCCCCCACCGGGAATCGACCAGCTCTGGAACTTCTCGGTCTTCGGATCGAACCGCACGACGGTGTTCGGCTCGGACTCGGACTCGCTGTACCAGATGACACCTTTGATCGCGGAGATGCCATACGGTCCGGACTTCGGCCCGCTCGGTGACGGCCACTCGGTGACCTTGCCGGTCGCGGGATCGAGGCGACCCAGGTAGCCACGTGCATAGTCGGTGTACCAGACCTGGTCATCGGCCGTGATCGCCACACGTCGCGGGCGGGCGCCGGGATCCGGAAGCGGGTATTCGCGGATCTCGAGCGTCTTTGGATCGACGCGCGCCACCTTGTTGACGCCGAACTGGACGACGAACAGGTTGTCTCTGGAATCGAGTGCCATGCCGTAGGGACGGGACTTCACCGTCGGCGGCGTGAGGAGCTTGATTTCGCCGCTCTGCGGATCGAGCCGGCCGATCCGGTTGGCGTTCTGCAGCGTGAACCACAGGATGCCGTGCCGGTCGAAAATCAGGGTGTGCGGGTCCTTCGCGTCGGGGTCAGGCATCTTGAACTCGGTGACGGCGCCGGTCTTGGGATCGAGCTTGCCGACCAGCGCGCCGGTGTTGCCCGTGTACCAGACGTTACCGTTCTTGTCCTCGACGAGGCCGTGGGGTCCAGAGTGCGGGGTCTTCAGTGGGTATTCCTTGACGTCACCGGTCTTGGGGTCGACGCGACCCAGCATGTTGGACATCTGGCCCGTGTACCAGAGGGATCCATCTCGTGCCGCGAGCGGATCGTGCGGTCGAGAGCCGGGCGTCGCCGCCGGCCACGCTTGAATGGAAATATTGAGCGGGCCTGGCACCAGCACCGCCGGCGACCTCTTCACGGGAAACGTCTTCGCGAGGTAATCCGTCATTGGCCCGAGCTCATCCGGCGCCACGGCCACGCCATGATTGGTCATCATGCGCATCACCGTTTTCCAGCCGTCGGTGGTGTAGCCGGAGCCGGTCCTGGCGGCGAGAGGATGGCAGCTATTGCATTTCGCGTCGACCAGCTGCTTGCCCTTGTCTTCCGCCGACCCTTGACCCCAGGCCGGTAACGTCCAGCAAAGCAGCACGGTCGCCAGCACGAGCCCCAGCGCTCTCCTCGTCATACAGCCCTCCTCGGCGGACGCGATTATCTAATGCGATAGGACCATGATGGTAGCGGTGCTGCCAAATGACGGTCGACAACACGGTCAGCATGGTACACGCAACGGCCCGCGCGTTGCACGAGCCCACGAGCAGGGCACCGCCGACGTCGCGCCGCACGCATCGGCCCCTTGTCGAGCGATCGATGAAGTGACAACGTGCTTTCGCCAGGGAGGGGCATGACATGGGCCAGCGCAAGTATCGGGTGGCGGTGATGTTCGCCGGCGATCCGAGCATCCGTGCGACGGTGAAGCTCGAGGAAACGCGGTTCGGCGGCATCGCGAAGGCGCTACGCGACGTCGGGCTCGACGTCGAAGCTGCGAGCTACGCCGACGAGGTCGCCGACGACGTGCGCGAGCAGTTGCTGGGGCTCGACGGCGTGCTGGTCTGGGTCGATCCGGTCCGCAAGGACGGCAACCGCGCGATGCTCGATCCGATCCTGCGGGATGTGGCAAGCCACGGTGTGTTCGTGAGCTCGCATCCGGATTTGATTCTGAAGATGGGCACGAAGGAAGTGCTCTATCGGACGCGCAACCTGAGCTGGGGCACCGACACACGTCTCTACACGACGTTGGAGCAATTCCGCCGCGAGCTGCCGCAGTGCCTCGCCGAAGGCAAGCCGCGCGTGCTGAAGCAAAACCGCGGCAACGGCGGCATCGGTGTCTGGAGGGTGGAAGCGGTCGACCCGCGCGCGTCTGTGGCGCGCGTTCGCGTACGCCACGCGCAGCGCGGAAGCCAGGAATCGGAAGAATCGTTGGATGAGTTCGTCACGCGCTGCGCGCAATATTTCGAGGGCGACGGCCGCATCATCGACCAGGTTTATCAGCCGCGGCTCACCGACGGCATCGTGCGTTGCTACCAGGTGCGCGACCGGGTGGCGGGCTTTGGCGAGCAGCTCGTCAATGCGCTATATCCGGCGGCGTTCGGTGCGGCGCCGGCCGATGCGCCGCAGCCCGGGCCGCGACTCTATTACCCGCCGACGCGCCCCGGCTTCCAGAGGCTGAGGAACCGGCTCGAGCGGGAGTGGCTGCCCGAGATGTGTCGCGTGCTGTCGATCGACCCCTCAGAGCTCCCGGTCATTTGGGACGCTGACTTCATGTACGGGCCGAAGGACGCGGCCGGCGAAGATACCTACGTGCTCTGCGAGATCAACATCAGCTCGGTCTATCCGTTCCCGGACGAGGCGCTCATGCCGCTCGCCGAGGAAACATTGCGGCGTTTGCATGGCCGTCGGCCGTCGCGGTGAGCTCGCGGCGCTCAGGCGACGCCGAAGTTGAACACGCCGAAGATCATGTCGGCGCGCCAGGACGGCGGCGCGCCGAGCCACATTCGCGTGACGTAGCGTTCCGCCGTGACGCCGAGGTTGTTCAGATGCTGGACGGCGGACTTGTTCCCCTCCGGCAGACCGAGCGCGCGCGGGGCGCGCCGCACGGCGACCGCTTGGCGAAGGAGCGCCATACCGGCCGCCGCATCGCGAGCGATGGTCGGGCCGCCGCCCCAGGGGCACGCGACGTGAAAGCCGACGACATCGTTGCCGCGCGCCGCCACCCAGCCCGTCGAGACGAATGGTTCGATGAAACCGCGACGGTCCTCGCCGGTGGCCGCGTGATCCAGCGCGCACGCCGCGGTGAGGTGCGCTGCCCGCATCGCGTGGATCACCCCACCATCGTCCGGAGACACTGAATCGGGGGACACTGCATCCGGAGCACCCGCGTTCGAAGCGATCGCGCGCGGCGCGCCCTGGGTCGGAGAACCCGCCGGCCATGCGAACGAGCCATACCGCCCGCCGGCCACGAAGCCGATGCGCTCGTACACCGGACGGCCCGCATCGGTGGCGAGCAGCAGCACCGCGCCGGCCGAGCGGGCGCGCAGCCAGGTGATTGCGGCCTCGGTCAAGCGCCGGCCGACGCCGGCGCGCTGCTGGCCCGGTCGCACGACGATCCCGTGCACCCATCCGGTAGGCGGCGCGCCCGGGAAGATCGTGGCGCCGGCGGTCCCGACGATCTCACCGTCCAATTCGGCGACGAACAGACCGCAATCGGCGCGCGCAGCGTAGTGCTCGAACAGTACGCGGCGCCCGGTCCATCCGACAGCGTCGTTCGCGGCCAGCGCGCCGGCGAGATCCGAGGCATGAAATGCGCGAATAACAGGGACGCGGCCCACGAGTGGACACTACGGCCGCCGCCGGGCGTTCGCAAGAATGACGCGCCGGACATCGCCGGACGCGGACCATGCACGGCGGTGAGGGCGCCGCAAGTCGGTTGACACGCCGGCCAAGCTGCTGTTACCAGGCAGGTGTCCGACCGCAGAGGGGGACACGATGAAAAGATGTCGCGCGCGCATTGCGCTCGTCCTCGTCGCGCTGTTGCTCGCGACCGCAGTACCGGTGCAGGCGGATGCGCCGGCGGGCCAGGTCACCTGGGCCGTCCCGGTCGCGCTGCCGCCGGCGTGGTTCGACCCGGCCGATGCCACGGGCATCCTCATTCCGTTCATGGTGTACTACGCGCTCCACGACGCGCTGGTGAAGCCGTTGCCGGGCAATCCGATGGCGCCCTGCCTGGCCGAGTCCTGGAGCGTTTCGCCGGACGGCCTGGTATACGAGTTCGTGCTGCGGCGGGGCGTGAAGTTCCACAACGGCGACGTGGTGACCGCCGACGACGTGAAGTTCAGCTTCGAGCGCTACCGCGGGGTGTCGGCGAAGATCCTGAAGGACAAGGTCCGGCAGGTCCAGGTGATCGATCCGCAGCACGTGCGCTTCCAGCTCAAAGAGCCCTGGCCGGATTTCCTCACCTTCTACGCGACACCCGCCACGGGCGCGGCGTGGATCGTCCCTCGGCGGTACGTCGAGAAGGTCGGCGACGAGGGCTTCAAGAAGGCGCCGGTGGGAGCGGGGCCGTACCGGTTCGTCTCGTTCACGCCGGGTGTCGAGCTGATCGTCGATGCCAACGAGCAGTACTGGCGCAAGATCCCGAGCGTCAAGCGGCTGGTGCTCAAGGCCGTGCCCGACGACGTCACGCGCGTGGCGATGCTCAAGCGGGGGGAGATCGACGTCGGCTACATCTTTCGTGGGGCGATCGCCGAAGACATCCGGCGTACGGCCGGCCTCACACTCAAGCCGGTCCGCTTCTACGGCTCGCAGTGGGTCCTCTTCACGGACCAGTGGGAGCCGAAATCACCGTGGGCGGACCGTCGCGTGCGATTGGCCGTCAATCACGCGATCGACCGCCCGGCCATGAACGAGTCGCTGTCGCTCGGCTTCTCGCGGATGACGGGCAGCATCATCCCTCTCGACTTCGAGTTCTTCTGGCCGGCGCCGCCGTATCGGTATGATGCGGCGAAGGCCCGGCAGCTTCTGGCCGAGGCCGGCTACCCCCGCGGGCTCGACGCCGAGCTGTGGACCGACACCGGATTCGCCGAGCAGACCGAGGCCATCGCCAACTATCTCGGTGCCGTTGGCATCAGGACTCGCATGCGCGCCGTCGAGCGCGCCGCCTATTTCAACCAGCTGCGAGAGAAGAAGGCGCGTCCGCTGGTGTTCATCGCGAGCGCCGCGTACGGGAATGCTGCGACCCGGATCGATTCGTTCGTGTCCGCCGGTGGCATCTACACGTACGGAAGCTATCCCGACATCGAGGGGCTCATCCAGGAGCAGGCGACCGAGCGCGATCGCAAGCGCCGTGAAGACATCCTGCAGCGCATCCAGCAGATGATGTACGAGCGCGTGATGTTCGCCCCGGTCTGGGACATCGCGGGCCTGCACGCGTACGGGCCGCGCGTCGCCGAGCCGGGGTTCGGCCTCATCGGCAGCTATCTATGGAGCGCGCCGTACGAGGACGTCAGACTGAAGCGGCCGTGAACCGGCGTCGTCACGCGGCGCCGAAGGCCTGGTCCCATCTCGCCCGAACGCTGCGCAGGAGCGAGGGATAGACGATCAGCTTGCGGAACGGGTCGATGAGGGTCATGTAGACGGGCGTCAAGCGGCCGACGTTCTCCACGTAGACACCGAAATAGAATCGATAGGCATTGGCGGTTTCGACGAGGGCGCTCAGCGCGGCGGCGTGGGCCGTCCGGTTGATCAGCTCGAGGAGCTGCTCGTTTTCGAACTGATAGACGACTTTAAACGGCCCCGAGCGCGTGCCCGCCGGTACGAGAGAGCTCGAGCGGTCGGACGTCGTCAGGCGGGTGGCAAAGGTCTCGTTGTGCGCCGGGTTTGCCTCTCGATCCCAGCCGAGGAGCCGGCCAATGAAGAGCCGGGTACTCAGGAGCGCGCGCACGACCGGCGAGGGGACGAACACCCGCGAGCTGGTGGCCCTCAAGAACTCGTCGAGCGAGATGCCCGCGCGGGGTCGCGATAAATCGACGGCCCACACGTCATGGAGCGGCACGCCGGTAAGGAAATCGTGAACCCGCAGCGGCAGCCGCTCGAACTCTTGGGCCGAGACCTGCGGCATGGGCGCCGAGAATCAGCCGGTGCGCGCGTAGGCGACGGCCTTGCGGACCCATTCCCGTAGCGCGCGCGAGCTCGCCGCGATCTTGTCCGGTACGACGACCCGATCCTTCGACTTCCGGCCCTTGATCGGCTCGAACGGGCGGCCGCCGCTCGCGACCAACTGTGCGGCATCCTCTGGAGACAAGCGCAGCACGACCTTTCCCTGATACAGCGTGGCGTACCGCTCGCCATCGACGACGTAGATCGGGCAGCCAAAGAGCAGACCGCGCTTGGCTCCATCGACCGCGACCATCTGGTCGAAGCGTTCGACATCCGCGGAAGAGCTTTTCTTCCAGGCCATGCGTGCTATGCGGCGCGCGGTTGGAGGGATCGCCGGCCGATTATTCGTAGCTGAAGGCGCCGAATCGCAGCGGTTTCAGCTCGACGACGGACATGCCTCCGTCGCGGGCCCACTTCAGCATGTCGTCGGCGTACGGACCCGAGTCCGTGCCCGTGTACTTCAGGAGCCCCTTGCGAGTGACGTCGACGGCCAGCCGCACGTCGCCGTCGATCACCCGCACATTAGCCCGACCTCGGACGCCGCGCGTATCTCCGGGGCCTCCGCCCGTGTCCACGGTGAAGTAGGCGCGCTGATTCTTGCGCAGCACGTTGGCCTTGTGCGAGCTGTTGCCGGCCGCGACACGGAACACGCCGTCCTCGTAGACGTGCCACACGGGCATGACCAGCGGCCAGCCCTTTTCATCGACCATTCCAAGACGCATCGGAA
>Ga0126369_10000322_pt1 | contig 31163 bp, 22 predicted proteins | sample PanSoiMetaPlot_1_FD_109646 | JGI IMG/M metagenome (GOLD analysis project Ga0126369, IMG submission 109646) | Tropical forest soil microbial communities from Panama - MetaG Plot_1 | ecosystem: Environmental > Terrestrial > Soil > Tropical forest > Bulk soil | place: Panama | collected 2016-02-17
CATGCAGAGTCACGGAATGGCCGATGGTCACGTCGTCGCCCAAAATCAGCGGATACTCGTCGCGCATCACGTGGCAAATCGAGCCGTCCTGAATGTTCGTCCGCATGCCAATCCGAATGTAGTGCACGTCGCCGCGAACCACCGAGCACGGCCACACACTCGAATCTTCGCCAATCACCACATCCCCAATGATTACCGCCGCGGGGTCAATGTACGCTGAAGCCGCGATTTGCGGACTCTTTCCACGATAGGGCCGGATGTCAGGCAGTCGTGCCAACGAGTTCTCAGTCCTAGGCGTCAGTTCCTCAGACAAAAAAGTCTGCGCGCTGCGAATCAAGCCAAGATAACATCCGTCTCGCACGACTGACAAGGAAGGGACTCGTGCCCGTAATTAGCAACGTTAGTTGCAATCCTTCGTGACGAGGTCCGCTGATGACCAAACCAAAAAAAGTCGTCTACCGTGGGGTCCCGATGATTGAGGGGTGGCCCGAGAAAATCATCGCGGCGCAACAAATCGTCTCCATCCGATATCAAGGACGCGATGTTCAGCGCGTCCGTTATGGTGACGAGCATAGTGACTGGAACGCTGAAACCATCCCTTGCCATGATTGCGGGGTGCTCAAGGGCGATTTGCACGTTCCAAGTTGCGATGTCGAAGAGTGCCCCATATGCGGAGGTCAACTCATATCGTGCGTTTGCAAGTTCGAGGATTACGCCGACAAAGAAGCCTAAGCCTCAGTCGATTTGGAACGCCGGCCCGCCGATGGAGCCCGCGACCTCTTCAAGGCGCTTCGCCACCGCGCGCGCAACTGCATAGAGGCTTTTCGAACCAGCACCGTCTTCTCCCAGCGCAGCGACCGGCTTGCCGGTATCACCGCCAACGCGAATCCGCGGATCAATTTCAATTTCACCGAGCACCGGCACGCCATACGCAATCGCGGTCTTTGCGCCCTCGCCATGGCCAAAAATGTCCACCGGCTTCCCGCAGTGCGGACACGCGAACGTGCTCATGTTCTCCACCACGCCGAGCACTTCCACGTTCACTTGGCGAAACATCTCAATCGCCTTGCGCACGTCGGCGAGTGCCACAGTAGAAGGCGTCGTGACCACCACTGCTCCCGTCACCGCCACCGTCTGAATCAGCGTCAACTGCACGTCGCCTGTCCCCGGCGGCAGGTCAATGATCAGGTAATCCAGCTCGCCCCACTCCACGCTGCGCAGAAACTGCGTGATCACGCTGTGCAGCATCGGCCCGCGCCAGATCATCGGTTTGTCGCCCGGATTCAACAGGCCCATCGAAATCATTTTCAGTCCCTGCGCCTGCACCGGAATGATGCGTTTCTCCGCCGTGGCCTGCGGCTCTTGTAGCGTCCCCAGCATGATGGGCACGTTCGGCCCGTAGACGTCCGCGTCGAGCAAGCCGACCTTGTGGCCAAGTTTCGCCAACGCCAGCGCCAAATTCACAGCAACGGTGGTTTTCCCCACGCCGCCTTTTCCGCTGGCGATAGCGACTAAGTTTTTCACGCCAGGAATCGGCTGGCGTTCGGGCATCTGCTGAGGTGCTGGGCCTGGTGGCATAGGTTTAATTCTTCTCCGTGCTTTGATCGAGGACAGATATCCAATTGCTCTGTGCCGCCTGTCGAACCGTCTTGCCTTGTCCGTCGCGGTCGTTCGGGTTCGCCCCGGCCTTGAGCAGCCGTTCAACAATTTCTCCTTGCAGAGTCTTGGCTTCGGGCAATCCCGTACCGCCTCTTCCGGTAGTCTGTACCGCAAGGTGTAGAGGCGTTGAGCCGTTTTTGTTTTTGAGCCGAACGAAAGCTCCGTTGCGCAAAAGCGAATTCACAGCACTCGCGCACCGCTGGCGCACCGACCGATGCAGGGGAGCCGCGCCGCTCTTATCGAGGGCATTTGGATCCGCGCCGGCTCTAATCAAGAAAACAACCATTTCCGCTTGCGCTTTGGGATTCCAGCCATGCGAACCCGGGTGCCCATCGGCAGCGTAGTGCAACGGCGTTGCACCCCGCCTGTTCACCGCAGCAACGCTTGCTCCGCGCTCCAGAAGCTGCTCAGCCATGTCTTTGCGATAGCCAGCCGCGGCGGCGTGCAAAGGCGTGTCTCCCCCATAGAGGTAGTGCAGGATTTCGTGAAAGAAGAAGTCCTTGGCGGCTTGACGAGTGGCACCAACGATGAGCCTCTCCGCCGCCAGCGACGGCTCACTCCCAAGTAACTGCGCGACCTCAGAAGCGTCGTCATTCACGATTGCATTCATCAAGCGCCAAAGATTTTTCTGAGCCGCTGGCTCTCCGTTTACGCGCCGTGGCATTTTTTGTACTTTTTCCCCGAGCCGCACGGGCAAGGATCGTTCCGCCCCACTTTCGCTCCCGCGCGCACTGGCTTCGGTGCTTCCGCCTGCGCCGGACCTGTCTGGTATTGCAGATTCTGCTGCTGGCGCTGTTGCCGGCGCTCCATTTCGCGCGCAAAGTCCGGCAAATTTGCCGGCGCCTCCTCGCTCGCTCGAGCAGCGGCGCTGGCGGCAGCCGCAGCTGCAGCGGTCGGTGGTTGCCGCGGCGGGTCCCGTCGTGGTTCGCGCGCTTGCGGCGGCTCGCCCTGCTGTAATTGAATGTGAAACAGATAGCGGATCGTTTCATTGTCAATCCGCGCCATCATGTCTTCAAACAAAACGAACGCTTCTTTCTTGAACTCGACCAGCGGATCTTTCTGCCCATAACCTCGCAGCCCGATTCCTTCTTTCAAATGGTCGAGCGACAACAAGTGGTCCTTCCACTGTGAGTCCACTACGTCAAGAATGATTCTTCGTTCGAGCCAGCGCATCAGCTCTGTGCCAAACTGTTTTTCCTTCTCCTCGTACCGCTTGGTAGCCGCTCCCACCGCCGCTTCCACCAACTCGTCATGCCTATTCGAACCGGGATCCGCTCCCGCCGCCTTCATGTCCACGCCAAACTGCGCGTTTGTTTCCGCCAAGAACTGCGTGGTATTCCACTGATCCGGATGCTGCTCCCGCGGACAATACGTCTCGACCATTTCGCGCGCGACGTCTTCCGCAATTCCCAGCACGTAATCGCGCTGATCTTTTCCTTCCAGGGCTGACCGCCGAATCGCATAAATCGTCTCGCGCTGCTTGTTCATCACATCGTCGTACTCGAGCAAATGCTTGCGGGCGTCGAAGTTTTGCGCCTCTACGCCTTTTTGGGCTTCTTCGATGCGTTTCGAAACCATGCGCGATTCGATGGGGACGCCTTCGGTCATGCCGAGCCTGTACATCAGTTGCTTCACGCGCTCGCCGCCAAAAATGCGCGCCAAATCGTCTTCGAGCGAAATGAAAAAGCGCGAAGAACCGGGATCACCCTGGCGGCCGGCACGTCCACGCAACTGATTGTCAATGCGGCGCGCCTCGTGGCGTTCGGTGCCGAGAATGTGCAATCCGCCGAGCGCAACCACTTCGTCGTGTTCGGCTTTGCACTGTTCGGCGAACTGGTCGTACACCGGTTTCCACTGATCGGAGGGCACTTGAAAGATCTTGCCTTCGTGCTGGAACAAAACCATTTGCACGCCGGGACTCGAGCCGTTGCCGTCCGCGGGATCTGCGCCAATCACCGCTGGGGCCGCGGAGTAAGGCATTGCGAGCTTCTCTCGCAAGCAGTGATCGCGCGTCATTTGCTCGGGATTGCCGCCGAGCAGAATATCCGTGCCGCGGCCAGCCATGTTCGTGGCCACGGTGACCGCGCCTTTGCGTCCCGCTTGCGCGACGACGCGCGATTCGCGTTCGTGCTGCTTGGCGTTCAAAACCTGGTGTGGGATGCCAGCCTTTTTCAGCAGTTCCGAAACTTTTTCGGATTTTTCGATGGAAATCGTGCCCACTAGCACTGGCTGTCCGCGTTCGTGATAATGCCGGATGCCGTTGGCGTGCGAATTGTCTTCCTGCAGAATGCCATTCACCACTGCTTCCAATTTTTCTTTTTCCGTTCGATAAATCACGTCGGGAGCTTCGATGCGAATCAGCGTGCGATTCGTTGGGATCACCGTCACGTCGAGCTTGTAAATTTTGCCGAATTCCGCCGCTTCCGTTTCCGCGGTTCCGGTCATGCCGGAAAGCTTTTTGTACATGCGGAAATAGTTCTGGAAGGTGATGGTCGCGAGGGTTTGATTCTCGCGCTCGATTTTAACGCCTTCTTTGGCTTCCACGGCTTGGTGCAAGCCGTCCGACCAGCGTCGGCCCGGCATCTGGCGTCCGGTAAATTCGTCAACGATGATAACTTCGCCGTCTTTCACCACGTAATCCACATCGTTTTTGTACAGCGTGTGCGCGCGCAGCGCCTGATAGACGTGGTGAATCGTCTCCATGTGCGCGGGGTCGTACAGATTGCCCAGACCCAGCATGCGCTCGCACTTGCTGACGCCTTCTTCGGTTAGCGTCGCGGTGCGGTGCTTCTCATCAATCGTGTAATCAATCTCCTGAATCAGCTTGGGAATGATTTTGTCGATTTTGGCGTACTTATCGGTGGACTCTTCCGAGGGGCCGGAAATAATCAGCGGGGTGCGCGCTTCGTCAATCAAGATGGAGTCCACTTCGTCCACAATCGCGAAGTGATGTCCGCGCTGGACGCAGTGCGCCAGGTCATACTTCATGTTGTCGCGCAGGTAGTCGAACCCGAACTCGTTGTTCGTTCCATAAGTGATGTCCGCGCCGTACGCTGCGCGGCGCTGGTCGTCGTCCAAATCGTGCACGATAACGCCTACGGTCAATCCGAGTGCCTTATAAAGCGGGCTCATCCACTCCGCGTCGCGGCGCGCGAGGTAATCGTTCACCGTGACGATGTGTACGCCGCGCCCGGCCAGCGCGTTCAACACCGCAGGCAGCGTGGCGACCAGCGTTTTGCCTTCGCCCGTCTTCATTTCCGCGATTTTGCCTTCATGCAGCACGATGCCGCCGATGAGCTGCACGTCGAAGTGACGCATGTTCAGGAAGCGACGCCCGGCTTCGCGCGCCAGGGCAAACGTCGGCCCAATGGCCGGCTCTAGCACGGCTTGCAGTTTTTCTTTGTAAGACTTGTCCTCGGGATCGGCGTCCTTCAACTGCTCCTGCACCTGCTTACGCAGCTCCGCGTAGCGTTCTTTGACGACTTCGTTGCTAAGCGCCCGCACTTCTGTTTCGCGGGCGTTGATGGCCGCGATGGCAGGTTGCAGCTTCTTGATGTCGCGCTCATGCTTGGTGCCGATAAACCAAGCGATGAAACTGTCGAGAATTTTTGCGGCGTCCATAAATGGGCCTGCCGGCGGCAGGTTTGCCGGTCTCCTGACGGGTCTTTCCGGGATCGCCGATCTCCGATCGGCTCTTTTAGAGGTACGTCCGCGAAGGCCGCTTTCTTACCTCAAGTGTAAGCAATCCATTCTAACTGGTTGGGCGCAGAAGCGCCAAGAAAGGGCAGTTAAGCCACCGCGCCTCCTCCGGTCCCGGCGGCGAGCACCTCTAACCCTGCTTCCCCGTAACGATAAGGATACTCACCTCGTATTTTATGCACCGGTTATTGCAGCCTTTTCTATACTTTTCGTGGCCCTCATCCAGGAAACCGACCATGTTTCAACACCTCGACATTGTGTTTGCTTTTATCGTCCTCATGCTCGTAGCAAGTCTGTTCATCACGGCGGCCACGCAGGTAGTCGTTAGCTTGCTAGGTTTGCGCGGCGCCAATTTGCGGCGCAGCCTGGTGGATCTGTTCGAGACCGCCAGTCCCGGTGAGGAAGGCAGGCGCTGGGCCAAGGAAATTGCCAGGAGGGTCCTGCGTCATCCCACGATTTCTGACTCGATCTTTTCGCACTTTCGCCTTCGCGCGGACCAAGTCCCCTTCACTCCCGCGGAGACCGCGGGAAAGCTGCAAGGGCTCAGCACTTCCATTCCCCTGTTGCCGTGGATCCTGGGTGCGGTTGGAGGGCTTTGCATTACGCCAATCGCAGTGGCTATCGCCAAGCACTGGTTCGCAAATATTTGCCAATATGCTGACCATTTGGCCGGCTATGTTCCTGCGATCAATTTTTGCGAACATCCTTGGCGTACCGGGGCGCTCTTAGGAGCGGTTTTTGGCTGGCTCCTCAGCCGCTGGCGCCTGGCAACTTCGATCCATGTAGAAGAGCTGCCCGCCATCCTCGAAAAGCTTGCCGAACCGCTCCCCGGAACTTTGCCCGATCCTGCCCAGCGCGTAATGTTCCTGTTGGCATGGAGGGATTACGAGCCGGGAGCCAAGTCGAGGCAAGGAGCCCTGCAAGAGGGCGGGCTTGTACGCTCGAAGGCCTGCTTGGATGAAGGTAGTGTCCGCCACGCTTCTGATGCGTCGCTTCTGGATCATGAACGTTACTCCCCGGCTGAGGATTTCGACGAAGGCATCGTTCGCCACGCCAAACCGGCCGAAACGGACGAAAGCATCGCCGTCGCGGTGGAAAATGCGGCGGTACAAGCGAAGGGACGCGTGCCGGAACCCGTCCCTGTGACGGCAGGAGTGGCTGGCACTAGTCGTCCTTCCGAGCCGCGCCTGGAAGGGCTCCGGTCTTGGTTCGACCACGTTATGGAAAGGGCCTCGCGGCGTTTCACCTTCGAAGCGCGCCTCGTAACGATCGTGCTTTCCGGCATTTTCGTGTTTGGCGCGCACTTTGACGCCGTCAGGCTGCTCCGGTCGATGTCAGAAGGCGCTGAACTGCGCGCGCGATTGGCTGCCACTGCGGAAGCCCTGGAAAAGCACGCGGAGCAACTCTCGCGTCCCAAGGAAAGCGGCCACACAGTAGTGCCCGACATCTACCGCACCGCCATGGTTGCGGTTTTGCACCCCGCGCCCGCCACCCCTGAATCGGCAAAGCGGAAAACACGGGCCAAGGAGCGAGAAAAAGTTGCGGCCACCGCAGCTCCCGCCGAAGATCCGGTCACCGCTGAAGCAAAATCCATAGCGATGCACGCCCTTGAAACGTCGCCGGGGTTTGCTAGCCGTGAGGACGCAGAGTCTTGGCTTCGCACGACCTTAGATGGAAATCCTGCGCGCGAGAGCCTGACCGCGGCCTATCAGCAAGAAGTGAACGCCGAGCTAGTCAGTGATTCCGACAAGCTCATTGACCAGTCCGCTTCGCTGAAGAGTGAACTCGCCCGTTCCGAGCTCAAGCTTTTCCAGGACGAGAGACTCTCGCCGCTATCCTCGGCCGAAGTGCCGGGGCTTCTGTTCACGATAGCTTTTCTCAGCATGGGCGCGGCGCTTTGGTACAACACGCTGAAGAACCTCGCAAGCCTTCGCCCACAGTTTGCCATCGGGCAAAACCGCGAGCCCAAACACGTGGTGAGTCTCTAAAGGCGGATCAGGGCAGCTTGGGCTCTCTCAATTGCTGAAGGATCTGCTCGAACTGTGAGAAATCATCGGCGACGGTTGACTTTTGCTCTGCCACATAGTGTGCTCGCTTTTTCGCCAGCAAGGCCTTGTATTTCGGCGCATGCTCGCAAAGCACATCCCGGACAGCCTCCAGTTCGGTGGTCAACGAATAGAGCACCGTGTTCTGTCTTTGCAAGTTCTCAAAAGCGCAGATCAGAATGGCGCGGACTTGCTTCTCATCAAGCACAATGGCACCTCACTCCATTTGGTTTTCTCACGAATCTCGGCCGTCCGCGCGGCCAGCCCGACGCCCGGCTTAATGTCTGGTGTTCGGGTCCGGATGATGTATTTTCTGTGATTACAGAAATATCGAGTCGTACCTAGTCGTTGAGAACAGCGCCAAATCGGCTTTCGGACCAATTGCGGACCTCTTTTGGACTAGACAGTTGGTCGAGTTGAGCGCGGATTTTCATGGCAAGTTGCTCGAACTTCTGCTTGCTTTTCTGCTCGTTAAGTTCATCGTGGACCAGAGTGCGAATGTGATCATAGAGTTCAGGGCCGAGCTGGATTGTGATCGTCATTTTTCACCACCTGCAAAGACAACAATACCCTCACGCTGTCAGGGCGTTGGTTCCCTATGCTGTCTGCAGTACTGGCTGGGGGCGCTGCGGGCGCGCTTCAATGTTATCAAACGGCAATCTCTCGTCAATCCTTTCGACCATCTCGGTACTCGTTTACTCCGAGCCGCTTGCGCAGGGCGGCAGTAATTACACATCGCAAAGATCAATTGCTTCTCGCAACGAAGTCAACGGATCTCGCGTGGGAACAAATTCGTGAGCCACGTACCCGTTGTAATTCGTGGCCGCGATTCCTCTCATCACCGCATCCCAGTGCACTTCTTGCGTGTTGTCCAGCTCGTGCCGTCCAGGCACTCCACCCGTGTGGAAGTGCCCTAGCCACTGGATGTTTTTTTGGATCGTGCGAATCAGATCGCCTTCCATGATTTGCATGTGGTAGATGTCATACAGCAGCTTCACGCGCGGGGAATTGACCGCTTCCATCACCCGCACTCCCCAGGCGGTGTGGTCGCACATATAATCGTGATGATCCACCTTGCTGTTGAGAAGCTCGAGGCAAATCGTCACCCCGTTGTCCTCGGCGATTTTTTTCACGCGGTTCAGACCGGCGATGGTGTTTTTGGCCCCTTCGTCGTCGGACATGCCCGCGCGATTCCCGGAAAATGTGATCACGTTGGGTACACCCACCTTCGCCGCGATCGGAATATTTTTCCGGAAGGCTTCTTCGATCTTCGCGTGATTTTCCATCCGGTTCAAAGCGCTGGGAATATCCCCGCCGCCCGCATACGCCATGCTGCAAATCAGCCCGTAGCGGCGCGGCACCTCCCACTCTTCCACACCCAGCAGGTCAATTGCCTTCAGCCCCATCTCCGCGCTCCGTTGACACAACTCGTCCAGAGGAATCTTTTGGTAGCACCAGCGGGAAACGGACTGCTTGATTCGCCCCTTGCGAGGCGTTGCGTGAATTTCCTGCGACCACGAGGATGCAGGGGAGAGTGAGGAAATGGAGGCCATAGTCGCTCCCGATGCGAGGCGTTTCAAAAGTTCGCGGCGCGATACGTTGCTCATAGTAGCCCGAGTCTACCTGAGTGAGCCGAATCCTGGCGAGTGCAGAATTTTTGGCACGATTCTCGCTTTTTTCTTCAGAAAGGCAGATGAAAGCAAAGAGGCGGGGTTAGGTTCTGAGGATTCTGCTACTTGACCGTGGCGAGGTCGGCCCTGGCGGCAGGTGTTTCGTTCGCGGTGGGGCTGTGGGAAAGATGGACGGCGAGAAGGCGGCGGTATTTGCTGCGCTCTTCGAGGTTCATGTCCACGATTTCAAAGGCCATGTCCTGGGCGCGGTAGTCGCGCATCATGGCGGTCGCTTGCATCTGACGCAAGCCGACTTGCAGGCGCAATTGCACGGACGTTCCGGGAGCGAGATGGCGGCTGATCGTGGCGAGGCCACCGCTCAAGCTGGCGGTTTTGATTTCCAGCCAGCAACTGTCTTTGAGGTTCAGGCTGATGGCGCGAACGGGCTTCTGCAGACGGACGCGCTGGTGGCGGCGTTGGCGGACGAAGCGCGACTGCGCGGGAACGTCGAGAGGCGCGAGGATCAAGTCTTCTTCGCTGATGCCGCTCTTCGGCAGGAATTCGCGCATCCATTCGGGGTCCAGCTTCTCGAGCGCTTGCATCGCGGCAATGCGCAGCTCGTGAGGATAGGTCCAACTAAACATTCTTTTGGTTTCGACGATGCGCTTGAGCGTAGTCAGCGTTTCCGGCGCATGGATGCGGCCCAGGGCTTCGATGGCTTTGACACGCAAGAATTCCGCGCCGCCATTTGGCAAGTCGCCGTCGGCCATGGTCAGGAGCCTGCCCAGCGCTTCGCGGTCGCCGGTCACGCCGATTTCATCAATGACCAGCGGCATCACGAGCGGATCCACGTGATCGAGCAGCTCCATCAAGATGTGGCACCTTCTTGGCGCGCCACCCGCGGAAACCTGACGCACCACGCGGTCTTGCGCCGCGGGCGAAAAATCCTTCATGCGGCTCGGGAGAAAAACCATCAGCGATTGTGGATCCAGTCGGCTCAGCAGGCCGACCATTTCCGCCGCGTCCTTCACCGGACCGCCGCGCACGGTGCTACGCAGATATTGCACGGCCTCTTCACCGAGATCGCTCGCGAGATTGGCGACGTGCTCGGATTCATCGCGCAAGCCGCAGCGGTTGAAGCGGATGGCCAGTTGCTCCATGGTGGTCTGCGGCAGCATTTTCAGAACCTTGGTCAATCCCGCCGCTACCTGCCGCGCGCGCAGCGCCTCCTCCACAAATTCCGGCACGCGCTCCTCGATGCCCATCTTGGATCGCAGGTTTCTGCCAACCCCGGGTCTCTGCGCTTCGACGCAGTTGACCAAGTCGAGCGCCTGCTCCATCGCAGTAAAAAACCGGCTGGTTGCTGCTTGCTGACTGAGCCGGACGAAGGCTGCGCTTACGAGCCCCTGAATCTCCTCGTCCTTCTCGACGCTGAGCCGCAGGCCAACGTGCTTCAGGGCCACGCTGAGAAGTCCGGGGTCGGCCTTCGCATAAGCTTCGGACAACTCGGCGAGGCCAACAGCGGTTTTCTTGCGGGCTTCCGGATCATCGCTTTCGACGCACGCAGCGTAATTCTTCAGGATGCTGATGGCTTCGGCGACGTTTCCTTTTCCGATGAGTTCTCTGACGTACGACTGCACGTTGTGTGGCGGAATGCACCAGGCTTCGCTGGAGTGCAGGATTTGTTGTTTGCCGCGTTCGGGGACGGCGGCCCAGAACTGGCGGTCGAGGATTTCGCGGTGCGACTCGAAGAGCATTCCGCCTTCGCTCATCTTGTCTTCATGCGCGCCGAGAATCTTGCGGAGATTATCAATTTCCTGGTGCATGCGGTCGAGCATTTGGCGAACCGCATTGACTTTCACTTCTCCGCGTTCGAAGCGCTCTAGCGCAAAGCGAATCGCCAGGTGTTCGGCAAGCTGGACGAGGACGGATTCGTCGGGGCGGGCATTCGGAGAACGCGCTGCCAGCGTCGTGAGCGCCTGCCTCAGCAAATCTTGCGCGCTGCCCGGAAGTTGCCCCATTTGCTCTTGGAGTCCGGCCAGGCCGTCGCCCCCCTCACCCATTCCGGTTCTTCCAAGATTCGTCAGTGCACCAAGGATTTTCAGGATTTGGTCTTCCGATGGCCCCACCGCAGAATGTCCATCTCCTTGCGACTGCCCGCCCGCTCCCCCCTTGAGCCCCAGGAAAACGCCGTCCGCTTCACCCCCAACGCCACATCCCGTCGTCGCAATCCCAGCCCCGGGCTCCCGCGCATCCGCTCCATCGGCGGCGCCGGAGCCTTTCGAGCCCTGCGCTGCGGCAATCAATTCCAGCAGTTTCTTCGGATCATTGAGCCACTCTTTTACGTGCTCTTGATCGCTTCCAAGAGAAGCCGTCGCCAGTTGCGCGGCAATTGTAGATTGTTTCAACCGGGAATCTGTCGCCACGAAACAGATTTCATTGATGTGGATTCCGCGCATCCCTGCAAGGGCTGCCTTCAATTGTTGGGCGAGCTCCGAGGGCTTGATTTTCCCGGCAGGAAAGGACAGAGCAAAACGCGCGAGTTCATCCTTGGTGACTGAACTGAAAAATTGGACGCTTGCCAGCCCCGCCGATGAGAGCAACTGGGCAAATTGTTTCTCCGCTGGCGCACCTTCGAGCGGCACGCCGTCCAGCAAGAGTTGCGAACCCGTCGCTCCGAGCAAGAGTCCGCCCTGCGACCCCGGCGGAATGGCGGCGTGCAGCTCGTCATAGGCAATTTTCAGCTGTTCGACGGTGCGGGCGTGCTCGTAGCCGTACAGGCGGGCGTACTTCAGCAGGATGTTTAGGCTTCTTACGAAGGCGCGTCCCGCCGCTGTTTGTGGATCCTGCTTCATGTGCCGCTGCGGCCCATCCTGAATGATCTCAATGCCCGCAATAGGACTTCCTCACTAGTACCCTAGTTGCCGCCGCCGTTGGCAGCAATGGTACAGGGGGGCATTGTGTCCCACAGGTCACGAAGTCCTTCGGACGGGCAGCCTCACTGACCGAACGAACGGGTATTTTTTGACGGGGACAGGTGGAAAGAATCGGGCTCCGGTTACGTGCTTGATCGTGCGGGTACTGCTATATCAAACGACTCTTTCATTTCCCGCGGGGAGTAGGCATCCACCCTTTAAAGCGGCTGCGGATAATTTAGTAATTGAGTTTCAACGAAAACTGAATCTGACGCGACGGCCCTGCCGTCTTACTGATGATGCCAAAGCCGCTGCCACGCGCGATGTTGGACGGCAGGCCAAAATTCACTTCGTTGAAGATGTTGAAGAACTCCGCGCGGAATTGCAGGTTCGCGAATTCGCCTTTTCCCCGCTGGCCGAAGGCCGTGTCCTTGATGAGGGCCATGTCGAATTGGCGGAAAGACGGCCCGCGGAACGCATTGCGCCCAAGTGTCCCGAAAACGCCCTGGTTGGGGCCGGTTCCGCCGGGAACGTTGATGGGGATCTGAAAAAAGGAGCTGTTTAGAGGTCCCCGGCCGAAATAGTCTTCACGCACTGGGCGGCTGGTTGAGAAATCTGGAACTGAAACGACATCGGGTCTATCGGTTCCGCCCGCGCCAGCTCCCGTCTGCTGGACTCCGGAATAGACGGAAAAGGGAGACCCCGAGGTCAGCGTGGTGATATTCAGAAACTGCCAGCCCCGCGTGAGTGTTTTGCCGAGCAGCTGGAAAAGACGCACGCGCTCCAGCGGCAATCTTTGAATCAGGCTCACCGCGAACACGTGCCTCACATCGAACGTCGAAGGCCCTTTGTCCTTTTCCGGTTGGAACGGATCCTGCGGCAAGGTTTGCAAAACCACTCCGGGGGTTCCGGAGATTCCCCCGGGAACCGCGCTGGTGTCGTCCATGCTTTTGGAAAACGTGTAGCTCGCCTGAAAACTGAGGCCCATGCGCGGCGTGTTCTGGTTCGCGCTCGTTTGCAGTGCGTGGTAGCTCGAATGCGCGCCGCTCGACATCACCGTCTCCGGGCCAAAGCCGCCGGTAGCATGGCCTGCGGCATTGAACTGCGTGTAGCGCGCAAAGGCGGGGTCAGCCCCGCCGTAGCCGTTCGGCGAAAGTATGCTCGCGAGTCGAACTCCGGCGGTCCCGACATAGGAGGCGCTCACCTTCACGCTTCCCAGGTCCTGGTCGATGCCCAGCGTTTGCGTGGCGATATAGCCGTTGCGAAGATGGGGATCAAAGCTGATGGTGGTGAAGAGTTGCACCTGGTTTCCCGGTGTCAGCGCCGCCAGATCGTTTTGGAAGTGCTGAACGTCTATCGGCGTGTTCGCGGGAACGGTGCTGCTGCTCCCGTTTGGAAAAAGCAATTGTCCTTGTGTTGTGTAAACAGGGGGAAGCGCGAGGGGCACGACCGAATCCTGAAAGCTGAGCGGAAAACCGGGAAGAGCCGTCACGAACGGCTGAAAAATGAACGGGAATGCCCCTGTGATGTAATTTTGCAACCAAAGATTGGGAAGAATCGTGGTGACGGCGCCACCAGCGTGCACGGTCGTGTGCTTGCTCAAGCCGTACTCCGCCGAGAAGCGCGGCCCCCATCCATTCCAATCCATGGCGCAGGGCGGTTGCGGATTGTAGAGATAAATTTGCGTTGTGCCGGGAGAGAGAAAGCCTGCAAGTTTGCCGTCCGGCCCGAGGGGAACGGGCAGCGAGGTGCGATGCTTGGCCTCATGAATCCGGCTATTCACTTCGTAGCGCAAGCCGAGGGTGACCGTGAACCGGCCGCTGACTTTCCATGCGTCCTCGAAGTAGAAGTTGTAGGCTTCGCGGCGCACGGCAGCTTCATCAAACTTATTTCCTTTCGGCGTCAGGCTTGCTAGCGCGGTAATCGTATAAGAAAAAGGTGTTGCCGTGAGCAGCCCGGTGAGGGCGTCTGGCAAAGGCTGCCCCGGTTGGATGTCATGTTGTCCGCTGGCGGAGGGAATGAAAACGGGAGAGTACGCGGTGCCCCCTCCGAATGTGTACTGCCCGTTGGGATTCGTGCCGAAGATCGTGGAATCGCGGTTGAAGCGCAGTTCCGCTCCCCAGCGCAAGGAGTGCGCGCCGCGCGTGAGAGCCATATCCTCTTTTAACTGGTACACGTTCCCATATGAGCCGAAGATCGAGCCATCCGCCGAATTGAATCCCTGATAGAGGCCGTCGGCATAGGCGATCGCCGGCTGCGTCTGGTTGCTGGCAACAAACAGCGGTGTGCTACGGATATAGCCCAGCGTGGTTTGATCGCTGAAGCGCGAAGTCGCATTGCGCGAGTACTTCACCGCGGCGCTTCGCTGGTGATCGAGAAAATCGACTCCAAACGTGGGATTGATAGCCGTTTGGTCCGGGTTGGTGGTTGGCCCGTTGACCTGGTTGCGGCTCGCGCGGAGGAACAACGCTGACTTCTCGGAAAAACGGTGATCGATTCTTGCGGAGGCCTGATCTGAGTGCGTAACCACTTTGGAGGAAGTCGCGTAAGAGCGCGCGCCGTAAGGTCCGGTGGGCTCGTTGGGCAGCGGATAGCGCGCGAGCAGAGCCACGACGCTGCTGTTCACGGGAACGGTCAGCGTGTCACCGGGAAACGTGGTGGTGTCGATCCCGTGTCGTTCCGCAACAGATGGGACGGGCATTACCTGCGTCGTTCCCAGCAGTTGCCGGAAACCCTGATACTCGACAAAGAAGTGCGTTTTTCCGCGGCCGTCATAAATGTGGGGCAAGGCGACCGGGCCGCCGATGGTCCCTCCGAATTCATTACGCGCGAATGGCGGGAGCCGCCGGCGATCCACGGCATTTGCGTGATCGAAGAAATTCCTCGCGTCGAAAGCGGCGTTGCGCATGAATTCGAAGAGGCTTCCGTGCACCGCATCGCTGCCGGACTTCGTAATTACGTTGGTGAAGCCCGCAGCGCCGTGGCCAATGTCTGCGGGCATAACTCCCGAACTGGATTGCACTTCCCGAATCGCATCCACGTTGAAATTCGAAAACGAGGCCCCGCCAAGCTCCGGGTCCGTGGTGTCCGCCCCATCCATCGCAAAAACCGCAGCCGATCCGCGCTGGCCGTTGACCGCGAATTGCTGCGTGAAATTTGCGGCTCCGTTGGTGTCGGTCATGGTTCCGGCTGCGAGCAAGAGAAGCTTGCTGAAATCGCGCTCGTTCAACGGCAGGCTGGAAACCTCTCCGGTCGACAGATGCTCGCCGCCGCTGGCCTGAGGCGACGCCGCGTCCTTCGCCCCACCCTGCTGCGCACCGTCTGCCTGAATGATTCGAAGCTCCTGGCCTTGAGCACAGAGTTGAAGATTGAACAGAAAGCCGCTTCCTTCTTTGATCTCCACGGCTTCGGTTGCCGTCCAAGACTTGCCCTGAACGGTCGCGGCAAGCCTGTAACTCCCCGCGGAGATCGCAGAGAACGTAAACTGGCCTGTCGCGGTAGTTGTCGCGGAATACTCATGGCGGCCGTCTGCTGTCTTGAGATGGATTTCCGCCTTCTCGATGGGGTTTCCGGCAGCGTCGCGCAGGATTCCGCTCCGCGAAGGAGTTGCAGAGCACGTGACTGACAAAATCAAGAGAGCTGCGAGAGGAAGAACGAAACCGCGTGCAATGGGCGCGAGCGTGGAGAACATTGAGAAGGATTATATCCGCTTTGCGTTACTATCAACTAAAGGAGGAGAGGGTAGAGCAGAGCGGGGAATCAAGCCTTGGAAACCGCCACTCGGCCACGCCGGCGGCTGCGATTGGTGACCTGCGCGATCATCGGCAAACCACCCAACTCCAGCAGCAATTTGCGAAGGCGATAGCGTTCTTCCAGATCCATATCTACAAATTCGAACGCCATGGCCTGTGGTCGCGCGCCGCGCACCAACACCTGCGCCTTGATGTGCCGCACGCCGTGCGAAAACTTCAGGCTCAAGAGCGATCCGGGCGCCAAGTGACGCTCGCCCGCGCCGATGCCGCCGCCAAGGTTCATTTCCGGAATGCTTAGCCTGAAGTTTTCGCGCAAATTCGTGGTCACCGCGACGAGGTTCCGCGAAAGCTTTAGCCGTGCGTAACGCCGTTGCCGGATTACGGACGCATTTTGCTCCGGGTCGGTTGGTTCCAGCGTCATTTCCCGGCGGTCAATTCCGCTCGAAGCCACGGCCTGCATCCCAACCACCTTATCCACATGAAGCAGCGCTTGCGCCGCGGCAATTCTCATTTCATTCGGGTACACCCAGCGCCACACCTGTTTTGTTTCCAGAATGTGCATCAGCAGCGGGCTCGCCATGCTGGCCCGCAGCCGCCCGAGGGCCTCGATGGCCTTCACGCGTGTAAAGCCGGTGGCCTCGTCGTCTTGCAGCAGCGCGATGAGCTTCGGAATGCCCTCGGCCTGCCCGCTCATTCCCATTTCATCGAGCGCCAGCGGGCGAATCATCACGTCCAGCGAATCGTAGATCGCCACCAGCAGCCGCGCCCTTTGCTCCGAAGGGGCCGCGGAAAGTTGCCGGATGGCCCGGTCATGCGAGGAGCGCGGCCATTGCGCAAGCCGCACGGGCAATACCTTCTCCACAGCGTCTGGCGAAAGCTGGCTCAGCAGGCCAATCGTTTCCGCCGCTTCGCCCGCAGGCGCCGTCTGCAGCGTTTCGACCAGCCGTTGCGTGGCATCCTCTCCGAGGTTGCGGATGATTTCGCAAAGCAGCTCGCAGTCTTCGCGGAATCCACAATGCCCGAAGCGGTTGGTTACGTAATGAATGGTGGCCTTGGGCATCAAGCCCAGAATATCCATCATCCCGTCGGCGATCTGCCCCGAGCGCATCGCTTCTTCTACGAATTCCGGCAGCCGCTCTTCCGCTCCGATGCGGGGCCGCAGGCTTTGCGTCGAGCCCGGCCGCTGTGCCTCCACACTTTCCAGCGAAGCCAGCGCTTGCTGCATCGCCGGATAGCAACGCTTCGAAGCTGCTTCCTGGCTCAGGCGCACAAAGGCTGCACCGACAAGCGTCTGCAGTTCCGGCTCGCGCTCGACAGCCAACTGGTTTCCCGCGCGCCGGATCGCATCCATCAGCGCGCTTCCGTCGCCGCTTCCGTAAAGTTCGCCCAAATCCGAAAGCCCGATCGCCGTGGTGCGCCTTGCTTCCGGCGCTTCCAGCCCGATGCACGACGCGTACTTCATCAGAATTTCGTTCGCCGTTTTCAATTCGCCGCGCCGCAGCATCTCTTCCAGGAACGCGCGCACGTTGCGCGGCGGCACACACCATGCCTCATCCGAAGTCAGCACTTCCTTCTTGTTTTCTTCCGGCACCTGCTCCCAGAATTCCTGGTCGAGCAGTTCCGTATACGACTGCACGGAAAGCCCTGCCTGCGCCATCATCTGTTCTTGTGTGGAAAGAATCTTGCGCAGCGCTTCAATTTCCGTGTTCATACGGTCGAGCAGTTGCTTCACCGCATTCACGCGCAGTTCGCCGCGCTCGTAGCTGTCCAGCGCGAAGCGAATCGCCACGTGCTCCGCCAGCTTCAGCAGCATCGGCTTGTCGGGTTTCGCGTCCGGAGCCTGCGCCGCCAAGCCCGCCAGCGCCTGTTGCAGCGTGAACTGCGCGCGCACGGGCATCGCGCTCAGCCGCGATTGGAACGTCGGCACATCCATGCGCGAGTCCGGATCCTTCCGCGCCTTCCCCAGCGACGCGAACAATCCCAGCATCTGGCGCACATCTTCTTCTTCAACGACGAACCCGCCACCGACGCCCGGCCCGTGTCCCCCGCCCTTCTCGCCGCGCAACAGCGCCGAAGCGCTCACGGCTGACATCCATTTCCCCGGCGTTCCCGAACCGCCCGGTCCCGCCCCTCCTCCGCTAACTACACCTCCGCCACCCGAACCGCCTCCCCCTGCAAACCCTCCGCCCCCTCCAGAACCTGAGCCGCTGCCGACTCCAGCTCCTCCGACTCCTCCCGAACCGCTGCCAGGACCGCCCACACCCGTACCTGCGCCGCCTCCACCAGGACCTGTTCCAGTGCCCCAGCCTCCCGAGCCGCTACCCCCGCCTGACCCGCCGCCGGGTCCGCCACCTCCTGGTCCACCGCCTCCCGGCCCTCCCCCGGAGCCGGATCCGCCGCCTCCGGTTCCCCACAAACCCTCGCCACCGGAACCGCTTCCTCCTCCAGAACCGCTTCCTCCGCCCGAGCCCCCACCGGGTCCCGTTCCTCCGCCGCTCCCTCCCATTCCTCCGCCGCCAAGCCCGAACCCGGGCCCTGGCCCTCCCGGACCATGCCCCGGCCCGCTCGCTCCTCCTCCTCCGCCTCCACCGCCGCCGCGCGCGCTTTCCGCCGCCAGGATCATCTGCAGCATTTTGTTCGGGTCTTCAAAGAATTCGCGGAACTTGTCGCCCTGCGCGCCCAGCGCCTTCGCCGTCAGCTGCGCCGCCACTTTGATTCCTGCCACCGACGAATCTTCCGCCACGTAGCGAATCTCGTTCACCTTGATGCTCGTGTCGCCGCCCAGCGCGGTTTTCAGCTGCTCGGCCAGCGCCGAGGGCTTCGCGTTTCCGCTCGGAAACGCGCGCACAAACCGTGCAAATTGCGATTGCGACACGCCCGGCGAAAAGTGGATACTGGCGATCCCCGAAGAGGTCAGCAGTTGCGCGAAGCTTCTTTCTCCCGCCGACGAGCCCATCGGCACGCCGTCCAGCAGGATCTGGTGCCCCGACGCGCCCAGCAGCACGCCGCTCCCGCCGCTGTCTTGCAGCGCCTGCTTCAGCTCCTTCCACGTCGTATCGAATTGCGCCGTGGTCTTCGCGTGGCCAAACTCGTACAGCCGCGCAAATTTCAGCAGAATGTTCAAGCTGCGAACAAATGCCCGCGCCCCACCTTGTGCCTCAGGACTCATCGTTCCTTTTCGGAAACCTATGCATAATCCTAATCCTTAACCCGCAATCCCTGCCGACTAATCGCTGTTCCACTGTACTCATCTCAATAACAGATTCGTTTGCTGTTTTGGAAGCATTTCGCCGCTTTGTTTTTTCTGGCAGCCGAGTCCGGGCTTGATACTATCGCGTTATTTTAACTGCTTTATAAACAAAGTGAGCCGTCCGAAACCCGGAGAACACCACTGCACTTTCTTCTATTTTGAATCTAGCATCTATTTCAAGTATAAAATTACTGCGAAAGGCCTATGCTCGATTCGTCCCCATCGGACCGCTCCAAACCCCCGGCGGAGCGCTTCAAGACAGAGATGCCGCAAATCCCGGGCGTTTCCTCGCCCGACCCTCGCCCCAACACCGCGAGCGACGCTTCGCTCAAACTCATTCTCGGCGTCGTCGCTGTTCTTCTCGCCGTGTTCCTGGGAGCGCGCTGGGCGCTTCGTCCGCACCAAGCCGCCAGCAAAACCACCGACCCGCCGCAAATCGACGTGCCTTCTCCCGCACCCGATCCAAGCACTTTGGCGCCGCACGCCACCGACAACGCTCCCAGCATCGCCAGCGTAGAGGAGATGGCCAAGCCCTGGTCCTCGAAGGGGTTTTTCATTCGCAACGGCCTCAGCGGCGAAAACGTGCCCGGCATCCTCGTGCGACTCCCGAGCGGCTCCGCTTTGCGAGCCAGCGGCTACTGGGCTTTCTCCGTGAATGCGCCATTCGGCAACTGCCAGTTGGAGTACGTCACCGATGTCACCAAGCTGCGATACGATTACGGTTTCGCCGCCGCAAACCATCCGATGGTCGGCAATCCGTGTAACCACACGGTTTTCGATCCGGTCAAGACCACGACTCTTCCAGGAACCGGCGCCATCGTGCGAGGCGCGATCGTGCAGGGATCGGATTTGCGCCCGCCGCTCGGCATCGAAATTCGCGTTCGCGGCAAGGACATCGAGGCCATCCGCACGGAGTAGAGAGTCCGTTTGCGGTTTGCCGTTCATCGTTGAGTTTTTTGGCGCAGTCTCCTGGTCTTCGTTACTGCATTGGGAGCATTTGAAAGCCTTTGTTCTCATCCCGAGCGGAGCGAGGGATCTGCTTTGATTTCGATGAGCACCGAAACGACCTTCGCAGCTTTCTGGCCGGAGTACGTGCGCGCGCACAGCCAACCTGGCACGCGAGCGGCACACCTTGCCGGGACGCTGACGGGCTGGGCGCTGCTCGTTGCGGCTGTGGCGTTGCAGCGCTGGTGGTGGATGGCCCTCGCGCTCGTCGTTCCTTACGCGCTGGCGTGGATCTCCCACTTCTTCGTGGAGCATAATCGGCCGGCTACGTTTGAGCATCCGCTGTGGTCCTGGTGGGCGGACCAAAAAATGGTCGCGCTCATGCTGACCGGCAAAATGGGCGACGAAGTGCGCCGCTGCACCGGGAATTAGAAATTTGAAGATAGAAAATTGAGAATTGAGAACAAGCAAATTCTGGTGCCTTGATTTGTAGTGGGCTACCTAGCAGTCGGCACGGAATCTGGCACGCTCGGAGATGCAACTCTCCGCATACCTGAATCTAAATTAGCTAAATCCTCCAGAAGTATCGAAATTTAGATTCAACTCACTCCAAATTGGCCCGTAAGTTATAGAAAAAACACAACCATAGCAGCACGCCGCAATGGCGCATGACCTGCAATCCCATCAAAAAGCTCAACCGGAATCTCTCTGTCCCGAAAGGGCTTGTCTGAGAGGCTCCGTGCACGGAGCTGGGGGACGTAGGGATTGTTTATTTCAAATCGTTGGAATTGTTCCATCGAATGGAGGGCAGCACATGAATTGTGAAAGAGCAATTGGGGCGGGGCTTTGTCGATACTCAGTCTATCGGCGAGGCAGTGTAGTTTTCGCGCTGGTGCTGATCGCCACAGCGCTGTTTTTTTCAGTGTCCGCATTTGCGCAGGGAACAACCGGGACACTTCGGGGGCAGGTTTTGGACCCCGCCAGCGCGGTTGTTCCTAATGCCGAGGTCACAATAACCAATCAGGAGACGGGCGTGTCGGTCAAGGTCACGACGACGTCGGCGGGCACGTATTCGCTACCGAGCCTGATTCCCGGCATGTACAAAATCACCGTTGATGCCAAGGGCTTCAAGAGTTTCGTAAAGAAAAATGTAAGCGTAATTGCAAACCAGGACAACGTGGCGGATGCGCAGGTGGAGTTGGGCGCCGCGACGGAAACGATCGAAGTGACTGGCGGGGCGGTGGAAGTGCAGACGACTTCGTCGTCACTGAACAATTCGTTTGATGCGCACTCGGTCGACCTGCCAAGCGGCGCAGGCACACTGAATGGGAGCCTCCTGAACCTTGCGGTGCTAGCGCCCAATGTGATCGCGCAGCCGGGCGGGGTGACGGGAATCGGGGGATCGGTTGGAGGAACGCGTCCGCGCGACAACAAGTTTACAGTGGACGGCGTGGACGACAACAATTTGGGAGTAACGGGAAACAACTCCACGGTTATTCCGGACGCGGTTTCGGAATTCAACCTCACGACGAATCAGTTCAGCGCGGAGTACGGGCACTCCGCGGGCGGACAGTTTAGCCTGGTGACGAAAACTGGAACGAACAACTGGCACGGCTCCGGCGAATGGTACAACCAGAACCGTAACTACAATTCGCTCGATAACCTCACAAAGGGTGCGATTCTGGGCGGATTGCTTCCAGGTCAGCCTGCCTACGACAATAATCGTACTGGCGGTACCATAGGCGGACCGATCGTCAAGAACAAGCTCTTTGTTTTCGGCGCCTACGAGTACACCTATCTTCATGGGCAGGGTAGCCCTACGGTCTTCACTGCTCCAACGGCGGCCGGATTGGCGACTTTGCAGGCCAACGCTGCCGATAGTGCCGTGTCGGATCTTCTGAAGAATTTTCCAGTAGCGCCCCAATCCGATGCCGGGACGGTGACAATTCACCAAGGGGTGGGAGGTTCCGCGGTAGTCGTTCCTATTGGCAACATTACCATCTTTAGTCCGAATTTTCAGCGCGAACATGACGTGATCGCGAACGCGGACTACACCATGGGACGCCACCAGTTTGGCGCCCGATTCCTGCTCAACCAGGAAGATTTTATCCTCCCCGTCAATTCGACTCAGGCGATTTTTAACCAGGACGAGCCCATTCACAACCGCAAGATCGCCCTTACGGATGCCTGGACGATCAGCGGCACACTGGTGAACGATCTGCGCTTGCAGTATTCATTTTTCTCGCTTGCGACCGTCAATCCTTGCAAGACTTGCCCTCAGGACATCACGATAAACGACCTTCTAGGAGGCGTTACCGTTGGGCCGGGCGACAATACTTTCCAGAAGCAGAACACGTATCAGATTTCGGATACCTTCTCGTGGTCCCGCGGCAAGCACACCTTCAAGTTTGGCGGGCAATATAATCACTTCATCTATCCGCAGTTCTTCCTGCCGCGGAGCAACAGCGACAACCAGTACAACACGGCAGACGCCTTCATCAACGACATCCTGCCGGACAACCCTGGGAGAACGTTACGCAACGCAGGAACGGGAAGCTTTCTCGGGACGCAGAGTCTGCTCGCTGGATTTGTTCAAGACGACTTCAAGTTCAGCCCAAAGCTTACGTTGAATCTGGGCGTGCGTTATGAGTACTGGACAAATCCGGTGGGATCCAGCACACAAACCTTGAACGCGATTTCCAATGTCCCAGGCGTCATAACCTTTGGCAATCCCAAGACGGACAAGAACAACTTCGGTCCGCGTGTGGGCTTTGCCTACGACCCAACGGGGCGCGGAAAGATGTCTATTCGCGGCGGCTTCGGCATGGCCTACGACGTAAAGTTCCAAAACTTCGCGTCCATTACGCTGCCACCGCAACTGCAGAGTGAACTCGACCCGAATTCCGCCTGCACGCTGACGCCGCAGCCCGGCTGGTGCACGACTCCAAACAACGCGAGTTTCCTCCAACTAGGAGGACTGCCGCAAGCGTATATCCCGCCGGCTAGCCAAACAGAAGCCCGAGCACTGACGACCGCCTTCATCGACGACACAGTGATGCCCAAGATATTGACGTGGTCTTTGGGTGTGCAACGAGAGCTTGCGCGAAATACTACCGTGGAAGTCCGCTACCTCGGCACACGCGGAATCTCCTTGCCAGTCCAGGATCGGCGCAACTTCCATAGCGGATTCGATGCCGGTCTAGCCGCCCTGCCCGAATACTTCCGCGTCCAAGACGTGCCAACCACAGTATCGGCATCGGCTCCGACGCACGCTCCTTGGGATCTGTTCACAAGTTGCAATGCCGCCGCTGCAGCCGGAGTAGCTTGCAACAATGTCTATTTCCCATTCGGCTTTCAGGCCAATGTGACGTCCGATCCGCCGTTTGGCAGCAGCACTTACCATGCGGGCTCGCTGAGTTTCACACAGCGGGCACGATACGGGCTCACCTTCAACGCCAACTACACCTATTCCCACACGCTGGATAACTCAACCAACGAGTTCTTCACCAGCCTTCTTAATCCGCGTCGAGGCCAGGACACCCAACAAATCCACGAGGACTGGGGGAACTCCGACCTGGACGTTCGCCACAAGGCCGCCCTTTCCTGGATCTATCAGGTCCCGAACATCAAGAGTGAAAGCCGCTGGGCGAAGACCTTGGCTAACGGGTTCAGCATCGGTTCCACATTTCTCGCCCAGACCGGGCAGCCTGTAACCCTGCAATCTGCCTCAGACTCCAACGGTAACGGTGATACCGCCGGCGACCGCGTGATGTTCAATCCGAACGGGACGAGCCTTGTGGGCCATATCACTACAGTGTTGCGGGTCTGCGCTCCTGCCGGAGGCGGAAATACAGTTATCGGAGCGAGCTGCCCGGCCGGAGACAGCACGGTAGGCTATATGGCCGCGGACAGGAATACGTGGGTCAACCAAGGTACGGTAGCCGACACATTGGCTAGATATGCCGTCGCTGGCCTGGGGGTTCGCACCAACGTAGCGCGCAATTCTTTCTCCAGCCCAGGTTTCAGCGTTCTGAACCTTTCCCTCGGCAAGGAATTCCGCTTTACCGAAGGGAAATTCCTAAAGGCGAGAGTGGACGTCTTCAACGTGCTAAACCACCCGAGCTTTGCCATCAGCAATGGAAACGTCTTCAGCACCGTGGGAGTGACCACGGCTACGACGACACCAGGGTATGTGAGACCGAACGATCCGAACTTCCTGGCGGCCAGTACGCTATTTAGCGGCGGCTTCCGTTCTATGACGCTGGCGTTGAAGTTCGTTTTCTAAACTGATCCATTTTCCGGCCGTTACTTTCCGAGAGGCGCTCAATGAGCGCCTCTCGTTTTTTGGCGCAACGAAGAGCCTTGACAAGGCGCGCTGGCACAGATAAAGCTCTTCTGGCATGGAAAAGCATACTTTGAGTAGCCCTGGACGATCTTCCCGTCGCGAATTTTTGCAGAGCGGCGCGGCTCTTTCAGTTGCAGGAATTCCGTCGCTGGCCAGGGTCACGCCTCCTCCTGCTAACGAAGCGGATGCCTTACCGGAGGCCTTCTCCGCTCTTAAGCCGCTAGGCTCGCGCGTTCATCCCATTACCGCGGACGAATATCGCGGCAGGCTCGAGCGCGCGCAGAAACTGATGACGGAACTGGAGCCGAAATACGACGCGTTGTTTGTTGCGCCGGGCACTTCGCTCTACTACTTCACCGGCATCCGCTGGGGCATGAGCGAGCGGCTGCTGGCGCTGGTGCTTCCGCGCGCGGGTGAACCGATCATCGTCGTGCCTGCGTTTGAAGAAGGCCGCATGCGGGAAAAGCTGCAATTTCCGGCGGAAGTGCGCATCTGGCAAGAGGACCAAAGTCCCACGAGGATTGCCGCAGCGGCGCTGGCGGATCGTGGCATTCGAACGGGGAAAATTGGCGTGGAAGAGACCGCGCCTTTTACGTTCTACGATCATTTGCGCGCGGCAGCACCTGGGACTGAGTGTATTTCCGCCGATCCGCTTACTATCGCTTGCCGCGGACGGAAATCGGACCACGAGCTGGAACTGATGCGGCTGGCGTGTGAAGCTACGTTCGACGTTTTTCGGGCGGTGTTTGCTTCGGTAAAGGAGAGCATGTCGCAGGAAGACATCGGCAAGCTGGTGGAAAGCGGTTTCTCGAAAATGAGCTTGCACGGCGGCGCTCTGGTGTTGCTTGGTGCTTCCGCGGCGCTGCCCCACGGCACGATCAAGCCTCAAAAACTCAAGGAAGGCGACGTCATCCTCATTGACGGCGGCTGCGCGGTAGAAGGGTATCAATCCGATGTGACGCGCACGGGAGTCCTGGGCAAGCCTTCGGAAAAAGTGGCGCACGTGTTTGAAGTTGTCCGCGGAGCGCAAAATGCGGCGTTGGACACGGCTCGCGCTGGCCGGTTTTCCGGTACTGTAGACGATGCCGCGCGCAAAGTGGTTACGGAAGCAGGGTTCGGGCCGGATTACAAGGCCTTCACGCATCGCCTTGGGCATGGCATTGGCCTGGACGGTCACGAGCATCCCTATCTTGTGCGGGGAAGCAAAACCGTCCTTGAGCAGGGAATGACGTTTTCGAACGAGCCCGGGATTTATCTTGTGGGGGAATTCGGCTTACGCTGCGAAGACGACATGGTGATTACGGCGGAGGGTCCCGCGCAACTTCTGACTCCGGGGTTTGCGCCGTCCCTCGAGAAACCGCTCGGCTGAGTCTCTCTGCATAAGGCGGATTCCTCATTTCATTTGGCAGCAAGCGCTTCGCAAAAACCCACAATCGACTGCTCCGCCCAAAAGCGCTCGGCGCCACCGTGCTTCGAGATAAAGCCACAGTGGCCGCCGTGTTGAGGGGCGATGAAGCGAATCACCGGATTATCTCTGATTTTTGCGGCCAGGAAGGATGCGTGGGGGACGAAGGGATCGTCCTGTGCGGTAATCATGAGGAAAGGCACGCGGATTTGCGATGCGACGCGCTTGGCGCCAGCGTGTTCGTAATAATCCTGAGCGTCGCGGTAGCCGAATTGTGGCGCGGTGATAACGTCGTCGAACTCCCGCACGGTGCGAATCGAGCCGAGGCCGTTGAGGGGATAACGCTCGGGAAACAGTTTTCGTTTGCGGGCGTAGCGGTTCATTAAGCCGGAAACAAAGCGGCGCTGATAGAGATAATTCTCGGTGCGTTCGAGCGCATCCGCGCAAGCAGCAAGATCCAGGGCAGGACACACGGCGCAGACGCCCCTCAGTGTGGTAGGGACCGCTTCTGCAAACTCTCCTGCCATTTTGGCGACCAGATTTCCTCCCATCGAGTAGCCCGCGAAGAAAATTTGCGCGAATCCATCGCGGTTCGAGAGTTCTTCTAAGACGGCGCGATAATCCCCGCTCATTCCGGAGTTGTACAAGGTGGGAGTCAAGTCCTCGGTTCCGCCGCAATTCCGCTGATTCAAGCGCACCACGTGAAAGCCGCGATAAAACGCTATCTCTGCGATGCCCCGCATGTAATTCGAATCGCTGGAGCCTTCGAGGCCGTGTACCAGGATGAGGACCGGAGCGTCTTTCGGTTTTCCCGGTTGCCAATGACAATGCCCAAGCAGCCGCGAATCCTGATCCACCTGAAAACGCCGTGCTTCGGCCAAAGGAATGTCGAATCGCCGTGGAATCAAAGCTGCCGCGACGGTCATGGCGTGACCGTTTTTCAGCCAGGGATGCGGCTCGAACGCGCGGATTAGGATCTCCATCCTACAGTTCTCGAATGTCGAGAATAGCACCGGCAGGCACGGAAACTTGACCCAAGTGGCTGCGCACCCTAGAATGAAGTATTCACCGTGAGGCGTTTTTTTTATATTGATGCGTTGGTTTAACGGCCCAGCGGGCACCCGCTGGGCTGCGTTGCTTTATGGCCTTTTTTTCTGGCGCCAAGTCTTTGACGTGAGGTTGGAATGAACGAAGGTTCGATTCCCGACGCGCTTACCTTTGACGACGTCTTGCTTGTGCCGGGGCGTTCGACGGTGCTGCCGACGGAAGTGGATACCACGACGAATTTTTCGCGCAAAGTGAAGCTGAATGTGCCGCTGGCTTCCGCCGCGATGGATACGGTCACGGAATCCAGGCTGGCGATTGCTATCGCGCGGCAGGGCGGCATCGGAATCGTGCACCGCAGCATGTCCGCGGAAAAGCAGGCCGAAGAAGTCGATCGCGTGAAACGCTCGGAAAGCGGAATGATTGTGGATCCGGTGACCATCTCCCCGGACATCACTATCCGGCAGGCTCTGGAAATCATGAACAAATACAAGATCTCCGGTCTTCCGGTGACGCGCGGGTCGCGCTTGACGGGAATTTTGACCAACCGCGATTTGCGATTCGAGAAGAATCATTCGCAACTGGTCAGCTCAGTGATGACCAAGGAGAATCTGGTGACGGTGCCTGTGGGCACCACGCTCGACGAAGCGGAACGCATTCTGCAAAAGCACCGCATCGAGAAATTGCTGGTCGTGGATCAGGATTTTAATTTGAAAGGACTCATCACAGTAAAGGACATCCAGAAGAAACTGGAATACCCGCGTGCGGCAAAGGATGAACATGGAAGGTTGCGCGTGGGGGCGGCGGTTGGAGCGACGGGAGATTTTCTGGAACGCGCAGTGGAATTGTCCAAAGCAAAAGTGGATGTGCTGGCAATTGACACGGCGCACGGGCATTCGTTTCGCGTGATGGAAGCGATCAAGGCCATTCGCCAGCGCCTGCCGGAAATCCAAATCGTGGCCGGAAACGTGGCGACGCACGATGGCGCAAAGGAATTGATTTCGCTTGGTGTCGATGGGTTGAAAGTCGGAATCGGGCCGGGATCGATTTGCACCACGCGCGTGGTGACGGGTGCTGGCGTGCCGCAATTGACGGCGATTATGGAAGCAGCGCGCGCGGCGCAAGGTACCGATGTGCCCCTCATCGCCGACGGTGGCATTAAGTATTCGGGCGACATTTCGAAAGCCCTGGCGGCAGGCGCATCGTGCGTGATGATTGGAAGTTTGTTTGCCGGGACAGAAGAATCCCCCGGGGAAACGATCTTGTATCAAGGGCGAACGTTCAAGTCGTATCGCGGAATGGGCTCGACCGGAGCCATGGAAGCAGGCTCCGACCGGTATGCGACCGTGCAGGATACAGGTGAGCGCGGAAAGTCCGTGCCAGAGGGAGTTGAGGGGCGCGTTCCTTATAAAGGACCGCTGGGGGCGTTGACGGACCAGCTTGTCGGCGGGCTGCGAAGCGGAATGGGTTATGTCGGCGCTAGCACGCTGAAGGAATTCAAGGACAAGAGCCGCTTCATTCGCGTCACGGCGGCGGGGCTGCGCGAGAGCCACGTGCACGACGTTATTATCACCAAGGAAGCTCCGAACTATCGGATGGAATGAGTCGAATGGTCTCATCGAACAAATCGGAACGGCGCTGAGCCGTGGATCCGCAACCGTGGCGCAATCCGCGCCCTGCTCCGAGCTTGTCTGAAATTCGCGCGAAGACTCCTGCGCCGCAGGGGCTGGGATGGTTGTGGGCTTGGTGGCCGGCGGTTTTGTGGTCGGGCGTGATTTTCGCAATGTCCACGGACACTTTTTCGGCCGAACACACGAAATGGTTTTTCGATCCCGTGATGCGCCGGCTTGTTCCTGGACTGGCGCAAAGCCAGTATGACTACATTCACCACATCATTAGGAAGTGCGCGCACTTCTCCGAGTACTTTGTGTATTTCCTGTTCTTGTACCGCGCGGTGCGGGGCCGGGGCTCCGGTTGGCGATGGATCTGGGGACTCAGCGCGCTGTTTATCGCCGCTGGATACTCGCTTCTGGATGAACTTCACCAGTCGTTCGTGGCCAGCCGCACAGCGTCAGTCTACGATTCGCTGCTCGATTCCACTGGGACGTTTGCTGCGCTGATCGTGCTGTGGCTATGGTTTCGCCGCCGGCGAGCCGGGCCCCCTCCTGAAACTTCAATTTGATTCGACGCTGTGACTTCTTGCCGTTCACGCACCGCACTTGAAGACTAGCCGGACGTTTTTGCGGGAGAACGGTAAAGGAGGTGGAAAACCAAGAACATCACGGCAATCACGGGAAACACGAGCAAACTGGCTTCAGGACCAAGCTTTCCTCCTGTGAGCCAGTCTCCACCTTTAAATGTTGCCGTTAGCAGGCGGTCGGGAGCGAATTGTCCGCCGTTAGGCCCGGAGTAGACGAAGATCGCGCCAAAATCGAAAGCGAAGTGAAATCCGATGGCAAAGCGCAGGTCGCCGGTTCGCCGGAGCGTCAGACAAAGAAGCAAAGCGATGAGTCCAGTGGAGGCCCAATCCGGCCAGCGTTCAAAGGGTTTGAGGAAATAGTGAAGCGCGCCGAAAAGAAAAGAGATTAGGAACGCGGCAGGCCAGAACCCCATTGCTCGCGACAAAATGAATTGCGGGTAGCCGCGAAATAAGTATTCCTCCGCAAAGCCGATGGCCAGCGAGGCCAAAAGCCAAGAAACTGTCGCATGCCCAAGCGCTGCGCCATGAAGCGCCAGCAATCCTGGTGAATATCCGCCTGCTAGAAAAATCAAAAAAATCAAAAGAGAGACGCCCGCGTATCCGAACAAGGCGCCTTCCCAGAGTTTCCAGCCAAAAGCATTCTTCCCCGGCAAGCCATAGTCACTGAATTTTCGGCGCTCCCACCGGGCCATAATCCAAGTGGCCACGAGCACGCCGATAAGCGTGATGGTGTCTGCAACCAGGAACACCAGCGCGTTCAGGCCCTCGGGCACGACAATGCGGCGGGCCTTCAGGATCAGCAGCACAATGCCCTGTAGACCTGCTTGCAAGGCGATGGTGATGCCTAGAAAGATCAGCAGGCGCCACCCGGAGCGCAAGCCGGCCGGACCGATCACCATTCCCCTTGCCAGCGTGGTGCGCACTCCCATGTGGCGCTACCATACCGCAACCTAAGGTTCTGGGCCAACTTGGCTGTGGGGCCCATCCGTGTTTCTGAAACTAAGGAAAGGAAGACCCCATGAAACGCTCAGCCTAATGGGTTTACTGCTGGTGCTGGTGATCGACGATTTGGGAAGTGCACGCGGTGACGCAGTTTTTTGTGTGTAACGTGAGTAGCGTGTGCGATGCGTCGTCGCCGGACAGCGCATGGACGAGCCTCGATAAATGTGCGCTGGAGGCTGTTGTTGCGCAGCGGTCGGTATCCTGGAGAAGTGATGGTGCGGAAGGAGGGATTTGAACCCCCACGGCCTTTCGGCCACAAGATCCTAAGTCTTGCGCGTCTGCCAGTTCCGCCACTCCCGCATCGGAGCTAACTCACTCATTATACACAAGCTTACGGGCATTTCCTTCTTTTCGATTTTTCTCTTGCTGACCATCAACTATGAATGAACTATGAATCACGGCTTGGCTTCGAGTTTCCAGGCCGCGTCTGGAATGTCTGCCTTGCTCGTAATGTTGTAGCGATTGAAAACCGCGTCCGTCTTGTGGCCGGAAATTTCCCGCGCCGCGTTTTGCGGTAGGCCATGCGCCATTTGAGTCCTCCCGCGGAAACGGGAGCGGTGGGATAACATAGGGTCGCGAGAGAGAAGGCGGAAGAAACTGCATGCCATCGTTTTACAAAATCGACAGGGAGCGCCGCTTCGTTTTAAGCACAGCTTCGGGAGTGTTCACACTTGCAGACGCTGTTGCCCACCAGCAGAAGCTCTTCAAAGACCCCGATTTTGACCCAGGTTTTTCTCAGATCGCCGATTTTACCCAAGTCACCAGTTTGGACCTTTCCGCCGACGAGGTACGTCGGTTTGCACAAACGAGCATCTACTCCTCAAACTCCCGCCGCGCACTGGTCATGCCGAATGAGATGTCTTTCGGACTTGGGCGCATGTATGAAATTCTGCGAGACCTGGCTGGACAAGGGGGTATCCGCGTCTTCCACACTGTCGAGGAGGCCGTAGATTGGGTTTTCCCAGAAGGCGCGACGGGCTGACCGCGCAGGTAAGGCGAAAGCACCATCAAAATTCACGCTCACCCGCACGCCAAGAATCTCGCGGTAGGTTGGTTATAGGCGAAAAAATACGAAAATTCGTATTGTCTTTGGAGCAAGGACCGTAGTAGGTTGTGCTTCCATGACATGAATCCTCGTCGCTTGCGATAGCACTGCCGTGAGCGGCGCCATTCATGCTTTCCTCGAAGTTCACACTCCCCATAGAGTTTGCGGAGAGGTAAGCGACGGCAATGCAGCCATTGAAAAGGCCAAGGAACGCAGTTGCGCCATGATCCTCCTTGACCTGAGCATG
>Ga0126369_10000323_pt1 | contig 31072 bp, 26 predicted proteins | sample PanSoiMetaPlot_1_FD_109646 | JGI IMG/M metagenome (GOLD analysis project Ga0126369, IMG submission 109646) | Tropical forest soil microbial communities from Panama - MetaG Plot_1 | ecosystem: Environmental > Terrestrial > Soil > Tropical forest > Bulk soil | place: Panama | collected 2016-02-17
AGATCCAAACAGGCATTTCAAGAAGCGCTGCCGGCAATGGTTACAAAGCAAGCAATGCCGGTCTCACGCGTTGAGGTCACCGACGACGGCAGGAAATACGACCTGCATCACGGTTCCGTTGTCATCGCGGCGATTACGAGCTGTACGAATACATCAAATCCGGCCGTAATGATTGCCGCCGGAATTCTGGCGAAGAAAGCCGTCGAACGTGGTCTGGAAGTAAAACCCTGGGTAAAGACAAGCCTGGCCCCGGGCTCGCGTGTCGTTACGGATTATCTTAAGGACACCGGGTTGATGCCGTATTTGGAGACGCTGCGTTTCCATCTTGTTGGCTACGGCTGCACGACCTGCATAGGGAACAGCGGCCCGCTCCCTCCGCCCGTGGCTTCTGCGGTGAAGGACAATCATTTGGTCGTCGCTGCCGTCTTGAGCGGCAATCGTAATTTTGAAGGTCGGATCAATGCGCTCGTTCGCGCGAACTACCTCGCTTCGCCGCCATTAGTGGTTGCCTATGCACTTGCAGGCACAATGGACATCGACCTGGAGAGTGAACCGCTGGGACATGACAGAAAAGGACAGCCTGTCTACCTGCGGGATGTGTGGCCTTCGCAACAAGAAGTCATGACAGCGATCAATTCATCCGTCCGGGCGGAGATGTTCAGGAAGGCGTACGAAGAATCGCTCCAAGGCGATGAACGATGGCAGCGACTTGAAGCTCCATCCGGCGAGATTTTCCGGTGGGATAACAGCTCCACTTACGTCAAACGGCCACCCTACTTCGAAAACATGCCCCGTCACGCACCACCGTTGGGGGATATCCGTGGAGCGCGCGCCCTCGCCGTACTCGGCGATTCCGTAACAACGGATCACATTTCGCCTGCAGGTTCGATTCAGCTGGAGAGTCCTGCAGGCAAATACCTGATCGCCCATGGCGTAGCGGCGAAAGATTTCAACTCGTACGGTGCGCGCCGCGGCAATCACGAAGTCATGATGAGGGGAACATTTGCAAACATTCGTCTGCGAAATCAGATGGCGCCCGGCACCGAGGGTGGCTGGACCGTGCACTTGCCGGATAACACACAGACCACGATTTACGACGCAGCGATGCAGTATCAAAAAGAAGGCGTGCCGCTGCTCGTGATCGCGGGAAAAGAATATGGCTCTGGCTCGTCGCGGGATTGGGCAGCGAAGGGTCCGAGATTATTGGGCGTCCAGGCGGTTCTGGCTGAAAGCTTCGAACGTATTCACCGGAGCAATCTCGTCGGCATGGGCATCCTTCCGTTGCAGTTCAAAGAAGGAGAGAGTGCCGCAAGCCTTGGCCTGACCGGCTTTGAGATTTTCGACATCGACGGTATAGCCGCCGGTCTTCACCCGGGAATGCTCGTGACTGTACGCGTCCGAACAGAGAATGGAAAAGAAGAACGTTTTCAGGCGGGCGTGCGGATCGACACACCATACGAAATCCAGTATTACCGCAACGGCGGGATCTTGCAGTACGTCTTGCGGCAGCTGATTGGGTAAGGATTCCCGTAATTTGGTAATTCTGCGTTATCCGGGAAATCCGCGGCTTTTAAGGTCCCCAACTTGCAGCACCCTCCGAATGGAGGCTGTGTGGCTGCAATAAATGCCTTCTCCATCGGGGGCATTCGCATCCGGATTGATCAGTCTTGGTTTATCGCGTTCTTGCTCTTCGCGTGGACCCTGTCATCCGGGTACTATCCGTTACAAGTTCCGGATTACTCTGCATTCACATACTGGATCGCTGGTACTCTCAGCTCTCTAGGCCTATTTGCGTGCGTGCTGCTGCATGAACTTAGCCACTGCTTTGTCGCGCGGCGGCTGGGAGTTGGAGTTCGTCAGATTACGCTTTTCATATTCGGTGGTGTTTCGGAAATGGCTCAGGCCCACTCGAGCACTCCGAAAGCCGAATTCCTGACGACCATTGCCGGCCCGCTCTCGAGCCTTGGATTGGGCCTCGTTTTTCTCACGATCGCATACTTCGTAAGAGACTCTCTCGATCGGATGGTGGTGGAAATGATCCGCTACCTCTATTACGTTAACTTCCTGCTGGCCGCCTTTAATCTGATTCCAGGATTCCCGCTTGACGGCGGGAGAGTGCTGCGCTCGTATATATGGCATCGCACAGGCAACTTGCAGCAGGCGACGAAATCCGCGGCCCGCATCGGTGAGATCTTTGCAATGACGCTCATGGCATTCGGCCTCGTCTCCGCTCTCATGATGCATGTCATTCCCGGTGTGTGGCTGTTGCTGATCGGTCTGTTCCTGAAGAGCTCGGCAGAAAACGAATACAAATCATTCGAACTTCGGGTGGGGCTTCAAAATACCAAGCTGCGAGCGATTATGGCGCCGGCGGTAGCGGTCAACACGTCCATGACGATTTCGCAGCTTGTGAATGACTACGTGTTTCACTACCACTACCGAGTATTTCCCGTTTTGGAGCTAAATCGGTTCATCGGAATGATCGACGTACGATCCATCAAGGGTGTGCCGCCCAACGATTGGCCTACGACCAAAATCGGCGGTTATCTCTCCGATCCATCGACCTACTGTGTGCTCGCCCCTGACGTTGACGCCACGGATGCTCTGCGCCTGCTCATGTCGCAAAACTGCTCCACGGCAGTGATTGTGCAGAACGGCACTTTGCTCGGCATCCTTACCCGCTCCGATTTGTTCAAGTTAATCTCATTGAAGCGCGATATCGCAGCATAGGCCTTCTATATCCTTGATCAAGAAAGAGGCGTGCTACGATAGGTGTTTTTTAGGAGCAAGATGTCTAAGATCCGGCGACGGCTCTTTAAGTATTACGACCTCGTGATGGCGCTGTTCGTCACGATCCTGCTGTGCTCGAACATCATCGGCGCGGCTAAGGTTTGCACCGTTTGGGGATTCACCTTTGGCGCGGGCGTCCTCTTCTTCCCGATAAGCTACATCTTTAATGATGTGTTGACGGAGGTATACGGCTATGCGCGCGCACGAAAGGTCGTGTGGGCCGGATTCGGCGCAATCATTTTTGCGTCATTCATGAGTTGGGTCGTCGTGACTCTACCAGCCGCTACGGGATGGAATGACCAGCGCGCCTACGAGACAGTTTTCGGTCAGACACCGCGTATTGTGTTCGCGTCACTCGCTGCTTTTTTCGTTGGAGAATTTGCGAATTCGTACGTGCTCGCCAAGATGAAGATCAAAACGAGCGGACGTTACCTTTGGGCGCGAACGATCGGTTCGACGATCGTCGGCGAGGGTGTCGATTCGCTGGTCTTTTATCCGATGGCTTTCCTCGGAGTCTGGCAGAATCAGTTGGTGCTGCAAGTCATGATGAGTAATTACATCATCAAGGTACTTTGGGAAGCGATAGTGACGCCGTTCACCTATCAAGTGGTGGGATTCCTGAAGCGAGCTGAGCAGGAAGATTATTACGATTTCGATACGGACTTTACGCCTTTCTCGATCGAGGTCTAGCTCCGCGACGTCCGACTAAACCCCAGCAGGTCTCGCGCAACTTCTCCAAGACCCTCGCGCCCCTCTTTAAGTTTTTCTCCGGGCGTGATTTCCGGCTCGGCCTCTTTCTCGCCAGGATTGAGAAACCGGTTCGCTTCGAATCCTGCCTGGCGCGTATATAAATCAAAATACCGGCCGCCGTGGGCGAGCAATTGAGAATGCGTGCCGCGTTCCACGATCTGTCCGTGCTCGAGCACGAGAATTTGATCGGCGCTCCGAATCGTGCTCAGGCGATGTGCGATAACAAACGTCGTTCGGCCGGCCATAAGGGCGGCGAGTCCTTCCTGGATCAAGGTTTCGCTTTCCGTATCCAGACTTGATGTTGCCTCATCCAGAATAAGAATTCGGGGATCAGCCAGAATCGCCCGCGCAATGGCTACTCGTTGGCGTTGACCGCCGGAGAGCTTCACACCACGCTCGCCCACAATCGTATCGAGACCCTTCTCTAGCTTGAACGCGAACTCATCGACACGGGCTATCATTGACGCACGCAAGACATCTTCATCCGACGCGTCAGGCCTTCCGAAAAGAATGTTTTCTTTGATCGTTCCATCGAACAGGAAATTGTCTTGCAGAACGACTCCAAGCTGAGAACGGTAGGAATCCAGTCTTACGGTCGCCAGATCGACCCCATCGACATGAACCCGACCGTCGATCGGTTTAGCGAAGGCTGCGACGAGTCCTATGAGCGTGCTCTTTCCAGATCCGGAAGAGCCGACAAGCGCGGTGACTGTGCCTGGAACCGCATTAAGCGTTATGTTTTGTAAGACAGGCTTTCCCGGTTCGTATTCGAATGTCACGTTATCAAATTGGATATGACCGTGAATGCGGTCGAGACGAAGGACGCGTTCGGGATCGACGTCTTCGGGGGGCTCTTCCATGACCTCATGCATTCGATCCAGACCAGCGAAAGCTTCAGTGATCTGTGTCCCAATGCTGACCATTTGAAACACCGGCGCGACCATGAATCCCAAATAGAGCGTGAACGCAAAAAACTCACCGATAGTCATGCTTCCGCTCACGATCATGCGCCCGCCGACGATCATGACGGTGATGCTCACGACACCCATCAGAAGCGTTGAAGCCATTCCGATAACGGACGTAGCAAAGAGCGTCTTGCGGACGTTTTCGAAGAGCCGCATAGCTCCCGCCTCAAACACCGCCGCCTCACGTGGTTCAGCGTGAAATCCTTTTACGATGCGGACACCACCGAGCGATTCAGTAAGACGGCCGGTAACTTCTGCATTGATTTTGCCGCGTTCGCGGAAAATCGGGCGGATCGACCTGAAAGATTTGTGCAGAATCGCGCCGAAGACGCCGAGGAAACCCAATGCAACGAACGTCAGCGTTGCATTGATTCTAATCAGCAGGAGAAAAGCGATGCTCGCTGTGAAGATGCCGCCGATGAATTCAACCAAACCTGTGCCGACCAAATTTCGGACACCTTCGACATCCGACATGATGCGGGACACAAGTGCGCCGGTCTTGTTCGCGTCGTAATAACGAATCGGCAGACGTCCGATGTGTTGCTGAACGCGGATTCGCATTTCCGCAATCAGTCGCTGCGCTGAAGTGCTCAGCAGCTGGGTTAGAACGAAAGAGGTAACGGCCTGAATGAGGACGGCGGCCCCAACCGCTCCGGCTAAAGGAACAAGCAGTTCTTGCTGCCTTTTTTGAACAACATCGTCAATCAGGAATTTGGTCGAACCAGGCAAAACCAAGCCTGCCGCTCGATTAATGAAGACCAGCGCAAGGCCGATCAGGAAAAGTTTTCGTCGCGGCCAAATGAGATCGCGCAGATCGCGATAAACATGAGCGGCCGTCAATGGTTTCTTTGGGCCATCGTACCGGTAGTGCCTCATACCGATCTATCGTAGCCCAGCAGTACAAGTTCGTGGTATTTTTGCCGCGCCTGTCGGTAAATCCGTCAGGCCAATGAGGAGTTCAAAAAAAGGAGAATCTGAATGAAGAGAATGTTGGGATTTGTTTTAGCTCTTGCAGTGATGGCCGGCATGTCCATGCCGACCTTCGCTCAGGAAAAAGCTAAGGATGAAAGGAAAAAGGGTACTTCGGCCGTTGAGAAAAAAGCAGGCCAGGAAGGCGATGCCAAGAAGGCAGACACGGCAAAGAAGGAAGAACCCAAGAAGGATGTAAAGAAGGCCGCAAAGAAAGGCGCGAAAAAAGGAGGCAAGAAAGACGAGAAAAAGTCGACTTAGCGCAACTTTGGGGACAAACGTAATCGCCGCGGATGGCGGGGATTTCGGGATGGAAAACTCAACCGTTTCTTTCACTGGATATCCGTGCCATCCGCGGCGATTGCCCTTATACCGAAATTTACGCCAGCCGCTTCGCCTGCAACCCTGGTAGAATCTTCCGTATACCGTCCGCCGAGGAGGTTTTTTGAAATGCTTATTAAACGCGCATCGGATGTTCCGTCGTCGGAAATCACACCTGAAACTCTGTATCACAACCGGCGTGAGTTTATAAAAACGGCCTCAGCAGTTCTCGGAATTGCTGCCGCCGGCACGACCATCTCCGGATGTATGCCGAGTGTGGGAGCTGCTGGTGAACCTCAGGCGGCGCTCAACACCGCCAAAGGACGATACGACACCACAGAGAAACCGAACACACTCGAAGACATCACCAGCTATAACAACTACTATGAATTCGGCACCAACAAAGACGACCCCGCTCGAAACTCCAAAAACTTCAAACCAAAACCGTGGACGGTAAAGGTTGAAGGCATGTGCAAAAAGCCGGCGTCGTACAACCTCGACGATCTGATCAAAGGTTTCACAATAGAAGATCGGATCTATCGCATGCGTTGTGTTGAGGCGTGGTCCATGGTTATTCCATGGGCTGGATTCCCGCTGAAGACGCTGATCGATCGGCTGGAACCTCTTCCATCAGCCAAGTTCATAGAATTCAAAACATTGGTCGATCCGAATCAGTACCCCGAACAGCGCCGGGCATTCCTGAAAGTGTTGGACTGGCCCTACGTGGAAGGCTTGCGCATGGATGAAGCGACGCACCCGCTCGCGCTCATCGCTACGGGTATCTATGGAAAACCACTGCCGAATCAAAACGGCGCGCCACTTCGTCTTGTAGTTCCGTGGAAGTACGGTTTCAAGGGAATCAAAGCCATCGTTAATATTCGCTTCACGGACAAACAGCCGGTCAATACCTGGCAACAACAGGCTTCTCAGGAGTACGGCTTCTACGCGAACGTCAATCCGAATGTCGACCATCCCCGGTGGAGCCAGGCACGCGAGCGTCGCATCGGTGAGTTCTTCAAGAGGCCTACGCTGCCGTTCAACGGTTACGCGGAACAGGTTGCGGAGCTGTACGCCGGGATGGACCTGCGCCGAAATTACTAGTTCACGAATGGCAAAATTCAATCGCTGGTGGATCCTAAAGCCGGTTGTTTTTCTCGCCTGCCTTGCACCGATGGTGTGGATCACGCGAGCGGCGTGGCTCGCATTTCAAGGCTTGCCAAGCGGACTAAGCGCCAATCCCATCGATGATGTGACCGAGTTCACGGGACTTTGGACGCTGCGCTTCCTGATGATCACCCTGGCTATAACTCCGCTCCGGCGTATCACGGGACTTAGCAGCCTGATCCGATTTCGACGAATGCTTGGACTATTTACGTTCTTTCAGGGACTCGTCCATTTAACGACGTACTTGTGGTTGGATCAGTTCTTTATGTGGAGCGAGATCCTTAAAGACATTATCAAGCGGCCGTTCATCCTTTCGGGCATGATCGGCGTTACGCTTATGATCCCGTTAGCGGCTACATCTACTAGAAAGTGGATCGCCCGACTCGGCGGCTCGCGATGGCAAATGGTCCATCGACTGATCTACCTGAGCGGAATTGCAGGCGTGATCCATTACTACTTCTATGAGAAGTCCGATATTCTCGACCCGTTCGCTTATGCGGTGCTTCTGACATTCCTGCTAAGCTTCCGCGCCTGGCGAGCGATGCGACAACGCACGCTAAAGCCGGCCACATTGGTGACGCAAAAGTAGGCGTTGCTCAACACGCGCTAAAGCCGCCGCCTACCGATACGTTTTGAGATTGTTGTACGCGGCCTCGATGTTGTCTTCACGAAGGCGTTGATAGAATGCCCAATCTTTGTATTTATCCACCAGGACGGTCCGTTTCAACTCATCCAAACTCTTCCCCTGAGAAAGTCCCGCCGCCACGGTGTTCGTAAGATCTTCGAAATATTCACGAGCTTCAGTGACATCCGCCTTCTTGAAAAGCACATTACCGTGCCCCTGAGCCAGCACATCAAAGTCGAGAGCTTCGATCGTTTTGTAGGACTTGATCCATTCCGACATGGCATGCTGATCGAAGTTGCCGCACGCGCTCGGAAGAGATCGTAAGGACCCGCCAACCAGCGCATCCGCGGGGAAGTCTGCTGAAAACGCCACGCGCTCGGAGGGAATCAGGACAACCGTCCCGTCATCGGCATGGTTTTTGCCCGGATAGATTAATTCGACCCTTTTGCCTCCCAACGTGATCTGCATCCGCTCGGAGTACACGATATCGGGCCGGCGCACTTCCTCGTAGTATTCTGCGGGCGTCATGTGGCCATCCTGATTGCGATCATGGGTCCGAAAAAAATTCGCTGGCATTCCGCAGATCCCGGGATGTGCCTGAGCAGGACCAATGATCTCTTCCAGTTCAAACTGACCATTGTTGTTCCGGTCGATCATGTCGCCCGGCATGTGCGGATACCTTCCGTCCATGTTTCGAAGTACGCCTTCCTGCGCAACAAAACGTGCAGTGTCTTCGAAAACGGCTCCGCCTTCCACGTGATCCCAATGACTGTGGCTATAGATGACGTAACGAACGACCTGTCCCGGGAACCGCTCCTCAAATTGGCTCTGAAGCCATTTCGCAAAGTCTGTGCTGAGCGGATCTACAAGGACGATGCCTTCCGGCGTGACCAGGAAAAAGCTGTACCATGCGCCATTCCTGGCGCGATACACATTGTTCGTTACCTTGATGATCTCGCGCGCCGGCCGGCCTTGTGCGGCCGCTGGCAACGCGCTGAGTAACAGAGCAAACAAGACTTTCATTCGTAAAACTGAGGTGCTTTCTTGAGCTTGGCGTTGGCGATGAAGTCATGTTGGATCCAGAGTTGAGCGCCTGTCTTCTTGAGGAATGCCTCGACCGTCGCTCTCGAGGCAATAGTTTGTGCCGCATTAAATTCTGTCGTGGGAACACGATTGAGCTTTCGCTCCTCGGGGTAATGGTACAAATCGCCGCTGAGTAACACAGGGCCGGTTTTCGCCAATTTCAGAAAGAGCACTTGATGGTCAGGGGAATGGCCAGGAGTCGACTTCAGTATGACGGTTCCATCGCCGAATACGTCATGCTCATCCTTCGTGACGATTACCGTCTTGGTGTTCTTGAGAGCGCTGTAGTTGGCGGGTTCTGTACGTGGAGACGGCGGATCGGTAAACATGATTTCACGCTCGAGCTTTCGAACCAGCCAGGTCGCTGTTGGTGCGAACAGGTTGGCATTCCCGATGTGGTCCCAATGAAAATGCGAAAAAGAGAGATATGTAATGTCGGACGGTGCATATCCGATCTCCGCCAATTGGGCTGTCAACCGCTTGGTGGCAGTTGCGTATCTCAGCGGTGCATGCGTTCCGTCCGGCTTGAAGCTGCTGTCCGGAACCGCGCCGGCATCCCACATGAGCGTTCCTTTTGGATGTGCGATCAGGAAGCACGCAACGGACATTTTGGAGCTTGCCAGTTCTTCCTTCTTCAACTGATACGGTGATGTATCGGGGATATCCAGGCTGCCGCAATCGAACACGTAGAGGCGCACGGACTTTGGCGGCTGCGGCTTTGCGCGCTGTTGCGCTATCACAAAAGGTGCGATCGCCAAGAGCGCGACCAACGCGATCTGAGGTATTTGTAGGCGTCTCGAATGGACCATAAAATTTTGAACCGACATGGCGGGGATTATAGGCCTGAACATGTAATAGGCATACGTCTAAGTCGTCCGACCATCTCAGCCGCGGATTACGCGGATGGCCTCACGTGCACGAGCTATCGTAATCCGGTGACATCCGTAGCTCTGTTCGTAGCACGTGACAAGCCGTAAGACGTACGTTACAAACCCTGAGGCACTACGTCGTGCCCGCATCATCCGCTTTGACACCGCCGTCATTGTCTAAAGACACCGCCGTCCCAGAACTTGCTTGATTATCGCTGGCAGTACGCCAGCTCTATCCAAAACCTGTGAGGACGCATGGAGAAACACGAACTTCAGCATCTGATTGAGCACTTATATGACAAGTACGTTCCAGTTAACGATGGCCAGGTTGCGACCTATATCCCGGAATTGGGAAAGGCGAATCCGGATGACTTCGGCATCTGTCTCGTGAGCTCAGACGGCCGTGTATTCGAGGTAGGAAATTGTAATCAGCCGTTTACGATTCAGTCGGTTTCTAAACCGTTCACGTTCGGTATGGCGATAGAGGAACTCGGACATGACAAAGTATTCCAGCGCGTCGGCGTGGAACCAAGTGGTGAGCCTTTCAATTCGATTGAACTCGAAAACGGAACGAATCGGCCGTTTAACCCGATGGTAAATACGGGTGCCATAACGGTAACTGCGTTGCTCCATGCCTTGCACGGCGATCGAGCGTTCGAGCACGTCCGCTCACGTTTGAGCGCTGCGGCCGGCCGGCGCCTCACGATGGATGAAGGAGTTTATGCTTCGGAATCAGCGACGGGTCACCGCAACCGTGCGATCGCGCACTTGCTTCTGAATTTTGGTATGGTCCACGAGGAGGCCGAGGACGCCTTAGATCTGTATTTCAAACAGTGTTCAATTCTCGTTACCTGCCGTGATCTCGCGGTCATGGCCGCAACCCTTTCCAATATGGGGAGAAACCCACTCACGCGCGCGACTGTATTCGATCACCGTTGTGTCAAGGACGTCTTATCGATCATGTTCACCTGCGGTATGTACGACTACTCGGGACAATGGGCATACCAGGTAGGCGTGCCCGCGAAAAGCGGCGTTAGTGGTGGAGTGATGGCCGTAGTCAACAGGCAACTCGGCGTTGCCACTTATTCGCCACGGCTTGACGTACATGGGAACAGCATCCGTGGTATTCGCGCTTTCACCGATTTGGCGGCTCGTCTGGGGCTTCACGCCTTCGACATCATGAACTCGGGCTCAAATTTTCTCGAGACTGTACTGTAAAGGGTTCAATACAGGCCTGAAGCGCGGCCTCACAAAATACGTCCGGCGACCTTAGTCCACGTTGTATAAGATAAGGCGGATGTTGCTGAAGTATTTTTTATCCGCTTTTCTGCTTTTTCAATACACGCTGTCCGTGGACGTGGACTTGGTGGTGTTCAATGTCACCGTCCTCGGCAACGACGGACGGACGGTAACCGGTCTCAGTGCAAGTGACTTCCATGTCTTTGAGGACGGGCGCGAAGAGAAGATCAAAATCTTTCATCCTGAGGACACTCCTGCTACTGTCGGCCTACTCATTGATAACAGCGGCAGCATGACCAACAAACGCAAGGACGTGGTGAGTGCGGCTCACGCGTTTCTGGACGCGAGTCACCCTAAAGACGAAATGTTCATCGTGAATTTCAATCGAAAGCCATGGCTGGCCCTCTCGCCTTCCCATGCGTTCACGAGCGACCGAGCGGAGCTTAAGGCGACACTGGCGGAAACCAGGGCGGAAGGTACGACTGCGCTATACGATGCGCTCAAGCTTGCTCTGGATCACCTCAACGAGAGCAATCGACAACGAAAAGCCCTCGTGGTTCTCAGTGATGGCGGGGACAATGCCAGCACTGTGAAACTTGACGATGCGCTGAGAATCGCCCAGCAATCCAGCGCGACGATTTACTGCATCGGCATCTATGATCCGTTTCAGAAGGATCGTAACCCTTCCGCACTGAAACGAATCGCGAGAGTAACAGGCGGCGAAGTTTTTTTCCCGACCACTCCAGACAGCCTGCTTACAACTTGGCCGCGAATTGCGAGCGCGATCCGTGGTCAATACACGATCGGATACGTGTCCAGCAACCCGGCACGCGACGGCGGATATCGGAAGGTGAAGATCACGGCATCCGGCAAGCGCGGCAAATCGCTCGATGTTCGGACCCGGCCTGGGTACGTCGCAGCACGTAATCCGTAGGCGTCGGCTAAAGCGGGCGCCTACTCCCCTTTTAACAGGTAATCCAGATACAAATTGGAGAGCTTTTCCTGAACCGTGTTCTGATTGAGTCGAGTGGCGAGGTTTGTGAAGTCCACATGGTCCATCGGCTGATCTTGAGTCAGGCATGAAAAGATGATCGTTTCTTTGCCCGTTGCCGGATCGACATGTCTTTGCAGACACTGCGCGCAAACTTCCTTCATCATGCATTGCATCGGAGAGTTGATACTCGCGATTGCGACGTGATTAGGCTGCAAAAGCGGCTGAAGCACGCCGTGACGCGCGTCCTTCACAGCGGCCATCATTCTGTCAGAACCGATCGCGATGATGCGATGAATCGACGCGAGCGGCACCAGCGCCTGCCCTAATTCGCCGCGGCCATACGCCAACATCGCTTCGCAAATGTTTCCACGGAAATGACGATCCTGAGGACGACGTGGCTCAATTGCCGCACCAGTGTCGGTACTCCAGATCACCTGATCCGTTGATGCCTCGATTTCTTCTCGTTTGAAAAGATCTTCTCCCTTCCTGTAACCCGCGAAATAGATAACGCGGTTGCCCTTCTCACGCATGCCCTTCGCGATCGAAAATAAAACAGCATTTCCCAAACCCCCACCGGCCAGAAGTACATTCTCGTTCGTTTCGATTTCGGTTGGCGTGCCGGTCGGGCCCATCACAACGACGGGCTCGCCGGGCTGCAGATAACGGCACAGCCGCGACGAAACTCCCAACTCGAGCGCGATTAGAGACAGCAGGCCCTTGTCGCGATCCACCCATGCCCCAGTCAACGCGATGCCTTCCATGAGTAAACGTGTGCCCTTCACCGACCGTGCATACGTCTCGTAATTCTGTAACCGATAAAACTGGCCAGGCCGAAAACGGCGCGCTGCCGCCGGTGCGTAGACGATCACCTCGACGATCGTCGGAGTCAGTCGACGCACTTCAGAGACGCGGGCAATAAGCTCGCGGTCCAATTCGGCACAAAATCGTTTCCATGCCAGATCTCGATGTTCCTGTTTGTCTGGATCGAGCGCGGCAAGTTCATCTTGAAACAGCGACGTAACGTGTGGATAACCGTCGCGGGCCGAGGCCATGGCTTTGACCACATTGCCGGCATAAAGAGGGTGGTTGTCGCCGTAGTAGGTGATGAAGCGTCCGTCTTTGTTATAGGAAGTGAAGAACGCGGCAGTGCCGTCGCTGACCGGTTCGAGCGTGAAGGTGCCGTTCGCATTGCGTTTCACACGATGGGGTGCGAAAAACTTCTTTTTGCTGTCGAGCTGAAAACTGCCCGCATGCTCTTTCTCGTAGCTGATATTCGGCGTAGTCCCCGCCGCGACCATCATCGACCGCGCGGGCATCTCAACCACACGATCTTTCGACTTGAACCGTACGGCGCAAAGATTGTTGCCGTCATCGACAACGGCCTCTTCAGGATTCATTCCTTCGATAAAGGAAATACCCTCTTCGAGGGCCTTAATGACTTCCTCGTGATTCAACCGGTACGCGGGAGAGTCCACGAGCCGTTTTCTATAAACGATCGACACGCCACCCCAGTCACGCACAAGCGGCACAAAATTCGGGCTTTCATTCAGAGATGCAGCACGAGCGCGCTCGGCACGAATAGCGGCGCCATGTTCGAGGAACTCCCTCAAGATCTCTCGTTCGTTGGAATTGAAGGACGCAAGCAAAGCATCCTCGCCGATCTCGTCGATAAGCGTTTCGTAACGCTCGAGGACTTTTTCGACTTGAACCGGATAATACGCGAACAACTCAGTGGCCGTATCGATTGCCGTCAATCCGCCGCCGATCACCAGCGCAGGCAGACGCACTTGCAGGTTCGGCAGGGCGCTTCGCTTGAAAGCGCCGGTGAGCTGAAGCGCCATCAGGAAATCGGAAGCCTTACGAATGCCGTTTGCAAGATTGTTCTTGAGATCGATGATCGTGGGCCGCCCTGCGCCGGCGGCAACCGCAATATGGCGGAATCCCAACCGCCACGCGTCATCGATCGTAAGCGTCCCACCGAAACGCACACCGCCGTACATTCGAAGCATGTCGCGGCGCGCAAGAGTCAGGTGAAGCAGCGTCAAAAAATTCTTGTCCCACCGGACTGTGATGCCATATTCGGAAACCCCGCCGAACCCCTCGAGAATGCGATCATCGAGCGGCGTATAGATCTCGGACCATGAATAGATCGGGCGCGGCGGTTTGTCGGGACCGCCGACCAGTTCTTCGTCAAACGGCTCGATTTTCAGACCATCCACTCCGACCACTCCGAAGCCTTCGTTGATGAGGTGGTGCGCGAGTGTGTAACCGGCAGGCCCCATACCGACGACGAGCATGTTCATGCCGTTATACGGAAGGGCGTAGGGGCGGACAATGTTCAGCGGATTCCATCGCGTCAACAAACCGAATATTTCGACGCCCCAAGGGAGATTCAGAGTATCGGTGAGAACGGCGGTCTCGATCTGAGGAATATTGACCGGATCCTGCTTCTGATAGATGCAAGCTTTCATGCAATCGTTGCAAATACGGTGGCCTGTCCCCGGGCACATCGGATTGCTGATCATCACTAACGCAAGGGCGCCGATCGCATCGCCATTCTTGCGCATGTAGTGCATCTCCGAAATCTTCTCGTCGAGCGGGCAACCGGGCAGCGGAATGTCGAGCGGATTGGTTGCGATGCTTCCATCGGCGTTTTTAATGCCTTTCGAACACGTATCCTTATCGCGCTCATGGCACAGAATGCAGTAATGAATCTCACTAAGAATTTCTCGCGGCTTCATGCGCATGTCCGTCAATGCGAAGCCGTCGCGGCGTCGGAGGCGGCCATCGGGTCCGATGATTTCTTCGGTAAGTCGGGCGTTGGGCCGCTGGACCTGGACTAAATTGAAATGATCAATGGATTCGGGAAAGCGGAAGCTGATCCAATGACGGTACGCGGGGTCGTGGAGATGCGCCGCACACCATTGTTTCAGAAGTTCGAGCGCATCCGCCAGTTTGCCTGCGCGTTCCGATTGCATGAGATCGACCGCAGCCATGGCGGTTGCAAGCTCCGGATCGAGTTCACGTCCTGCCTTTTGGATCGCCTGTTGTCGTAGCGTTTCAATCTGGGCATCCAAGAGTCGCTGATCGCCACAGGGCGCGATCTTTTTCAAATTCGGAAGCACGCGACGGCGAATGAAATCGACTTTGAAACGGAAAATGGGATTTTGATCGGCAGTCGCAGCGGCCAGCGCATCGACCTCCTCCGCAATACCGAACAACTTCGTCAGGAATTGGCTGACATGGCCCGACATTGACACGAGCAATGCCGAAATCTCCTGCGGCGTACGTGGTTTTTCCGGATGATTGCGATAATCGTCCCACGCGGCAAACAGCTCTGGATTCGCCGCAAGAACCTCGCAATCAAACACATCCAGCAACTCTTTAAGCCGTTCAGTCTTATAGAGATCGGCATATTCAAGGCCTTTTAGGCCCAGACGTAGCTCGGTCGGCGCTCCTGTATTCTTCGTCTCAAATGTTTTCATCGTTGGGTGACTGAACCCGAAACCTAGGAAGGGTCTGGGAGTCCTGCGAATTGCCTCCTTACGGCATTTTAACAAGAGTGACCGCTTTTTTGAGCCGAGGATTCCCGGGTAGCAGGTGTAATTTTACAAGATCTGATTCAAGTGATGCCGCAGATGGACGACGTAGTCCCGCATGATGAACTCCAGGTCCAGATCCTTTCCATCCGGTGTGTGCCAGACATTGCGAAGCGTGTTGGGGTTTACGTCACGAATCACTGAGGCGAGTTGCATGTTGTATCGTCGCCATAGCTCGATCAGCTCGAGCCATGACCGATCCTGATAGCGTTGAAGCCGTACCCATCCGTCGCCGTCGTATCTCGGCAAATCGATGCGAGAACTGAGTTGGAGGCGTACGAACCTCTGATGGTTATTCGCTGCCGAATCGATCAAGTGTCCCAGAGTTTCCTTTTTGGACCATTTGCCTGGCGCAGGCCGCTTCGATGCCGCGGCTTCATCGATGTGGCTTAGACGGCCGGCAGCGTCGAGTGCTGATAACAGATCATTCGCCACGGACTCCATAAATGCTCCTCATGAAAACACGAGACGATCGCTGGCCAGAAAATTCAAGATCGCGCATGCCCCAATGGCAGTGATATTGGCGAGCAAATAATGCACGTGGAACCTGGATACGAGCAGCCACATCAGAGCTAGATTTCCGACAATCGAGATTAGACCGTTCGCCATGTGAAATCGAAACAGCCTGCCGATTACTCCGGTTGCGTTCTTTCTTGTACGCTCCAGCCACGTCCACCGTTCATGCCAAACGAAGTTATGCAGTACGGCGCTTTCTACCGCGATGATGGTTGCAGCGAGGTAGTTGAGCCCCAACTCGCCCTTGAGAAAAGTCAGCGCCATTAACTGAAAGCCCATTCCAAGCAGACCGACCGTGTTGAACTTCAGCCAGACACGAAATGTGCGGCTCACGGGAGCCGTTCCTCTCGATAAAGGCGTACGGTGTTTCGAATGGTGTTCATGATAGTCATCAGCAACATTCCAGTCATCGCAACGACTGCAGCGACGTCACAAAGGAAATACGTCGCTCCCGAAATTGTTACAACTGGTTTTAAAAATAGAACAAATGTACCGATAGCTAACACAATGCGCAATTCCGTCGGACCCCAAATGCTGAAGGACAAGCGGAAGACGCCCACGCAGTATGTCGCAAGATATAGTTCAATAGATAAAAGAAAATACGTGATGATCAGCGCGAGTGCAACTGTGATTGTCATATAGCCCGACAACCCCAGACCACCAATCAAGAAAAGAGTGCCGAACGAATCGAGGATGTGATCGACATAAAAGCCGTAGCGCGGCCGCTGCCGGTCACGAAATCGTGCGAGCGTGCCATCAAGACTATCGCCGAACCAGTTGATGCCGAGGCACACCACTGCCGCAGCGAGAGCCATCGGGTTAAATTTTGCAAGGAAGTAGCACACACCCGCCAAAACCATCCCCAAAAAACCGATCAACGTCAGATGGTCCGAGTTGATCCATTTGGGCATTCGGCGAGCGAGGCCGAGAAGAATTTTCTTTTCGAGAGGCGCCAGCAGGCTTTCCTGCTGGCGCGCCGCAGATCTGAAATTATTTACCAGCGGTTGTTCCGGGCAGCCCGGCTGGTGAAGTCCTTCCTCACCATTGGGCGAGCTTCGTTGACGGTCAACGCGCGCCCGCCGAATTCCTTGCCGTTGAACGCTGCGATCGCCTTTTCGGCATCGTCGTCGTTCATGGAAACAAAACCGAATCCTTTCGAGCGTCCTGTATCGCGGTCCGTGATGATACTGACGGATTCTACAGCACCGACCTGCTCAAACAGGCCGTTTAGTTCTTCTTCGGTCGTTCTAAACGACAAATTTCCAACATAGATTTTCTTCGACATTTCTTTCCTACTTAATTTGTAAGGAACTTCGTGGGCTGGGCGGGAACTGAATCAAAAAGCAGAATCAACTCTCCAGGCAGTGACAAGAGGCTCCTAAGTTTCACAAAAAAACAGCAGCGGAAAATCGCTGCTGCGGTTCACTCACAGCATAGCATGCCGGACAAAGCGCACCTCATTTTTCTTTCTTGCTGGCGAGAAAACCTTTTGCTACCGCGTCGTCCACCAGCGCGCGAGCGCATTCCCAAAGCTTGTACGAACCTTCTGCCATGCTCGCATTACGCTCGAGCACTCGATCGGCAGTAATACCGTGCTCGACCCACGATCTGCCTCGCGTGTAATAGTTGTGCAGTTGCGGCATGAACCGGTCCAATGCCAGCGCGAATCGCGCGTCCGGTGTCGCCGCAGCTTCGAATTCATCCCATAACTGACGAAGCTCCTCACCTTGGTCCAGTGGAAGTATGCCGAAAAGACGATCCGCTGCTGAGCGTTCACGGTCGGCCTTGTCGAGTTCAGCGACGGCATCATAAAAGTATGTATCGCCGGCCTCTATTTCGACGATGTCGTGAATCAATACCATCTTCACAACTCGCGCGACATCGACAGGCTCGTTGGCATACTCGGAGAGCAGGATCGCCATCATGGCAAGATGCCAACTGTGCTCCGCTGTATTTTCGGCACGATCGGCGTGCAAGAGGTAAGTGCGGCGGACGATCGTTTTCAGTCTATCGATCTCGAGAACAAAACGGATCTGCCGCTCGAATCGATCAGCGGCTGCGTTTTCGACTTCATTCGGTACCATTCCAGCGATTCTAGCGTAGAATCGACGCAAACTTGCGAAAGACACTTACCGAATCAGCCATAATCACTGTTCTTAGCCTTGCGCTATTCCTTCCGTTTCTCTCGATGCAATATGACCCTAACGGATTGGCCGAAGCATTCGCCATCGAATCTGGACAACTCGTTCACAAGAATCACGTACTCTATGGAGTCGTCGGCTATCTCGCCTACAGCGCTCAGCCGTTCGGATACGCGGGCAAGGCAATCACAGTACTGCAAAAAATTAACGCAATCTGTGGGGCATTGGGTGTCGGTTTTGCCTATGTTGCCTACAAACGAGTAACGGACAATAGATTAGCCGCGATCGCCGGCACGGCCTTCCTGGCCAGTTCTTTCACATACTGGCTTTTCAGCACTGACGCCGCCTACATTACCATGGCCGCCATGTTTGCGACCGCAAGCATGGCGGTGCTGATAAGCGTGAGTTCGCGCGTTTCCCCAATATTGGCGGGCGTCCTCACAACGTTATCGATCCTTACATGGCAGGCGAGCATCTTCCTGATTCCCGCCTTGTGCGTGCTCTCGTTGCACGCCAGAACTGATGTGCCAAAGGAAATACGTCGAAAGAACACGGTCTTATATGCCGCTACGGCTTGCATCATCTCAGGCTTGGCATACACCTTCATCGCTTTCGCCCAACACGGCAGCATGGACGCTTTGTCGCTTGTGCGATGGTTTACGAGCTATGGCGAAAGCGGCCACCTGCCGATGTGGGGTAAATGGGAACCTGAGCGCATCTTGACCGCCGGACGCAGTGCATTAGGTTCTATCTTGCCGAGCTCTGCAGCTATCCCGATTAGCCGAATAAGCTGGAACGTCCAACTCGGCCGAGTTGCAGTAGATCTGGCTATTTTGGGGTTCGCGCTTTTGAGTCTTATGGCATTGCTGAAAACACGGAAAAGAGCTTTTTCGTTCTTGTTAGCGTATCTCATTTTCTTTCCGTTTATCGTCTGGTGGGATCCGTTCGTTGGGAAATGGTTCTTTATTCCAAACGCATTTCTCGCCGGATTTTTTGCGGTTGCATTAGCGCCTTGGTTTCGAAACCTGTACGCATCCACCATCGTTTTCGCAATTCTGCTACTCATCGCGGCCACAAATTTTGTTGTCGTCATTCGGCCTCACCACAACGATGTCGGCCTCGACAGGCGTATCGCTCAATGCGTCGCCGAAAAAATGCGTCCCGACGATTTGCTGATTGCTGCCGAGTGGGGTTGGCCCAACTATGTCCAGTACCTACATGGCCGCAAGTTTGTTAGCGCGATCAGCGAATTTTCTGAAGTTAACGCGTGGCTTGATCGAGTTCAAAATGTGGGAGCGAAAGCATACATCACAGACCCTGATGAATATTCTGTCGATCATTTGATGTGGCTCGAGGCTCAATCAGATGTCAGTCGCGAGGATTTGACTCGCCTCGCGGGTACTGTCGCTTTCAAGTGCTATGGCAGAACGATTTTGTTTGCGAAGACGAGATAAAACGACGCTGTCGGGTCCGGTAAGACCCAACAGCGTCTAGAGATTGTCCACTGTGGGGGAACTGAGCTAACGCTTGCGTGCAGCTTTGCGCGCCTTCTTTTTCTTGGCGGCAGGCCGCGTTTTCTTCTTCTTTGCAGTCGTTTTTTTCTTCGCAGTCGTTTTCTTCTTCGCCGTCTTTTTCTTGGCCGGCTTCCGAGCCGGTTTTACAGCTTTCTTCTTTTTCTTAACCGTGGGTTTGCGTCGCGGCGGCGGCGGCATCTTTTCTTCGGACTCTACTCCAGGAACTGTTTCTACCTGTACTCCCGATGATTCATCCAGGGATTCGTCCTCCAGCAACGGCTCATTAGTATCGTTCTGGCCAGTATTTGTGTCGCGTGAGTCCATGATGTCATCGAAATCGTCTTCTCGGCTCATCCTCATCTCCTTCTGCAGAAGGCCGCTGCTTCCTCCGGCCTTATATCGTCGCGAGACATAATACAGGACATCCGCGCCATCCGCGGCTACCAATCTGCTAAAATCCTGCGCCTATGTTTTCAGGAAAGGTTGCAATTGTCAGCGGCGGGAGTCGCGGTATCGGGCGGGCCATCGTACAGGCGCTCGCGCGAGAAGGCGCCAAGGTGGCGTTCACGTACCTCCAGAATACGACGCACGCACAGGAACTCGCGAATGACGAGACCATTGTCGGTTTTCAAGCCGATGTGACCAGCTTTGATCGAGCGAAAGATCTCGTTAAACAGGTCAAGGAACGTTTTGGTCGCATTGACATTCTTGTCAACAACGCCGGCATCACGCGTGACAAACTGGTCGCGTTGATGAGCGAAAAAGATTGGGACGATGTACTTGATACCAACTTGAAGGGTTCGTTCAACCTGACGAAGCACACCGTTGGAATCATGCTTCGCCAAAGATCCGGCTCGATTTTGAATATCACTTCGATCAGCGGAATCGTCGGAATGGCCGGCCAGGTGAACTATTCATCGTCGAAGGCCGGAATGATTGGATTTACAAAGGCGCTGGCTAAAGAACTCGGCAAAGCAAATGTGACAGTAAACGCGCTCGCGCTCGGATTCGTTGAGACCGACATGACCGGTGTGCTCAACGCTGAATACCGGGCAAAGGCTCTAGAGCAGATTCCGTTGGGACGATTCGGCAAACCTGAAGAGATTGCGGAAATCGCTTTGTTTATGCTTTCGCAGAAGGCAAGCTATATGACCGGTCAAGTCCTGCAAGTGGATGGCGGCTTAGCGATTTAAGAAGTCTTGCCGAACTCGATTTTCTTTTGTGCCTGATATTTCCCCTTCCGATCTTTGTAAGAAATCTCACAAGGCTCATCAGACTGAAAAAAAAGGACCTGACACAGCCCTTCATTGGCAAAAATCCGGACGGGAACAGGCGTTGTATTTGCGATTGAGACGGTGACGAATCCTTCCCATTCAGGTTCAAATGGCGTGACATTCACCAGGACGCCGGTCCGAGCGTAGGTCGATTTTCCAACGCACAACGTCAAGACGTCCCGCGGTATGCGAAGGTATTCTACTGTCCGGCCTAAGACATAGCCGTTGCCGGGGATATCGCAAAATTGGCCGCGATGCTCCCGGTAAAACTCGGACGGAATTGACTTTGGATTCAGCGTGGCACCGGACGGAGGCGAGAAGATCTTGAACTCGTCCGCCAGTCGCAGATCGTAGCCGTATGAGGACAAACCATACGAGATCATTCCTTCTGCCACTTGCGACCCGCTGAAGGGTTCGATCATCCTGCGGGTTTCGGCCATTTCACGTATCCATCGATCGGCTTTAATTGCCATTGCCTAACATGTCTCCTGATGTTAAAAATATGCGTACAAACGAGATACGGAGGCTCCAGTGATCAAACTCGATCTTGTGAACCAGATCGTAGAGCGGACGGGAGTGAGCAAGACGAAAGCAGAGCAAGCTGTCGATACGATCTTCAATTGCATGAAAGATGCGCTCAAGGCCAATGATCGGATTGAGTTGCGGGGCTTCGGTGTGTTCTCGGTGAAGCCGCGGAAGACAGGCATCGGACGAAACCCTCGGACCGGTTCGGAAGTCAACATCCCTCCCGGAAAAGCCGTGCGTTTCAAACCAGGCAAGGACTTGCAGTCGCTCTAGCTTTCGTCCCCGGTGCCGGGGCACTCGCGGGGGTACACTTGAGACGTGTGCCAGGCGACGCCCCGAACCGCTAAGGACCGTGTGCACGGCGCGAACTAAATGCAGTTGAAGTAGTATCAATGGTTTCATGAGCAACTCGTTCGATTCGTCCGCCGACATATTATTCGAGGAATCGCGACCGCAAAAGTTTCCTTGGGTTAACGTGGCATTGTTCGCCCTCACCTGCCTAACGACGCTACTCATGGGTACGGCGCTTATGGCAATGTACACGAACTCGTTCAACGACCCGGGTGTCTTTCTTTCGGAAATCCTGCGATCGCCTTCGCTGCTTCTGAGCGGCATTCCGTTCAGCTTCGCCATCATGACGATCCTGCTGGGACATGAGATGGGCCATTACCTGACCTGCCGGTACTACGGGATCGATGCGACGTTACCTTATTTCATTCCGGCACCGACTCTCGTCGGTACAATGGGAGCCTTCATACGGATTAAATCCCCGATTCAACATCGGGCGGCTTTGCTGGAGGTGGGAATCGCCGGCCCAATCGTCGGTTTCGTACTCGCAATTCCGACGTTGATTGTCGCCCTCGGCAAATCCGGATATGTCGCGCCTACTCCATCCGGCATCGGCCTGGGGGAACCGCTGATCTTCAAAACCATGGAGGCAATTATCGGAAAAACTCCGCCGCCGGGGATGGAGATCAATCTCCATCCGCTCGGAATCGCCGCGTGGTTCGGATTTTTCGCTACGGCTCTAAACCTACTTCCGGTCGGGCAGCTCGATGGTGGTCACGTTTCGTACGCGCTCTTCGGGCGAACTCACAGGCGTATTTCGCAAGCGTTTCTGTTTACGCTAATTCCGCTTGGATTGTTTTATTGGTCGGGCTGGCTGCTTTGGACGACGGTGCTACTTATCATCGGTTTTCGCCATCCGGTTACTCTCGACGATTCCCTTCCGCTCAGCAAAAGACACGTATGGCTCGGCTGGATTGCGCTGTCGATGTTTGTCCTCTGCTTTACGCCGATGCCGTTTTACTTCACTTAGTCTCGGCGCAGAAGACTTGTGTGATGTAGACCTTATCGTCGGATGCGATCGCTACGCCGACGCCCTCCTGGGTGTACTCGTTCTGTAAGATATTTTCCCGGTGGCTGTCGCCGTCCATCCACCCTTTGAGCGTTGTCGCGGTAATCGTTTCCATGGAGTTCCAATCGTAGGTCGTTCGTTTCTTCTCCGTAACCGCGCGCGAGTACAAATTGTTTTGATAGATGTTTTCGCCGACCAGTCGGCACTTGTTGTAGCCCGCCTGGTTCAGGCGGTTCATGGGAGTCTCTCCTTCGGGATTTACATGCTTGAAGTATCCACGCTTTGCCATGTCCTCGCTGTGCGCTCTCGCTAAGTTCGCCAGCGTATCATCCCATTCCAAAGCTTTACGGTCGTTCGCCCTTCGCTGCAGATTCACAGACTGGTGAATCTGCTGCTCCAGATCCGGAATGCGGACTTCTGGCTTCGCGTTTTGAAACAGAAGCAACAAAACGATGAGGAAGTTCATGTTTTGGAGTCTAGCACCGGGGCATCCGCTTCCGCGACGCTGGCAGCGGAGCGGCTGGGATCACCTACTGCTTCTGGCTCTGTAGGAATTCGAGCAACGTTTCCGCTGTGGGCGTGAGGAGCTTCTGCCGGCGATGAATGATACCGATTGGCCGGACAAGCTCCGGCATATCCATTGGAATGGCCGCGAAAACTCCCGCCTCGACCTCCCGCAGCACACTGGGTTCAGGAAGGATGCTGATACCGGACTGAAGAGCAATCGCGCGTTTGATGGTTTCGATATTATCGAATTCCATCGCGATGTTTACATTCACACCGTGTTGCCGTAGCGCTTTATCAATTGCCTTGCGCACGCTCAAACTTCGATCGAAGGCCGCGAACTTCTCCCCGTCGAGATCACGATACGAAACCAATTTCCTTTTCGCTAATGGATGCGCCCGATGGCAAACAAATACCATCGGCTCGGAATGCCATGGCACGATCGTCAATGATCGATGAGGAGGCGGGAACGATAGAATGCCGAGATCGGCTTCATCGTTGATCACCGCTTCGATCACCTCGTGTGGATGCAAATACGCAAGTCGTATCTTCGCCTGCGGATATCGGGTCGTGAACTGCTGCGAATAAATCCCCATGTCATGCAATCCGACGGAATAAATCACGGCCACGCGCACAGCCCCGCTGACCAGCTTTCGCTGCGACGTAATCTCCGCTTTGGCTTTTTCAAAAGTGTCCAGCAGCACTAAACACGCCTCGAAAAACTTTTTTCCTTCGGGCGTAATCATAAATGGCCGTTTCGTCCGGTCGATCAGCTGCGCTCCAAGCTCTTCCTCGAGTTGCCGCACAGCCTGACTCGCCGCGGACTGCGAAATCCGATGGGCGGCGGCGCCAAGTGAGAAGCTACCGGACCGGATGACGTCGCAGTAAAGGCTCAAAGTATCAAGATTCATAAACCTACAAGAATGTTCCTCGCGGGCATAAGCTCACGTTTAGAGAAGATATAGCATTAGCTATCCTTATGCAAAGTACTTTTATTTTTCAGGATGACTTATTTTCTGAAAATGACTAAAGTAGTCGCCACACTACAAGGACATGAGGTCCGGATAGGCATCTCCGAATGTTCTCAGCGTTGCCACCTAAACAGGGCCTATATGATCCGCAGTTCGAGCACGACGCGTGTGGCGTCGGCTTTGTGGTCGACATTGCCGGCCGTAAGTCGAACGAGATCGTGCGGAGGTCACTTCAAGTACTCGTCAATTTGCAGCACCGTGGCGCCAAAGGCTGCGAGGCCAACACCGGTGATGGAGCCGGACTCTTAATCCAAATTCCGCACGACTTTCTAAAGGCCGAATGTAAGAAATTGGGCATTGAGCTGCCCACGCCGGGCAACTACGGCGTCGGTTCTGTTTTCCTGCCGCGTGATTCCTACACGCAGCGCTGGTGCAAGGAAATCGTCGAAGCGGCAATCACTCGCGCCGGACAAAAAGTGCTCGGATGGCGCGATGTACCGACGAACAACGAACCGATTGGGGATTCCGCTAAAGCTGTTGAGCCGGTGTTCACGCAGGTTTTTATTGGTCGCGATCCATACCTCAAAACCGTCGACGATTTCGAAAGAAAGCTTTACCTCATTCGCAAGCGCATTGAAAAGACGACAACGGAATTGTACTTCGACAGCTTGTCGGCACGAACGCTGATCTACAAAGGCATGCTGTCGGCGGAACAAATGGAAACCTATTTTCCGGATCTCGCTGATCCTCGCGTCGCCTCGGCTTTGGCTGTGGTCCACCAGCGGTTCAGCACGAATACATTTCCAAGTTGGTCGTTGGCGCATCCGTTCCGCTACATCTCACACAACGGTGAAATCAACACGCTCCGCGGCAATATCAATTGGATGAAGGCCCGCGAGGCCCTCTTTAAATCCGACCTTTTCGGCGACGACATCAAAGATTTGCTTCCCATGATCGTCGACGGCGGCAGCGATTCAGCCATGTTCGACAACGCTGTCGAAATGCTCGTTATGACCGGCCGCTCGCTTCCGCACGCAATGATGATGTTGATTCCGGAAGCGTGGGACGGTCACGAAACGATGAGTGACGAGAAGAAGGCATTCTACGAATATCACTCGTGTGTCATGGAACCATGGGACGGACCCGCGTCGATGGTCTTTACGGACGGCGTCGTCATCGGCGCTACGCTCGATCGTAATGGGTTGCGTCCGTCGCGCTACTACGTCACCAAAGATGGATTGGTCGTCATGGCTTCCGAAGTCGGCGTCCTCGACATTCCCGCCGAGAACATCCTGCTGAAAGGACGTCTTCAACCCGGCAAGATGTTTCTCATCGACACGCGGGAAGGCCGCATCATCGACGATGCCGAACTGAAGCACAGCATAGCAACGGCAAAGCCTTATCGGGAATGGCTGAACAAAAACATTGTTCGCCTATCCGATCTACCCGGACATCCCGTCCCTGAGCCAAGCCACGCAACGGTTCTTTTGCGCCAGCAGGTTTTTGGTTACACGCACGAAGATCTTCGAATCCTTATGGGTCCGATGGCGCACAAAGGCGAAGAAGGCATTGGATCGATGGGTACAGACACCCCGCTTGCAGTTCTCTCGGATCGCCAGCCGTCGCTTTTCAATTACTTCAAACAGTTGTTCGCGCAGGTCACAAATCCGCCGCTCGACGCGATACGCGAAGAACTGGTGACTTCCATGTCCACAGCCCTCGGTCCCGAAAGGAATCTGTTGAATCCGGAACCGGAAAGCTGCCGGATGATCAAGATCCTTTCACCAATTATCGACAACGACGATCTTGCAAAGGTGCGTAACATTTCGCACGAAGGCTTTCGTGCCGTCACGTTGCCGATACGCTTCAAAGTCGCAGAGCGAGGTGAAGGAATGCGCCGTGCCCTTGCGGACTTATGTCAGACGGCAACGGCTGCAATCCGGTCCGGTGCGACGATCTTGATTCTTTCCGACAGACAAATCGATAAGGACCACGCGCCGATTCCCAGCCTGCTTGCTACTTCCGGCTTGCACCATCATTTGGTTCGAGAAGGCGCGCGAACCAAGGCGACATTGATAGTCGAAACCGGGGATGCGCGTGAGGTACATCACTATTGCCTGCTGATCGGTTATGGCGCTTCTGCCATCAATCCGTATCTTGCCTTTGAAACGCTCGATGACATGATCCGTCAGGGTCTTCTCACCGGCCTCGATCATCGCAAGGCTGTGAACCATTACACCAAGGCCGTCAAAAAAGGCGTGCTTAAGGTGATGTCGAAAATGGGCATCTCGACACTGCAGAGCTATCGCGGAGCGCAGATCTTCGAGGCTATCGGACTGGATCAGAAATTTGTTGATACATATTTCACCAATACACCGTCGCGCATCGGCGGCATCGGACTTAGTGAGATAGCAGAAGAAACCCTTGAGAGGCATCGTCGCGCATTCCCGGCGCGACCGATGCGCTTGCCGGATCTTGATTGGGGCGGGCAGTATCAGTGGCGCAACGACGGCGAGTACCACATGTACAACCCCGATTCGATCCACAAGCTCCAGTACTCGACGCGCACGAACAATTACAAAATTTTCAAAGAATACACCGAGCTTATCAATGTAGCGAGCGCACGCCTATGCACGCTCCGCGGTTTGATGGATCTTAAATTCGCAGAGAATCCGATTCCGCTCGAAGAAGTGGAGCCCGGCGAAACAATCATGAAACGATTCGCGACGGGCGCAATGTCATTCGGTTCGATCAGCAAAGAAGCGCATGAAACGCTCGCAATTGCGATGAATCGGATCGGCGGCCGCAGCAATACGGGAGAAGGCGGCGAAGATCCGGCGCGTTACATTCCTGATCCAAACGGAGATTCGCGGTCGAGCGCGATCAAACAGGTTGCCTCAGCCCGATTCGGCGTCACAAGTCAGTACCTGGTGAGCGCCAATGAGCTTCAGATCAAAATGGCTCAAGGCGCAAAGCCTGGCGAGGGCGGCCAGTTACCGGGCCACAAGGTTGATGAAGTGATTGCGCGTGTGCGCCACTCGACACCGGGCGTCGGCTTGATTTCGCCTCCGCCGCACCACGACATTTATTCGATCGAAGATCTCGCGCAATTGATCTATGACTTGAAGAACTCGAATCCACGAGCGCGTATCAGCGTGAAACTGGTCTCGGAAGTCGGCGTAGGAACGATTGCCGCAGGAGTTGCGAAAGCGCATTCCGATGTCGTTCTGATTTCCGGCGACAGCGGCGGGACGGGCGCATCACCTCTCACAAGCATCAAACACGCCGGTATCCCGTGGGAATTAGGTCTGGCTGAAACCCACCAGGTTCTTGTTCAAAACAACCTGCGCAGCCGCATCATCGTTCAGACGGACGGCCAGTTGAAGACCGGCCGCGACGTCGTGATGGCCGCTCTGCTCGGAGCGGAGGAATATGGGTTTGCGACCTCCGCGTTGATCGTATCGGGCTGCATTATGATGCGCGTTTGCCACCTCAACACTTGCCCGGTCGGCGTTGCGACTCAGGATCCTGTCCTTCGGGAGAAATTCACGGGCAAGCCGGAATACGTTGTGAATTACTTCCGCATGATCGCCGAAGAGACTCGCGAGTTCATGGCTAAGCTCGGGTTCCGCACCGTCGACGAGATGATTGGCCGCCGCGAGAAGCTCGATATGCGCAAGGCGATCGATCATTGGAAAGCGCAGAAGCTGGACCTCACGCCTATCCTTCAGATGCCGGAGGTTCCGGCTCATGTCGCCACAAGGCGGATACACGACCAGGATCATGGTTTGGACAAGGCGCTCGACAATCTCTTGCTGGAGCTTGCTAAAGATGCGCTGCAGCATAAAACGCCTGTTCAACTGCAGCTTCCGATCCGGAATGCGAATCGAACCGTGGGGACAATTCTCGGAAGTGAAGTCACGCGGCGGTACGGGGCGGAGGGCTTACCTGACGACACTATCAAGATTCGCTTCACCGGTTCGGCCGGCCAGAGCTTCGGTGCCTTTCTCCCGAAAGGAATCAACCTCACTTTGGAAGGCGACGCGAATGATTATTTTGGAAAGGGTCTGTCCGGTGGCCGGCTGATCGTCTTCCCGCCAACGCGGGCAACTTTCAAGGCCGAAGAAAATATCATCGTCGGGAATGTCGTCCTATACGGCGCGACCTCCGGCGAGGTCTTCATCCGAGGCGTTGCCGGCGAGCGGTTTGCCGTTCGGAACAGCGGCGCCGTTGCTGTTGTGGAGGGAGTCGGCGACCACGGCTGTGAATATATGACTGGTGGACGCGTCGTCGTTCTCGGCCGCACAGGAAGAAATTTCGCGGCGGGCATGAGCGGCGGTATCGCATATGTGATCGATGTGAATGGCGACTTTTCGCAGCGTTGCAATCTGGAGATGGTAGACCTCGAATCCTTGGAAGATGCGCAGGAAGAAGAATTCATCAAGGACCTCCTGCTGCGTCACTTGCTGCTCACGAAAAGTGCTCGAGCGCAACAGGTGTTGGATAGCTGGACAGAGTACCGCGAAAAATTAGTGAAGATCATGCCACTCGATTACCGGCGCGTGCTCGGTATCAAGAAGGACCGGGCAGCGAAAGCGTACGTCATGGTGCAACATGGGTAATCCGACAGGTTTTCTCGAGATCGGCAGAGTTAATTTTGAGCGGCGTGCGGTCGCTGAGCGGATCCAGGATTGGAAAGAAGTCTACAAAGAATTCCCTGAGGAAAAGCTGCAAGCGCAAGCTTCGCGATGCATGGATTGCGGCATTCCTTTTTGCCATCAAGGCTGCCCGCTTGGAAACATCATTCCGGACTGGAATGACCTTGTCTATCGTGGGCAGTGGCAGGAAGCCTTATACCGTCTTCTGGCCACCAACAATTTCCCCGAATTCACCGGAAGGATTTGCCCCGCACCCTGCGAGGGCTCGTGCGTGCTGGGTATCAATGCGGACCCGGTCACGATCAAAAACATCGAAGTCACGATCATCGATCGCGCGTTCAACGAGGGAATCATCCGCGCTCGACGACCATTGGTTCGTACGGGCAAGGCTGTTGCGGTCGTTGGTTCGGGTCCGGCGGGACTTGCCGCAGCCGCACAGTTGAATCAAGCGGGCCACTGGGTCACCGTCTTCGAACGAGCCGATCGTATCGGCGGGCTGCTGCGATACGGCATTCCAGAGTTCAAGATGGAAAAACACATTGTGGATCGGCGACTGAACATGATGCGCGAAGAAGGCATCATGTTCAGGACCAACGCCAATGTCGGCGTGAATGTGCCGGTCGATGAACTTCGCGATTTCGACGCGATCCTCCTCGCCGGCGGCGCCACTGCAGCACGCGATCTGCCGGTTCCCGGCCGTGAATTAAAGGGAATTCATTTTGCGATGGACTATCTGCCGCTTCAGAACAAGCGATGTGAGGGCGACAGTATTCCAGATTCTGAATTCATCACGGCAAAAGACAAACGCGTCGTTATTATCGGCGGCGGTGATACAGGTGCGGACTGCCTCGGCACGGCTCATCGTCAGGGCGCTCGATCCATCATTCAATTCGAATTGCTCCCGAAACCCCCTGCTGAACGCGCTGCGGACAATCCCTGGCCGAACTGGCCAAACATTTTCCGCACCTCCTCCGCACATGAAGAGGGCGGCGAGCGCGAATATTGCGTCATGACGAAAAGTTTTACAGGCAGGGACGGCCACCTCAGTCAGCTTCACGCCGTGCATGTGGAGTTCGAAGGCCGCAATCTAAAGGAAATTCCCGGCACCGAATTTACCCTGGACGTTGATCTGGTGCTTCTCGCAATGGGTTTTCTCGGTCCCGAACGCAACGGCATGCTCGAGGAGCTTGGCGTTGCCATCAATGAGCGAGGGAACGTTGCTACGAACCCTGAAAAGATGACCAGCGTGCCCGGCATCTTCGCCGCCGGCGATATGGCTCGCGGTCAATCCCTCGTCGTGTGGGCGATCCGCGAAGGTCGTCAAGCCGCAAAGTTCGTTGATAAATACCTGATGGGACACACCGACCTGCCGTAAAGATCTGCGCTGCAGTGGCGGTCTATGACCGCCACTATCTTGCAAATTTCGACATCGCGGGCGGTCACAGACCGCCCCTACAACGAAAACCCATTTATAATTGCCGAAACCGTCCAAAAAAACGAATGAGGTTCCTCATATGACTTCCAGACGATTCCTATCTGCACTCTCGAGCGTTGTTCTCGTCCTCGCGCTCACCATCTTGGGGTGCGGCGCGCAAAGCAATAAATCCGCCACGAGCGTCAATGATATTCCAAAGCTTGAGTTCGAAAAATTCACGCTGCCGAATGGGCTCGCAGTGATTCTCTCGGAAGATCACCGGCTGCCACTCGTCGCTGTGAATCTTTGGTATCACGTCGGTCCGGCGTACGAGGCTGAGGGACGGACCGGGTTTGCCCACCTGTTCGAACATATGATGTTCCAAGGATCGAAGCACGTCGAAGGTGACAGTCACTTTAGATTCCTGGAGGCAGCCGGCGGTAGCGATCTCAATGGCACCACCGATTTCGATCGCACGAATTATTTCGAGACCGTGCCATCGAACCAGCTCGAACTGGCGCTCTGGCTTGAATCCGATCGTATGGGTTACCTGCTTGATGTGCTCGATCAGAAGAAGCTCTCAAACCAGCAGGATGTCGTGCGGAACGAACGCCGCCAGAGCGTTGAAAACCAGCCGTATGGAATCGTCGAAGAGGCGATGTTCCATCAGCTCTTTCCTAAAAATCATCCTTATTACGCCGACGTCATGGGATCGCATGCCGACATTCAGGCGGCAAAGTTGGACGATGTGAAGCAATTCTTCAAGAGCTACTACGCGCCCAACAACGCTTCGATCGCCATTGTCGGTGACATCGACAAAGCGGCGACGA